>VFQP010003684.1_pt1 | contig 15273 bp, 19 predicted proteins | sample 3512351 | NCBI WGS metagenome assembly VFQP01 (sample SAMN10412372, study PRJNA504923) | tailings metagenome | isolation source: Relicate 1 Philex TSF1 revegetated site | place: Philippines: Tuba, Benguet | collected 2017-08-29 | reverse complement strand
GCGGCAGGAGCTGGCGGCGGTGGAGGCGGTGCTGCAGGAGCAGAGGCGCGCCGAGCACGACCAGCGCGCCGGGCGCGGGGCCGCCGCCGCCGCCGCGCGTGGCATGCACACCAAGCCGCACGCCGCCCACCCGGCCGCGCACCCGGCCTCTGCCCCGGCGGCGGCGGCCACGCCGCACCACCACCACGCGTCCGCCGGGGCAGAGCACGCGGCGGAGCCCGGGTCAGGCGTGGCGAGCGCCAACGGCAGCAGCGCCGGCGCCGGCGCCAGCCACCCAGGCGCCGCCGAGGACGGCGCCGTGCCGCCCGCCGCCGCGAGCGCGGACGACAGCAAGTGCTCGCTGGCCCAGCACCTGGCGCCGGCGGGGGGCAGCCCGGAGCGCGCCGCGTCCGGCGAGGCGGGCGACGCGCCACCCGACGGCCTGGCCCGGCCCAGCACCTCGTCTGGCGCTGCTGACGCCGCCGCCGCCGTCCCCGCCGCTGGTGCTGCTGCTCCCCAGGAGGAGGAGGAGAGGGAGCAGGAGGAGGAGGGCGGGCAACCTGGGCAGGCGGAGGCGCAGCAGCAGCAGCAGCGGCTGGACGCGGAGGAGGTGGCTGCCCTGGCGCAGGACGCGGCGGACGACGCCGAGCAGCTGGCCATTTTGCGCACCATGGTGCACGAGCTCAAGCTCAAGCTGGCCCAGGCCACGCAGGAAAAGGTGCAGGCGCTGCTGGCCATGGCCGAGCTCAAGCAGCAGCAGCAGCAGCAGCTCCTGAGGGCGGCGGCAGCGGCAGCAGGAGGCGCAGGCGGCCAGCAGGCGCACCCCCATCCCCAACACCACCACGCGCACCACGCCAACCTGCCCAACATGGCTGGCGGGGCGGCGGCGGCGGGCGCCAAGGGTGGGGCGGGCGCGCACCCTGCTTCTGCGGGGGCGCCCCACAGCCAGTCGTCCAGTGGGGCGCCTGGCGGGGCGCCTGGCGGGGCGGCTGGTGGTGGCGGAGGGTTTGCCGGCTTCATGGGCCTGCCGCGCTTGGGCTACCTAAGTGGGTGGATGTCTGGGGGAGGCACGGGCACGGGCACGCAGCAGCAGGCGGCACAGCCGCCGCCACAGCAGCAGCAGGGCGCAGCGGCTGGCAATGGCGCGGCGGCCTCAGCGGGCGCAGGGGGTGGGGACGCCGCGCCCCTGCTGGACGAGGCTTGGCTGGGCCACCCGCCCGTCCACGCCCCGCTGCCTCCCCGGCACTCTGCCGCGGGGGGCGGCGCCACGCCCACGCTCAGCCCCACGCACACGCAGCAGCAGGCCAGTCCTGGCGCGGGCGGAGGCGAGGGCGGCGCCTCCCCGCGCAGCGGAGGAGGGGGGACGGGCGGCGCCTCAACGCCCAGCCAGCCCGCGGGTGGGGGTGCGGGCGCGGGTCGCGGTGCGGCCCTGGAGCAGTCCTTGCGCCAGCTGGCCAGTGAGGCGCAGGAGTACGTGTCGGGCCTGGAGACGGCGGCGCGCACCATCCTCAGCACCTCCACGCACGACCCCTCGCTCAAGTGGTGCGTGGGCGTGGTGCTGGCGGCGGGGACAAGCAGAGAGCCGGGACCCAAGCAGCGGCACTGAGCGCAGGGCGTCCTTCGCGCTCTTTCGATCACTGGGGGGTCGCCGCCCTGCGCGCAGGTCGGCGCTGACGGGCCTGTCCAAGCTGCACGTGCAAGTCAACCACACGCGCGCGCGCCTGGGCTTGCTCAAGCCCACCTCCTCGGGACGCGCGCCTGGAGCGACCAAGGCGGCGGCCGGGCGCGCCAGCAGCAACGCACCTCCCGTGAGTCTGCGGCGGGCGCTTCCTCACGCCACAGCGAAAAAGCCACGGCTGGCAGTGCGCGAGGAAGCACCGGTGCTGAGGGTGCGTGCGTCCCCACATCTGGCCGCAGGGCGGCAAGGCGGAGGGCGCGGACGCGGTAGTGACGCAGCTCACGTCCGAGGTGCTGGACCTGGTGGACCTGGGCCTCACGTGCCTGGACGCCTACCACCGGCAGGAGGCGCTCAGCAGCGTGTCGGCGCTCGCGTGATTGGCGCGTGGTGCACGCGCGCCCGAACCCCCCGGTCCCCCGCACACACGCACACACGGAAATGCCGTTGTTGCAGGACTGCATGCTTCTCCCTCACTTCCTTTTGACGGCGTGCGCGTTGCTGGCAATCTCCCCCCATCCAGGGCTTGGTGGTGGGCGATGAGGTGAAGCACTGAATCGCTGCGGCAGTGCAGCAGCAGCAGCAGCAGCGATGTCTTTCCTGTGCTGCGGCGCGCTGCCGGCCTCGCCGGACCGGCGCAGCAAGCAGCCCGCCAGCAGAAGCAGGCAGCGGCCCGCGGAGGTGCGCATGTTCGCAGCAGAGCAGCGCGTCCGTGCACGCTGCGGCGCATTGTCATCAAATGCTCGTCGTTGTCGCGCTGAGCTCCGCTGCGTGCTGCTTGCCGGCGCTCGTGCAGATTCATGTCGAGGCGGAGGGCGCGGAGGGCAACAACGCCGCCCAGGGCGATGCGGACGCGCTGGAGCAGGAGCTCCTCTACGGCGCGTCTGTTGTCGTGCCGGATGAGCTGCAGGTGCGCGCGACCTCGGGGGTGGGCCGCACACTTGCGCCCGACTCACAAGGTCGCGCCCGGCGGGCCCTCATGATGGGAAAGCAACAGCAGCTCTTCTCATCATGCATATGCAGGACTCGGAGTACGCTGGCATGTGCCGGCAGCTGCTGGCCATCGTGGAGGCCATGCGCGAGGCGGGCGCAAGCGCCGTGCTCGACCTGCCCCAGGTGGTGGTGGCGGGCAACCAGTCCGCGGGCAAGAGCTCCGTCATCGGTGCGTGATGAGGTCCGCCAGGTTGGAGCAGCTGGGCGTGGGGCGTGTGCATCGGAGCGCACCCCGTGATGCACGCACACACCCTCTGTGCACTCGTGTGCGCAGAGGCGGTGTGCGGCATCACCCTGCCCCGCTCGGACGGCACGTGCACGCGCTGTCCCATCGAGGTGGTGATGAGCGACGCGCCCGGCAGGCCGTGGATGGCCGCGGTCCGCATCCGGCGCGAGTTTGAGCCGTCGGGCGGCCGGCTGGATCACCCCGAGCTCACCACGGTCAAGGTGGGTAGGGGCAGGGAGAGGAGGTGGAGGTGAGGGGTGGGCACTGCTAGTCCGCACTCCTTCACGGCACTCGTGCGCACGCTTGTGTGTGTGTGTGTGTGCGCAGGCCAACATCGCCGACCCCACCGAGGTGGAGGGCGCCGTGCGGGCGGCGCAGGACATGCTGCTGGCCGTGGACGCCGCGCCCGGCTCGGGCCCCAACGACAGGGCCAGCTTCAGCCGCAACACCATTGTGGTCGAGGTGGTGGGCGCGCCCGTCAGCCTGGCGCTGGTGAGTGCCTGGCGCAACGCGGCTCACAAGTGCTGTCCTCGCGTCCTGCTGCGAGCGCCGCGTACACACAGCTTCACGCCCTGGAATCTCCCCCCGCAGGTGGACCTGCCAGGCATCATCCACGCGTCGGAGCAGAGCTTCAGCAACAGCACCGAGGGGCCGTCCTCCTCCACCGCCCTGTCCTCCTCGGCGCCCGACTACCCGGCCTTGGTCATGTCCTTGGTGCGCGAGTACGCCTCCCGGCCCCACTCGGTGCTGGTGGCCGTGGTGAGCTGCAAGGAGGACCTGGACACGCAGAGCGTGCTGCAGCTGGCCAGGGAGCTGGACCCCGCCGGCACGCGCACGCTGGGCGTGCTCACCAAGGCCGACACCATTGAGGAGGGGTGCCACGGGCTCTACCTCGACGTGATGCAGGGCAAGAGGTGAGACGAGCAGCGTCATCAGTGCTGACCTTGTGCGGGCGCACACACGCACACACGCACACTACGCGCACTTGCCAAGCGCGCCACCACCCACTCTCACCTGCAGGTGGCCGCTGCGCAAGGGCTACTACATGCTCAAGAACCCTAGCCAGGCGCAGCTCAACAGCGGCATGAGCGCCGGCGCGGCGCGCGCCGTGGAGGCCTCGTTCTTTGCCGGCGGGCCGTGGTGCTCGCTGGGGCCGGCGGTGGCGGGGCGGCTGGGCGTGCACCGGCTGCGCGGCGCGCTGGCGCGGCTGCTGGCCGACCTGAGCAGCAGCAGCATGCCCTCTTTGCTGGCCGACGCGCAGAGGCAGCTCATGGAGGTGGACGCGGCGCTGGCGCTGCTGCCCCGGCCCGTGCTGCAGGCGGGCGGCGGCAAGCGCAGCGGGCGGGGCGGGGGCCCCTCCAGCCGCCAGCCGCCAGAGGTGATGCTGAGGCACACCATGGCCAGCCTGGTGGAGGAGGTGTGCGGGGCGGTGGCGGGGCTGCTGGCCACGCACGGCGGGCTCATGCAGTTTGGGGGCGGGGGAGTGGCGGGCGGCGGCGGCTTTGGCGCGTCGGCCTCGGCCTCCTTCTCCGGGCCGGGGCAGCCCGGCCTGGGCGGCGGCGGCATGGTGGCCTCGCGCCAGTTCTGGACGGGCCTCACGTCAGCCTTCCATGAGTTCCGCGCGTCGGTGTTTGCCGGCCGGCCCGCCGTGGTGGTCAACGGCACGTGCTTTTCGTGCGGCACGGGCGACGAGGAGCTGGCGCCCCCGCCGCCCTTCGGGGGCGCGCCCGCGTCGCCGGCGCCGGCGCACAGCCTGCTGCTCCCCGCGCCGGCGCCGGACTCGCTCATGGTGGCCCTCACCTCGCCCTCGCGCTCGCCTCCGCCCGCCCGCGGCGCGGGCAGCACGCCGCCGCCGCAGCAGCAGCAGCAGCCCAGCAGCCTGACGCTGGAGGAGGTGTGGTCCCTGGTGGAGGCTCACCGGGGCCTGGAGCTGCCCGGGTGCGCGCCGTACGGGGCCATCCAGGCGCTGGTGGCGCGCAGCACGTGCGGCTGGCCGGCGGCGGTGGACGCGCTGCTGCAGGCGGCCACGCGGCGCGTGAGCGACTCGCTCATGGGCGTGCTGCAGGACCGCCTGGGCCGCTTCCCCGCCGCGCACCGCGCCGCCCGCGGCGCCGCGCACACGCTGGTGAGCGAGATGGCGGCCGTGGCGGCGGACCAGGTCCGCACGCTGGTGGCCATGGAGCTGCAGGGGCCCTTCACCATGAACCGCGCCGAGTTTGAGCAGCACGCCGGCAGCACGCTGCGCCAGCTGAGGGAGGCCGTCAATGCGCCGCCGCCCCTGGCCGCGCCGGCGGCGGCGCCCACGCTGCTCCGGCGCAACATGTCCATGCAGCACCGCGACGGCGCCGGCAGCAACAGCAGCGGCGCCGGCAGCGTGGCGTCGGCCTCGGTGCTCAGCTTCATGGCCGCGCCCCCGCCGCCCCCCGCGCCGCCCCCGCTGCCCCTGCCCATGCCCGTGATGATGCCCACCGCCACGGGCGCCACCTCGGACGCCGTGCTCACCGTGGTGGCCGTCTCGCTCACCTACTTTACGCTGGCGGCTCGGCGAGTGGTCGACTACGTGCCCATGTTTGTGGTGCACAACCTCGTCACCAGGTCAGCGCCGTTTGCTGTGTGTGTGTGTGTGTGTGTGTGTGAGGGTGGGTGTCATGGTCGTGACGCCTTGTTGCTCACGCCCCCGCCCCCTGACCTTGCACCTGCAAACTGAGTGCAGGTGTGGCGCTGAGCTCAAGACGGCCCTGGCTGCCGACCTCTTGGCGGGGCGTGACCCCCCTGCGCTGGCGGCGCTGCTGGCGGAGGACGAGTCGCTCGTCACGCAGCGCGCGCACCTGCAGCGGCAGCGCGACACGCTGCAGGCCGCGCTGCGCCTCATGCGCTCGCTGGGGCCCGACTCCGGGGCCATGTGACACCTCACACTGCTGGCGGCGCTGCTCTCTCACTCTGGCTGACGGACGAGACCCCCACACACGTGTACCGAAAGCCCGCACTTGCCTCTCTCACTTAGCGTGACCATCCTGACTGACCGAGCGCGAATGATCGACACGGGCGTGCGGAGTAAAATGCAGCGCACGAGTTTGTAAGTGTCACTTCTGCACCACGGCGGGCTTTGGCGCCAAGGAGGAGAAGAAGGGGACGAAGAAGCGGCGCACGGCCAGCGATGTTAGTCAGCTGCCTCGCCCTCCACCGCCGCTGCCGGGTGGCCGTGGGAACTGCTGCATGGGCAGCAGCTGCGCGTAGCCCGCCCCGCCCGCCGCGCCCGTCAGGACGGCCCACACACGCCGCCGCCACACAAAGAGCGCCGCGCCCAGCACCGCCACGGCGCCCAGCAGCGGCACCAGCACGTAGGGGGAGCTCCAGCCCCCGCCCGAGCGCCTGCCGCTGTCGCCCAGCACCACCCACCCGCCCTCCTCGTGCGTGGGCAGGGGCGCCTCTGCCTCCTTGCCGCCGCCTGGCTTGCCGCTGGTGCTGGGGTCTGGCGAGGCACCGGCCGGCGCCTCTGACCCTCCGCCGCTGGCTGCTGGGAGCGTGGTGCCTTCCAGGGCCAGGGTCCAGTCCTTGACCAGACCTGACCCGTCCGCCGGGATCGTCACCTGCGCACAGTGAGCCGGGCCGGGCGCGAGGCGCCTGTGAGGCGCGGTGCGCTGCACCCAGCGCTGCTCACGAGGCTGGTGCGCGCCACCCACGCACGCACCTTTGCCGAGGCGGGCGCGTAGCCGGGCGCGCTGACGATGACTGTGTGCTCGGTCCCAGGCGCCAGCACGCGGTAGTAGTCTCCAAACTGGGCGGACGAGGTGACGTTGTGGTCAATGCCCACCACGCTGACGGTGGCCTTGAGCGGGAAGAGGCCCTTCTCGCCCGCGCGGTTGCCCTTGACCACGCCCCGCAGGCCTGCGTGCTCAGGTGGTGGTTGGGGTGGTGAGCTTGATGGCCCTGCTCACCTCAACGCCTGGAGCGAGGGGACAGTCCGATGGGGTCCTGATAGGTCCAACACCTGCGCGCGCACCTGCCCACACCTGCGCGCGCACCTGCCCACACCGTCTTGAGCGGCCACTGCAGCAGCGCCGCCTTGTTCTCCACCCACATGGCGCCCAGCCGCTCAGGCGTGGGCCACTTGTCCTGGTTGAGCTCCAGGGTCACCTGCAGCAACAGCAACAGGTGCTTGTGACCGTTGGCAGAGAGGGGGGGGGCCGGGCGAGCCTCAGCTCTGCGTGCCTGCTGGGGGGCGGTGGCGGCTCTGTCCCGTGCATGCGAGGTGCCCCTCCCGCTGTGCGCCTCACCTCCATGCAGTTGGCGGCCAGGTAGTTCCAGTCCTGCATGCCCCCGTACACGGGGTACCACTGAGCGCCGTTGGTGATGCCCTGCTTGAACTCCTGTGAGCGTCACCAGTGCGCGCAGCACCACAGCAGCCCTGGGGTGCTTGAGCCCATGCACGTCGCCCGTTCCCAGTCCCTCCTCCCCTCAGCAGCACCACAGCGCGCTGCAGGGCTCACCAGGCTCTTGTGCATGGTGGTGTGCAGGTTGGCGTAGGTGGTGGCCAGGTGCATGAAGGCCGAGTCGTCGGGCGAGGGGTTGCGCTTGCCAGTCACCTGCATGCTGCCGTCGGCGTAGCCGTCAAACGGGTAGTTGGCCACCAGCGCGCCCTCGTGAACCACCAGCGACGCGACAAACCTGCGGTTGCACGGGCAAGTGGGGTGTCGCAAGCACGCTTTGCCGCTCCCGCTGCGCGCGATGAGCCACCCCTGCTGCTGGCGCCACACCTTCCCCCCCTCCTACCTGTGCGTGAGGGTAAAGTTCATCATCATGAGCGTCTCCTGCTGCTCCCGGCCCAGCGGCTGCCGCAGGTCCACACCCGGGTTCTGCGGCACAACGCGAAGCAGCACGCGAGGGCGCCACGCCTGGGGTCCAGCCCACAACACGCGCGCTTCAGTGAGTGGGGCAGTTGCCCCACCCGCGAGCAGTGCGCTGTGCACCCACCTTGATGGGGTCGGGGAAGTTGCGGTTGAGGTCCACGCCGTTCCTGCACAGCAGCAGCCACAGCGTTGAAGGCTCGGTCGGCAACACCAAGCAGCCACGCGCACGCGCCAGGCTGCCTGCACCCTGGCCACGCACTCTGCCCCGTCCTTCCCTTTTCGCGCCGGCCGCTCACTTGTTCTCGCGCCGGTGCGCGCTGAAGCCGTCGGGGTTCATGGAGGGCACCAGCACCAGCTTGAAGCTGCTCAGCAGGGTGTGTGCCGCCGTGCCCGGCTGCTTGTACTCGGCGCACAGCGTCTCGGCCAGCAGCAGCAGCAGCTGCCTGTGCGTCAGCGGGCGGGCAGCGAGGGAGGGTTGCGGGCTGGCACGCATCAGGGTCGTCCTCGGTGCCGCCGGGGGTTTGGTGCCCCCGGCTGTTTAGCGTCACATGGGCTGCTCAACTGCAACCTCCCCCAAATGGCCGACTGACCTGCCGCTGGGCTCGTCTCCGTGGATGTTGCCCACGTACTTGACCTGGGGCTTGGGCTCATCCATCCCTGGCTTGGTGCTCAGCTCCAGCGCCAGCAGCGGGAAGCCGCCCACGCTGCTGCCAAACCTGCACGGCGCCGCGGTGTGTGGCATCACAAGCGACCTGTGTGTGGGGTTGGACCTCTGCGCCTGGTCCTCTCAAAATGAGAGCCCTTGCCCTTCACGCAGCGGGCGCGCACGCACGCACGTGCTGAGCTTGGCGATGCCGCTGCACCTCTTGGTGAAGTCCTCCAGGTACGACGCCTGAGAGCAGCGCAGAGGAATGTCATCACCACGAGCAGGATCCCTTCAGGCTGCGGGCTGCTGTTGGGGGGAAAGCTGGCGCGCGAGCAGCTGCCGGGGCGCGCACCAGGTCCTCGTTGCTGAGGTAGCCCCCCGTGAGCTTGCGCACCACCTCGTCCTGCAGAAGCTGTCTCCGTTGCTGAGGAGCCTGCGCGCGCCAGCGAGGAGTTGCTTGAGGTGGAGGTGCGCAAAACAGGAGATCGTGCCGTTCGGCCTTCCTGCGCGGCCTCCCACGCACCTCGCGCGCGTACGCGAAGCTTTGCTGTATGCTGAGGTGCGCCGCGAGCAACAGCAAGAGCTGCGCGAGCAGCTGCTGTGGTCTCCCCCTCCATCGCGTTCGAGCTCTGCAGCCTGGATCGACCTGCTGGGCCACCATTTCTGCTGCCCTGCTGGGACTAGAGGCTGCGGCTCTGCGCGAGACCCTCTGACAGCTCCTTGAACCCACTTGCACCGCAAGCGACGGGGGCGCACCCATGGGGTCGCGTCAGGGCGCAGCCGCCACCGTCGCTCCGCCATCCGCCGCCCTGTGCTGCTGGAGCGCCTGCGCCCCGGCCAGCAGGTCCCTGATGGCGGGCGGCGGCGGGGAGACGGGCACGGGGCGCTTGGCCAGGCTCACGTCGCCCAGCTGCCCGCACGCCGCCATCTCGTCGTCGCCCTTGCTGACGCGCACGGTGCACACGCGCCCGGCCTCCAGCATCACGCCGCGGAAGGCGCGCACCTGCGAAGGCGCCACCAGAAAAGCGTGACCTGTGTAAGGGCAGTGCTTTCCCCCCTCACGCATCGCCCACCTCCCCACTGGCGCACTCACCGCTTCGTCGGTGCTGCGCTCAAAGGGCGTCCCGTCGTGCGGGTTGAACACGATGAGGTTGACCTGCGCGGTGCAGGAGGACGTTGATCGGTGTGGGGGGCTGCGGCGTGCATCCGTCTAGCCCGTTCCGCTGCCACATGGTCTCTCACCATGCAGTAGACGTTGGCCGTGAGCTGCACCAGCCTGCGCGCGTCCTCCACCGTGTCGTTGACGCCCCGCAGCAGCACGTACTCGATGACAACAAAGTCGTCCCCGCGCGGGCCCTTCTTGTCCAGGGGAAAGTGCTGCTCCAACACCTGCACCAGCTCGCCGATGGGGTGCCGCCGGTTGGTGGGCACAATCCAGTCGCGCACGGCGTCGGTGGTGGCATGCAGCGAAAGCGCCAGCTTGGCCTTGCGCGTGGCCAGGAAGGCGCGCATGGCGTCGGCCAACCCCACGGTGCTGACGATGATTTTGGAGCGCGAAATCTCGAGCGCCTCGGCCAGCAGGTCGCACGCCGCCAGCACCACCTCATAATTGTGCAGCGGCTCGCCTGCATGCAGTGTGGGTGCAAGGGATGGTGGTGGTGGCCGCACGCGTGCACAGCACGCCTGCGTGCTCGGCCGACCAGCAAGACTGGAGCTCGTGCTCACCCATGCCCATGAAGACAATGTTGGAGATGGGCGTGGGCCGGCTGCGGGGACCTTGGCGCCACGCTGGCTGCTGGGGAGGAGGCTGCTGCGCCAGCAGGCTGAGGGCGCCAGGCGGGTGCTCGTCCTCCTCCTCCTGCACGTGTTGTGGGTCCTGCTCCACCTCCCCCGGCTGCTGCTGCTGCTGTTGCTGCTGCTGCTGCTGCTGTGCGTCCACCTGCAGCTGCGTCAGGTGGCGCTGGTGCAGCCACCGGCGCGCCTCAACCACCTGCTCCACCACTTGCGCCGCCGACAGGTTGCCAAGCAGCCCCATGCGCCCCGTCAGACAGAACTGCGCGCACACACGGGAGGGCGGCCGGCAGCCTCATCAGCAGGCCAGCGTTGTGCCCCTGCCCTTCTCTGACTCTGACGCGCTCACAGCTCCCCCCAACCCCTCCCCTCCTCACCGCCACCACCGACCTGGCAGTTCATGGCGCAGCCGACCTGCGTGCTGACGCACGCCGTGTAGCGCAGGCCCGTGCCCTGCCGGTTGGTCATGGGGATGAGCACCGTCTCAATGGTGCCCGTGGCCGTGCCCTCCCCGCCCACCAGGTCGAACACCAGCTTGTGCGTGCCGTCGCGCGCGCTGTGCGTCGCCTTGAGCACCAGACCCCCGCTCAGGTTGCCGTGCGCCGCCACCTGCCACAGGGAGGGGGGCAGGGAGCAGGAGCAGGTGAGCGCCTTGCAGCAACCGGTGATGGGTGCCAACCAGGCGGGCCCCAACAATGCTCGCCTTGGCCTTGAAGGCCTTGCTGAAGGCCAGGGCCGAGTCGCCGTCCACCTCGCTCAGGTCGCGCACCCACCGCCCGTCGCCGTAAAGAGCCTTGGCCAGCTGACGGGCGCGGCGCGGCGGCTCACCTGCGCAGTAGTAGTGTCACCGAGTGTGGGCTTTTTAAGGTCCCACAAGCGACGCAGGCTCCTGGGCCGCGGCAGGCACCGCACACGCTCTGGACACGTCTCGTCCTCACCCTGCGCCGTGCACCACTCCTGCAGCTCCTGCAGCGTGAGGTTCTTGAGCATGGCCCTGCCATACTCGTCCAGCGCTCCGTTGCGCCGCAGGTACGCCGGCAGCGCTGGTGCCGCCGCCGCGTCGTGAGGCTGTGGCGGCTGCGCGGGCTGGGGCTCCACGTCCACGGCCGCCGCCGCCGCCCGTGCTGCCACGCTGTGATGCTGCAGCGCCGGACTCCACCGCTGCAGCTGAGGAGCCCTGCTGGACTCCCTGTGCGCGGCCGCCGGGGGATGCAGGACGAAGGAGGCACCGCTGCGGCCAGGCGTGGCGCCGCCGAGCGAGGAGGCAGGTCGCTGGTGGTGCATCATCGTCGTCGCCATTGCTGGTAGGCCGTTCAGCGTGAACAGCCGCTCCGCTCTCGAGCAACGGGTGCACGACCTAAACGAGTGCATGCAGAACGCTTCGGAGGACCCGGAGGCGCGCGGCGGGAGCGCTGCATAGTGACAGCAGCACAGGGTGGCGCGCGACCTCGGCGCTCGGGTGAGGGGCCGTCACCGCGTCGGGCTGCAGGGGCGTGTCGGGGTTGTTGCCCGGGACCCCATCGACCAGATCACCCAGCGGCGCCATCCAGCACAGCACGGCGCTGGAAGCTTGTGTGCTCTCACGCTGCGCATTGCAGGTGTGCCGTGGCCCCAAGATGATCGTGCGCATGGCGGGGTGCGGCGCTGCGTGCGCGCCAAGGCACCCGCGCCTGCAGCACTGCCACCAGCAGCAGCGCCTGGACAGAGGGGCAGCATCATCGCTCACCATGCCCAGGGCAGGACAGACTGTCCTGCCGTGGCGCACCGCTGCCGCGCCAACGCACACGTCAAGCCCGCTCTGGCGGGCTCGCAGCAACAGCCTGCGCACCAGCGGCGGCAGCGGCAGCAGCCTCACCTACGACGGCGGCGACGGTGGCGGCAGCGAGAGTGACGACGGCGAGGGCGGGCGGCGCCAGCTGCTGTCTGACGAGGAGGAGGAGCAGGCGCGGCACGACGCGTTCCTGGGCGAGGTGGCGGCTTCGCAGGACTGGCTGTCGCTGCAGCGCGCGCTGGCCACCGTGGGCCCCGACCGGCTGGCGGTGCACCACGCCCAGGCCGTGATGCGGCGCGCCAGCCAGCTGGTGGCCAGCCAGGGCGACGGCGACGGGGGCAGCATCACGCTGCCGGGCCCCCGCACCAACGAGTCGCTCATGGCGCGCTCCGTCACGTGCCTCTGCTGCCTGGTGGTGCTGCGCGACCTGGACCAGCTCACCACGCGCCTCGTGTGCGCCTTTTTGGGCGCGCTGGGCGGGCTGGTGGCGCGAGGCGTGCTGCCCGACGCCGCCAGGTGAGCGACAGGTGGTGTTGAGGCGGGGTGGGGTGTGCAGGGGGTGAGGAAGGCGAGCTCATGCAGAACCCTTGTGCGCCTGCGCCCGTGCAGCCGCTCGGTGCCCCGCGAGATGCTGGTGACGGCGGCGCAGCTGGCGCGGCGCGCGCGCATGGCCTCCTCCTCGGGCCTCCTGGGGCCCAACCAGCTAGCGGGTGAGGGGGGGAACTGTGACCGCGCGCGGTGCAGTCACCCTCTGCCAGCTCTGTGCGGGCCAGCAGCTCTGGAAGGGGAGGCGGAGCAAGACGTGTGAGAGTGGCTCCACCGCACGCGCTGCGCTCTTCCCACCGCCACGCAACCCAACCCAAACGCACCGCGCAGGCGTGCTGCGCGGGTGCGCGCTGCTGGCGCCCCAGTTCCTGGACGCCGCCTTCTTGACAGAGGCCGAGATGGCGCTGCTGGCGCACCCCGGCACCATGTCCCGCCTGGCGCCAGACTCGGTGGCCGCGCTCATGACGGCCATCACGCAGGTGCGGGCCTGGTGGCAAGAGGGACGCGTGTACACCTAGCGTGAGAGACGTTTGTGCATCAGCGCCAGGGCTCGCTGCACGCGCCGACGCACCCGGGGGAGCGGCTGCTCACACTTTCCACCTCCCAGCCGCCGCGCTCGCAACTTGCTCGTTTGCGCGCCCTTGGCTGCCTTTGGCGCGCACTCCTTTTGCAGGGGCGGCGCGGGCGGCTGCGCAAGTGGCAGCCGAGCCCCGAGTTTGTGCACGCGCTGCAGGACGAGATCACCGGGCGCATCACCGACTTTAGCGGCTTTGAGCTCGCCACCACGCTCTACGGCGAGTGGAGAGGAGGGGGAAAGGGGCGTTCGCAGCTGTGTGGAGCTCAAGACTCACAGCGCCCGCACAGTGCACGCGCCCACACGCAGGTCTGGTGGAGCTCACCACCAACAGCAACAGCCACGGCCCGGCCTTGGTGCCGGCGGCCGTGGTGAGCACGCTCGAGGCGGCGGTGCAGCCCACGGGCAAGCCAAGCGGCCCCGGCGGCGCCTCCACCACCCCCAGCAGCAGCAGCAGCAAGCCGCCCGTGAGCGCGGCCGCCGCCAGCGCCATGCTGCAGCACCTGTCCCGCTACGCGCCGCTGAGGGAGGAGCAGGAGCGCATCGAGCGCATGCGGGCGGCGCGGCGTGGCGGCCTCTGCTCTTCCTCGGCGCAGAGGCAACGGCAGCTGCAGCAGCAGGCGGGGTCTGTGGCCGTGTCCGCTTCTCCCTCGTCATCTGTTTCCAGCAGCGGCACGGCGGGCCTGGTGCTGCAGCAGCAGCTGCTGGACGAGGTGCGCGAGTGGGAGCAGGGCTGCTGGCAGCGCACGGCCCAGGCGCAGCAGCAACAGCAGCAGCAGCAGCAGCAGGCGGGTGCGAGTAAAGGAGGGAGCCAGGAGGAGGACCACGAGGAGGAGTGCGCGTCCCCGGCGTGGGAGGTCGCGCTGCAGCAGGAGGAGGAGCGCTCGCACGGCAACGGCACCCGTGCCGTCAACAGCATGGACCTCCAGGAGCAGGCGCCTGCCTTTGGAGCCTGCGCGGGGGGCGAGGACACGCACCCTGAGGGGCTGGCGCCGCGCGACCTGGCGCTGCTGCTGGTGGCCTACACGCGCCTGGGCCTGCCTGGCTTCTCCCCAGGGCGGCCCCTGTACATGGGCATGCTGCCCCTGGAGGTGCTCCACGCCGAGCTGGAGATGGGTGTGACGCCCACCGTGCCGGAGCACCAGCGCGCGCACGACGACGACGAGGACGAGGACGAGGAGCCCTGAGTTTGGAGAGGGACTTGGAGAGAGAGAGGCGTTTGGTTCGTTCGTTCGGCAGACTGAGGGAGCGTGGGTGGAGAGGACGGGCGCGAAGGAGGGCGGAAGGTGTTTGAACACGGGGATGTGGAAGGTGGACGAGCAGCGCGCGCCACTGCGCGTTCCGCCGAGCGTGCACTCACGTTGACGGTGTCATTGTTGGTGAGGTGACACGCCTGTTGTGGTTGTGGTTGCTGGTGCTGTTGCCGGGTGCGTGAAGACGCTGTTGCGTGTATCACTTGTGTGTCGTCACGGCTTGTCGTGCTGCTGTACAGTCAGTCAGCGTCACGCATTCACCACCCCCTTTTCGGGGCACACTGGAACAACCTGAACGCCTGGCCTCTGCCTCAGCCGCACGAGTGCGTACACGTGCCACTGCCAGCGGTATTCTCGTACATTTGCGTGGGTTTCGTGCTGCTGCTCCCCCCGAGCCGCTCGTCGTGCACACCGTTCTCGTCCGTTTGGTGGTTTGTGTGCTGCTGGAGGTGGTCCTCTTCAGCTGTCGGTGCCGTGCGGCACTGTGTCTGCGCGCCATGGGGGCGTGCGCAACGGAGCCGTGTGAGGTGCCCCAGGCGGCAGCGTGAGAGCAAGCAAGCCAGAAAAAACTTGAGGGGGCGTGGAGGTCTTCCAGAGACAAGGTTTCGCCTTTGCCTGCCTGAGAGTGAGGCGCTTCCCTGCAAGCGGTTCCCTGCTACCACGTCTGGGCCGGCTGCTGGGCGCCCAAACAAGGTTGCCACCTGCGCAAAACAGCTGAGCGCGATCGCAGGGCACGCCGCAAGCACGCCGGCCAGCACACGAGCTGGGTGTGTCTGCTGTGGCTCACCCTGACCAGGCTGCGGCCCAGACCGGCTGCCGACGCGTCCGGCAGCGCCACCGCACCCCGCGGCAGCCTGCGCCGGCACCTGCGCACGCAAAGGAGCTTCTGCGCTAGGGTTAGCTAGGGCCAGGCGCGCCGCAAGCACGCCGGCCAGCACACGAGCTGGGTGTGTCTGCTGTGGCTCACCC
>VFQP010003683.1_pt1 | contig 15282 bp, 16 predicted proteins | sample 3512351 | NCBI WGS metagenome assembly VFQP01 (sample SAMN10412372, study PRJNA504923) | tailings metagenome | isolation source: Relicate 1 Philex TSF1 revegetated site | place: Philippines: Tuba, Benguet | collected 2017-08-29 | reverse complement strand
GCCAACGGCTCGGGGTCGATGGACGCAAACCAGCGCGACAGCCGCTTGTCCCGCACCGCCGCGTTTGCCCGGGCGCCCTCCTCCTCCGCCCCTGCCCCCGCCTCGGTGCAAACAGGGGCGGCAAAAGCCGCCTCCACCAGCCCCTCCTCCGCTGCCGACGCCGCTGCTCCTCGGCCGCCGCCGCGTGCGCCTGAGCCCGCTCCTGCAGCACCGCCGCCGCCGTCGGCGACACGGTGAAGAGCGCACCCCCGCCGCCGCCCCCTGCTGCCACACCCACAGCGCCCGGCCCGCTGTGGTCCCTGGTGGCGGCCGCCGGCTGGTGCGGGGCGCCTCCTCCGCTGGACAGCCCCCTGCTCGCCGCGCCCCAGCCCCACGACACGGTGGAGGAGCCGCCCAGCAACCACTGCGCTGACGAGGCGGCCCACGAGGCAACCGACAGCCCCGACGCGCTGGGCGCCTGGCTGGCCCCGCCCGCCTGGCTCGCGCCCCCCGCCACCGAGCCCGCCGCCGCGTTGTGCGCCGCCGGAGGGGTGCTGGAGGGCAGGCGCCTCAGCGCGCCGGGCTCCAGGCGGTGCGTGCCGCCCCCCTTGAAAGGGGAGGCGGTGGAGGCGGCGGGCGGGGCGGCGGCGGCGGACGCCGTGGGGGCGCCTCGGAGCCCCAGCCAGCGGCCCAATGTGGTGCTGCTGGTGCTGCCAGTGGTGCTGGTGACAGGTTGGGGCAGCGTGTCCAGCGCCTCGTCTTCCTCCACCAGGGGAGGCGGCTTGGCGTGCTTGGCCGGCGAGGTGTGGTTGCTGCTGCTCCTGTGCGGTTCCTTGTCGTTGGCGCTGTCGTGCTGGTGCTGGTGGTGGTGGTGGTGGTGCTGCAGGTCCTTGAGGCGCGCGGCCAGGTCCGTCTCCTCCAGGTCGCGCAGGATGGAGCGGCGCACCGACCGCCAGGGGCGCGGCGGCGTGGCGTCCCACATCCTGGACAGCCGGTCGCACCTGAAGCGGCGGAGCAGGGCGGCGGCGCGCCGCGCGGCGTGCAGCCAGATCTGGCCCGTGAATGCGTCGCAGGACGCCTGACGCACCCAGCGTGCCAGACCCACGCAGGTGCAAGCGTCCACACACGCGGACGCACGCACCATGCGGCCGGCATGAACTCGCGCTTGGTGGCGAGCACCTGCGAGAGAGGGGGAAAGGGGCAGCAAAGCTCTCTGCCGGCGAGCTGGCGATGCAACGCCACAGCGGTGTGTGCAGGGCTGCTGCGGCTCTGCTGCAAACCACGCGCCGCAGCACGCACCTGCGCGCTCTTGACGTAGTAGCCCTTGGCCTGCACGCAAAGACGGGGCGGTGCGCGCGAGAACCAGGCGCGTCACCGCCGGCGACTGGTGAGCCCGGGGTGATTTGCCCTGGCAGCGGGCAGCAGACAATTGACCACACACGGACCTGGGTGACCATGTGATAGACCTGGTCGGCGCCCTGCTCGTGGCGCCGGGCCCAGCGCCGCTCCACGCGGTCGCGGCCCATGCCAAACAAGCGGGCCGCCACGTCGCAGCTGTATTTTGTCCACATGTACATCTGCAGAAAAAAACGCGTGAGGACGCGCGTGAGGACGGGCTGGCCTGAGGTCAGGTCGTGGACGGCACGGGCCGTCGTGCGTGCGTGCCAGGCGCAAACGCGTCGCCGCACCAGAAAGATGGGCAGGATGTGCCGCCAGACTCGGAGCGACCGCGCCAGGTCCGGCACGAACACCTTGAGCCCCAGGCCCGCCGCCCTGAGGCTGAGCAGCGGCCAGGCCGCCACGGCCAGGAAGCGCGCCACGCCGGGCGCGGACGGGCCCTGCAGTTGTGGCAGCGCAGATCTCGAGACCAGGGTCCGCCGCACGTCGTCGTGCTCATGTTGCTGGCCACGCTTTGCGCAGCGCCTGGTCATCAAAGAGCGTACCTGGCGCAGCACCACCGCCTTGGACGTCAGCGACGCGGCGTGGAGCGCCGGCCACGCGTGGCGTAGCGGCCACAGCAGCACCGCCAAGCACGCCTCCATTGCTGCTGCGCTCCGGGCTGCCGTCGCCGTTCTGGGATCTGGTGCCATCTCCGCAAGACCTCATCCTCATGCTGTGTCGGCGGGAGCAAGCGCGATCCACGCGATGGCGTGCCAATGGCAACGGTGCGCCGCGCGTGGGCGTCCCGTGTGGCCTTGGTTCCGTGTCGATTGCGTCGTGCACCCAGTCGGAGCAGCCGCACCTGTCGCTGAGCGCGGCGATCAGCGCACCGCCTCCTTTCTCTCGGAAAGGGTTCGTTTGTGGCTTTTTGGTTTTGCATACACGAGGTGGGAGCACGAGAGTCAAGTCAACGAAGAGGTCGTTCAGGCAGGCGACGGGCGTTCACGCAGCGCGGGGCAAGCAGGCAGGCACAGGCAGGGGTTCGAGTTGTTGGCCGGGGCCAGTTGGGCCGAGCACGCCATGATGCAGACCATGACCTCTCATCCTGCAGCGACGCCTGAGCGGGGCATCCCCGCTGTGGCCGGTGACCAATGCAACGAAAGCGCCCCTCCACAACTCAAAGAGAGAGCCTCAAGAACGAGCAGCCCCGCCGCACTCATCAGAGCGACCCGCTGCACTTGCGCCTCTTGGCCGGCTGGATCTTGCCGATCTCGAGGTAGACGACCCCCTTGCGCTTGCTCGCGCCCCCACCAGCAGGCTGAGCCCGCAGCGGCTGCAGCTGCAGCAGCTGGTCGCTCGTGGCCGCCGTGCTGCGGGTCGGCGCCGCTGCGGCTGCGGCTGCGCCAGCTCCGCCGCTGCACCCCTCCCCACGGCGCCCCACGCTCCCGGCCCTGCCCAGCTGGCAGCTCCGCATGCCGAGCACTTGCGCCTTGAGCTCCTCGACCTGCTGCAGCGCGGCCTTCTCACCCTCCTGCGCCGCCGCCAGCTGCTGCTTGGTGGTGTCCAGCTCCTTGGACTGTGACTGCAGCTCAGCGGCGACGCGCGCGGCCTCCTTCACCTTGTCCTTGGCCACCTTGTCCTTGGCAACGGCCTATGGGTGTGACAGGTGGAGCATGAGTGGGAGGCGTTGTGTGTGGTGCCATGCATGTCAAGGCATCATAAGGCCTCTTGTGCCTCACCTCCTCCTTGAGCAGGCTGCGGTGGTTCTCGAGCTCCTTGATGCGCTGCTGGGCCGCATGCAGCTGCTGCTTGAGGGACGCCAGCTGCTGGTTCAGGGCCTGCGACGTAGAGGGGGCGTCCGCGCAGGGTAGGGTTCGGCACCCTTGAAAGCCTACCCCGTGCCTACCCCGTGCCCGCGACCTCTACTCACCGCCGCGACTTCCATCTTGTCTTGCTCCGCCTCGCGGAGCAGCCGCTGAGCCTCCACCAGCCGGGCTGGGCGCAAGTTGGGCACGATGCTGCTGCTGGCGCTGGCCACCTTGCTTGTGGGCCAGGTGCGCCTCTCATTGATATTGCCTTGACGACGCCAGAGCGAGCATCGCAGCGCCGCAAAGCAGCTCGCTTGCATCGACGCGTCGGGATGCGTCGGGATGGGGCGAGTTCTTGCTGCTTTGCAAAGATCGGGCCGATCTGCCGTGAGGAGCGAGCGATTGTGCCATGATGATGGCGTTGCTCGACGCAGGCGCTGGCGCAAGAAGCGAGCAGCAGGTGCGCCTCGCTGTGCGCGAGTCTGCTGCTCGAGCAGCGAGGGGGGCCAGGGTCACGAGCACAGACTCTTGGCCCTGCACGCGTCGCAGGTCTCCAGTCACGCTGGGCAACGTGCAGGCGGCAGTCGTGTCGGCAACTGGCGAGCAGCTCGTCAGCGGCAAGGGCGTGTACCCGGCCAAGCTGCTCTCGTCCCCTCAGATCAGCGGCAAGCAGAGCCTCGAGGTGGGTGCCAGCAAGCTGTGCGCACGCCAAAGAGCAGCGTGGTGGACCCCAGGACGTGGTGTGATCATTGTGGGGCCCAGGTCGCGTGCTGTCGCTGCGCGCACCCGTGCAGGTGACGGTGCAGGTCAAGTCCCCCGCATCCCCGCAGCAGGTCTTCCTCAGCTTGCAGCGGGTGGGCAGCGACGCGGCGGCCTACGCCGTGGGCAAGGCGCGCAAGGACGGGACGTTTGGCATCAACGCCCCGGCGTCCATCATCGGCGCGCAGATTGGCAAGCAGGCGAGCACGCTACGATGTTCCAGCAGCGGCGGCGGCGGGGCGGCAGCAGGTAGCAGAGCAGCTGTGCGCGGGCCGCAATGAGTTGGCGTGCCACCGCACCCGTCCTTGCAGGTGGGCGTGTACGCCGTGACGTTGCTGGTGGGCGACCCCAGCGCCAGCACGTCCGTGTCGTGGCTGCTGGGGGAGGTGGAGCTGGTGCTCGAGGCGGGCGAGGACGCGGGGCCTGGCCTCCCGCCACGCACAGCCGCCTCGCAGCCCGTCACCAACGTCAAGCCCATCATCAACCACATCTTTGTGAGGCGCAGCAGGCAGCCTAGCTGGGGAGGGCAGGCTCCGCTGTGGACGTTGCCACAGTGACACACTCCTCGCGTCTGCTTCCTGCTATCCCCCTGGTGCAGAGGCCGGCGGACAAGCGGCCTCCTCCCATCGTCTCGCTGGTGTTCACGGGCCTGGTGTTTGTGCCCCTGCTGGGCGTCATTGGCTACGTGCTGGTGGGCCTGGGCGCCAACTTCAAGGTGCGCCCATCTGGTCCTCGGTGCCTGCGCTCGTCCTCAGCCCCGGTCCGTGTTGCCTGCGTCTTCACCACAGTGTGGCGCCAAGCAGAGTCCCCTCCTTCACGTTGATGGTTGCGCAGGCGTGGCCGCGGGACGCCTCCACCTCTCTGGCGGCTCTTGGGTTCCACGGGCTGCTGGCCGCCACCCTCGGCGTCTACCTGCTCTTCTGGACGCAGTGGAACCTGGCGCAGACGCTGCCCGTGGTGCTGGGGCTGGGGGCCGCCTTGGTGGTGGTGGGGCAGAAGACGCTCTCCGGCATTGCCAGCGAGCGGATCGCGCTCGCGTCCAAGAAGGACTGAGTCGTTCTCCACCGTGCGCGCTTACCCTACTGCAACCCTGGTGCGCTTCAAGCGTGGTGCGGCCCACTTGCGCAGCACACCCAGCCATGTTGCGCCAGCACACAGAGACTCTCCTGCGCTGGGGCAGGGCCGCGCCACGGGCTGCAGTGCGCTGGTTTGCTGCCGCGGCGGGGCCCCCGAGCGCCGAGGAGCAGGCCGAGTTCAGGCAGGCGGTCAAGGAGTTCGCGCAGCGCGAGATCGCGCCGCTGGCGCAGAAGATCGACCACGACAACGACACCCCGGCGAGCGTGTGGAAGGCGATCGGCGAGCAGGGGCTCCTGGGTGGGTGCGGAGGACTTGTGTGCTGGCTCCACGCCAGCACAGGCTGCAGCAGGGAGAGGACAGCACGCAGGAGCAGCAGCGGGCGGACCAACCCGGTGTGCTCCACTCAGCAGAGGGCGAGGGCACAGCGCGCAGGGGGTGCGCCACCTGTCGCCGCAGGCATCACGGCGCCGCCAGAGTACGGCGGCATGGGCTTTGGCTACACCATGCACTGCATCGCCATGGAGGAGCTGTCACGCGCGAGCGGCGCCGTGGCGCTGTCCTACGCGGCGCACAGGTGCGCGGCCCAGACCGCACGCAAACGTTCGATCTGCCGCACGCGCGGCGGGGCGTGCACACGCGCCCACCTCATGAACCTGCACGCGCGCAGCAACCTGTGCGTCAACCAGCTGGTGCGCAACGCCACGCCGCAGCAGCTGGCCAAGTACCTGCCAGACCTCACCTCGGGTGCGCTTTGCTCAGTGGTGGCGTGGGCTCAGGAGCAGCGTGGTGCACCACGTCGCGCCGCCTGGCCACTGGCACCGCTTGAACGCTTGCACAAGTGTGGGTGCAGGGGAGCACCTGGGTGCGCTGGCCATGAGCGAGCCCGGCAGCGGCAGCGACGTCGTGTCTATGAAGCTCAAGGCCGAGGACAAGGGCGACCACTTCCTGCTCAACGGTGAGCAGCGCTGTGGCCGCCACCAACGCAGGCCCTGCCGCGCCCGGCCACGTCACGCCGCGCTGCCTTCGCCCCTGGCTGTGGGATTCGTGCAGGCCGCAAGATGTGGATCACCAACGGCCCCAAGGTGAGGCAACTGGGCAGTCGTTTGCTGCCCACGAAGGTGCATCTTTCATCCACGACTGCGCCACGGTGCCGTTCCACCGCAGGCCAAGACGCTCATCGTGTACGCCAAGACAGCGCCCGACCTGGGGCCCAAGGGCATCACGGCCTTCATCATTGAGAAGGGCATGCCGGGCTTCACCACGGCGCAGAAGCTCGACAAGCTAGGCATGCGTGGCAGCGACACGTGCGAGGTGCGCGCGCCGCCATGCACACGACGCGGTGGGCAAGCACAGCGTGGCAGCGCGCCGATCCGCCAACTTGGCTGCTGCTGCCACCCGTTTGCGTAGTTGGTGTTTGAGGACTGCAAGGTGCCCAAGGAGAACGTGCTGGGCGGCCTCAACAAGGGTGCGTGCACTGGCTCTGCTTGGCGGCCGCGACTTGCTGTTTGGCCGCTGTCATGATGGGCCGGTGCCCCCTGTTGCGCTGCTGCTGCGTCCAGGCGTGGCGGTCATGATGTCAGGGCTGGACCTGGAGCGCCTGGTGCTGGCGGCGGGGCCCGTCGGCCTCATGCAGGCCGCCCTGGACGTGGCGCTGCCCTACGCCACGCAGCGCAAGCAGTTTGGGCAGGTCCGCACGCGCGCACTTTGACCACCCGCGTGCGGCATCATGCGCACCCCGCGGAGCGTCGTGACCCTCCTCGCCGTGCGTGCGATGCTTCTCGACCTTCAACGCGCGCAGCCCATTTCTGAGTTCCAGCTGGTCCAGGGCAAGCTGGCCGACATGTACGCCAGGCTGCAGGCCTGCCGGGCGTTTGTCATGCGCACGGCGGCGGCGGCGGACGCGGGCGCGGCGGACCGCAAAGACTGCGCCGCCGTCATCCTCTTCTGCGCCGAGAACGCCACGCAGACCGCCCTGGACGCCATCCAGGTGCGTGGCTCATCCATCCATCGTGGTCAGGGGGTGGCGTGGTCCCCTGGCCGGCCCAACACGTGACGGTGCCGCCCACGGCTGCGCGCTCTGTTGTTGCTTCTCAGGTGCTGGGTGGCAACGGCTACATCAATGAGTACCCGACCGGGCGCATCCTCCGTGACAGCAAGCTGTACGAGATTGGCGCGGGCACCTCGGAGATCCGACGCTTCCTCATCGGGAGAGAGCTGGCAAAGGAGTGCGTGGAGGGGCGCCTGGCCTGGTAGCTCAGCTGCTATTGCCGGAGGAGGATCGCATTCATCCCAACGGACGATAAGAGCGTCGTCCGCAGTGACGCACGCAGGCAGGACGCACGCACGAGACTTTGTACAGTACAGGCACCTGGGAACCGCTGGAGAGGGTCACCGCCGCGCTGCATGCCGTTGTTGGTGTAGGTGCTGGGGCTGCTGCAACCTCGCCGCCGAGGCCAGCAGCTCGGTGACGCGCGCCCGCAGCGACTCGAGCTCGGCGTCCCGCTTGGCCAGCCCCGCCTCAAAGTGCTTGGCCGCCAGCTCGGCCTGCAGCGCGTGCAGCTCGCGCGCGTCCTGCAGCACGTCCTGCCACTTGGCCTCGCGTGCCTCGGCCTCGCGCGCCATGCTCTCGATGCGCCGCTCCAGCGCGGCGAACTCGTGCGCCGCCGGCTGCCAGTTGGAGTCGCGCGACGCGCGCGCGAGCTCGGCCTCGGCGGCCGCCGCCCGGGCGCGCGCCGACTGCACCTCCTCGTGCAGCGCCACCAAGCGCTCGTTGAGGCGCTGCGACTCGCGCAGCACCGACTGCTCGCGCTCCGTGGCCTTGCCCTGCTCCGCCTGCAGCGCCGCGCAGCGCTCCTGCGCGTCCAGGTACGCGCGCCGCATCGCCTCGAGGTTCAGCTCGGCCGCCTCCGCTCGCCGCCGCAGAGACTCGGCCTCGGCCTGGAGCGCCGCCACCTGCGCCGGTCGCGGCTGCTGCGTGAACGGCTGCTGCGTGAACGCCGCCGCCCCAGCGTCCTCAGCGAAGCGCTCAACGACGGGGCCCGAGTCGCGGGGCTGCTGGCTGTCGCGGAGCGCGGCGGCTTGCTGCTTGAGCAAGAGCGGCGACGCCGACGGGTTGGGGGGCTGCAGCGGCGAGCCGGGCAGCGGAGGCGTCGAGCCGACCGTGCCGTGCGCCAGGCGCACCACCTTGGCCTCGGACTCGCCCAGCCGCAGGTGCATCTCGGCGACCTGCACGCCGCAGGCCGGCGACCCGCAGTCAGTGTCGGGCGCCAGGCACCCCAGCAGCCCCTGCCGCAAGGTGGTGTGTGACACAGCGCGGCACCTGCTTGGTCTTGCGCTGGAGCTCCTGCTGCAGGCGCGCCACCTCGCTCTCCTTGGCGCGCAGCAGGCTGGCGGGCACCAGGCTGCCGTGGGCGGGGTCGAGCGCCGCGGCGGCACCGGCGCTCGAGTGCCGCGAGCCCGCGGGCAGCGCCGCCACCGCCTGGGCGTGCTGCGCGCACGCGCAATCGGCAGCACCACCACGGCCACGGAGGTCGTGACTCGCCCAGGGCTGTGCGCATTGCGTGAGTGGAATGAGGGCGGGCACGCCCTGCGCACCCCACCCCAGCCTCCCCGCACCTGCAGCTTGGCCTTGAGCTCCTTGATCTGGCGCGTGTACATGGCGCGCTGCTCCTCCACCTGCGCCACCAGCTGGCTCTCGCGCCGCCGCGCCTTGAGCTGCGCCTGCAGCTCGGCCTGCCGCTCCTCCCACTGCACGCGCAGCTGCTCGTACTGCTGCTGGTACGAACGCAGCTGCACCTCGTACTCCTCGTCCTGCGCACGACACACGGTTGCGGCACGCGTCATGTCGACGCACCAAGGCAACAACACGCATACGCGCCACGGGTGGAGTCGAGACGTTGCGTCCCCATCCACGCCGATGCAGCGGCGGCGGCAACGCGCTGGAGGGATGCTCGAAGCAGGAAGCCCAGGCTCTGCAGAGGCGCGCACCTTGGCTGCCAGCTTGCGCTGGAGGTGCTCCACCTGCGCCTGCAGCGCCGCCACGGCGCCGCTCTCGCTGGCCGTGGGCTTGGCGGCCTCAATCACGGCGGCCAGCGACTTGGGCAGGCCCCGCGTGCGCAGCACCTGCTGCAGCGAGGCGACCTGCGCCTGCAGCTCGGCCACGCGCTGCGACGCCGCCTTGCCGCCCGGCCCTGCGCCGGCGGAGCACAGCACAGGCCGCACGCCTCACTTGACGCACGCGCCACCACCCCACGTGTGGCTCTTGCGTTCCGACGCGAGCGTGCCAGCAAGCGTAGTGCTGTGTGGCGCGGGGTGCGTGCGGCGGCGCGCTCACCTTCGCTCTCGGCGAGGCGCCTCTCCAGCTGCGCGATGACCTCTTGCTGCTCCTTGACCAGCACGTCCTGCTTGCTCAGCAGCTCCTGGTTCTCCACGTACCAACGCAGCTTGCCCTGCAGCTCGGCCACCACCTCGTGGTGCTGCGCGCGCAGAGCCTCCATCTCGCCCTGCACGCGACGCACCAGCGCGTCGCCCGCCTGCGCACGCACACACCGAACCGCGCATGCGTGCTCAGAGGTGAGGCACAGAGGTCTGCGAGGCGGCGCCAGTGCTCTTTGGACGCACACTACAGGCTGCACCATGCGCCGCGCACGCGCCTGCTGTGCGGCGGGGTCGACGCCTCCCTTGCGCAGCTCCAGCTCCTTCTTCTCGGCCCTCAGCCGGTCAATCTGCTGCTTGAGCTCCGCCTCGCGCGTCGCCGACGTCTCTTGCACCAGCTGCGGGCACGCACGCGCTCCGCGCGGGTGGGCGTGTGATGTGGCGCCTCATGTGCCCGGCAGCGGCGCTCTGGTCCCGCTGAGGCGTCTGGACACCTCTGCGCCTGGCGGGGTGAGTTGCACGCCATGAGGCACGCTGCGCGTCAGGCCGCACGCACCTGCAGCTGCTGCTGCAGCGCCAGCACCTCGGCCAGGCGCGCGGCCACCTGCTGCTTGCTGGGCGATGCGCCGGGGCCCTGCAGCCCGTCCGGCTGCAGCGCCAGGGGGTTGCGGCTGCTGAGCGTCAAGTGGGAGGTGGCGGTCTCCTTGAGGGATGTCTCCAGCTCCTGCAGTAGTCCCAGTGCGCCGTGTGGGGCACTGCTCAGGCAGCGGCACCCCTCTCACGCCCCTGGGTCCCTTGCGCCATCAAGGTGCTGTGCGCGCGCACCTTGATGCGCCTCATGGCCACCTCGTTCTCCTGCTGGTACCCCTGCATGAGCCGCTCCTGCTCCTCCACCTCACGCCGCAGCGCCGCCAGCTCCTCCGCCGCGGCGTCGCTGGCCGCCGCCGCCGCCGCCGCGGGCGCCGTCGCCGCCTTGATGTCCGCCACGCTGCGCGCGATGGCCGCGCGCCCGCTGCTCGCCTGCGCCTGCGCCTGCGCCTGCACACGCCGCGCAGCACCCCTCACGCCAGCGCGGTTCCGCCACTGCCCCTCCGCCGCGGCGCGGCGTGCCAACCTCTGTCAAACCACGACGCGCGCTGATGCCCCGCCCTCTGCGCACCTTGGCCAGCTGCTGCTCCAGGCGCTGCACCTTTGTGTGCACCACGCTGAGCTCCCGGGTCTTGTTGTCCACCTGCTGCTCCGCCGTGGCCAGCGACTGCTGCAGCTGCTGCACCTGCGCCTCGTACTGCGCCAGCTTGGCCTGCGGGCAGCAGCGGGACACACACTGGCTGTGGCCCCGCAGGCATCGCGCCGTGGTGGGCCGAGAGCAGGCAGGGAGCCTCGCACCTCCTGCGCGGCGACCTGCTCCACCATGCGCGCCTCGGACGCGGCCGCTGCCTGCAGCCGCTGGCTCAGTGCCTCCAGCTGGTCGGCGTGGTGCGGCCCACGTTGCGGGGGGCTGCCCTGCGCGCTGCTCTCGGCCCTGGCTTGGGGCGCTGCCTGCGGAGGAGGAGGAGGAGGCGCCTCCAGCTCGGCGACCGTGGGCAGCGGCGCTGCGGTGCCGCCTGCGGAGGATGCTGCTTGCTGCTGCTGCTGCTGCTGCAGGTGCTGCTGGTGCTGGCGGTGCCCGCCTGACAGCGTGCGCATGTCGGTGATGAGGCTGGGCCCCGGGACGGCGGGCCCAGGGCTGCCCATGTGCGGTCCGTCCACTGCACGAACGCCGTGTGGGCAGAGCGCGGTGCGGGCAGCGTCACCGCCAGGGGCGGCAGCCAGCATGCGCGCGCGAGGGGGCCACAGCTGCTGCGCTGTTCTCTGCTGAGTGTTGGGCGCTCGCCTGCGGGGTCAATGTCGGTGGACATGTCGCCCTCGCCTGCAGTGTCGTCCACCTGCACGGGACATGCATTCAATCCGTTCCAGCCACGCCTTGTGTGGCGGCCAATGTGCCGGGCACAGTGTCTGCCGTGCACTTGCGCGCCGCGCACCTCTGCGACCGACCCGTCATCGCCGCTGTCCTCTGGATTGCCCTGTGAGGGGCTGGACGTGTACCGCGTGGCCTGCATCGCTCCTGCTGCTGCTGCTGCTCTGCTGCTGCTCCTGCCCTCCTGCTTTGAATCGCATGGCGAGGGCACGCGAAAGTCGCCGCACGACGCCTGCGGCTCGTGCCCAGCCGACTAGTGAGATGGCGTCGCAGTACTGCATCAGCAACCGCGCGCTGGGCACGTCATGTTCGATCGCGGGCCGATCCGCGCGGGCGACGACCAGGTGCGTGGCAGCCGTGCGCGCTGGACGCTCTGATGCACGCGGCGAGTCGACGGTGGATGCGAGCAACCCCCACCGCATGCGCAGGCGCGTGGCGATGGCTGCTCCTCGCTCCCGCACGAGCTCTGTGCGGGTGGCTGCGCTCTTTGGCGGCCAGGTCAGTGCACACGCCAGCGCCGTGCAGCGAGGCGCCAGGCGCGCTGCGTCCGATGGGGCAACAGCATCGCTGATGCGCATCGGCGCGCGCACCGTGGCCTCTGCTCGGGGCGTCCACCTCATCCTGCGCGCAGGGCGGCAACCCGTTCGACATGAAGAACCTGATGGAGAGCGTCAAGAAGGCGCAGCAGCTCGTCCAGGTCGAGACGCAGAGAGTTCAGCAAGAGCTGGCCAAGTGAGGGACCCGGGCGCTGCTGGGGCGCTGTGCGCGTTTGGCGCGTCGCTGCACATCACGCACCACGCCATGGTGCTGTGCCACCTGTGCGCGCAGCACGGAGTTCGAGGGCTATGACGAGGAGGAGACTGTGCGCGTGAGTGGCGGCTGTGCGGCGCAATACTGGTTGAGGCGGAAGTGTTCCTGCCGCAGGACACAGCGGCAGCGATTGGGTGGGGCGGTTGATGGTGCCGGCTGCAGGTGATCATGTCTGGCAACCAGGAACCCAAGTCGGTGGACCTCACGCAGGCAGCGATCGACGCCGGCAGCGAGGTGTGTGCACACCTGGGCCATCACGGTGGCCTGCGCCAGCAGCCGCGCACGCTGGCCTGGTGGCGTGCCAGAGCAGGCAGGCATGTTGCATGCGGCGGGCGCCTCGCGCTTGCGCTGGAGCGCTCGCAGGAGCTGTCGCGGCGCGTGACGGTGGCCATGAAGGACGCGCATGCCAAGAGCGTGGCGGTGAGTGCGGGGTGCGGCAGCACTTGGCCTGCCATGGCCAAGAGTGTGGCACAGAGGCGCACGGACCCACCATTTTGATTGTCGCCGTGGCGCAGGGGATGAAGGAGAAGATGCGCGACCTGGCCAAGTCGCTCGGCATCCCCAACGCAGGTGAGATCCCTGAGGTGGGGGCCACTCAGGGCGCACTCGGAGTGAAGCTTGCCACCGAGCTGCCAGGCGCTGTGGTGCATGCTTGTCCGCCTCGTTGCCCAGGTGCCCTCAACATGTGAGGGGAGCACCAGAGGAGTCGAGCAGCAGCAGCTTTTTCACCGTCGCCGCCTGCTCGCCTTTGCAACTATGCGCTCGAGCCAGCAGCCGAAGCGAGGAGCCGTGTCGTAGTCCAACTTCAGGATGCGGCCGCACACGTCCGCACACGTCCCCGGAGCGCACGTCGCTGCATACGGAGCTGGCGCGTCGTGTGTCGCAGCGGTCTTCGTCGTCGGCTCGCAGCTGGTGCTCTGGCTCTTGGTGCGCCACGGATCGTTGACTGGATGCAGCAGCGCGGCATGAAGCGGGGGGAACACGGCAGTCTACACACGCACTGCGTGTCGTGCGTGCAATGGGCTCTCAGGTGCACCAGCGGGACCTCAGGCTCCTCTTCCTGCCGCTGGTGGTTGGCGTGGCGGCCGTGCTTGCCTGCATCCACGGCCTCGTCGCCTTCAAGGCCCTCACCACAGCTGCGCTCGCCTCACATGCAGTCCTGACGCCGGTGCTGGCGGCCGCGGTCGGCACGCTGCACGGCGTGGGCACGCTGCTCCTGCAGGACTGGTGAGCTGACGATGCGGGGTGTGCTGGTCCATTGGACAGCGCGTGCTCCTGCAGGAACCCACTGCAGGACCCACTATGTCCCTGCACGCTGGCGCCCGCAGGTGCACGATGTCCCACATCGCTTACCGGGGCTGCGAGACGTGCCAGTGCGCAGCACGCAGCCTGTGCACCAAGGCGCTCATCGCCAGCGACCCCAGCCCAACGTGCTCCAGTTGCAAAGCCTGGGGCCGCGACCTCTGCGACCGCGAAGCTACCTTCCTGCCGCTGCTGATTGCAGTGGTGAGTCCGTCACAGTGGTGCCCCCCCCCTGGCATGCCGTGCTGCGATGTGGAGCGTTCGCTCTCGCCCACGCGGTCCCGTCACGTCCTGCCTGCCCGCCCTGCCGTGCACTGCAGACGTGCGCCACGCTCATCATCATGGCAGTGCCAGCGGCGTTCAGCACGATGCTGCTCATCCGCTTCCAGTCTGTGAGCGGGAGCATCGACAACCGCATGCACTACGCCCGCAACATGGTGAGGGACACTGTGGGCGCCGGCTCAGGCGCTCCCTCCAGCACATGCCATCGCGACGGCAGCCTGAGCCTGTGACGTGGGGACACGACACCTGCCGCGCAGCTGTCCTTGGAGCTGCACCGGCACGCCACGCGCTCGGGCGAGCCTCACCATGCCGAGCAAGCCAGGCCCGTGCTCATGGAGCTGCTGCGCACCGTCGTGGCGTACGGCTCGAGCGCCGCCGACCTGGCCCTGGCCAGCCAAGTCAGCGCTGTGCTGCAGGTGGACCTGCGCACCCTGCCGGGGTCGGCGCCCAACGCACGGCGCTCAGGCCCAGGCAAGGCCAACGACGCGCTCCTCAGGTGCGAAAGCCTCCCACCCAGGATCTCCCAACACAAAAGCTTCCGCAGGGGAGGGTCTGCCGCAGAGCGGCTCACTGCCCACGCGTCTGCCGCACACGGGGCGCACGCAGTGAGGCGCCGCTGCTGGGCAACGGCATGCGGCCCAGCGACGTGGCATCGCCACGCATGGCGGCTGCGCTGCTGGATGGCGCCGCCGACAGCTCCCCTCGCCCCTCGCCTGCAGTTGGGCCCCTTCCAGCACCCTGGCGCGGGCCGACAGCACCGGCGCAGCTCAGCGTGGATGGCGACGGCGCAGGGCCGCTGCAAGCGTCGCCCGCAGGCAGCCCAGGGGCCCAGGACCACCGCACATTCGTGCTGCATGGCGACGGCTCAGTGGCGGGATGGGTGGATGCGCTGGATGACCGAGGCGGACCTCTGCCGGACGCAGCCGCTGGCGCGTCGTCATCCTTTGATGGCGCTCCGCCCAAGCCGCTCAAGGTGAAGAAGAAAGCCAAGTCATCCAAGGGCTCCAAGAGCAGCAAGGTCAAGCCCCTGTCAGACGCCGAGTGATCTCGTGGTCAACATGTTTGACCGCGCCGCCAAGGATGCATGCATGCGCCACCTGCGCAACTCGCTTCATCAGAGCACACCAGGACTGTGTAAGGAGTAGATAGAGGCACTGCAACATGTCGCTGCGGCGGCGGCAGCTGCTCAGGCGGCCGCAGCTGGCGATGCTCTTGCTGCTCGCCCTCCGCAGCAGCGCTGGCGAAGCGCAGAGCCGCTCCGCCACCATGGTGCGCGCGCACGCGGCAGCTCGACTGGCGTAGGCTGTCTCGCTGCACAGCAGCGCGAGTTCTGATTCGTGGATCGTCCGGCTGTGCAGGACGCGCGGACAGCTCCCGAGGGCGTCAGCTCAGTGGAGCACCAGGACCATGCCACCCGGCTGCTGCACTCCAGCGTGAAGTCCTCCTCGAGCAGCGTGGCGGGCGGGCTGAAGAAGCCGCACGTCCTCAGTGCGCAGACGCCATGGCAGGTGCGGTGCGCCCTCACGCTTGGCGACTGGTGCAAGGAGTACCACC
>VFQP010003682.1_pt1 | contig 15286 bp, 15 predicted proteins | sample 3512351 | NCBI WGS metagenome assembly VFQP01 (sample SAMN10412372, study PRJNA504923) | tailings metagenome | isolation source: Relicate 1 Philex TSF1 revegetated site | place: Philippines: Tuba, Benguet | collected 2017-08-29 | reverse complement strand
TGTTGAGCGGCAGCCACGCGCGGTGCGTAAGGTCGACGCCTTTCACCATCAGGTCGAGGTAGCGGTCAGGATTGGATCCGCTATCGGCGAGCGCGGACTTCCACGCGGCAATGTCGGCATCGGGCGTGCGCGCCGAGGTCGCCGCCCTGAGCAGCAGTACATAGACATCGTGCAGGCGCTTGGTATCGATCTGCGGCTCGATCTCCTTCACTGTGGCGCCGGCCTTGGCGAGCTTCTCGACGAGGGCCTGCAGCACGTTTGCGTATTCTCCATCGATCTCGCAATTGGGATCGCGGAGCTTGACCGCGACCCTCATGCCCTTGAGTGATGTCGCTTGGGGCTTAGGCAACTCGAGTTTCCAGCAGTTTTCATCGAGCTCGTCGGCGCCGCTCATGACATCGAGCATGACATCGAGGTCGGTCGCGCCGCGGGTCAGCGGACCGACGCAGGAAATGTCGCCCGGCGCGAAGCTGTTCGGGAGGGAATGCCTGCGCAGTGGAATGATGCCGTGGGTGGGCTTGAGGCCGAATACGCCGCAGTAGTGGGCGGGATTGCGTATGGATGCGCCGATGTCGCTGCCTGCTTCGACACCCGTGAGACCCGCCGCGAGTGCTGCTGCCGATCCACCCGAGGAGCCGCCCGGAGTCAGCGCAGTGTTCCATGGATTATTCGTGCTGCCGTAGATGGGATTGTAGCTCTGCCAGTCGGCGAGCAGCACCGGCACATTGGTCTTGCCAAAGAGATTGACGCCGGCTTTCTCCAGCCGCTCGACGGCAAGCGCGCTCGTCTCGGTGACGTTGTTCTTGTACTCCGGTAAGCCCCACGTCGTGGCCGAACCTGGAACCTGATAGCTCTCCTTGATGGTCATCGGCACGCCGTGGAGCGGGCCCCAGATCTCGCCGCGCGCGAGCGCTGCGTCGGCGTCCCGCGCCCGCTTTCTCCCGCGCTCGGCATCCATCCAGATGACCGCATTGAGCTTGGGATTGTACTTTTCGATCCGCTTGAGGAAGTGCTCCAGCGCCTCGACGGCCGAGGCCTTTTTCGTGCGGATAATATCCGCGAGTTCGACGGCGGACTTGGTGTGCAGCTTGTCCATGGGATCTCCGGGGCGGGGTTCGAGTATGCTTACTGCGGCTGGGCGGATCTTGGCAGCACGCCGCTCATGATGCCGCCGTCGATGACGAGCTCGGAGCCGGTCATGTGCTTCGAGGCATCAGAGGCGAGGAACAGCACGCCATCGGCAATATCCTGCGCCGTGCCGACCTCGCCGAGCGGGATCATCCAGAGCGCGCGGGCGCGCGGATCTATCGGCTTGTTGTTGTGGGCGCCTGCGGCCCCGGTCGGCAGCTTCGTCCAGATGGGTGTGTCGATGACGCCCGGATGGACGGAATTCACGCGAATGCCGTCCTTGGCAATGGCGCATTCCAACGCGACAGACTTTGCAAAGAGCCTCACGCCGCCTTTGGTCGCCGAGTAGGCGGCAAGCCCTGCCGAGCCGCGAAGACCGGCAATCGACGACATCATGATCACCGATCCGCCATGTCCGGTGCGGCGCATGGCGGGGATGCCGTACTTCACCGAGAGGAACACACCGTCGAGATTGATGGCGTTCTGGCGCTGCCAGTCCGCGAGCGTCATGTCCAGGATCGGCACCATGATGCCGATGCCGGCGTTCGCAACGAGGATGTGAAGTCCACCGAATGCCTTCTCGGTCGCCGCGATGACCTCCGGCCAGCGCGCCTCGTCAGCAACGTCCTGTTTCAGGAAGATGGATTTGCCGCCATTGACGGCAATCTTTTCGACGAGGTCCTTGCCGCGCGCTTCATCGATGTCGGTGATGACGACACTGGCGCCCTCGCGCGCGAGCGTCAGGCAGCAAGCCTCCCCGATACCGGATGCGCCGCCTGTGACGAGCGCCACCTTGCCAGCAACCTGACCACTCTTCTCCGCCATGGTACGTCCTCCCTGCCGACGTGCCCAGGCTTTGCGTGTGCCTTGCTCGAGCCTTTGGGCCTTGTCTGACCGACAGGTTAGGCATTTCGGCGTGCCCGCGCCACATCGGCCAGCGCATGAGCCTGCGCGAACTTCACCGATCGTCGGGGCGCGGCCGGGGCCGGTTCTGCTTGCACCCTCAAGTGCATTCGTTCAATGCTCAGGCCAAATGGCCGAATGACTGGCCGGATGACTGGGAGGCTCAGAATGCGGGCATTCAGCGGGCTCAAGGTGCTCGACTTCACTACAACTATTGCCGGGCCGCACTGTGCGCGACTGCTCGCCGACCTCGGCGCCGACGTTGTGAAGATCGAGACGGCAGAGGGCGACCTCATGCGGAGCCGCCCACCGCTGAGGAACGGCGCCAGCACGTCGTACGGGCAGCTCAATGCGGGCAAGCGCTCCATCGTGCTTGATCTCAAACGCTCAGAGGCTGTAGCGGCCGCACGGCGGCTCATCAGCACGGCTGATATCATCGTCGAGAACTATCGGCCCGGCGTGACGAAGCGGCTCGGCATCGACTATGCGAGTGCGTCGTCCGAAAACCCGCGTCTCATCTACTGCTCGATTTCGGGCTATGGGCAGACGGGGCCTGCTGCCGACAAGCCGGCTTACGCGCCGGTCGTGCACGCGACCTCGGGCTACGAGATGGCGCACATTGCGTATCATCCCGGGCGCGAGCGGCCGGACAGCTGCGGAATCTTTACGGCGGATGTGCTTGCGGGAACCTACGCGTTCGGCGGGATTTCGGCGGCACTCTACCAGCGGTCCGTCACGGGCAAGGGCCAGCACGTCGATGTCTCGATGTTCGAGGGGATGCTTTCGCTGATGACTGTCGAGCTGCAGGCCTCGCAGTTCGATATGCCGCCGCGCCCCAAGCGCGCACTCTATGGCCCCGCGGCGACGGCGGACGGCTACGTCAATATCGCGGTCGCCAGCGAGCGCACATTTCAGGAGCTGGGCAGGGCCGCCGGCAAGCCCTGGGCCACGGATCCGCGCTTTGCGAAGTATCTCGATCGGCGCGCGAACTGGGCCGAGTTCATGGACGAGCTCGAAGATTGGACGCGGACGCTGACGACGAACGAGCTCATGGCTGTGCTGGAGCGGTACGGAGTTCCGGCCGGGCCCTACCGGACAGTGCAGGAAGCGCTTGCCGATCCGCAGCTCGTGCACCGCGGCGCGATGCAGGAGGTGCATGACGCTTCTGGATCCTTCAAGGTGCTGAACCCGGCCTTCCGCATGTCGGCCTCGGAGACGAAGGCTGGGCCGCGCGCGGCGGCGCTCGGCGAGCACACGCGCGAGGTGCTGGCGGCGGCGGGCTACAGCGAGAGCGAGATCGCGGCGATCACGGGGACCTGAGCGGCGCCGCGCACGACTACTCGTATTTGCGCTCTTTCCACCACGGAAACGCCTCCGGCATGTCGGCTGAGACGCGGCCGGGGAAACGCGCCGGGCGCTTCTCGAGGAAGGCCGCGACGCCTTCGCGCGCATCGGCGCCGAGCATGCGCCATTGCATCTGGCGCATGAGGGCGACCGAGATGCCGGATGTGTTGTCGGCGATCTCGCGAGCGAGCGTGCGTGCTGCAGGCAACAGCGCGTCAGGCGCAAGCACCTTCTTCACGAGCCGGCCTTCCAGTGCTTCGGCCGCATCGAAAACGCGTCCCGTCATGGTCCACTCGAGCGCCTGCGAGATGCCGACAATGCGCGGCAGGAACCAGCTGGAACAGGCTTCCATGACCACGCCGCGGCGCGCGAACACGAAGCCGAAGCGCGCGTTTACCGAGGCGAGCCGGATGTCCATGGGTAGCAGCATGGTCGCGCCGATGCCGACGGCAGGGCCGTTGATGGCGGCGATGACCGGCTTCAGGCACTCGAAGATGCGCAGCGTGAGGCGGCCGCCGCCATCGCGCGCGCTGTCATCGGAGAGGTCGGCGCTCTTCACGAGGCCGCGCGCGGCATAGTCGAAGGTCTTGGCGCCGCCGGAGAGATCGGCCCCAGCACAGAACGCGCGACCCTCTCCTGTGACGATGACCGCACGCACGGCATCGTCGCCGTCGACACGATCGAAAGCGGCGATGATCTCGCGGCCCATGTCGCGATTGTACGCGTTGAGCTTCTCGGGACGGTTCAGCGTGATGGTCGCAATACCGTCCTCGACCTCGTAGCGAATGGCGGGTGGGGTCATGGTGCCCTCCTGGATGTCAGAACAGCGCGTAGCCACCGTCAATGAGGAAGGTGTCGCCGGTATGGAAGCGCGAGGCGGAACTCATCGCATAGATGGCGATGCCGCCGAAGTCGTCGCCCGTGCCCCAACGGCGCATGGGCACGCGCTTCAGCACATTGTCGTGGAACTTCTCGTTGGCGATGAGATTGGCGGTCATGTCCGTCTCGATCCAGCCGGGCAGGATGGCGTGTGCGCGAATGCCGTAGCGCGCGTACTCCACGGCGAGCGAACGGATCATGCCGATCATCGCGCTCTTGGTGGCGGCGTAGTGCTCGTTGCGCGGCGGGCCCGAGATGGCGGCAAGCGAGGATGTACCGACGAGGACACCGCCACCGCCGCGCGCGACCATGTGCTTCGATGCGGCGCGGAACGTATAGAAGGCGCCGTCGAGATTGATGCGCGTGACGCGCTTCCATTCCTCGCTCGGCATCTCGCTGAAGGACGTATGGCCGCCGCGGCCGCTCACGCCGGCATTGGCAAAGCAGCCGTCGACGCGGCCGAGCATCTTGACCGTCTCGGCAAAGCCCTGCTCGACGGCAGCCTCATCACCAACATCCACCTGCAGGGCCAGCACGCGGCGACCGGTCTTCTCGATCTCGGCCTTGGCGGCAGCATTCTTGGCGGCATTCGTGCCCCAGATGGCGACGTCCGCGCCCGCCTCGGCCACGGCTTTTGCCATGCCGAGACCTATGCCGCCATTGCCGCCGGTGACGAGTGCGACCTGGCCGGTGAGATCGAATGCCGCGTAGGCCATGAATGTCTTCCTGATTGAGTGCCTGTTCGGTCGCCATCATGACCAGCCGGCAGGCGCGTGCAAGTCTGGATCGCGTGCCGCGTGCCCGGATCGCGTACCGAGCGGGATGACGTTTGCCCGCCGGAACGATAGGCTGACCGCGGGCAAGAGCTAGCAGCGAGGGACGTCCAATGACCGATCACGTTCTCAAATCCCGCGTCGGGACTGTCCATTGGGGCTACTTCGATGCCGCGGAAAAACCCGTTCTCGCGATCAAGAGCGGCGACCGCGTGACCATGGAGACGGTCAGCGGCGCGCCGGACGTGATGCCGCCACCGTCGTCGGGCTTCAAGATCCCGCCGGAGCTTTTGGAGGTTCACACGCAGGTGCCGCGCAAGCTGCCGGGGCACGTTTTGACGGGTCCGATCGCAATCGAAGGCGCCATGCCCGGCGATGTGCTCCAGGTGGACATCGAGGCCATCGAGTGCCGCCAGGACTGGGGTTACAACGCAATCCGGCCGCTCGCCGGCGCGCTGCCGCTCGAGTTCGATCGCGTGCGCATCGTGCACATTCCGATGGATCGCGAGCGTGGCGTCGGCAAGCTCTCGTGGGGGGCCGAGGTGCCGCTGAGGCCCTTCTTCGGTGTGATGGGCGTCGCGCCGCCGCCCGCCTGGGGAATGATCACGTCCCTCGCGCCGCGCCAGCACGGGGGCAATATGGACAACAAGGAGCTGGTCGCGGGTACGACCGTGTTCCTGCCCGTGCACGTACCGGGCGCGAACTTCTCGGCGGGTGACGGGCACGGCGCGCAGGGCGATGGCGAGGTCTGTGTCACGGCCATCGAGACGGCGCTCACCGGCACATTCAAGTTCACGCTGCACAAGGGCGGCAATCTCGATTGGCCGCGCGCGGAGACGCCGACGCACGCGATCACCATGGCCTTCGATCCCGATCTCGACAGTGCAGCCCGCGCCGCGTTGCGCGACATGATCAAGCTGCTTGGCGAGAAGAAGGGCCTCTCGCGCGAGGATGCCTACATGCTCTGCAGCCTCGCCGCGGATCTGCGCGTCACGCAGCTCGTGAACGGCCACAACGGCGTGCATGTGATGCTGGAGAAGCGGTATTTGGAGTAGTGATGCGCGGCTTGAGCTTCCGCTACTGACCCGAAGCAGACCTCGGGTCGATTGGGGCAGTGCCCACCGTGGCGTCGGCTTTCAGACCTATCGCGTCACGCCTTGGTGCGTTTCTTTTCGACCGCGAATGGACTGAGCCCCAGCCACGTCTGCATCGTCGCTGCCATCTTGCGATCTCCAGTGAACGACAACCGCTGCCTTTCGCGATCCACTGTGGTCAATCCCATCCAGATTGCCGTCATGGTGCGTAAGTCGGTCGACAAATAAAGATCGACTTCAAAACCAGGATCGGACCAACAGAGATCGACGTCACCATCGGCTTCGATGACAAGCCACCATAGCCGTTTGGATTGCGGTAGCTCAGGGTACAGGAACTGTATCACCGTTCGCCGGCGCGGCAGCGGCTTCGGATTGAGATTGCGACGCATATCCCACATGAGCAAGGAAGGATCGAGGTTTTTCAGCGAGAGCTGAGCCTCCACCCAGCGCTGCCCCCAAATGCCCATGGTCTCGACGACAGGCTGCAAATCCTTGCCGGCTTCGGTCAGTTGGTAATCGAAAACGCCCCTTTCGGATCGGACCTCCTTCCGCTCGACGATTCCCGCCATTTCCAATTCCTTGAGGCGCAGCGATAGCAAGCTCGGCGACATCTTCGGCACCCCGCGCCGAAGATCGTTGAACCGGGTCGAGCCGGCGATCAGCTCGCGCAGAAGCACAATGGTCCAACGCGAGCACAGGATCTCAGCTGCCATGGCAAGTGGGCAGAACTGCTTGTAGCCGGGTTGAGCCATCGAGATTTCCTCCATGCATCGGCGCCTCACAAGCACTGCTCGAGGTCGGTCTTCGTGGCTAGTCCAGAATCTGTACCGGCCAATACAATTGCTTGAGTGGACCCTTATCGCTGCGGGGATCAATCTATGTCTGCAGAGGGTCACCCGAGCATGTCTAAGGGAGAAACGACTATGGCTGTATTTGTGATCGCCGATATCAAGGTGAACAATGATTCATGGGTGCCGGAGTATGCCGCAAGAGTTCATCACATCGTCCATAAGCATGGCGGAAAATACTTGGCACGCAGCGCCAACGTAAAGATCCTCGAAGGGAAGCCGCTCGACACGACGTTGATTGCACTCTTGCAATTCCCGTCGGCTGAGGCTGCCGAGGCATTTGCCAACGATCCAGAATATGCCCGGTTTGGAGCAGCCCGCAGGGCAGGAAGCGACAGCCGCTTCCAGTTGATCGATGACACGGATGTTGCCGGAACGATTCAGTACCTGGCCAAAGGGTGATCAGATGCGAAAGTTGCTATATTCCGACGCGTCGCACTTCGCGCGCAAGGTGCGCATCATTCTGGATGAGAAGAATTTGCCGTACGAGAAAGACGTGCACAACGGCTTGCGCGCGATCGATTCAATCCGAGATCAAAATCCTGCGCTTCAGGTCCCTACGCTTTACGATCGGGGCAAGGTCCTATGGGGATCCAACCTGATCATTCAGCACCTTTTTGCCGCCTATCCGGAGATGCCCGGCTCGACAACTCAATCTCCTCTTTCGCCAAGCATCGCGCGCCAGGACCAATACTGGGAAGACATGCTGACACTCACGACAATCGAATCGATGGCCGACGCCATAGTGACCTACCGCCTGATGGAGTTAGGTGGATCAACTGCCGAAAATACATTCATGAACCGGCAATTGACTCGCGTTGCCTCATGCCTCGATTGGCTCGAGCAAAGATGCACGAGTGAAGGATTTTGGCCGGGTACGCTGTCCGTCATGGACATCAACGTGATGTGCCCACTCATCTATGGCGAAGCCAGAAAAGTGTTCAATTTTCGCGTTGGCCGCTGGCCGAAGATCGTGGCCCTGGTTGAGCGGCTGCAGACAAGACCCTCGGTCGCATCGACACCGATCAGCTTGTGAGCAGAGCACATCGAAGACTTCCGCTCGCACGCCGGGAGTGGCTTTCGCGACTCTAGGGGCCGAAGGGTGGCTCCTGGCCCATAGCCGAACTCAAATTCAAACACCGGCGACAGTAGCGCTCACACCTTCCCCTTCCACGGCACGGCCCAGCGTTCGAAGGCGCGCATCAGAAGCTCGAAGGCAAAGGCGACGATGCCGATCAGAAGGATGCCGAGGATCACGACGTCGGTCCGAAGGAAATTCGACGCGTTGAAGACCATCTTGCCGAGGCCGGCATCGGCCGCGACCATCTCGGCGGCAACGAGCGTCGTCCAGCCGACGCCCATGCCAATGCGCAGGCCGACGAGGATCTCGGGCAGTGCGCCCGGCATGATGATGTGGCGGATGACCTGCGCGCGCGAGGCACCCAAGGAAAGCGCGGCCTGGATCTGCTCCTGCGAGATCGAGCGCACGCCCGCGCGCGCGGCGAGTGTGACCGGCGCGAATATGGCGAGGAACAGCAGGATGATCTTTGACTCTTCGCCGATCCCGAACCACACGATCATGAGCGGCAGATAGGCGAGCGGCGGCAGGGGCCGATAGAACTCGATGGGCGGATCGAAGACGCCGCGCGCGATGCGGCTCGTGCCCATGAGAATGCCGATCGGAATGCCGAGGGCCACAGCCAGTGCGAACGCGCTGAACACGCGCGCCATGCTCGCGAGAAAGTGCCCCCAGAGCGTTGCGCCATCGAGTTCGCCGTTCACGGCCTGCCAGAAGGCCGCCCAGATGGCCTCAGGCTTCGGCAGAAAGAGCCGGCTCACCCAGCCCATGTGCGTCACGAACCACCATGCGCCGAGCAGAATGGCGATCGTCACGATGTTTATGGCGAGCGTCGAGCCTTCGCCGAGCACGCGGTAGCGGCTCGTGCGCACGCGGCGCGCGGAGGTGGCTGCAACCGATGGGGCTTCGCTTACGGCCATGGCGGTCTCTCCCCGTTCATGCCCATTAGTCGCGGCGCTGGATGTCGGCGAGAACCTGCTCGCGCATGGCGATGAAATCCGGGCTCGCCTTCACGGTGCGTGCATTCTTCGTCTCGAGGTAGCGGCGGCCGAAATCGAGGTCGTAGCTCTTCTCGATCTTGCCGGGCCGCGGGGTCATCACGATGAGGCGTGTCGCGAGGAAGATCGCCTCCTCGACCGAGTGCGTGATGAAGAACACCATCTTGCCCGTGCGATGCCACACATCGAGGATCAGCTCCTGCACTTGCTCGCGCGTGAGTGCGTCGAGCGCGCCGAGCGGTTCGTCCATGAGCAGCACTTCAGGATCGGAGGCGAGCGCGCGGGCAATGCCGACGCGCTGTTGCATGCCGCCCGAGAGTTCGTAGATCATCTTCTCGGCAAAATCGCTTAAGCCCACGAGAGCGAGCTGTTCGCGCGCGATGGCGTAGCGCTCGTCCTTCGAGACGCCACGCATTTTGGGGCCGAACGCGACGTTGTCGATCACGTTCAGCCAGGGCATGAGCGCGTGCTTCTGGAAGACGACACCGCGGTCGGCGCCGGGGCCCTCGACGGGTGAGCCGTCGAGCAGGATCTCGCCGTCCGAGGGCGTGAGAAAGCCGGCCAGGCAGGAAAGCAGCGTCGTCTTCCCGCAGCCCGACGCGCCGATCGCGACGACGAAGTCGCCGGCTTTCATGTTGAGGTTCACCCGCGCGAGTGCTTCGACGATCCCGTCGCGAGTGGCATAGCGGACCGAGAGGTCCTTCACATCGAGTGTGGCGCTCGCGGACCGTCGCGCCGCGGCGGGCCGTGTCATCGTCACCATGAAACCTCTCGGTCTAGTGTCCCGATTCCGCTTTGCCTTTGTTACTTCGCGGCCGCAGCCGCGAACTCCGGATTGACGAACTTGCCGAAGTCCTTCGGGACCTCGGTGATCCGCTTCTGCTCGAGCAGGAACTGCGCGGTGTTTGCGAGCGCTTTTGCAACGCCGCCGTTGGCACCACCACCGAGCCACTTGTCGGATGCCTGCTCAGCCGCGGTCGGGTAGGCGTAGTCCGCAAGCACGGCCGGCACGTCGTCGGGCTTGGCGCCGACGATCTTTGCGATCGCGGCGGCATTGTCCGAGCCCTTGGCGTATTTGCCTGGGTTGGCTTTGTAGTCCGCATCAGCCTGGGCCATGATTTTGACGAAGGCCGTGAGGAAGTCCTTGTTCTGAGCGGCCCATGCACGGTTGGCGATGATGCCGTCGAAGGTCGGGGCGCCCTGCTTGCCGACCTCCGCCGATGAGGTGATGACGGTGCCGTCCGCCTTCACTTTCGAGAGTACGGGTTCCCAGATGAACGTCGCGTCGAGGTCACCGCGCTCCCAGGCTGCGGCGATCTCCGGCGGCCTGAGGTTCAGGATTTGGATTTCCTTCGGATTCACGCCGGCCTTGTTGAGCGCGAACAGAAGCTGGTAGTGCGCCGTCGAGACGAAGGGCGTCGCAACCTTCTTGCCCTTGAGATCGGCGAGCGTTTTGACGCCAGACTTCTTCGAGGCGATGAGCTGCTCGGCATTGTTGATGTCGTCGAGCACCCAGATGACCTGGATGTCGATCCCCTGCGCTGCAGCAGCCGTGATCGGGCTCGAGCCGACCTCGCCGATCGGCACCTGGCCGGAGGCCATGGCCTTGATGACGTCGCCGCCACCGCCGAACTGCTTCCAGGCAATTTTGTAGCCCGTGGCCTTTTCAATTGCGCCTGCCGATTGCGCGACGCGATAGGGCACGATCATGTCCTGATAGGCGATCGTGACTTCCTTGGTCTGGGCGACAGCGGCGCTGGCGGCGACGGCGAGAGCCATCGGGATCGAGAGCAGAAGTCTCGGATTTAGCTTCATTTATGCCTCACTAATGATGCTGAGCATGGATGCTTCGCCGACAGATCGTACACGCGAAAAAAGTGCGCGCCACACGAGCGGATCGACGAATTTCTTCAAAGCAAATCGCCTCCCCGGCGCGGCTCCCCGCAGCCGGACGCAACAATCCTACACAGGATCATTCGAAACGCCAGTAAATGAGACGAGTCGTTCTGCCGAATGAAACGGCAGGTGGTGTGCTCGCGGCGAGAATATTGGGCGGAGCGCTGCGATTACCCAGCCAGATCGGGGTCTTCGCGATCGTGCGCATGGCCGATTGCCTTCAGCACGCTCCGAGAAAGGCTCTCCGGACTAATGATCACCTTTCCATCATGGACGCGGACAATCGCAGCGCCAGGTATCTCGAACTCGCCGGCGTTCTCGACGAAGAGGACGAAATGGTCCCCGCTGATGTCACGCACGGCACCCACGCCCTCTTGGCCCTCGGCGATGAACACCATGTCTCCGATTGATACGCCTTTGATCATGGTTCTCTCTCCAAGCTTTGTGGGCGCGCGGCACAGCGCCATGCGCCGCGCACCCGTCTGGCGTCCGGAGATACAATCTAAAACGCCCTTGCCTGCATGCCTTCCTGGTAACGCTTGAGGTACTGCGCGACGAAGTCGTAGCCGACATAGCGGCTGTAAGCTTCTGCGAGGCGCTTCGTGATCGGCCCCCACACCTGACCCGCAGGCCCGATGTCGACGCCATTGATCTTCGTCACAGGGCAGATGCAGAGCGACGTGGACGTGAGGAACATCTCATCGGCGACATAGCTGTCGTAGAGGTCGATATCGGCCTCGGCGACGGGAATGCCTTCCTCGCGCGCGAGATCGATCACCGTCTGGCGACTGACGCCCGGCAGTACGAATTTCTCGCGCGGCGTCAGAATCTGGCCGTTGCGCACCGTGAAGATGTTCGAGCCCATGCCCTCGCAGAGATTGCCGTTCGTGTCGAGCAGGACCGCCCAGGCCTCGGGATCGGCGCTCTGCACTTCCTGATTGGCGACGATCATGTTGAGGTAGTTGTGCGTCTTGGCACGCGGCGTGAGCGACTCAGGCGGCGTGCGCCGGTGTGAGGGCACGATCACGCGAATGCCCTCCTTGAAGAGCTTGGCGCGCCGCACGAGCGGCAGCGGCGAGCACTCCAGCACGACATTCGGGCCGTGGTATTCGAGATTGTCGCCCGGCACGTCCTTCACACCGCGGCTGATGCGCTGGCCGACCCAGTAGTCGTCATCGGGGCCGAGGAGGTGGCGATTGCGCTCGAAGAGCTCTTCCGTCAGCGCGACCATGCGCTCCGGGCCGAAACCGGGATCGATGCGCAGGTATTTGAGCGAGCGGTAGAGGCGATCCACGTGCTCCTGCACCTTGAAGAGCTTGTGGTGAAAGCTGCGGGTCATGTCGAAGCAGCCGTCGCCGTAGACCCAGCTCAGGTCGCGGAATGGAATGCGCACCTCGCTCTCGGGTACGAACTTGCCGTTGAACCATGCAAGGCGGACGTTACTGCGCTCGGCCATGTTGAATGCTTCCCTCAGACGCTACTTTATGAGTTGGAGCGCGCCGCGAGCGCGACCTGTCCCCTCTCCCCGCGTGCGGGGAGAGGGTTAGGGTGAGGGGCGGCGGCATACGCCGACGTTCGAACAAGCTCCCGCCCCTCATCCTAACCTTCTCCCCGTACTTACGGGGAGAAGGGACCTGTTGCGATTGTTGCGCTCCTACAGCCCACCCATGAGCATGTACTTCAGCTCGACGAAGCCATCGATGCCGTGGGCGGAGCCCTCGCGGCCGAGGCCGGACTCCTTCACGCCGCCGAAAGGCGCGACCTCGGTCGAGATGATGCCCTCGTTGATGCCGACCATGCCGTACTCGAGACCTTCCGCGACGCGCCACACGCGGCCGATATCGCGCGCGTAGAAGTAGCAGGCGAGACCAAACTCCGTGTCGTTGGCCATCGCGATCCCTTCCTCCTCGGTCTTGAATTTGAAGACCGGGGCGACGGGGCCGAATGTCTCCTCGCGCGCGCACTTCATGTCGGGCGTGACGCCCGAGAGGACGGTCGGCTCGAAGAAGGTGCCGCCGAGCCTGTGGCGCTTGCCGCCGGTGACGATCTTGGCGCCCTTCGAAAGAGCGTCGGCAATGTGCTCCTCGACTTTCTCGATGGCAGCCTTGTTGATGAGCGGGCCTTGCACGACGCCCGTCTCGGTGCCGTCGCCAACCTTCATGGCAGACGCGGCCTTGGCCAGCTTCTTGACGAACTCGTCGTAGACGCCTTCCTGCACGAGCAGGCGGTTGGCGCACACGCATGTCTGGCCGGCATTGCGGTACTTGGATGCCATGGCGCCTTCGATGGCCTTGTCGATGTCGGCATCATCGAAGACGAGGAAGGGCGCGTTGCCGCCGAGCTCCAGCTCGACCTTCTTGATGGTCGAGGCCGACTGCTCCATGAGCACCTTGCCGATCTCCGTCGAGCCGGTGAACGTGATGCCGCGCACCTTGGGGCTTGTCGTCAGCTCCTTGCCGATCTCGGCGGACTTACCCGTGATGACGTTGAACACGCCCGGCGGGATGCCGGCCTGACGCGCGAGCTCCGCAAGCGCGAGGGCGGTGAGCGGCGTCTCGGTTGCCGGCTTGACGACGACGGTGCAGCCGGCCGCGAGTGCGGGTGAGACCTTCCGCGTGATCATCGCGTGCGGGAAGTTCCACGGCGTGATCGCACCGATGACGCCGAGCGGCTGCTTGATGACGATGATGCGGCTGCCCTGCTTGAAGCTCGGGATGGTCTCGCCGTAGATGCGCTTGGCTTCCTCGGCGTAGAACTCGGTGAACGAGGCGCCATAGATGATCTCGCCGCGGGCTTCGGCAAGCGGCTTGCCTTGCTCGCTGGTGAGCAGCAGCGCCAGTTCGTCGGCGTGCGCGACCTGGAGGTCGAACCACTTGCGCAGGATGGCCGCGCGCTCCTTGGCGAGAAGCTTGCTCCAGCTCTTGAAGGCCTTCTCGGCGGCGTCGATGGCTTGTTTTGTCTCGGCCGTGCCGAGGCGTGGCACCTTGGCGATTTCCTCGCCGGTTGCCGGGTTCGTAACGGGGATCTCGGGTTTGCCGACCCATTTGCCGTCGATGAAGCACTGCGTCTTCAGGAGAGTGATGACTTTCTTGTCCATGGATCCTCCAGGGGATTCTTGCTTGGGGTTAGGGTGCGCCTGCCGGGGGCCCAAATGGGGCCTGGGTGGCGGCTTCAAGGGGATCATAGCGCCTCATCACGGCGCTGGCCCCGAGTTTCTGCGACTGCCCTATATGTCCGATTTGCGTGCTACGACTCTAGCGGCGAGGGACCTCATGGGATTGTGAGGGCGTCAACTCTCCCAGGGGCTAACGAGCTGTGGAAATTACGTAGATTAGAGGTCGTGTAGCCAACGAGACTCATGCATTTTGCCGGATAACGGCAAGTTGTGCACAACCGTGGATAAGCATCCGCGGCGCTTTTGCTGTTGATCACGAATCAGCGATCCTTGCCCCAGGCTGGAAATGGGGCGAGAAATGGACGGGCCGCCCGAAAATGGGCTGATGGCTGGGATCAGGCGCCTCTTTGCCGGGCTCGCCGCTGCTTGGCGGGGCGTGACGGGGTTTACGGCTGCGCTTGGAGTCCTGGTGGCGCTCTGGAACCACTACGACAGCCTATCAACCAAGCTTAGGCCAGTAGAACCTCCATCAAGGACCGTGCCGGCGGTTAACAATCAGAACATCAATACAGGATCGATAGACGAGCAGAGAGCCAAGGAAGCTGCGCGCCTGAGGGAGGCGCGGGCCGAGGCACGATGCCTTGAAGAGCGTGAAAAGGCGAAAGAGGATGCGCTCTTGCGGATGCACTCGACGCGCAGGGCGCATGATCTATGTCTAGCCAATTACTTGCCGACGCTCAAAGAGTTGGTCAACGGCATCACCGCCAAAGTCAAATGCGCCCCTCATCTCGACGCATTTCACGATGCAGAGAGGCAGTATCGCCAAGCCGCGGAGAGGCAGTGCAAGAGGGCTCGATAGTCGCCACGATAGCTACCCGTTCCGGGCTAGGGGCACGATATCGGCCGGCTTGCGGGCGCGCGTCAGCATGTCGATGAGGCGGCCGCGGACCTCGGGCAGGACCTCGCCGCGGGGCGCGAGAACGCGGGTCTCGAGAAAATGGCCCGTAAGGGCGAAACCGGCGGTGAGATCGCCCTGCAAAACAGATCCCTGACTGCGCCCCCTGAGGAATGCCGGCAGCGTCAGCAGGCGGTCGGCATAGGGCTCGCCCGCAGAGGCCGAGACGGCGCGGCCGCTTTTTGGCGAGACGTAGATGAGATCGTCATTGCCGCCAGTTGCGGCGCACGCCGAGAGATCGAGGCCGAAACCGAGTTCATCGAGGAGCGCCAGCT
>VFQP010003681.1_pt1 | contig 15292 bp, 12 predicted proteins | sample 3512351 | NCBI WGS metagenome assembly VFQP01 (sample SAMN10412372, study PRJNA504923) | tailings metagenome | isolation source: Relicate 1 Philex TSF1 revegetated site | place: Philippines: Tuba, Benguet | collected 2017-08-29 | reverse complement strand
GTTGTACCCCTCAGGCCACAACAGCGCCGCCGGCATTGAATCCCGCAGCACTCTAGAAGCAATCCATCTTTAGAGCCCCCTCTTCACTCCCAAATGCCCTGTGCGAACCTGAAGTTGTCCTCCCCAAAAGAATGCGCACGCTGTCCAAGAAGACGCAATACACCCTCCGCGCCCTCTATAACCTGGCCCGCACTTACGGCCACGGCCCCACCCTCATTGCCAAGCTCGCCGAAGCGGAATCCATTCCCCAAGACTTCTTAGAGAACATCCTCCTTCAGCTCAAGCGCGAAGGCCTTGTCGAAAGCAAGAAGGGCAAAGGCGGCGGCTACCAACTCGCCCTCCCCCCCTACAAGATCACCATTGGCGACGTCGTCCGCATCGTCGAAGGGCCCCTGGCCCCCCTGCCCTGCGCGAGCGAACGCCACTACCGCAAATGCGACGAATGCGTCGACGACCGCTTTTGCGGCACCCGCATGGTCATGCGCCAGGTCCGCGACGCCACCGCCGCCATCCTCGACCGCACTACCCTCGCCCAAGTCTGCCTAAGCATCGACGAGGCCCGCGCTTCCGCAGGCCAAGCCGAAGCTCTCATGTACTACATCTAGTTCAGATCAGAACTTGTAATGCAAACCCAACTGGATGATCCGCGCTTGGTTCCCATTCGCCAGCGCGCTGATCCTCCCGAAGTTCGCATTTCCGCGATTCTGATTCGGTAGCGCGAAGTTCGCGCGATTCAGGAAGTTCAGCATCTCCACGCGCAGTTGCAGCCGTTGCCGCTCCCGCACGGGAATGCTCTTCAACACGGCCAAGTCCGAAACCACCGCGCCCGGCCCGATCGCCACCGTGCGGCCCAGGTTCCCGAACGTGTATTGCGCGGGCGCCACGAAGCTCGAAGTATCGAAGAAGTTCTGACCAAAAACGTTCGCGCGCCAGTTGGCGTTCTCGCTGTAAGGCGCCACCGCGTTGGAGCGCACCGTCACCGCCGTCGGATAAATCGCCGCCGCGTTGTTCTCAATCACGCCAAACGGGGAACCCGTTCGCGCTTCGTATATCAAAGACGTCGACCATCCACCCGCCACGCCCTGTAGCGCCGCGTTCGCGAAGCGGAACGGCAACTCATACGTCGCGCTCCCGATAAAGCGGTGCGAAATATGATTGCCTGAAAGCCCGCGGTCCGCGCGCCGGTCGTATTGATTGGCGAATGCGTTATCGCCGGCGTTCCCGCCCAGTTCATCGCGCGACTCCACATCGTCGATCGACTTCGCCCACGTGTAGTTCGCGTTGAATTGGAGCCCGCGCGAATAACGCTTCTCCACGCGGAAGTTCAGCCCGTGATAATTCGAGTTGCCGATGGTCGGCGCCAGAACCCGCACGTCGCTGAACTGCGGGAAGGGGCGCAATAGCTGCGCATTCCCGGGCCCAATCCGCGACGGATCCACTTGGTTGATCGAACGGCTCCCCGGTGCGGTCAGCTTATGCCCCAGCGTGCTCAAGTAACCAAGTTCGAAAACCAAGTTCCCGCGCAGTTGCTTCTGCACATTGAAATTGAAGTCCCACAAATAAGGCCCCGCCCGCCCCTGCGGCTCGAAGAATTCCACGGCCAGCGTCGGATTCTGCCCCGGCCGCACCGCGCCATATCCGGGAACCAGCAAATCGTTCGAAGGCGGCGTAAGCGCCGGCAGCCCGTTGCGCAACAGGAACGCCGCACTACGGCCGCCATCGGGCGACACCACATCGCCACGCAAGCCGAACCCGATGTTCGCCACGATCGGCGTCGCTTGATCGTATTGCCCCACATAGAGCAGCCCCGCGCCGCCGCGCACCACCCAATCGCCCTTTGAGCGATAAGCGAATCCCACGCGCGGTCCGAAGTTGTTCTTGTCGAAATTGTGCGCGTATGAGCTCAGCCCATTGCGGCCGCTCCACGTCAACAAGCCTGGCGTGCCACTCACCGGATTGATCGCGAATTGATCGAAGGAGTTCTGGCGGTTGTCCACCACTTCCCGCCGCGGCGTATCCAGATCCCAACGCAGACCCAAGTTCAACGTGAGCCGCTGCGTCGCCTTCCAGTCCGTTTGTACAAACAATCCATATGCCGCCGCCCGCGTGCGCAGCAACAAGGCTTCCGCCCGCGATCCGCTCAACGCCCAACCTGTCAATACACTAGCCAGCGCATCCCCGGTCGCCGTTTGGTTAAACCCAAACACACCGCCGCCGCTCCCCGACCACAAATCGTCGTTCGTCGATTGGCGCCACTCGCCGCCAAACTTAATCGTGTGCGCGCCGCGAATCTTCGTTACATTCGCCGAAGCGTGATCGCCACGAATCGGCACCTGCAAGCGCTCATGGTTCCCCGTGCCAAATCCCGTTAAACCTGGAATGTTGATCTGCGGAAAGAATCGGGCGTTCGTGCCGCGAATCCCATAGCGTTCCGCCAGTCCCAAATCGGAGCCGCCGGAAAGCGCATTGGCTTTGCGCCGGTCCCAGGAGTAACGCGTCTCCAGCGTGGTCAGTGGCGAAAATGTGTGCTGCCAGGTCGCCGACCAGCTATAGAAGCTGTTGTCGTTGGAGGAATGATAAGGATCGGTGCCGGCCACGGGAAACACCGGGGCGTTAAAGGTATCCGTCTCATTGGCGAGAAAACGTCCATACAGACGGTCGTTTAACGAGATGTTGTGATCCAGCCGCGCCACCGCTACATGCGTCGTTGTCCGGATCGGTTGGTTCGCACGAAAGTTATTGTTCCGGCTCCGCGTCCCCTCAACGTTCGGCGCCGGATACAACGAAGCGATAGCCGCGCCCACCGGGTCCAGGCGCGAAGCGGGAATCACGTTCCCTGCAAACGGAGTACCCGTCAGCGGATCGCGCACCACCGTCGTCTGCCCGGAAAAATCGCCGCGCGTCTCGGCCAGCGTCGGCACACTTGCCAATTGCGTCTGTTGCCGCCGGATCTGCAAGCCTTCGTAGTTCACGAAGTAGAAGGTCTTGTCCCTTTGAATCGGCCCTCCCAGGCTCGCGCCGTATTGGTTGTAACGCAGCACGGGCTTGGACGCCGAGAAGAAGTTTCGGGTGTCCAGGCGGTCGTTGCGGAGAAACTCATACACCGATCCGTGCAACTCGTTCGTCCCCGACTTCGTAGTCATCTGGACGTAACCGCCGCCGGAGCGACCCAACTCCGCCTTGTAATTGCTGATCTCGACGTTGAACTCCTCAAGCGCTTCCACCGGAGGATCGTAAACCAGCGTCGCCACGCCCAACAGAATGTTCTGTGCGTTGCCTCCGTCAATCGTCCACATCGCGTTGTTCCCACGCCCGCCCGCCATCGCAAAGTTGGAACCATTGCCGTTCTGCACAACGAATCCATTCAAGCGAGCCAACTGCGCCGCCCGCCGGTCGATCAGCGGCATGTTCGCAATCGTCCCGTTGCGCACGACGGAGCCCACCGAAGAGGTCTCGGTATTCAACAACGGCGCCGCCGCATCCACCGTCACGCTTTCGGCCACCACCCCCACTTCCAACGACACATCCAAGCGCACCGTCGCCCCGGTATCCAGGCGAATTCCCGTCCGGCGGTATTGCTTAAACCCGCCCGCCGTCGCCAGCAATTCATAGTCGCCCGGCTTCACCAGCGGAATCGTGTACAACCCGTTACCACCCGAAACACTCCGGAAAGCCTCTTTGGTTTGCGTATTCACTAACTGAATCGCAGCCGCCTCCACCGTACCACCCGAGGCATCCAACACCGATCCCGTCACACTGGCCGTCTGCTGGCCATGCGAATAAAGTACGAAGAAAAATATCCAAAGTACGCCTCCCAGAAGGCGCGCAAATGCACGTAAAGACACAAAGACTCCTTGTTTTTTTGCGGGGCTTCCAACGCGTAGACACACGTCTCCCCAGCTATTCAAATTGTTTTTTTGGAATGAGTTAGAAGAAAATTCGAAGGATCAACAACAACAGCGGAAGGAAGACCCGGAAGCGTTCAGCGAGAGCATACTCGACTTCATAGATAGAGAATAGGATGATTGACACGAGGTGTCAATACTCGACTGAAAAAATCGACTAATAATTCGGCATGCCTTTGGTACTGCGAACGCTTCAAACGTCCTCCCAAGGTGTTTGGATTCCTCAAAGCAAGAAGGGAACACAGTTCGGGGCTCCACGTAAGCCCAAAATCTTGGCTTGTTGCTCCAATTCCACCAGCGCTTGAAACCCGCGCTCCACCAACAAGCGCTTCTTGCGTGCGCCGCTGAGCCGCGGCGCTTTCACCATCAATTGCTCAACGATCTCAATATGGATTCGCAAGATGTGTACCACTTGGCGCCACTCTGCATTTCTCCTGCGCCAAGCGCCTTCAGCGCCTGCTCACAATCCTCAACCCTCCCGAAACGGATTCACCACCGTCAACGCCCCAAACTTTCGCCCATCTTGCAAATCCTCTGTATAGAGCGTCTCGCAGCCACCCTTGAACTCCGCCTTTATGGCCAACGCTTCCCATGGCGAAACTTGTTCGCCACCATGAATTTCGTTACCCGATCCACATCCGTTGCCTCAAGCAACATCACACCAATGAGCTCAATCGCACGAGCCTCCTTTCGAGGCTCCTTCACATCGTCGGCGTAAACGAAAATGTTGTTGTCTAAGAACGAGGCCACTTTGGACGATCCTCGTAGGTCTCCTCACGGTGAAACATCCACCCCTGAGAATTGCCCTTTGCTTCCCGAAACAGCCGCACCATCTGGTCCACACTCGTCCCATGGGACTCGGCATGGCGCCGCGCCCGCTTCGCTAGTTGTTCATCTACCGACCCCGTGATTTCCACGGCCCCGTCATCCCCAATTCTCTGATATCAACCCAGCACTCCCACTGGCAACCACGGCGATGGACCGCTTTATACTCGTAATAATGAGGAGCGCCGCGCCAAGCGCAGCACCACCCATTTCACCCGCCTGCGCAACGCCGCAAAACCGAACAGACACCAGCCATGAATAGTGTCACCCAACTCCTCCTGCGCTGGAGCGGCGGCGACCTCAGCGGTAAGGACGATCTCTTTACGGCCGTGCAACAAGAGCTCCACCGCATCGCCGCACGCTACATGCGCCGGGAACAAGCCGACCATACACTCCAAACCACGGCCCTCGTCAACGAAGCCTACCTGCGCCTAGTCGATCAACCGCAGCTCAATTGGCAAAATCGCGCTCATTTCTACGCGATCTCCGCCCGCATCATGCGCCAGATTCTCGTGGACTACGCCCGCAACTCCGGAGCGGCCAAACGCGGCGGGGAAGTCTTCCATGTTCCCTTTGAAGAGGAGCTGAATTTCTCCCCACAAAAATCCACGGAGTTCTTGGCTCTCGACGAAGCCTTGGGGCGCTTGGCTCAGTTGGATGCCAGAAAGGCCGAAGTCGTGGAATTACGCTACTTCGGCGGCCTTGAAGTGGAAGAAGTCGCCGAAGTCCTGCGCGTGCACCCGAATACCGTGATTCGCGATTGGCGCGTGGCGAAAGCTTGGCTGAAACGCGAGATCGCAGCCTAACGCAAACCCAAGCTGGCACGAACGGCTTCGCGCACCCTGCTTTCGATTACCGGCTGCCGGAAACTCGCGCCTTCCTTATGCGATCCCGCTTCGAACGGAGTCACTCGGCCCTCTAGATGCGGGAAGCGCCGCACTAATCCTGCCAGCCAGCGCTTTTGGGCCTCCTGCGACCAATCTCGCGAATACACTAGAAAACGGGTCTTCTTGTTGGTGCGGCCTACATAGCCAAGTATCGACTCCATCTTGTCCCGCCCTAACCCCGTGAGCCGGTTTTCAAACTGTTCATCCGTTGTTGGATCCGGCAACGGGTTCGCCAACGTCTTTTGCCTCACCGGGTCCGGCGTAAATTCCGCCTTCAGCGCGTGTACGAAAGAGGATCGATGGATCAGAATGAGCTGCGGATCTTGCTTCAACAATTGCTCCTCCCGCTTCCAGCCAACGCCCACCGTCTCTTTATGCATCGCAATCGGCAGATCCTGCAAAGCGTCGTTCAGGTCATCGGCATTGGTCCCGCTCTTGGCGCGAGTCTCCGCGTCGTAAACGCCCGTGGGCGCCGATGTATCCATCAACACAACCACGGGCAGAGTATTCAGAGTATTCACCGCCTGCCCCGCAAAGTAATAAGCCGACACCGAGACCACCAGCGCCGCGGCAGCCAGCCAGGGCCAGCGTGCTTTCTTCTTTTCGTTCTTGCCCGTCTTTTCCTGCGGGTGGTCGCGCAGCGCTTCTCGCAGAGCGGATGCACTTTGCCAGCGGTTGTTAGGGTCCTTCTCTAGGCACTTGCCGATCAGTCGATCGATTACCTCCGAGATTCCTGGCCGGATCGAAGAGAGCGGTGGCGGCGCTTCGCGAAGGATCGCTGCCGCCAGTGAGATCGGAGTGGACGCCGCGAAGGCGGGCGCTCCCGCGATCGCCTCGTATAAAACCACACCCAGGGAATAAATGTCGCTGCGCGCATCGGCGGGTTTACCGTCAAGCTGCTCCGGAGCCATGTATCGCAGCGTGCCTGGAATGTTCGATTCTTTCGTCAGATCCTCGCCGGAAGCGGGCGTCGAAGCCTTCGCCAAACCAAAATCCACCAACTTCAATCCGGCTTCCGTCACCAAAATATTGCCCGGCTTCAGGTCGCGATGAATGATCCCCTTTCCGTGCGCGGCCTCGAGTGCCTCGGCCGCCTGCATCGCATATTCGCAGGCCCGAGCGGGCTCGAGCGGCCCGGCAAATGGCTTGCCCTCCAGATACTCCATGACGAGGTAGTTCGGCCCCACATCATAGAGCGTGCAGATGTGTGGATGCGTAAGCGCGGCGATCGCGCGGGCTTCGCGTTCAAAGCGTTCGGTGAATCGCTCCCGGCATACCTTAACGGCAACGATCCGGTCGAGCCGGGTATCACGCGCACGATAGACGTCACCCATTCCACCGCTGCCGACCCGCGCCAGAATCTCGAAGCGGCCCACCATTTCTCCGGGTGACAAACGCCCGCCCTTACGCGTAGATACAGCGTTCAGCGGGGAACCCTCTAGAAAACCATCCTCCGGATCCGCGCCGCGGAGTAGTCCTTGCACCTCAGCGTACAACGCTTCATCCCCCGCGCAAGCTTCTCGCAAATAGGCGTCCCGTTCCGCCTCCGGCCGTTCCAGCGATTCGTGAAACAGCTCCTCAACTCTCTTCCATTGCTCCAATCTCCATTCAGGATAAACGCAAAAAAATCTTCTGACGGTGGTGTCCGCCGGACCGGATTTCCGCATTGACCTCGCGAAGGGGAACATCAATGCAAGGCGAAACAATCGTGCTGGTCCTATTGGCTGGCCTATGCCAAGCCGGCTTTTCAGCGGAGCTTACCCGGAAGGAAACGAAAAGCCTGCCGGCGAACAATGGCAAACTCCCGGCCAAAAACGCGACCAGCGGCATCGACACGATCTCGTTGCTTTTGCCTGCCTCCAAGAACGCATCGCCCTTCAGTCAATTCAATTCGCTCGCCCGCGAAGCCTTCGCCAAGGGCGATTACTCCGGCGCGGCGGAGCATTGGAAAACGGCTCGCCGCCTAGGCATGGAAAGCTCGGCCGAAGATGCAGCCTTAGCCACGGCGAACTTGGCGACTTTGGAGTATTCCCAAGGCAATCTTCGCGCTGCTTTGGTGGGCTACCGCGAAGCACTCCGCTTTTGGGACTCCGCTGGCAACGGCGGAGAAGCACTGCGGGCCACGCTCCGCCACATGGCCGACACCCTACGCATACTTGGCGAGTATGAAGAGGCCCGACGGTTGCTAAGCCGTCTGTCGGAGATCCTTGCTCACGCTGCTGCACCGGACTCCAACGCGATGGCCGGCCTCCGGCTTAGCTCCGCCAGGTTGGAGTCGTCGGCGGGGCAAAGCTCCGCGGCCGCAAGCCTATATCGTCAAATCCTGGCCAACCCTCCGGCCGATCCGTCCCTGCGCGCGGCGGCCTGGGAAGGCTTGAGCGAAGTTTGCCTCAGCCAAGGCAAACTCCACGAAGCGGACCAGGCGATTCGCGAAGCGCTCTCGCTTTGGGAATCGATGGGCCAGCGGATTCGCGTCGCGAGCACCGCTAACCGGATGGGGGATCGCTGGATCGCCATGCGCAAGCCCGGCAAGGCCCTTCCTTATCTTCTGCGCGCCTTGGCGGTATTCGAAGAAAAAGGCATCACGGGAGCACAACTCGCTTCGACCCTAAGTAATTTAGGGCAAGCTTATCGATTCGATGGGGATGTGAAAGAGGCGCTCCGTTACTTCGACCGGGCGCTCTCGGTTGCCACGCGCGATCTCGGCGCAAACCATCACTTTCGCGCATCGATCCTCGTCAACTTAGGGGACTTCGCCCTGAGCCGGAAGAAGTTCGACGAGGCAGAGCGCTATCTCCGCCAAGCCCTAACCATTGATGAGTTGCGCCTCGGCAACCAGGATCCTGCGTCAGCCCGTGAGATCGCTCGCGACATCGCCCGGGACCTCGCGCGCTTGGCTCACTTACATCTCCTGCAAAAGCATTTTGACGAAGCATGCCAGGAACTCGGCAACGCTCTTTCGCTTCGCGAGCGCAGCCAACTTCCCCTCGACCCCGAGCAAGCCGATTGGTTTGAACTACGCGCCAACCTGCTGCGCCGCAGCGAGAACTACGTCGAAGCGGCCCGGCTAGAGACAAGAGCGATGCAGATTCGCGTCCAGCACGCACTTCGCTAGCGAGCTTCACCAGACGGAAAAAATAATTTCCGTTCTTTATCTTTTTCACCTGCAACCACTTACAGCGCCACCGCTAATTGTTCGCCCCCGGTTTTCGACAAGCGCCCTGCTACATCTATTCACGCAGGCGGGCCGCATCCCCAACGGATGTCGAGCCCGCCTGACTTTATAGAACAACGAAAGAGCATCGCCATGAACCTCGAAAACGCAGCCACCAACACGAACCCGAGCACCAACCCAAACAACTCCACCGGCCCCATCACCGAAGCCGGCAAATTCGAAAGCTCCAAGAACGCCTTGAAGCACGGCCTCACCTCGGAATCCATCGATCGTTTCCCGGTCGAAATCCAGCAAGCCTACCGGACCTTCCTCGATAACCTCTACTTCGAATTCAATCCCCAAAGCACCTGCGAAGAAGACTACCTCCAACAGTACGCCTTCAACCGCTTCCAACTCCAACGCGCCCAGCCCATGCTCACCCGCGCCTTGGCCGACTTCAACGCCGACCCCGACAACGAAATCCTCGAAAAGCGCTACGCTCGCTTCACCCGCCACGTCGGCGCCCTGGAACGCTCCGCCGCCAACGCCTTGAAGGAACTCCGCAACTTCATCGCCGACCGCCTCGCCGCCGTCGAACTCGACACCCACCTCCCCGCCGACATCCCCGCCTCCATCAGCTTCCCCGTCGCCTTCCCCTCCCACCGCCTCCTCAAAGCCAAGGACGTCCGCAAGCCGGCCACGGAACTGGCACTTCGTTTTGTACAAGACCTCCGCAGCCGCTACGGCTCGCTGCCCAAGCCCGCCGAAGCCAACGCGCCCCAGGCAAAATAGAAGCAGGAGCGAACCCCAAACAGCATGATCATCGGCGTCCCCAAGGAAATCAAAGACCACGAAACCCGTGTCGGCCTTGTGCCCAGTGGAGTCACTACCCTGATCGAACACGGCCACCAGGTCTTCGTCGAATCCGGCGCAGGCCTCGGCTCTTCGCTCACCGACAAGGAATATGAAGAGGCCGGCGCCACGGTTCTCTCCAGCGCCGCCGAAGTCTGGGCCAAGGGCGACATGATCGTCAAGGTCAAGGAACCCCAACCCAGTGAGACCGCCTACTTCCGTCCCGGCCTCGAGCTCTTTACGTACCTGCACCTCGCGCCCCTGCCCGATCTCACCGCGAAGCTCCTCGACTACAAGATGAACTCGATCGCCTACGAGACCATTCGCGAGCGCGACGGTTCCCTGCCCTTGCTCACTCCCATGAGCGAGGTCGCTGGCCGCATGGGCGTGCAAATTGGCGCGCAGTATCTCGAAGGTCCCAACGGCGGCCGCGGCATCCTGCTCGGCGGCATCCCCGGCGTCGCCCCCGCGAACGTCGTCATCATCGGCGGTGGTGTCGTCGGCCACAATGCGGCCAAGATCGCCGTCGGCCTTGGCGCCCACGTCACCATCATCGACAAAAACCTAAACCGCCTCCGCGAACTCGACGACATCTACAACTCCCAAGTCGTCACCCTCGCCTCCAACCTCTACACCGTCCGCGAAGCCCTGCGCCTCGCCGACCTCGTCATCGGCGCGGTGCTCGTTCCCGGCGCCAGCGCCCCCAAAGTGGTCCGCAAGGAAATGATCGGCATCATGAAGAAAGGCAGCGTCATGGTGGACGTCGCCATCGATCAGGGCGGCTGCTTTGAAACCTCGCGGCCCACCACGCACACGGATCCCGTTTTCTACGTCGATGGCGTTCTGCACTACTGCGTGACGAACATGCCCGCCGCCGTGCCGCATACTTCGACCTTTGGCCTCACCAACGCCACAATTCCGTACCTATTGCAAATTGCCAACCAAGGCCTCGAGCAAGCCTGCGAGAAATCGCCGGCCATCGCCGAAGGCGTCAACACCTATCAGGGACACATTACCTACCCGGGCGTTGCGGAGAGCCAGAACCGGCCTTGGAGGGAACTGAAGAGCGTCGTTTAGTCCACCACGCCCAAACCCGCCAACCCAACAAAATCGCCGTAATCACCCCATAAAACAGCGGCTCGCGGATATCCGATTTCACCAGCCACCAAAAGTGAACCACCGCCGCCACTGCCGCCACATATGTCAGCTTGTGCAGCTTGCCCCACTTCGGGCCCAGCCTGCGCATCCAACCCTTCGTCGATGTCGCCGCCAACGGCAACATCACTCCCAGGCTCAACATGCCCACCGTCAGGAAGCGCCGCTTCACAATGTCCTCGGCCATGTCGCTCATCACCAGCGCTTTATCCAACCAGAACCAAATCGTGAAATGGATCAGCGCGTAGGCAAAGGCAAAGAGCCCAATCATCCGGCGGAATGCAATCACGCCCTCAAATGCCTTGGAACGCCGCAGCGGCGTAATTACCAGGCTCAACAACAAAAGACGAAGAGCCCAATTCCCGGTCTCGTGCGTCAAGGTCTCGACGGGATTGATCCCCAGATCGCTTTGGAACAATCGCCACACCAGGCTCCCCAACGGCGCGGCGCACAGGATGAAGACAAACACCTTCATCCAAGGGCGAATCTTCACGCGATCCCCTAGTAATTCTTTTTCAGGTCCAGGCCCTGATACAGGCCCGCCACCTGATCGGCATAGCCGTTAAACGGCAGCGTCTTCTTCCGGAAGAACTCGCCAATCCGCCGCTCGGTCGCCTGCGACCAGCGCGGGTGATCGACCTCCGGATTCACATTGGAGTAGAAGCCGTATTCACGAGCATTCAACAGATTCCAAGTCGTTGGCGGCATCTTGTCCGTGAAACGAATCTTGGCAATCGACTTGATGCCCTTGAAGCCATACTTCCAAGGGACCACCAAGCGCACCGGCGCGCCGTTCTGATTCGGCATCATTTCGCCGTAGATGCCGAAGGCCAGCATCGTCAGCGGGTGCATCGCCTCATCCAGGCGCAAGCCCTCGACATATGGCAGCGGGAATCCCGCGTAGCGGCCCAAAGGCATCTGCTTGGCGTCGTAATAAGTTTCGAAAGCGACGAACTTCGCCTTCGCGTCGGGCTCAGCGGCTTTCAAAAGTGCCGCCAGGGGATAACCGTCCCAAGGCACCACCATCGACCATGCCTCGACGCAACGATGGCGATACACTCGCTCCTCCATCGGCGCAAGCTTGAGCAGCGAGTCGAGATCGTAAACCTTCGGCTTCGCGCAAAGGCCTTCCACCTTCACCTGCCAGGGGTTGGTCTTGAAGTTGCCGGCGTTCTTTGCCGGGTCGTCCTTGTTCGTCCCGAACTCGTAGTAGTTGTTGTAGCCGGTGATCTCTTCAAAACGGTTCACCTTCTCATCCACCACGTAGGCTGGATTCTTCTTTACGCCCTCGAGCTTCGCCGCCTCCAGACGCGAGCCGAGCAAACCGATTGCGCCCAAGCCAAGCAATCGGCGCCGGTTCATGTAGACGTCTTTCGGAGTGATTTCCGAGCTTCGGATCAAGTCAGGCTTGCGAATCAACATCTCACTCACATCCTCCCATAACGAGTATGTCTACGTTATGGATGCTTATTCCGCTAGGCGAGGATTCCTTTAACGACATGCCCGTGTACATCCGTCAACCGGAAGTCCCTGCCCGCGTAGCGATACGTCAGACGCTGATGATCCAGCCCAAGCAGATGAAGCATAGTGGCATGCAAATCATGGACATGGACCTTATTTTCTACAGAAAAATATGAATATTCGTCTGTAGCTCCAAAACTAATACCAGGTTTCACCCCGCCACCGGCCATCCAGACCGTGAACGCCTCTGGATTATGATCCCGCCCGTCTGAGCCTTGCGCCGTCGGAGTTCTACCGAACTCACCGCCCCAAAGTACAAGCGTATCTTCAAGTAAGCCACGAGACTTCAAGTCTTTCAGTAAGGCCGCAATCGGCTTATCCACCTCGGCCGCGTTCTGCTGGTGGTCACGCTTCAGGTTCTCATGCTGGTCCCACTTATAGGTATGGCTCACCTGAACGAAACGAACGCCCTTCTCGCTCAGCCGCCGCGCCATTAAGCACTGTCGGCCGAAGTCTTCCGTGATCGGATTGTCCAGGCCGTACATCTTCCGGGTGGCCTCGCTCTCCTGATCAAGATCCTGCAAACCCGGGGCCTCAGCCTGCATCCGGAAGGCGAGTTCGAAGGATTCAATCCGCCCCTCCAGCGCCCTGTCCGGACCGGTCATCTGCAACTGCTGCCGGTTTAACTCCTGGGTGAAGTCGATCTCCTGCCGCTGTATGTGCTTCGGGGTCTCCTTGTTGCTGATGAAGGGAATCTTCGCGTCCTTCGCAGCAATGCCCACGCTACCGATCGCCGTCCCCGCATAAGGGGCAGGCAGGAAGGCCGACCCAAAGTTGTTTGCCCCACCGTGCGACTGCGTCGGGCAGATCGTCACAAAGCCCGGCATCGACTGGTTCTCCGTCCCCAGCCCATACGTGACCCACGAACCCATGCTCGGCCGCACGAACGTGTCCGACCCCGTATGCAACTCCAGCAACGCCCCGCCATGCCGCGAGTTCGAAGCATGCATCGACTTGATGAAGCAAAGATCGTCCACGCACTTCGCCAACTCTGGGAATAGGCTTGACACCCAAGCGCCGGACTGCCCGTACTGCTTAAACTCCCAAGGCGACTGCAAGAGATTGAAGGTCTCGCTCGAGACGACCTTCGGCCGCGCAAAGGGCAACGGCTTGCCATGGTCGCGCTTCAACAGCGGCTTCCAATCGAAGGTATCCATCTGCGACGGCCCGCCATGCATGAAGAGGAAGATGACCCTCTTGGCCTTGGGCGTGAAGTGCGGCGACTTCACCGCCAGCGGGTTCGTGCTCTCCGCCAGCAGGCTTTGGAAAGCTAGGCTGCCGAAGCCGAGGCTCGCGCCCCGCAGCATCGCGCGGCGTGAAGGGAAATACCCTGAGTTCCAATGAGAGTTCATAGCCTTAGTTCAAGTAAATCATTTCGCTGGATGAGAATAAAGCCTTCACAAAGCTCTGCCAGGCCCTCTTCTCGTCTTTCCATTCACCCTGGATCTTGGCGACAAAGCTCAAAGCCTGGTCGATCTCCTTCGGCGTTGCCGGTCGCGACAGAGCCCGACGGTACGCCTCATTCACCCGTTCCTTGTCCGGCAGCGCCAACAAGCGCTCCGCGAAGTTCTTGCTGTGCTGGAGCATCACCGAGCTGTTCAACATAAACAGCGCCTGCGGCGCCACAACTGTGGCATCCCGGTCGCCATTCGAAGTCGTCGGGTCCGGCAGGTCGAAAGCGCTGAAGACCTCATACATCGAACTGCGAACCACAGGCAAATAGACCGCGCGCACCGGCCGGTCGTAATCGACATCGCCGCCCTTCGAGGTGTTGGCTACATACTGGCGGTCCTTGTACTTCAGGATGCTGCCTTGGGCATCGAAGCGCAGACTGCCCGCCGCCGACAGAATGCCGTCGCGCACCGCTTCCCCTTCGAGCCGCCGCCGTGGCATCCGCCACAGGTAGACGTTCTCCGGATCGGCTTCCGCCGCCTTCGCGTCGAAGTCGCTGCTCATCTGGAAGGCCTCCGTCAGCAGAATCTCCTTGTGCAGCTGCTTCATGCTCCAGCCATTCGCCACGAACTTCGTCGCCAGGTAATCGAGCAGCTCCGGATGCGTCGGCTTCTCGCCCAGCCGCCCGAAGTTGTCAACGGTCGGCACGATGCCGCGCCCAAAGTGCCAGCGCCAGATGCGATTGACGATCACCCGGCTGGTCAGCGGATGCTTCGGGTCCGTCATCCACTGCGCCAACTGCAAACGCCCACTCTGCCCTTGCGGAATCTCTGGTGCCTTGACGCCCGGCACGGCGCTCAGCACCCCGCGCGGCGCGATCGCCCCCAGCGTCCAATGGCTGCCCCGCGTGTGGATCGGAATGTCTTCAACCTTGTCGCCCTCGCGCACGCCCATCGCCTGCGGGAACACGGGCTTCGCCTCTTCCAGTTGCTTCCGCTCCTCTTCGAGAACGCTCAACTGCGCCTTCAGGCTCTCGCCGTAATATCGCCGCGCGTCGTCCGGCGCCCGGAAGGGCCCGAACTTCTCTTCGAGAAACGCTTTCACCGCGGGATGCTTCTCCGCCTCCAGGAACTTCGCTTGGAACTCGGCAGCCAGCCGCTCCTGCGCCGCCGGGTCACGATTCACTTCCCAGTCGTGCAGCACGCTCGCCTCCGCCCCCTGCGAGCGGTCGAAGTAGTCTTCAAGCTGCTCCAAAATGCTCGGGTTGACGCCGAACTCGCGAGCGATCTGTACCGTCGTTCTAGGCGCGCGCGCCCCGTCGAACTTGGTCAACAACATCCGCGTGAAGTAAGGGAAGCGCCGGGCATGTTCCAGCTTCAGCACGTTCTTGCCCGCTTTCATTTCCAGCACCGCCAGGTACTTCCAGCCACCGGCGTCCGCGCTCGCTTCGCGGTTGCTCACCGGCGCCTCGCCCTGCCGCATCCAATCGCCATTTAGGTAGATATCCTGCGTGCCTTGGCCGGACTCTTGGTCCTGGATGTCCAACTGATAACGCCCCGCCGCCGGAACGGTCACTTCGTACTCCGCCCAGAAAGGCCCTT
>VFQP010003679.1_pt1 | contig 15294 bp, 11 predicted proteins | sample 3512351 | NCBI WGS metagenome assembly VFQP01 (sample SAMN10412372, study PRJNA504923) | tailings metagenome | isolation source: Relicate 1 Philex TSF1 revegetated site | place: Philippines: Tuba, Benguet | collected 2017-08-29 | reverse complement strand
CGTACCGGGATAGACCAGTTGATGGACGGCACCCCGTCCCTCCAGATGCTGGTAGTCGCCGGTGATCGAGATGTTGACGTTCTCGGTCGGATCGATGGTCAGGCCGATGCGGCCGAGATATTCCTCGTTGTCGGCGCGCTCGCTGCCGTCCAGCAATGACCGGCCATAGCCGTCTCGCCGGTCCATTTTGCCGGTCAGGCGCATGGCGAATTTGTCCTGCACAACCGGGATGTTGATCGCACCGCCGATCACCGCGCGGTCAAACCGCCCATACTCGCCTTCGATGAAGCCGTGGAAGCCGTCGTAATCCGGCCGCTTCGTGGTGATGTTGATGGCGCCGCCGGTTGTGTTCCGGCCGAACAGGGTTCCCTGCGGCCCCTTGATCACCTCGACGCGCTCGATGTCGTAGAGCGCGCCCTTGAGGCCGAGCTGGCGCGGTACGTAGACGTTGTCCACGTAGACACCGACCGAGCTGTCCGTCGTCAGCAGCGTGTCGGCCTGAGACTGGCCGCGGATGATCAGGAACAGCGACTGCGACGACGCCGAGGCCGGCCGCAGGAAGAGGCTGGCGGTCTGGTATTGCAGGTCGCCCAGATCGTCAACGCCGGTCTTCTCCAGCTGCATGCCCGAGATGGCGGTGATGGCCAGCGGTACTTCCTGCACCGGCTCCTCGCGCTTGCGCGCCGTCACCACCACGTTCTCGATCTCGGCCGCCGCCGGACAGGCGATCGCCAGCGCGACACCCGCGGCAACCGCGGCCGACGCACGGTTCCTCGATGCTCGTTTCATGAGCTTCCTCCCCAATATGTTGCCCGCGGCGCCGGTTCCTGCGCCGTCGTCTCTCCCCAAGAGATGGAGGAAGCGTGATTGGGGATGACATTCATGTCAAACTGATACTGATATATAATTCGAAAAACCGGCAGGCCTGATGCCGAATTGACAATCCACGTCACCCGGCGCGATATGGAGCCGAGCCAACACTCATCCGACACTCATCGATGGCACGGATAAATCCGCAGCGGCGGGCCGAGATCGGCCAGCAGAAGCGCAGCCAGACCAACAGCCGCATCGTCGATGCCGCGCTGCGCGTCATCGCGGCCAAGGGCATCCAGCTGTTCTCGATCGACGACGTCGTCACCGAGGCCGGTATCTCGCGCGGGTCGTTCTACAACTACTATCCCGACCGCGCCGCGCTGGTGACGGACATCGCCGACCGGCTGCACGACATCATGCATGAGGGATCGTTTCAGTTCGACGAGAGCCGGAGCATGCGCGACAACCTCGTCGCCTACATGAGGCACCAGACCCGGTTCCTCCGCCGGGCGGACGAGCACCGCGACTGGGGCCTGCTGATCAACGAGACCTTCGCGTCCGAGCGCACGCGCCGCCCGTTTCTCGGTACCCACGATCCGACGGTGTTCTTCGGCTTCATGACGAGGCTGGGGGAATCCGGGTTCATCGCCTATCGCTCCACCGACGCGATCTACGACTTCTTCATCGGCTTCATGTACTTCACGATGGCGCGGATCGTCGGCGGCAGCGACCGCCCGGCCGACGAGCATATCGCCGACTTCCACTTCCACGTCTTCCTGGCGTTCGGACTTCCGGCGGATCAGATCGGCGAACTCGTCGCCGAGGCCATGGCGCCGGACGACCGCTGACGGCTACAGCGCCGCCGCGAGTTCGGCGTCCTGCAGGCTCTTGCGATATTTCTTCATGCCCAGCCACATCAGCAGCACCACGATCGGCGGGAACACGCAGTTCACCACCGCCAGCGAGACGTTCAGCATCGAATCGTCCCGGAACACGTAGGTCGTCAGCAGGCCCACGGATGTGGCGCCGAGGCTGATGCCGACGATGTTGCTGACGAACAGGTAGAACGACGAGATCTTGGCGCGCATCTGGTTGGGCGTGATCGACATCATCGCCGCACCCGAGAGGCCCGACGGGACGCCGCCCAGGAACTGCCAGGCTGCCAGGAACCCAGCCGCCCACCAGCCGTCCGGCGCCCAGAGGAAGATGAAGGCAGCGATCGGCGCGGCCGGGATGGTGCAGATCAGGGTCGCGCGAAACGGCCCGTCACGGTAGCCGCGCTTGTCCAGCCAGCTCGAGAACCAGCCGCCGAAGAACGCGCCACTGGTGCCGAAAACCAGGGCGATCATGCCATAGACATAGCCCGACTGTGCGGCCTCCCAGCCGAAGCTGCGCGAGAAGAACGCCACCATCCAGGCGAAATTGCCGTAGGCCACCAGCACCAGCAGGCTGTAGCTCGCGAACAGGGTGAAGAAGGTCCCCTTGTTGGCGGAAACGAACCGGCCGAACTCGGCCATCTGCTCCTTGCCGCCCGTCGCGACGGTCGCCGTGCGGCCACGCCGTAGCGGCTCACGCACGGTGAGCAGCAACATCGCCAGCACCAGACCCGGAATCGCGGCGACGAAGAACGCGACGTGCCATGGCGCCAGGTCGGTGAACGGGCCGACGCTGACCGGTCCCATCTCGCGCAGCGCCGAGATCACCACGCTGCCCAGCACCATGGCGAGGCCCACGCCCATCAAATTGCCCATGGTGAACACGGCCATCGCCATGGACAGTTTGTTCTTGGGGAAGTAGTCGCTGATCATCGAATAGGCGGATGGCCCGAGCGTCGCCTCGCCCACGCCCACGCCGATCCGGGCGAGGAACAGGTGCCAGAAGTTGCTCGCAAGGCCGCAGGCCGCCGTCGCCATGCTCCAGAAGGTCACACCAGCGATGATGATGTTGCGCCGGCTGCGGCTGTCCGCCAGCAGCGCGATCGGCACCGACATCAGCGCATAGAAGATGCCGAAGGGCGGCCCCTGCAGCAGGCCGATCTCGAAGTCGGACAGGCCGAGATCGGCTTTGATGTCGGCGACCAGCAGCGCGATGATCTGCCGGTCGAGGAACGAAACCACCGCGCCGAAGAACAGGATGACCACCACATACCAGGCATAGGTCTGGTTTGGCCACGGCGCCTCGGCCGTCGGTGCTTTAACCTGTTCGCTCATGCTGGCAGATGCCTTCCCCGTCGCGGCATCCGTGATGGCGCCGATTAACCCTGTCGCAACCCCGGGCCAAACTAGATCAGCGCCGTCGAACCGGCAAGCGTGACTTTAAGCCGACAGGCTCACCACCGCCCGGCCGCGCACCTTGCCCTCGAGGATCTTCCTGGCCAGTCCCGGCACATCCTCCAGCCTCGCCTGGAAAGTCGTGCTCTCGAGCCTGTCGAGCGGCAGGTCCGTGCCGAGCCGGCGCCAGGCTTCCTGGCGCGGCGCCATGGGCAGCATGACGGAGTCGATGCCGTAAACCGCGATGCCGCGCAGCAGGAACGGCAGGATGCTCGCCGGCAGGGTCACGCCGCCGGCGAGGCCACACACTGCGGCCGCGCCGCCATAGCTCAGCATGGACAGCGCGTGGCCGATGGTCGGACCGGCCACCGTATCGACGATGCCGGCGAACCGTTCCGGTAGCAGCGGCCGGTCGGGGGCCTCGGAGATTTCCTTGCGCTCGATGACGTTGGCCGCGCCCAGACTCTTCAGATAGTCGCTCTCCGACAGCCGTCCGGTGGACGCCGTCACCGTGTAGCCGAGCTTGTCGAGGATCGCGATGGCGACGCTGCCGACGCCGCCAGCCGCGCCCGTTACCAGCACTTCGCCCCTGTCTGGCCGGATGCCGTGCTTCTCCAGCGCCAGCACGCACAGCATCGACGTGTAGCCGGCCGTGCCAATGGCCGCGGCCTGACGTGTCGAGATATTCGGCGGCAGCTTTACCAGATGATCCGCACTCACCCGCGCGCGGGTGGCATAACCACCCCAGAACAACTCGCCCAGGCGATAACCATTCAGCGTGACCTTGTCGCCCGGCGCGAACCGCGCGTCCTGCGACGAGGCGACCGTGCCCGCCAGGTCGATGCCGCCCACATGGGGCCAGGTTTTCACCAGGCCGCCGCCCGTGGTCAGGATCATGCCGTCCTTGTAGTTCACCGTGGTGTACTCGACATCGACGACGACGTTGCCCTCGGGCAATGCCGCATCGTCCATCTCGACCACTTCGCTCACCACCTGCTTGTCGTCGCCAAGCCGCGACAACAGCGCGCGCATCATCGCCATCCGTGCTTCCTCGTCTTACCGGTTCGGCGCACAGGCTGGCTTACAAGCCGGACAATGTCCACCGTGCAGGGTGAGCAAGGGACAGTCGCGGACGTCGCCGTTTCCCTTTGAGGAAACGGGTTATGGCCCGGTGTCGCTGACGTCTGACTTGAATTCCGACGCCTTCGCCGCGATCTGGAAGCCGAGCTTTTCCGCCACCGCGTCGTCCCAACCATAGGGATCGGTGGTGTAGCGGATCGTGCCTGCATCGGTGACGTAGGCGGTCTGGTACATCAGCCGGACCGGGATTTCCCGGGGAAGCGGGACGAATGTCTCCTTGCCCTTCTCGCGCGCCTTCGTCCATTCGGCCTCGACGCCTTCATCGGCCGCGACCTTGGCGGCGAAGCCTTCGGCATCGTCGACCCGCACGCAGCCATGGCTGAACTGGCGCTGCTGCCGCGCGAACAGCGTCTTCGACGGCGTATCGTGAAGGTAGATCGCGTGGTTGTTCCGCATGTCGAACTTCACCAGGCCCAGCGAATTGCCGGGTCCCGAGCGCTGAACCAGCCGGCCGTTACGCCAGTAGAATCCATTGTTGGCGATATACTCGTCGCCCTTCGCGGTCACCTCTCCCTGGATCGAGCGCGGCAAGGTCCAGAGCGGGTTGGACACGAGCCGGTAAAGCGGCGCCTCGAGCTGCGGCGTCGCGGTACGCGGCTTGCCGCTGACCACCCGGCGCAGATCGGCGATCTCGCCGCCGCGAATGTAGCGCATCTCGGCCGCGGCGGTGTTGACGTCGATCCGGTCTGCTGATGGGTCTCGCGCCAGCCAGCGCAACCGCTCCATGGCGACGGCCAGCGTGCGTGCGCGATCCTCGGGCCCGGCGTTCAACATGGCGAGGGTGGACGGACCGATGATACCGTCCGGGTTGAGCCCGAAATCGCGCTGCAGCGCCTTCACCGCCGTGACGAGGTCGCGGCCGTACTCGTCGCCTTCGGAGGCATCGGCGGCCTTCTGCAGATAACCGGTGTCGGCGAGAGCCTCGCGAACCTGCGGCACGCGGGCGTCGTATGCGCCAGGCCGCAGCAGCTCACCTTCGGCGATATCCCTGCCCTTCCCGGTTGCCTGGCTTTCGGTGAGATAGGCTTTCGACAGCGCCGCATAGGCCTCGTCACGAGGCGCCAGGCTGTCCAGCCAGTCTTTCAGGTTGTTTTTCTCGATCGCATCCCGAAGGCCAGCCTCGACATCGAGTTCAGGCCGCTTCAACTCATAGACGTCATAAAGCCGAACGGGATTGGCGGCACCCTTTGCCAACGCGCCAGCATAGCGGAGCGCCGCCTTGTTCAACGCCGTCTCGCGCGCCTCCTGTGTCTTGCCCTCCAGGCTGGGCCAGAAACTCATATGGTCGAGGCCATGGCTGGCACGCCCTTCAATGGCGGCCTTCAGCGTCTCCTCGTCGCGCTTGGACCACGAGGGTGGCACGACCGGCTTCGCTGGCTCAGGTTTCAGCTTGGTCACCGGAATCTCGGCTGCGGTCTGAGGCGGCGCACTTGGCCCGGGCGAGCGGCCATCGCCGCCATCGCATCCCGTAATGGCCGCAAGGCAGATGACGAGTCCTGTCTGGATGATCTTTTGCATGTGCCCCCTGGCCGACGCCCACGGCGATCTGCCGCCTCTACAGAACGTCCAGCCTTTCCATGGGGTTCCGCCCTCCTCAGGTCGCGCGTCAGCGCAGTTGGCTGTCTTTGCTCCCGCGCCTGTTGAAGCCGGCGTTCGTCGGCTTCTTGTCGCGTGCCGACTGGCACTGGATGCAGGTTTTCACCCCGGGAAGCGCCAGGCGCCGTTTCTCCGGGATGTCATCGCCGCATTCGATGCAATGGATTTCGCTCTCGCCGGAAGGCAATCGGGCGCGTGCATGGAGCAACCCATCCTTCACCGTGTCGTCGATCTGATCCTGCACCGCGCCATCGCGTGCCCAGCCCGTGGCCATCGCATTCATCCTTGGTTATGCAACCTGAGATAGTCCGTCAGCCTGACCTTTCCAGATCCGCCGCGACCGCTTCGAGCGCCTCCCGGGGCCGCTCGGTAATCACGTCACCGTGGCTCACCACGATCTGCGTCAGTCCCGGTTCGTAAGCCCAGTGCCGCAGCCCGGCAGCGAGCCGTTTCGCATCCTTGACGAAAAGCCTGCGGCCGATCCGAGGCACTTGAGGCCGCTTGACGCCGAACCCCAGAAGCCGCGCCATGATATGGGCGCCGACGCCGTGCGGATGTCTCACATTCGCGAGAATGTCGTTCACCACCAGCGTGACGCGCGATGCCCGGCGCACCAGCAGGGCGGCTTCCTTTTCGCCAACGCCCGGGACTGTCTCCAGCCTAACGAACGGATCGGCCAGTACATCGCCGATCGCATCGACTTTCACCGCCTCGCCGGCCGCATCCCGGGCTCCGGGCGGACAGACGACCTTCGCCTCCGGATATCGCGCCTTCCAGGCTCGCAGATCGAGCCGATGCGCGACGCCCGGAACGATCAGGAACGCCGGTGCACCCAATGCCTCGATCTGCCGCATCTCGGGCTCGTGCAGCGGGATGGCGCTCCAGATCGCCGTGCGGCCGCCGTTCAGGGCCGCCACCGTCATTCGCCGCGGAAATCTGCCGAGAGGCATGCGGATTTCGCCGGCGACCGTCAGAAGCCCCTCGTCGATCTGCTCCAGCGGTCCGTGCGGGTGGACCGTCCATGCGTCGTTGAACTTGCTCATGGCGGAACAACGCCAGGGGAAGTCGATTTGCTCCACCGTTACATCGGCGGCGCGGCGCTCTATAGTGCAACGACCGTTGGAAGGAGCAGTCTCATGTCGCAGTGCCCGTTCTCGAAACCCCAGGACATCAACTTCATGGATCCGGTGGTCCAGGAAAACTGGTTCGAGGCCTACAGGGTGCTGCACCGCGATGCGCCCGTGTACCACATGGCCGACCTCAACATGTACATCGTCACCAAGTATGACGATCTCGACAAGGTCCTGAAGGATCCCGTCACCTTCCCGAACGACTATTCCGACGAAGGTCAGGAAACCCTGATCCAGCATCCCGAGGCTCGGGCTCTGTATCACACCGAAGGCTGGCCTCGGCTGATGCCGCTGTCGACCAACCTGCCCGAGCACCGCTCGTTCCGCGATCTGGTCGACCCGTTCTTCACTGCCATCGCGGTGCGCAAGCGCGAGGCGCTGGTCAACGAGCGCATCAACGAGTTGATCGACAACTGGATCGACAAGGGCGAGATCGAGTTCATCAAGGAGTTCGCCGAGCCGCTGCCGATGGCGATCATCGCCGAGGCGCTGGGCTTCCCGCGCGTCGACCTCCCGCTCCTGAAGCGCTGGTCGGCGGCCTGGGTGAAGCCATGGTCGCGCGGTCTGACCCTCGAAGAGGAGAAGGAGTGCGTCCGCACCCACATCGAATTCCAGCACTACATACACGAAACAGCGCAGCAGAAGCGCAAGAACCCCACCGACGACGTCATCAGCCATCTGGCGACGACCGACTATGACGACCCCCTCACCGGCAAGACCCGCAAGCTGACCGACGCGGAAGTCATCGGCATCAGCGACCATCTGCTTACCGGCGGCAACGAGACCACGACCTTCGCGCTGGCCAGCGGGCTATGGCTGCTGTTCCGCTACCCCGACGTCTATGCCGAACTGAAGGCCGACCGCTCCAAGATCCGCGTCTTCGTCGAGGAGGCGCTGCGCATCGAATCTCCGACGCAGGGTCTGATGCGCACCGCCGCCGCCGATGTGTGCATGCGCGGCGTCGACATCCCAAAGGGATCCATCGTTCATGTACGATACGGCGCCGGCAATCGCGACCCCGAGCGCTACCCCGAGCCCGACCGCCCCGATCTCGACCGCAAAGCCGCCGCCGCTCATCTGGCGTTCGGTATCGGCGAGCACATCTGCCCGGGCGCGGCGCTCAGCCGTTTCGAGCAAAATCTTGCCTGGACGGCGCTGCTCGATCGTATCGACAATATCCGTCCCGTACCGGAGAAGGACGACTACACGCACATCCCCGGTTTCTGGCTCCGCGCCCTGAAGCAGATCCACGTCAAGTTCGACAAGGTCGGGTAAGGACGCCCCGTCAGACGACCCGGCGCCGTCCGCGCAGGATGTCCGAGAGCCGCCGCGCCAGCTCGGCATCCTGATAGGGCTTCATCAGCACCGGCAAGCCCTGCGGAATGCGCTCGAAATCCGCATAGCCCGAGATCAGCATCACCGGAATGTCGCAGCTGCGCTCGCGCATCCGGTTCACCAGATCGGCGCCGGTCATGCCCGGCATGGCGAAGTCGGCCAGCACGAGATCGAAGGTCGAACCGCGCGCCAGCAAATCGAGCGCGCCCTGCGCGTCACCGGCCATCACCACCGCATGCCCCAGATCCCGGAGATGCTCGGCGACCACCTCGCGCACGCTGTCGTCATCGTCGACGAGCAGGATGCGCGCCGGGTCGGCGCCAGGAATGGCATCGTCGCGCCGCTCGCCGGCACCCGGTTCCATGCTCGTGCGCGGCAGATGGATCGAAATGATCGTTCCCTTGCCCGGTGCGCTCTCGATCTGGAGCGTGCCGCCGAGTTGCTGGGCGACCCCATAGGCCATCGAGAGGCCAAGGCCGGTCCCCTTCGAACCCTTGGTGGTGAAGAACGGCTCAAGCGCCCGTTGCAGGACGTCGGGCGGCATGCCAGTGCCCGTATCACCGATCGAGAGATGAATGTAGCCGCCGCCGGGCAGCCCGTCGATCTCGCCCTCGCGCAGCGTCCGGTTCCGGGCTTCGATGGTGATGGTGCCGCCGTCCGGCATGGCATCACGGGCGTTGATGCACAGGTTGAGCACCACCAGTTCCAGCTCTTCCGGATCGGCCGTCGCCGGCCACAGGCCGGCATCGACATGTTTTTCCAGCCCGACCATGCCGCCCAACGTGCGCAACAGCAGATCATCCATGCCGTCGATCAGCGCGCCCACATTCACCGGCTCGGTCTTGATGCCCTTGGCGCGGCTGAAACTGAGCAGGCGCTGCGTCAGCCCGCTCCCACGCTCTGCCGCCAGGATCGCATTTTCGATCTGGCGGCGTTGGCGGGACTCCTCTTCACTCGATTTCAGCGCCAGCCGGAGATTGCCGAGCACGGCGGTCAGCAGGTTGTTGAAATCGTGCGCAACGCCGCCCGCGAGTGTCCCCAGCGCCTGAAGCTTGTCGGCCTGACGAAGGCGCTCTTCGAGGCGCCGTGAATCCGTGATGTCCCGCTCGATCACCACGAGACGTGCTTCCGATCCGGGCGTCGCCGCCAGCGGGATGCGGCTGATCGAGGCCCAGCGCGATCCGCCGAGACCATTGTCCCGTTCCTCCACGGCTTCCACCGTCTCGCCGCCGACGATCGCCGCCATGTCGGCCTCGTGCGCGTCCGGATGACCAAGCTCGGCTTCGGAGAGGCCGAGACACGCGTCGGCGTCCCGCCCCAGAAAAGCGGCCTTTACTCCGTTGAGCCGCACGATGCGACCGCCGCCATCCTTGTAGCAGACGGCATCAGGGGCATTATCGAGCAGGCCGCTGAACAGCTGGCGCTCGCGTTCCAGATCACGGCCCAGGCGATAGCGTTCGTAGGCGCCGGAGACCATGCTCATCAGCACCGGCGCTTCCCACGGCTTGGGTGAGTAGCCCACGATGCCGCCCTGGTTGATCGCGGCGGCGACCGCGTCGATATCGGCATAGCCTGTGAGAAGGATCGCTTCGGCATCGGTGAAACGCCGGGCCTCGCGCAAAAAGGCATCGCCGGTCATTTCGGGCATGCGCTGGTCCGAGATGATCACCCAGACATCCTCGCCATCCTCCAGGATGCGCAGCGCTTCATGCGGCGAGGTGGTGGCGCGGACCCGGTACAGGCCATCGAAAAGATCCTCGAGCGCGACCAGAATCTCGCTCTCGTCGTCGACGACGAGGATCGTCCCCTGCTGCGTACCGAGGCTACTCATGGCTCTTGTACGGTACGTCGACGACAAAACGCGCACCGCCTCCCTCGACGTCCTCGATAGCGATATGCCCCTCATGGGCTTCGACGATTCGATACGCAATGGACAACCCCAATCCGGTGCCGGCGCCTACCGGCTTGGTGGTGAAAAACGGCTCGAATATACGCTGGCGGATGGCGGACGGTATCCCAGGGCCGTTGTCGCTGATCTCGATGACGTAACGTCCCCGCTCGGCGCGGGTGGCGATCAGGATCGCCCCCGATTCTCCCAACGCGTCGACGGCGTTGCCGACGATGTTCATGATCGCCTGGTTGATCAGGGCCGGCGCGCAGAACAATTCCTCGGGCGCGTCCAGCCTGCGATCGATGCTGACCTCGTCTCCCAGCTTGGTCGAGGTCAGCGCCAGTACGGTCTCGATCGCCTCGGGCACATTGACGCGCTGGAACGCGCCTTCGTCGAAGCGCGAGAATTTCCGAAGGTTGAGGACGAGGTTCTGGATGCGGCTCAGGCCGAGGCGCATGGACCGCAGGCGCTCCCGCGCCTTGGCGCCGCGCCGCTCCCGCTCGTCGGCGGGCATGTCGGCGGTCACCTCTCCCAGCACCCGTTCTACCGTGTCCTGGTGAGCCAGGATGAAAGCGAGAGGATTGTTGATCTCGTGGGCGATACCGGCGACCAGTTCGCCCAGCGACGCCATCTTGGCGGACTGGACCAACTGTGCCTGGGTATCGCGCAGCTTGCGGTTCGTGTCCTCCAGTTCGGCATTGGCGCGGGCCAGCGCCTCCGCCAGTTCGGCACGCGCCTCGGCCGCCGCGGTCTCGGCTCTGGCGCGCTCCAGCGCCGCCTCCTGCCCACGCTGCTCTGCCGAATAGCGAAGGTTCTCGTCGGTCAGCAATTGGCGCCGCACCAGCGAGCGCAGCCGCGCCTTCAGCACGTCCTGCTGGGTCGATTTTGCGAGGACGTCGTCGGCGCCGGCCTCGAATGCCCGCAGGAACAGGCCGCGCGCGAGGCTGGCTTCGTCGCCCCCTAGCGCAACCAGTTGGAACGATATTCTGCGTGCGGCGCCGGGGAGTCGCAGTTCGTTCAACGCGGCGCACAGCGCGACGCCGTCGAAGCCGGGACTGAGGACGTTGACGACCACTGCATCCCAGTCCTCGCGGTCGGCGGAAACCCGCTCGAGCGCATCTTCCGCGGCGCGCGCCGTGTCGACCTGGTAGCCTTCCTGGTCGAGGATATCCTTGAAATAGGCGGCGAAGGTGGGGCTGTCATCGACCAGCAGCAGCCGCGCCGGACGGAACGGCGTGAATGCCGAGGGCTCACGGCCGGAGGGTTCGTCCTCGGTCGCCGCCTTCTGTCGCAACAGCGCGCGGATGCGCGGCAAGACGAGCGACTGGTCGCCGGTCTTCGGAATGTAGGCGTCCGCGCCGCTCTCCAGGCCGAGTCGCTCGCGTTCCTGCGCGCGCTCGCCCGTCAGCATGATGATCGGGATCGCCCGGGTGCGCATCTTGAGCCGCAGCTGCCGGGAAAGTTCATCGCCGTTCATGCCGGGGAGGTGGTAGTCCGCGATGATCAGGTTGGGCAGTCTGTTGTTCAGCTCCTCGAGCGCGGCCTCGGCGGTGGGCACGCAATGCACTTCGTAGCCGCTGCCTTCCAGCGTCCGCCTCAACTGGTAGGCCTGGGTCTCGGAATCCTCGACCACCAGGATACGGGTCAAAACCTGTGGCGCGGCGACGCTCACGAGGCGTTCTCGCGGCTGAGCATCATCAGGATGCGCGGCGCGATCAAGCCGAGCGGCAGCGATACCGTGGCCGCGCCCAGACGGACCGCGGCCGCCGGCATGCCGTAGACCACCGCGCTGCTCTGGTCTTCGGCGATGGTGCGTCCGCCCGCGCGGCGCAACTCCAGCAACCCTTGCGCCCCGTCTTCTCCCATGCCGGTCAGCAGCACGCCCAGACCGCGCGGGCCGCAGCTCTCCGCCATCGAGCGGAACAGCAACGTGCCCGAAGGGCGCTGCCCGCCCAGAGGCGGCGCCTTGCTCAGCCGCAGGGCGTTCCCCGCGCCGATCGTCAGATGGGTATCACCCGGTGCCACATAGACGGTACCGGCTTTCGCCACCTCCTGATCCTGCGCCAGCTTCACCTTCTGCGGAGCGACGCTCGCCAGCCACGAGGCGAAACCTTCCATGAACACCGCGCCCATGTGCTGGACCACCAGCACCGGCACGGACAGGTCCGCCGGAAGGGCGCCGAGCAGTTTCGCGAGCGCGGGGGGCCCGCCGGTGGAGGTGGCGATGCCGATCACCCCGGGCGGCGGCAGGTCACGCTCCGAGGCGCCGTCCTCGGGCCGCCGCGCGCCGATCGCCCGGCGCCGGACAACGGCCACCTGGCTCATGATGTACAGCTGGGTGCAGATCGTACCGGCGATGCGCTCATAATTTGCGTGGTTGGCAGCGACGGGCTTCTCGACCACCGAAAGCGCACCGGCGCGCAGCGCGTTCATGGAAATCTGCAGCGAGGCGTCCTCGAGGTCGCCGGCGATGATGACGATCGGCGTCGGGCTCTCGGTCATGATCTGCCGCGTCGCCTCGAGCCCGTCGATGCCCGGGAGCCGCACATCCATGGAGATCACGTCCGGACGCACGACCGGCAACTGCCGCAGCGCCTCCTCCGCGCTCTCGAACGCGGCGGCCACGGTCAGCCTGGGATCGCGCTGGATGATGTGGGTCAGCAGGTGGCGGACCACCGGCGAATCCTCCACGATCATCACCTTGGTCTTTGCGGCAGTCTTCGTCATAGCAGCTGTGCGATGGCGGCCAGCAATTCGCGCTGGTCGAATTTCTGTTTGAGAATGTACGCGTCGGCGCCCAGGTCGATACCGCGCTGCACATCGTCCGGATCGGCGCGCGAGGTCATCAGGATGACCGGTATTCCCTCCAGGTGCCGGTCGTTCTTCATCGCCTGCAGCAGGCCGAAGCCGTCCATGCGCGGCATCTCGATGTCGGACACGACCAGGTCGATCATGCCCTGGTTGCGCAGTACCGTGAGCGCATCGAGGCCGTCGACGCTCAGCACGACGCGGTATCCCTGCGCCTCCAAAATGCTCTTTTCCAGGGTGCGTGTCGTAATGGAATCGTCGACCACCAGGATCGTGGGTATTGCCTTCTCGCGCGCCGCGCTTCCGCGCTCGTGCAATCGCGCATCATAGGCTCCGGCGTGCCGGCCGCTGCGACCCCAGCGCTGCAGCATCTCCGACGGGCTGAGCACCAGCACCGGCCGCTCGTCGACGAGGATCGAGCCGATGACCAGCGCCGGATCGCTCGTGAGGACGTCGGGTTCGGTCACCACCGCCTCGCGCGCATCGACCAGCCTGTCGACCGCCAGGGCGCATCGATAGCCGCCCCACCGCATCAACACCGCCTGCGCAACGCCATTCTCCAACGGAATATCGCCGCCTCCCATGCCAATCAGCCCATCCAGCGCCACCATGGGAACCAGGACGTCGGCGCCATCAATGCGCGCCGGCGCCATCACCGACCCTCCCATGCTCTGGAGCTGTTCGGCCTTTAAACGCAGTAGCTGTTCGATGGGATGCACCGGCAGTGCAAATAAATTGGCGCCGGTCTCGACGAGCAGCAGATGATGCCGCGCCTGCATCAGCGGCACCGAGATCACCACCTCCGTTCCCCAGGGCCGCGCGGGCCGGATATCCACGGTTCCCTGTAGTCGCCGGACGGCATCCTCCACCACCGCCAGGCCGACGCCGCGGCCGGAAATACGGTCGACCTCGCCTGCGGTGGAGAACCCGGCCGAGAACAGCAGCCGGGCCAGTTGTTCGCGCGGCGGCTCGGCATCCGGCTCCACGAGTCCGGCCTGACGCGCCCGTTCGGCGATCGCGTCAAAGTCGAGCCCCTTGCCGTCATCGCGGATCACCAGCTCGAGCGTGCCCTCGCGCGTCTCCGCCACCGCCGAAACCGATGCTGCCGGCGGCTTGCCTTGGGCCGTGCGCGCCGCGGCAGGCTCGGTGCCGTGGCTGATCGCGTTGCGCAGCAGGTGCATCACCGGATCGCGCAGCGCCTGCAGCACGCGCCTGTCGGCCTGTCTCGCGAAACCCTCGGTCCGAAACTCCAGCGCCACGCCGCGCTCGTCCGCAAGCTCGCGCATCATCCGGCCGAAGCCGCCGAACACCGTCTCGATCGGCACCAGCGACAGCGCGCCGAGATCGTCGCGAAGACGCTCCGCGGCCTGTTCGAGCTTCCAGGTCGACTGCCGCTGCACGCGCAGCGCGGCGGCCACGTCCCGCAGCGCCTGCGACAGCTCCTGCGGCGAGCCTTGCTGTCCGGCGCGCGGCCGCCGCGCCCGCTGTTCCATCACGCGCAGCCCGGCCTGGATGCGCAGCAGATGTTCTTCGATGCCGGCGCTGTGCAGCAGCTCGGCCGCGATGCTCTCCATGGAATGCTGCGCGCGCTCGACCTGGCCGGCCGCGACCCGCAGATAGTCGGGCGACGGCGCCGCCGGCGCCTCGGCGCCTTCGTCCTCCGAGGGAGCCGCGCTGCCTTCGTCCGTCGGCGACACCGCCGCCTCGATGGAATCCATCAGGCGGACGGCGGCCTCGAGTTCGGCCGCTCCGGGTTCCTGCTCGGCCGCCAGCAGCGCCTCGAGATCGTGGGCCAGCGCTTCGATCGCAGCGTTGCCCACCGCCCGCGCCGCGCCCTTGAGACTGTGCGCCCGGCGGAACGCATCCTGGAAATCGGCGACCGCGCCTGCGCGCGCGGCGGCGACCGCCCGGCGGATTTCCTCAAGGTGCTCGGCGGCCTCATCCCGGAAGATGGCCAGCAACTGCTGTTGCAGATCGTTCATCGGCGTTCCGCCGTCAGGGCCGGACTACAGCCGGTAGCGTTCGGTAAGGCTGACGAGCTGCTCCGACAGCTGGCTGAGATTGGCCGCCGCCTGGTCGAGCTGGCGCGTGCCCGCCGCGGTTTGCTGGCTGCCCTGGCGGATGTTCTGCAGCGCGCCCATCACCTGCTCGATGCCCAGCTGCTGCTGGTTGGTCGAGGCGACGATCTGCTGGAACGTATTGACGCTCTCCTGCACCCGGCCCGAGATTTCCTCGATGGTCCGCTGGGTCGTCTCGGTCTGCGCCTTGCCCGCGGTGACGCGCTTGACCGCCTCTTCGGTCAGCATCACCG
>VFQP010003678.1_pt1 | contig 15304 bp, 13 predicted proteins | sample 3512351 | NCBI WGS metagenome assembly VFQP01 (sample SAMN10412372, study PRJNA504923) | tailings metagenome | isolation source: Relicate 1 Philex TSF1 revegetated site | place: Philippines: Tuba, Benguet | collected 2017-08-29 | reverse complement strand
GGTGAGTTCAGACCTGCGGCGACACCTGCTTCTCTCACAACAGTAGGAGGCCATCTGTTACTGTGGTAGGAGATGCGCCGCGGCTGCGGTGCACTCACAGTTGTTGAAGGCGTGCGTCCCGGGGGTGTTGCGGAGCGAGCCCTCTGGCGTCACGGCCTCAAAAGGGCCAACGACGCAAAAGGTGGCCACCAAGCCAAAGCCCAGCGCCAGCCCCCAGGCCAGGGTGCGGCTGAGAAACACAACGGTGAGCGTGGCGGGGCGCGGCCTGCGCATTTGGGAAGCGTTTGGGTGGCCCAGTTGGATGGATCACGCACATAGGGGTGCCAGAGAACCAGCGCACCCGCCACCTTGGTGCTCGTGTGCTTCCGCTCGGCGGGAGCTGATGAGGTCGAGGACCCCGCCAATTTTGGCGACCTCGGGAACGGCGGCTAACCCCGAGCCCGTTGCTGGAATAATTTCACTCAGCGGCAGCGACGCTCACTTCGAAGGCAGAGCTGGCGTCGCCGTCGACTCCTCGACAGGCTTCGTCTCTCTGCGCACGCTGTGGAGATCCTCCAACACGAGCGTGACGGAAGCAGCCATGTCGCGCCTGCGGTGGGGGAGCGACGGCGCTGCAGATGCGCGGGGTGCGTGGATGCCCACGATGCTTCGCCGTGCGGGGCTGTCCTCTGCTCCTTGCTCGCCTCGCTCCCATTCAAAAGCACCAAAGGCAGGGGATAACGCACACCGCCGGGCACCAGATCAGGTGCCAGGAGGACAACGCTGCGTAGGGGCTGATCAGCCACGGCCAGGCCTTCAACAAGCAGCGTGCACGGTGTGTGCCGGGGTCGCGCCGGATGTCAATCGTCCAGACTCTGTCGTCGGCGAAGGGCCACGTGTCCCTGCCGCGCCACGGGCACGTCGCCTTTGCGGATGTGCTAAGCTGCTGCCTGGCCGCAGGAAACTGTGGCAGCCTATCCGGCATGCGCGCGTGAGAGGTGCCTGCTTTGCGCTCTCGCCCTTGTCATCCTCTGCGCGCTCCGTTCCATGCACGCGTCGCGGCCAGCGGGACAGCACGCAGCGCAGCAGAAGCGCACCACTCGCATAGAGGCTCACAGCCGAGCACGCAACCGGTGAACGCCGTGGCAACGCAGTGGCGCGCAAGCGGTGCCAAGCGTTGGGCGGGTGCCTTGCCAAGCGGAGTACACCTGCGGTTAATCGCCGAGGCGGGGGCGAGTGCAAGTGCGCGAGCAAAAGCAGGGAGGTACGCGCTGGCAGGCAGCGTATGAGGATCTTTGCCGCTTAAAGGGCGGAGGCTCGCTCCGCCTTTTCATGGCGGGCTGGTGGTGCCTCGTCAGGCGCCGCGGGTCATCGGGCAGCACGCTGCGACAGTGCGAGGTGATGGGCAGCGTGATGCACAGCACCGTGTTCCCGCGGATGAACGCAGGCTGCCGCTCCCTCTCGCGACGAAAAGCTCGCGTCTCGGACACTCAATGGCGCTCAGGCCTGCTGGCGCAGAATCTTTCCTGGCCTGGTGGCGTGAGCTGCGGCCTGATGAGCTGTGTCCATCAGCTTGCATGGCAGCAAGCGTCAGACGGGCCGCATGCGACCAAGCAGGACCGACGGCACGGCAGCGGCGTCGTGTGGGTGGGTGCGCTCATCTCCCCAAGATGTACAGGCCATGAGCAGCCCCAGGCAGGCCTCGCTCCCCGCTCTAGCGCTAAACGCTGGCCTGGCAGCACGACATCGGCAATCGTCCGCGATGTGTGTGCAGACAAGCCAGCAGGGGCAAGTTGCGATCAGCAACAGGTCTGGAGGTTTTACTCCCTCGCTCTCCCTCTCTCACAAATCCCTCTCGTCTTCCCTGCCTACTAGCTCTCCCGTCACCCCAAAAAGTCAGTGTCCACGCCGCGAAACGCGGAGAGATCTCTGCGAGGATCACGCCTCTCACGCTCACTCTCCTAAGAGCCGTTCTCCTCTACCCCAGTCCTTGACAAAGAAGCCCCCCCCCTCCAGCGCAGCTCCAGGCGCTGGCCTGGGAGGGAGGAACCAACGATCCCAACAAGCGTCTGCCCAAGTGGCGGCGCACCCACCCCCGACGCGGCCCTCGCCACCAACGAACGAATCAACAAAAGCTGCTCAAACGTGCCCCCCAGGGCGTACACGCCCAGCGCCACCTGGCCCCACGCGGCTCATGCAATCTACAGCCTGGACCGCACGCCGCGCCGCCGCTGCAGCTGCCGCACCGCCCACGACGTCAGCGCGTGCGCCGGCGTGGACCTGCCTCCGCTGCCGCCGCCGCCGCCGCCGCTGCCGTCGTCCGCCGGCGGCTGCGGCTGCAGCTGCCCCGCCACGGACGCCGCCGCCCGCACGGGCCACGCCGCCAGCGGCCTCAGCGCCGCGCCCGCCGCCAGCGGCAGCAGCGCCGGCGACGACGCCGTCAGCGCCGGCGGCGCGCCGCCGCCGCCGCCCGTCGCCGCCCCCAGCAGGGCTTGCGTCAGGGCTTGCAGCAGGCCCGACACCTGCCACGCCGGCGCCGCGGAGGGCGAGAGGCCGGCGGCGGGCGGTGGCGCGTGCAGCGCCACCACCTCGGCAGGGCTCACGCCGCACGCACGCGCAAACGCCAGCACCGCCGCCGCCTGCGCCTCGGCGCCTTCGCCAGCCTCGTCAGCGCCGCCAGGCGCCGCTGCCTGCTGGTCAGGCGCCCCTTGAGCCACCGGCGGTTGCTCGGCTGAGGTTGCCGCCGGCGGCAGCACCAGAACCGGCAGCAGCGGCGCCCCCACTGCCCGCGCGCGCCGCGCCACGGCCGCGCACGCCGCCGCCGCCGCCGGCGACAGCCCGCTGTTGCCGTCACCGCCCGCGCTTGCCTCCGGCGCGTGCACCAGCAGCAGAGCGTCGCAGTGCCGCAGCAGGCGCCCCGCCTGCGCGTCCAGCCGCTGGGGCGTCCACTCCGCTGGTGCTGCTGCTGCCGCTGGAGCGGCGGCGCGGCGGCCCGCGCCCCACCGCGAGGGCAGCAGCGCGGCCAGCGGGCTCCACAGCTGCAGGCGGGACGGGGCGGCCGCGGGCGGCGCGTGCGCACGGTGCCGGGCCGGCCCCGCCACCTGTCAGCACGAAGTCAGCACGAAAAACACAACACCACCTCGTCAGCCCGCACGGACGGCATGCCCATCGCCCACGCACACCCTATGCGTGCAGTGATTGCTCACCTGGTGTTGCTGCGAGGTGGCGCCTGGTGGAGGCGTGTGCGCGGCGGGCCGCTGCCCGCCGCGGGCCACGGCGGCGCCGCGCGCGTCCTCGCCCTCGGCCTCCCACAGCCGCTGCTCAACCACCACGCCACCCAGCACCGCCGACCGACCCACACCCCGCGCCGCCGACGCCGACGCCGCCAGCGGCGGCGGCGGCAGCACCGCGCGCTCGCTGGCCGCGGCGGCGCGTCGACGTGCCAGCGGCGGCTCTTCCGCCCGGGCGCTGCTGCTGCGCGGGCGCGCGCCGCCAGCAACAGCATCGGACGACGGCGGCGCCTGCGCCAGCAGCGGCGGCGCCTGCAGCACCGGCAGCAGCCGCCGGCGCACCGCCCAGGCGCCCGCCGCCGCCGCGCCGCCGCCGCCGCCGCCCCCGCGGGCCTTGCCGGCGCCGGCGCCGGCGCCCCGCGACGCTTCCGCGCCGCCGCCCGCACCCTCGCCCCGCCCGCGCGCCTGCTGCGGCCGCTGCTCCTCCTCCCCTCGCTGAGCCCTGCCGGCCTCGCCCTGCGCCGCGTCCCGCACCTCCTGCTGCTCCTGCTGCCGCTGCCCGCCACCGCCGCCAAACTGACTCCCAACCGACGCCTTGACGGCGCGGCCGGCAGCCGCCGTGAAGCTGAGCGCCGTCATGGCCGCCGAGTGCGGCAGCTGCGGCAGCAGCGACAGCGCCGTGAGGCCCGGCGCCGCGGTGGCGGCGGCGGCCGCCGCCACTGCGGCCGCCGCGCCGGCGGCCGAGGAAAACCACGCCGACGCCATGCTGGGGGCTTGCGCGCTGCCGCCGCCCTGGCTTGCGCTTGCGTGGGGGCGGCGGCGGCGGGGCGGGGGCAGGGGCGGCGCGCCGCCCAGGCCTTGCGAGCTGGGCGGTGCGTCGCCAGGTGTGCCCGAGCGGATGGCGACGCTGGGTGCCGGCGCCGGCGGGACGTCAGCGCTTCCGCTCGCAGCAGGCGCGGGCACGGCGTACGCGAGCGGCGGCGCCAGCGGAGCGGGTGCGACGTCTGGCGCCTCGCTTGGCTGCCACTGGGGCGAGGGCTGGGCGGGGCGGAAGGGCAGGGGCCAGCTGCTGGGGAGTAGCAGCGTGGGCGCCAGCACCGCCAGCCGCCTGGCGCCGGGCTGCGCCCGCGGCGGGCTCTGCCGGCGCCGCGGCGGCGGCGCGTCCACCGCACCAACGGCGCTGCCGGGGCGCTCCGTTGCGACCGCGGAGGAGGGCGTGGCGGCGGCGGCGGCGGCGAGGGCGTCCACCAGCATGGCCGCCGCCGCGAGGGTTTGCGAGGGCTTGCGCGAGGGCTCGGCGCCGACGACGGCGACGCGCCAGGGCGCAAGGGCTGCCGCCGCCACCTCCTGCTGGAAGTCCGAGCTCAGCAGGAGCTGGAGCCCTGACCCAGGGCTTGCGGGCGCATGAGGCGAGGCGGGGAGCTGCCGGTGCTGCTGCTGCTGGCGCGCGGCCAGCTGGGCGGCCAAGGGCGCAGGCAGCGCCACCTGCACCACCATCTCTTGCTCCTGAAGGAGATGCTGAGTGTGGCGGGCGCGGCGGGAGTCGGGCGCTGCGGGCGTGCCAGCGCCGTCCTGATCGGGCGAGGCGTCCTGATCGGGCGAGGCGCTGGGGTGCGGGTGCGGCGGCCAGGTGAGCTGCTGCTGCACGGCGCGAATGACCTGTGCAGGTGGCAGCAACAGCATGACGAGGGAGCGGTGGAGATGATCCACATGAGGCGAGAGCGACAGAGGCACACAGGTGTGAAACGTGGCCGCGCTCACCTTGCCCGTGGCGTGGCTGACGACCCGCCACACGGCGCCGCGCCGCGCAACCGGCGCGTGCCGCGCCGCCCCGCCCTTTGCCGCCTCGGCGCCGTCGCCGCCGCTCCCCTCCCCGCCCGCCTCCTCCTCGACCTCCGCCGTGCCGCTGCCCACGCCCTCGTGCGCCGTTGGGCCCGGCCACCGCACCGCGCAGGCCAGCGCGACAGGCTTCGACTGCTGCGCCGCCGCGCCGCCAGCCGCCGGCCCCTCCAACGCCGCTGCTGACGAGGGCGCCGCCGCGGGCGCCGCGCCGGCCGCGAGCGAGGGCTGCCACAGCGCCTGCACCGTCCTGGCGTGCCTCAGGTTCTCGCCCGCCGCCCGCACCTCCACCACCACCGGCCCGCCCCACCCGCCCTCCGAGTTCGCAGCGCCCGCCGCCGCGCGCCAGCCGGGCGGCAGCGCGAGCGGCAGCGGCAGCCGCGCCGCCGCCCGCGCCACCCGCACGCGCGGCATGATGTCGTTGCGGAGCAGCACTGACGCCGCCTCGTCCTGCGGCGGCCGAGCGGGCAGCGGCGCGTCCAGCTGCACCACGTCAGGCTGAGACGTGCCGTCCAGCGCCGCCGCCATCACGGCCGCCGGGTCGGACGACGCCACCGCCGCCAGGCTGCTGCTGGCCGCTGCCGCCGCCACCGCTGCGGCGACGGCGGAGGGCGGGGACGCTGGGGGTGCGGGCGGCGCCGCGGCGGCGCTCAGCGCGGCTGAGTTGGTGGAGGGTGGTGGTAGGCGCAGGTGCACCTGCGCAGGACGAGCAGCGTGCAGCAGGAACCGGCGACAGGGCGGTTGATGTGTGTACGCATCGCCGCACGTGTGCGCTAGCGTTCGCCGCAAGGGAAACGGGCTGGTGCGAGAGAGCACGGGTCGAGAAACTGCGCAGCGCGCACCTGATGGTGGTGAGCGTGGTGCGCGTGATGGTGGTTGTGGTGGTGGTGGTGGTGGTGGTGGTGGCGGGCCACGGCAATGAGCTGCAGCACCCTCTGCCGGTGCGCCACCATCCGGTGGTGCGCAAACGGGTGCCCCAGCGCGCTCCACAGCCCGCGCCGCCGGCCGCCCGGCGCGCCGCCGCCACCGCCATGGCCGCTGCCGCGTCCGCCTGCAGCGACGCGTCCGCCGCCAGGGCGCCGGGAGCGCCGCCTGGCGCCGCCGGTGAAGCGCCACCAGCAGCACCAACAGCCCCTTCTGAGGATGAGGAGGAGGAGGGAGAGGAGGAGGCGCCCTGCCGCGTCAGGTAAACTCGGTGGCCAAACACGTGGTACGAGTTGCCGAGCAGGCGGCCGTGCAGCATCTGCTGTAGCTGCGCCAGCCGCGGGCCCGCCGACGCCGGCGCCGCCGCGCCGCCGCTCGCGCCCTCCGCCGACGCCGACGCAGCCAGCGTCTCGGCGGGCTGCGGCTCTGGCTGCTGAGCCACGGCGGGGAGGAGGTCGCGGGCGGCAGCGGCTGCCTGTGAGGGCGCGTCAACCTGCTCGGCTGGCGCTGCTTGTGCGTGCTGTGGTGGTTGCTGCTGCTGCTGCTGCTGCTGTTGCTGCTGGCGCCAACGCATCCAGGGAAGGCCCCAGCCGCCACCCGTCGTCAAGGCGGTGGGGGAGGCGGCGCGGTCGCCCAGCACACGCCCCAGCGCGCCCCGCGCCAGCATGCCCAGCCTGCCCGCCCTGGCGATAGGCCCTAACGGGGGCTCAGGCATGGAGGCGGCGGACGCTGCAGCACCGTCCAGCTCCAGGCCCTCTGCGTCAAGCGGCGCGGCGCCCGGCGCGGCGCCTGGAGGCAGTGCGGGCGCGGCGGGCGCGCCTACGGCGCTGGATGCTGCGGCGGCGGCAGAGGTAGTGGGTGCGGCGCTGGAGGGGAGGGCGGGCGCCAGAGCGTTGCTGGCGGGCCGCCGGGGGTTGATGAAGGTGCTCAGCATGCGCATCAGCTGGTCCTCTGCGCGCAATCACAACGCAAACGGCTCAAGCGCAAACGGTTCACCCTCACCGCCTGCATTTTTTGTAGGGATGTGCCCGCCAAGCACACCGACTGCCAAAACAGGCGACGCAAGCGCACGGCGTGGCACTCACCCGGCAGGAAGAAGGTGAGGAAGTGCGAGCCCCAGCCCGCCGACTCCACCAGCTCTGCCAGCGCGGCGTTGCCGACGGCGGGCGTGGCAAAGGCCACGCAGCGCAGCCGGTCGGGCCGCACGTCGGGAAGCTGGCGCAGCAGGCGCAGCGCGCACAGCTTGGCCACGGCGCCGCCTGCGCACGTGCACGTCGCACGCACGCGCAGCAGCAGCATCACAGGGCGCGGCGCACGCGGCCAGACCGTAGGAGAAGCGTGCACGCACGAACGAGGAGGCTGGGGCCCTGCCGCACCGAGCGAGTGGCCGCAGAGCACGAGCCGCCGCCGCTGCTGCTGCGCCACCTCCCACAGCCCCTCCACGTCGATGGCGCGCGCGCGCTTGAGGAAGCCCTTGTGGGCACACGGCGCCGCCTGCGGGCGCACGCATAAAGGCACACACGCACACTCACTCACGCGCACACGCTCTCTCCTCCTCGCCCGTCTGTGATGTGCCTCCTTGCTGAACGCACGAGCTGCGCCTTCGCACCACGCAGGGCCCACTCCTGGCGCTGCACCAGGCCCTGGCCCGCTGCCACGGCATCGCGTCACCCTGCCTGCCTGCCTGCCTGCCGCCGCCCTCCTCAGGACACCGTGCTGCGTGCAAGCGTGAGGCCCGGCCCGCACCTGCTGGTCCCTGGCCAGCTCCAGCGCCTCTGACCACACTGGCTCGTGCGCCGCTGCCGCGTCCGTGAGCAGGTCCCGCGCCTGCTTGGTGCCCATGAAGGCCACGTAGAGCGCGCCAGGGCCTTGCGCCACCAGGTAGCTGCGCACCCAGTACGACAGCGCATCAAGCAGGCCTTGCTGTGCGGGGCCGCTCATGTTGCGGGCGGTGCTTCCCGACTGCCCCGACTGCTGATGCCAAAACTCCCCAGGCTGCAGCACAGCGACAACGGCAGCCTGTGCAGAAGGCATCGCTTGTGTTGCTGCTGCGCTGCGGGTGTTTTCTGCGCTCACTGGTGCTCGACGCCCTGCGCCAGGGACAGCTGCAGCCCGTCGAGCTGCGGCCGGCACTCTGGCGGGAACTGCGACGCGAACTGGCGGGTCTTGAGCGCCACCTGCTCCGGGGACATCTCCACCTGCGCCAGTGATGATGAGGTGTCCAGGCGCCGCCGTGGCGTTGTTGAGGGCGGGGTGACACGCGGCCGAGCGCGCACGACGCGCACCCGCACGCAGGCCCAGGCGGCTCACCCACCTTCTTGTAGACCACCTCTGAGAGCACCAGGCACGCCAGCGTGTCCTGCACAGCGCGCGGTCGTGCGTGTAGTAGTGGGCGAGGCGCGCTTTGTGCGCCTGCCGGCCAGTCGTTCAAGCGCGCGGCAAGTGTGCCCAGACACGCGGGCGGAGCCCATCGCGCGCATCTATGGCACACCGATGGGGAACGCGTCGCCTCCCACGCGCCAGAGGACGCTCGCAGCAGCCCTCCTGTCGAGCGTTCGACGGTGTTCGGAATCTTCGCACCTGCAGCGCCTCGACGTCCCCGCCCAGCCCCAGCAGCTCAGCGACGCGCTTGGGCACTGCATGCTCGCCGTCGGCGTGCTGCTGGTGGTGGTGATGCGCGCGGTGGTGGTGAGTGCGCATCAGAGGCTCAAGCGCCTCAGCCCGATCGGCGAAGTGGCGCACTCCCGCCGCCGCCTGCTGCTCCTGCTGCTGCTGCGGTGATGGTGGCGATGCCACTGCCGTGCCCGCCCTGGCGCGGGCGGCTCCCGTCGCGGCGGTGGGCCGGATGGTCGGATGCCATGCATGCCTGCCCGAGCTCGTGAGCTGCGGCGCCTTCACGCGCATGGGTCCTGCATCCAGGAGCTGCTGGCCCTTGCTGCCTGCTGCTTGCCCCTGGTGTGCGACGGCGGCGAGGGCTTAGGGCGTGACGGGCGGCCACAGGACGCAAGCGCCGGTGGACGGCATGCGTGTGCTTGGCGTCAATCGCCTAGCCGGGCGCACCAGCTGTGCACAGGTGGTGGTGAGCCTCCAACACCCTCCTGCCCCCGGACCATTCGGGCGCGCACGCTGCGGCCCTCACTCGAGCCCACTGGCACAGCCACCGGCGCCCATCCTCGCTCAAGCTTGCAGCGACGTGGGGCAGCAGCAAGTCCGCAAGTGCAAAGGCTCATGAGCACGTGTCAACGCTGCAACGCTTCATCGAATGATCACCCTCCCCGCCGGACCAGCCCCGGGTGCGGCCGCAGCAGCTGCGCCGGCGGGCACTGCGCCTGCGTGGGCAGGTCAATCACCACGTCCGCCGCCCGCGCCTCTGGCGGAGGCTGCACGCCGCCTGCGCCCGCGCCGTCTGCGCCAGCCGCCGCCGCGCCCCCCGCCCCACCACTGCTCAGCGCCGCCGCAGGGGTGCTGGTGGCAAGGCCGCCCTGCTGCTGCCGCCCAAAAAAGGACCGCCCGGCGCCCGTCCAGAGCACCGCGCCACGCTGCTCCCCAAACGGCGCCGGCGACCCAGCAGCAGCAGCCGTGGCAGGCAAGGGCGCCTGCTGCGCGCCGCCCCCGCCGCCCAGCGACTGCGCCTGTCCGCCCGGCGCCGACGCTGCCGCTGCCGCCACGCCCGCGCCGGCATCGCCGCCCACCACGGTCGCCGCGCCCGCCGCGCCCGACTGCGCCGGCGGCCCGCTCAACGCATGCGCAGCGCCGCCGCCACCCAGCCGCGCGGCAGCCGCCCCGCCCACGCTGCCGCCGCCGACGACCGCAACGCCGGCGTCGCCGCCGCCGGCCGCCGCCGCAGCGGCGCCACCATGCGAGACGGTGGTGGCGGCGGCGGCGCGGGCGGCGGCGCGGGCCGTGGCGGTGGCGACGGCGGCGTCCAGCGCGCCCGAGCTGCGCATGGCCTGCGAGACGCTCTGGTAGTGCCGTTGCAGGTAGGTGCTGGAGGGCACGGCGATGGGCGAGGCGGGGTGCGCGGGGCCCATGGGCGGCCTGGGCGTGGGCGAGGTGAGCGCCATGAGCACGTGCGGCGGGCACAGCTCGGTGCGGCACATGGGGCACGTGTCGTGGTTGAGCAGCCAGGGGTCGATGCAGTTCTGCGTGCGCAAGGGGCAGCCACGGCGGGCAGGAGGGACTCGAGGTGAGTTGGCGATGCGCACCGCTGCCGCTGCTTCCGTCCTGCAGGCTGCATGCCCGCCCCTGCCACTGCCCAACCACAGCGTGCCTGTGCACAACCAGCAAAAGCGTGGTGTGCGCACCTTGTGGAAGGGGTGGGCGCAGGGCTTGAGCAGCCGGATGAGGTCGCCCAACTCAAACTCGCAGATGCACACCGAGCAGGACGGGCTGTGCGTCTCGTCCATCTGAAGCGCGTGATGCCAAGGAAGCACGCCGCCGCCGCCGCCGCCGCCGTACGCGCCGCCGGCGCGGGCACCCGGCCGCGGCACCGCCCGGCCGCACGCCTGCCCCTGCCGCGGCGCCGCTGCCACCCCGGTCCGCGCTGCCGGCGCCGCCGGGGCTGCGAGCAGGTGCGTGGCAGGCGTAGCCGCCGCAGAGACTTCCTGCAGGGGACCGTTGCCGGCCGCTGCGGCCTGCGTCGCCACCGCCGCTGTGTTGCCGCCAAACGGATACGGCGTGGCCGCCTCGCCCCGCACAGTGGTGGACGGCGCGCCGCTCGCGCCGCTGCCGGCATTCGCCGCGGTGCCGGCGACGCTTCCACCGTCGTGCGGCGGCGGGGCGCCGCTGCCGCTGCTCACCTGCTGCTGCTGCGCAGCCACGCCCGGCGCTGCGGACTTGCCCTGCTGCGACGACGCGGTGCCGCCGTTGCCGCTGCCGCCGCCCAACGCAACTTCGCCGCTAGCGGGCGGCGGCGGCGGCGGCGCCGCCGCCGCCGCGGCGCCGTGCGTGCTGCCGCTGCCAGAGCGGGTGGAGGCGCCCGACGCAGAGGAGGTGCTCCCATCGTTGCTGCTGTTGCGCATGATGGCCTCGATGAAGGCGGCCAGCTTGTCCGCGGAGGAGTACTGGATCAGCGGGAAGCTGGCAATCACCTGCGCACGACCATCAGCAGCGCGGTGTACAGTGTGGTGGCAATGGCAGCGAGGTGGTGGGCCTTCCGGGGGCCGAGAACGCTCGTAGAGCGGCGGCGAAGCGGGCGGGCGCGTTCCGTGGCAACTCGCCTCTGGGGGCACGCCCTTGGGCAGGCGCACGCCGCTGGCCGCCATCTCCAGCCCAAGCCCCACCGTACCCGCCAGCGCCTGCAGCGGCAGCGCGCCGCCGGCGCCCTGCGGCGCGCCGGTGAGCGGCGGCGCGGCGGCGGACCGGGAGCGGTGCAGCTGCACGCGCCAGAGCACCGCCCTGGCCACCAGCACGCCCGTCAGCGTCAGCAGCACGGCGCCGGCGGCCGCGCCGATGAAGACCGTGTACTGCGCGCACACAGGGCGCGTGCGCAACGCAGCGCAGCGACGTGTTGCCGCTGTGGCTCCAGCGCAGCACAACAAGACAACCGACGGGAGGTGCTGGTGCGCGAGCCGCCAGCCGCGAGCGTTGTGGGCGGTGCGCGCAACTCACCCACTGCACGTTGTCGCCGCTGGCGGCGGCCGCCTGCTGGCCGCCCGAGGGCAGCCAGTTGACGGTGAGCTGGTAGGCCGAGGTGGCGGGCTTGGCGTCCATGTCGGTGGTGAAGATGGCGACGGTCCAGGCGTTGGCGGCGCGCAGGTCCACCGTGCCCAGCTGCAGGGGCGCAGCACAGCACGGGCGCAGCACGACAGGGACCAGCGATGAGGGGACATGAGGGACGAGGCGCACTGGAGGGGCCGCACGGGGGCGCTGTCGCGGCGAGGCTGCGTCCTCCCCAAACACAGCAACTCTAGAGAGAAGAAGTCGCATGAGAGAAGAAGTCACAGCAGCACCTAGTGCGCGCACCCTGAGCTGCACGTTGCCCTCACCCCCACAAAAGCAACAACTCGAGGAGTGCAAGAGGAGCCGCAGCAGCACCTAGTGCGCGCACCCTGAGCTGCACGTTGCCTCCAAAGGCGTAGGTGAGCGTGGCGTTGTAGAACTGGTCGCCCACCGAGGCGGCCGCGTCGTACGGCGAGGCAATCATGTAGACGGGGCCCGACAGCCCGTCCACGCGCGCCGTGCTGCGCGTGGGGTCCATGGGCGTGAAGGGCTCGATGGGCGCGTTGCCCTCCACCTGCAGGCCCACGGCCAGGTTGCCGTACGGAGGCCTGCGCGGGTACGAGCGGGCGTGGGCGGCAGGGCGCGATTGCGGATGACGCGTTGTGCCGGTGGTTCTGCCGATGTTTGCTGGCGAGCAACACACAGCTCCGCCTGCCGACGACCCCATCAGGCCCCCGTGTTGCTCACCCGGGCTTGCGGATGGCCTGCAGGATGGCGGGCGACAGCTGCACCGTGTAAAAGTGCCACTGGCCGGGCTCCATCTTGACCCAGCCCGAGGAGAAGCCGCCGCGCTCGTGCAGCGTGCGCGTGAACTGCTGGCCCTGGCACCACGGACCGCCGTACCCTGCAAGCACGTGTGCACGCCAACGCTCAACACTTTTTGACGCCCCGTCGTCCCTCACAGCGAGAGCAGGAGAAAGAAAGAGGATTGTCCCGGCGTCGTGCAACCAGGCGAGGGAAGGGGCGAGGAGTCGGGAGTGGCGGCGGCGCGCGGCCTCACCCAGCGTGCAGCGGCACACGTAGGCGGCCGTGCTGCCGGTGGGCGGCTCGAGGCACGCGCCGCGCCCCGAGCAGTTGGCGGGGCACAGAGGCGGCTGCGAGGGGCCGCCGCCGTTGGCTTGCACCCTGCGCAAACGGCAGGGGAGCAGTGATCGGGTCGGGAGGGTTCAGCGGGAACCAAACCATGACGCAGGTGTGTGGGCGAAGGTGGTGGCAGCGGAAATGCAGCGCGCTGACTCACTTGAGCTGCAGCGCGTACGGCGAGGCGCCCTCGGCCGCGCGGGAGGACGCCGCCACGGGCAGCGTGGCGCCCCACCAGTCGCCGGCGCGCGGCGCGCCCTTTGGCGCCGCGGCGGGCGAGGCGCCGGCGAGCGGGCCGGCCGCCGGCTGCGGCGGCGCGTTGTTGAGGATGGAGACCCAGATGGCCTGCACCGCCGCGTTGCTCCTGCACACATAATGGAGCACGCGCAGCGCACGACGCTGATGAAGCGGAGCACCACCTGCGCCGCTGGGCCGACAAGCAACAAGCGTCCAGCGCTCCCAACGCTGCACGTCGCCTGTTTGGGCTCGCTCGCCACTCGACCTGACGCGTCAAGAGGGCGGCGCACGAGGCGGGCGACAGGAGGGCGCAGCGGCGCTGCTCACCCGGGCGGCGTGGTGATGACGAGCTCGGCGTAGCTGGTGCGCACGTCCTGGTACTCGTCGGGGTCCTGGTACGTCACGTCGGCCAGCGTCGGCAGGTCTTGCTGCGCAGGTGCACAGCACGCGCGCACACGCACGGCACGCGATCTTCGACTGCGCTTCCCACGGCGGCGACAACCCACGCCGCTTCGGCGCTGCGCTGCGGAACAGCCGGCCGGCGCCGTGACAGGCAGGCCCGTGGCCGTGACACCTGCCCGGCCGCACGCACTGTGGCAGCCCACCTGCGCTACCCGCGGTGGCAGCTCGCCCGCTCCGCACAACCTGCCCTCGCAAGCAGCCCGCAGCCCACCCGCGCTCAACCTGCCCTCGCGAGCTGCCCGCAGCCCACCCGCGCTCAACCTGCCCTCGCGAGCTGTCCGCAGTGCTGGCGCGCTCAACCTGCCCTCGCAACCAGCCCGCAGCCCACCCGCGCTCACCCGCACGACCTGGCCGCCGCCGCGCACCGCCTGCGCCGCCATGACCACCAGCACCGGGTCCAGGTAGGCGCCCGAGCCCGGCGGCTGCGACAGCTCCACCAGCAGACGCGGCGAGGGCCCCGCCGGCACCTGCACGCCACGCGCACCACCGCCGCCGCACGCGTCGGACGCCACGACTCCCTGCACCGCACGCCACGACTTGCGCCGCCACCGCACGAACAAGGGGGGAAACATCGCGAGGCCGCTGGCGGCGCGAAGAAAGCCCGCGGGGCTGTGGCGGAGAGGGGCGCCCAATCGCTCACCGGCACCCAAAAGTGCTGCCAGGTGCGCGGCGGCACCACCACCTGCAGCCCGCCGGGCGGCAGGCGCGTCAGGTTGCGGTACAGCGAGGAGCAGGCGAAGCCGCCAAAGCCCGCCGCGCACGCGCAGCTGCGGGTGAGCGGCGCGCCCAGGTCCGCCTGCGCGCCACAGCACGCACAGCACACACGGGCCCTGCTCGCTCGCGTCCGGGGCGACGCGCTTCCTTGCCGCGCTGCCTCCGCCCAGGCACTGCGGCCGACACCAGAGGGCCGCGGCGGGACTCCGCACCTGCGACGCGCCCCGCTCGCACGTCCCCGCCGGCTTGGTGAGCGGTCCCATGCCCTGCGCGGCCACCTCGGCGCGGCTGACGGGGCGGCCAGCCAGCGTGGGCACGTTTGCCGAGCAGGCGCCCCACTGCGGCGCCGCCGAGGCGCACTGCTGGCTGCTCTCGACGCGCGTGGGGAAGCAGGCGGCGCGTAGCGCGTAGCGGGAGAGCGTGCGGTTCTGCGGGTTGAGGTTGGCCACCACCACCGACCTGCACGCGGCGGGCGCCACACGCGCGACGTGACGTGCAGGCGTTTGCGTCAGTGAGGCAGCGAACGCGCCCCTGCCATCGCCACGTATGCGACGCGTGTGGGAGCAGGCTGCTGTTTGCTGCGAGATCTGCTCTCCGGCGGGACGTGAACGTGCACGTGCGTGCTGGGACTCACAGGTCCTGTACGCGGTCCATGCGCTGCAGGTCCATGCCGCGCACGCGGATGCTCTGGTAGCTGCGCGCGTTGTTGACGCCCCGCTTGTCCCAGAGCCACCCGGCGTCCAGCCACGCGTTCACGGGCGGGCCCTGGGCCGTCGTCGCGATCTGCGCGGTCAGCGGCGATCGATTTGCATTTGAACCGCGCCGCAGCGGCGGCAGGTCGCCAACACGGCCCGTCGCCTGCCTGGGTGGGATCCAGCACCTCTCGGCCAGCTGGTGGCTGCACGGGCTGTGCTTGCTGTGGGGCAGCACGCGCACCGTGGACGCTGGTTCGCCCGCCGCCACGAGCAAGAAGACCTGGTCCACCACCTCGAGTGACGGCGGGAGCTCCGCTGGATCGTCACTGTCCCACGCCATGGCCCAGAACTCTATCATCAGCACGCTGCGAGCGCCACGGCAGGCGCCCAGACAACCCTGCGTGCGTGGAGGCCGTGCGAGCG
>VFQP010003677.1_pt1 | contig 15310 bp, 11 predicted proteins | sample 3512351 | NCBI WGS metagenome assembly VFQP01 (sample SAMN10412372, study PRJNA504923) | tailings metagenome | isolation source: Relicate 1 Philex TSF1 revegetated site | place: Philippines: Tuba, Benguet | collected 2017-08-29 | reverse complement strand
TGTTTTATTTCTTCCATACACTTGTTTTAGTGTATAGTTTTTTTAGGACGGGTCATGAAAACTGCGGTGGTGGAAACTACCTGTATTTTCTAAACGCGCTCAATCTATGGAAGCTTTTTTAGATCATAAAAAGCATGCACAAGTGAATCAAATTCGCTTTTGCCAACGTCGAGGTGCCTGAAATATCTTGAGAAAATATAGTTTTGAATGTATTCGTCAGCCTTGAAATTAAAAATTCTATTGTGAACTTCTCTAATGTTTTTTTTAAGAGCGTTTATCTTACTAAGTGAGCCACTTTTAACAATATCCGCGTGAATTTTACTTGATAATTCTTTGTCAAGTAAAAATATGTGGCTTTTATCCACTGATGCCTTGTAAGCATCTGCTGGTTTAAGGCCTAGTAGTAAACCATGCATGTATTCGATGCAGCTTTTAATATGACTTTCTTTTTCGAACAATTGAAAAGTCCATTTGCCCGATATTAAAAAAAACGGAAACCTAGACTTATTTAGTCTGATGAAGTTGATAGTCGGGTCACCGCCCTTGTAAGGGTTAAATAAAGTGGCAATTATGGGAAATCTATGAATTAGGGGAACAGTGTCTTCGGGCTTTAGATTCTCTATATCTACTTCATTGAAGCATTTGCTCAAATTTGTTTGGATTTTATTTTCAATTTTGGCAGGTAAGCTAAAACCATCAAATCTGCCAATCGAACAGCGATAAAATATCGATTGAATTAATAACTCAAATATCGAAGCGTTATATTTTGATGATGTTAGGACTTCGCTTTGCCCTACTCTTTGCCCCCGGCCGGCCATTGCATCAATCTTCTTAACGCCGAATTCGCTTGCAAATATCGCTTCAAGCCTAGAAAGGTTCTTTTCACAATAAGAACAAATTATTTTGTCCCTACTGTAAGGATTTTTCTCCTCTCGTGGAAGTAAATTCAGATTTCCGAGATCTTCGAGTTTTTCAGGCAAAACACTTCTACCTGCATAAAGCTGTGTGGGACGAGAAGAATCGATGGTAAAAGAAAGCTCCTTGTCACGAATGCCGCTGCCACCTTCTGTGATGCAATCTTTAATTAAAAACCAAGGGATTAAATGCACATTATCCTTGTTCGCAAGCTCACCACAAATCGGACAACGGTTCATTATTTGCGCAATTTTTTTAAAAATCGATTTTCTTAAACAAACATAATAGTTAAACCTCTTTAATTACGGCAGCCAATTGAAAAATTGCCAAACAAGATGTGCGAATATAATCTGTTTGCTTTAGGCAACCGTGTTTTCACGGATTCAAGAATCCGTGAAAACACCCCCCATTAAGCCATTTTTGTTTTACAGGTTACATAGATCGAGAAAATAGGCATTTTTTTATTACTTTAACAACTAAGCAAGCCGCCATATATGAACACTTATCCACCACCTACCCCTCTTATTTTATTTATCGAAATGCATCTAGTACGACGCTTAACAAACTATTTTATTTGAAAAGTAAACGGTTAATTAATTGTCATAGATGAAATATAGTGAATTCAATAAACGGATTCTATTCTTTTTTCGTGATAGATCTCACTCAACTTTTTGCTCCTTTTCCATAGATAAAAATGAACTGGAGCAGATTGTCTCTATTGATGCTATTAAGACGTTCCCGGAGCTTAAAGAGGATTGGGGTGATTTATTAGTTGAGAAGAATTGCATACCTCAGTATTTTGGATTGCTAGCGATTCAATGCTTAGCAGCTAGTCAAATGCACGATGACGGCACGCATACTGCAGAAGCGTACAGCATAAGATTACTTGAATTACTTGGGTTGCAGAAAACCGAATTATATCAACTATTTAATTCCAGTAGAGGCTTAATTGAACCAGCGCAAGAAAAAATTTGGTACAGTGCTAAAAGTTATTTTAAACGAAACTTTAATCAAGAATTAGTAATCCCTCAAAAAACCACCGGAGCGGGCCGGTTCGTACAATATCCTAAATCGCAAACATTACTTAACCTTGAGGACTTAAGGCGATTTACCCCGTTTTTTCAACAAGAGTTTACGGTAAAGGAAAAAATCTCCTTTACCTATTTTCATCAAAGACTAGAAGCCGGTTGGCTTAATATTAGAAAGACAAAAAGGTCAGAGAAAATCTTTCAGGATAAGTCGAAGTACCTATCATGTGTAAAACAACTATTTAATTTCTTTAACGACTGGAATGGTGACATTTATTCTTTTGCATCGCCAAATAGTGCCGTGCAGCAAAAGAAGACTTATAGGCAAAGTAATCTAGACAGCCACATACTTATCTTAATTGCAGACGGGCAGAAAGTTCATTTATACGTTAAGCGTGACAATGGTCGAGCCAAACAAATTAATTTGGAAGAAGCATTTTCGTCTGAACATAAATATTGCTTCCATAAGGGGATTTTACTTTTCTCAGAAAGTGAATATGGAATTAATGAGTTCATTGGAGTTCGATTACTTAATGCTCGTTTAAGTTCGTGGATTTTACTTGAAAACGACATTAGGTACAAAGAAGCTCAATTATTGGATGATTTCTCAGAAAAGATTTCTGTAACAGAAAATATAAGCCTGTACAAATGCCCGCCAGGCGATCTGTTAATAAAAAAATGGTTTGCTAGTTTTTTTCAGGATCCTTGCCCAATACTATTAGAAGGAGGAGTTAGGTTAAATAGAAAACGCCATTACTTACAAGGGTTTGGCCCTGAAATCAATTCAGAATATAGTTTTAAGGTGCTTTTTCAAAACGAAGTGTATGAATATAATTCTGGGACCGCGCCCCCTGGTTTATACAAGGTGCGTTCAGATTATTACGCAGATGTAGAATTTTCAATTCTTTTATCAAAAAAATGTGAAGAGAATATTAGCCCATTCGATATTGGTTGGGATCTAAGTAACTACGAATTTGTCTATAATGGTAGATGGACTGGTTGCTATCTCAGAAGCAATGAGATGGAAAAAATGATGGACATTAGGCGTTATTGGATTGATGTTAATGTGGGCCGGCCCTATAACGGAATTCACCCACTGCTAAAAACCATTGTAAAATTTAAGAAAAAATGACAATTTTTAAAGTTCAAGGTGTTGTTGAAGAACGCCGGGGGTATGGGGCGCGAATCCGGGTAATATCCTTTAAGAAGCAAGGTCGCCATGTAAACGAACTTTCAGAGATAAAAAACCAGTTTCCACCTTATGGATTTATTTGGGCGAATAGATTCTTTGAAAATCATCCCTTTGAGATCTTCTCGCTGATAGAGTGTTCAGCAGTCCCTCTAGAATACAAAACAGTAGACGATGGGGACGATTATCAAATGTATCACCCAAATGAGTGCAAGACGACGGGAACAAAATTACTTAACGCGCCATCAAACTTTTTATTCGCCGATAAATCCATAAATCAAGCAGCTTTGAAAGAAGTCATTCAGGAAGATATTGGATCGTTTTACTTCGCTTATGAGAGCAAAATTTTCGGACCGTTTAGGGTTAACCACGGGGAGGTTATTCCCAAGAAGGGGATGGAGGTTAATGTGTATAATTCTCATCCTCAACATGCGTTTATATATTCAATAGAGAATAGTGCGTATGTGATTTCTATATCGGGCGAGCCGCTTTATAAATGTGATTGTATGACTCAAAGCCAGCTTGCAGATTGGTTAAGAAGTCATATAAAAAATAGTCTTCCCAACACGGATTTCGGTCCGTTTAAAAGAGTGATAGAACTTTTACAGACTGACGACATAAATCTTGCGAGAGCTGATAAAGCATTGAAGACAATGGATCAACTGGGGCTAGTGATGTCGGAAATAAAAGCAATTACAAATATATCGTCCGTATGTGCTGAGAAGTTTGATAAGTCTTTAATAGGTCTGAGGTCGGAACTTGTACAGAATATGGTTGAGCCCTTTGAACAACAAAAGAATAAGTTAGAGAGTGAGATCATAAAATTAGCCAACCAAAAAACTACATTACTTGAAGAAATTGACCTCACAGGTAAAAAACTTACGGAGGCTACAGAGAGCTATAAATATATTACGGAGAATAGGAAAAAGATAATAGATGATTTCCGTGTTCAGGTTGACATCGGACAAAATTTAGGTATGCCACGTACATTCCTAACATATGAGCGTCAAGATTATGACAGTTTTGGGCATGAAAGTACTAGTCTGTCGGATTTGATTAGTCAATTAAATGAGACGTTTCAAAATTTGCACTATAAGGGCAATTATCTCGGACAAAAAATCATTGAGCAACTCACCTATAAAAAGTGTATTCTGACGGATAACATTCCGATTGTTCAATATCTGGCGAACATAACTGGAAATTGTACTATTTTTTTGCAGCAGGTTGAAGGCGATTGGTTGAAGTTTGAATGTTTTTATCGAAATGGACTTGCAGATATTTGGAATGAGGCGGTAGGAAATCCAGAACGCCTCTTTTTTTTACTATTGCAGGACATTAATTTGGCTAGTATAGAATGTTATGCAAGGCCGATAAATGATTTGCTTGCAGGAATAAGAGTTAAATTACCTGGTGCTTATTCGAAATGGCCGCAAAATCTTTGGATTATTGGATCTCCGGTCAATGAGCAAGAAAGCCCTGGGCTAGGCCTTCCATTGAGTTCTGAGTGGTTCGCCCATTGGGGGAGTTTCCCTAAAAATTTACCGAAGCCCAGCAATACATTATTGGAGCCTCCCTCAAAAAAGATTCAGATCGATTCGATAATAAATTATCCATCAAATCTATTGACGGTTAGTAACGATTTTTTTTTGTAATGCGTACAGTTCAAGAATTGCAAGCGGGCTTAGTAGCGTGGTTTCCTTATGAAGCTGGAAGTCGAGACAACCGTAACATTAAAGAAGCTTGTTACAATTTATACAAATCACAATCATCCGGGGCAGATCCGAATCAAACGGCAAGAATGGCAGTGGCAAAAATCTTTGAGCCGCTGTTTCGTTCTGGGATTATCGAATTCAAGGGTAATGGAAGATATGCAATTTCGCCAACAAGTGCTCTGCAGGGAGCTGAACACATCCTTCTTATTAACAGTTGGCGGACACTTCCAGAAAGTATCGAAATCCTTTTTGAATTTGCCACAGGAATAAGACTGATGAGGAAAACCGAAACATTAATCAAATGGTTAAAAGAACTTCGAATACAAGTATCTCCATTTTCGTTTCACTCAGAGATCAATATACTTAAACCATTACCAGAGATAGTCGATGGATGGCCGAATGATGAGGACGCAGGCCAAGTTTTTGAACAACTGTTAACGGATAACGGTTGGAAGTTCACTACATCAAGTGATACTATCGGGATTTATCGTAAGTCTAAGCAAGTTTATAGTCAAAGAATTATAAAAGTAAAGGAGGGGATATGGAAAAAAGTTGAGACGACACATAAGAACCCAGAAATTAACAGGCTCGCAATGTTATGGGCGATTCCACCAAAATCTGGGAAACTTGTATATACGTCTAAAAGTCAGGAACTGAAAATTTCAACATCTGCATTTCCTAGATTGCTTGAGCGACTTATTATGATCAATTCGATACTGACCGAGCCAGAAGCGACTGATATAAATCTTAGAAAATATAAGATCAATGAGGCTGCATTAAACAATATAAATAAACTAATGGGTAATAAAATTGATATTCAATGACAAATGCATTTGAAATTTGGCGGGAATTACGAGAGGTTTTCTTAAGATACGTCGACACAGGTCTTCCGATTCGGCATAAATTATTAGAAAGTGAACGAGCTCGACTTTTGAAAGAGAAGAATGCTGTATCAAAGCTGCCTATTATCGAACTTGTGCCTCGTTATACAGAATATAAGACCCTTTTGGAGACTTGTGAAGATCTACAACTTGATAAACGGTTCATCCAGTTTTCAAAGGCCGGCCTCTTCCCGGACCGTAAAGGAATTGAAAGTAAGCTGTACCGACATCAATTTGAAAGTATTAAACAGGCTGTCGTCTATAAAAAGAATATTGTTGTAACAACCGGCACTGGATCTGGTAAAACGGAGTGTTTTCTTTTACCCCTATTATATAACATTCTGAAGGAGAAGTTAGATACTGCTAACAATACAACAGCGATTCGGGGATTAATCTTATATCCATTGAATGCTCTCGCAGAGGATCAAATGCGCCGTTTACGAAGGAGTTTATCCACTGAACAGGCGCTTGAATTTTTGGATAGAGAAGTTGGTAAGAAAAGGATAACCTTCGGAAGATATACAGGTATAACACCTATCAGTGGTAAAGAAACTTCTGAGCGTAAGTCTGTTCTGAAACGGGAAAGGGAACAAATGAAATCCGAATGGGCTGCCGCAACTGCACAAGCTGAGAAAACCGGGAATTTAGATTACTTATACGATACGGTAAATATGGATGCGAACGCTGGTGCTGAATACTGGGATCGGTGGACTATGCAGAAAACTCCACCAGATATATTGATCACGAACTACAGCATGTTGAATATTATGTTGATGCGTGATCATGAATCGAACATTTTTGAAGTGACAAGACAATGGCTGCAAGCCGATGAAAAGAACATTTTTCATTTGATAATTGACGAGTTACATAGTTATAGGGGAACCAGTGGTACAGAAGTTGCATATTTGATTCGCTTATTATTACTTCGACTAGGATTAACAGCAGAATCGAAGCAAGTTCAATTTTTATGTTCTAGTGCCTCCATGCAAGAGTCAGAAAGGGCTAAGAAGTTTCTATCAGGTTTTTTTGGTTTAGAATTAAGTGAATATTCAGAAAAGTTTGTCGTGATCGGAGATCAGAATAAGCCGACTTCAACCGCATATACCAACTTTCTCGACGTTGATACCTATTCAACCCTTATCGACGAGGAAAATGTAGATTACATTAAAAACCTTTTTGAAAAAGATGACGTTTTGAATCGCCTTACTCACGTGGTTCATAGGGCAAAAGAATGTGATGAAATTGCTAAAGAGCTTTTTGGCTATTTCTCTGACGAATCTCTACGAGCAGTAGAAGGTTTATTAGTTGGGTTAGGAGGTTTAAAAAACTCAAAGGGAGAAACTATTCAACCGCAGCGAGCGCACTACTTTTTCAGAAATCTTGAGGGTTTGTGGGCTTGTTCTAATTCTAATTGTACGGAGGTTTTACCTGAATTTAAATTCGAGGATAGAACTATAGGCAGATTATACCGCAAGCCACAGGTTGTCTGTAAATGTGGATGTGTGATATTGGAGGTTTTGTTATGTCGTCATTGTGGCGAGGTTTACTTAGGGGGATGGGAGAAAATCGAAGATGGCAGAAGGTTTCTTTCGATTGAGAAAGACGCTTTTTTAGAAGATACTCCTTTTATTACTATATATCCAAGCACTTCAGCTGAGCCTTTCGAAAAATGGGGCTCGTGCTTTTTCAATGCACAAGATGGAGAATTTCGCTCATCAAACATTGGAGAAATCCTTTTCTTCAAAAAACCACCAGACTACGAAGTATTATACCCAGATAACTGTTGTAACTGTGAGTATTCTGAAAAAATACGCTCAACCAATACATTAACTCCTGTTTTTAAACATTACACGGGTGTACAAAAGCTAAATCAGGTGATGGCAGATTCCCTGATGCTGACGTTGAAAAAATATTCTAATGATGAATTAGGTTCTAAGCTTGTTCTCTTTTCAGACAGCCGTCAGTCGGCCGCGAAACTTGCTGCTGGAATTGAGCTTGATCATTATAGGGATACCATTCGAGCGTTGCTACTGAACAGCTTAGATGCAAAATCAGAAGAAAAGGATTTACTAGAAAAACTCTGGTTAAGTCGTAAAACTCTAACATCCGATGAATTAAATAAAATAAGAGAATTGTCACATACTCATGAATATCATGAGATATTAGAGTATATCAATTATGACGAGGGGAACCCGAAAATAAAGGAATATTTTTCATCCCGAAGCATTGTTGGCCTAGATAGACTGGAGGCAAGTGTTGCAAATGGCCTGTTTAGGATTGGAATTAACCCCGGAGGGTGCGCCCCTTCGATAAATGGTGATTGGCAAAAGTTCTACAATTTTGACTCCAATAAGTTTAGACCAAACACCGACGAGATGAGAGCTATGAGCATTCACGAGAATATTCTTCGCTCATGTAAAAAGGAAATGCTCGTCATCTTGTTTGCGCACAATAAGCGCTCACTCGAATCACTATGTCAAGGGCGGGTTGTATGTAGAAATAAGCATCTCGACACTCGTACGGATGAAATAATAAATAGTATCATAAGAATTATGGGGGAGTCGTGGCGGATTGCCGGCACATTTCCGGGCAATGCAGCTTCGTTCCCCAAAAGGGTATGGAAGTATGTAAGAAAGGCGTTGAATTTCACAGGAAATAAGGCTCCAAATGAGTTAAAAGAAATCCAAGATTTTCTAGTTCAAGCAGAAGTTTTTCAAAATGATCAGTCTCGAATGTTAACTGGTAAAGGACTTATGTTTATTCCTGCCACTTCGGGCGATAGGTATTGGCGATGCTATACTTGTGGAACTATTCACCTTCAAAGAAGCGCTGGTATTTGCATAGAGTGTAATTCGTCATTAGGGAATGAAGAAATCCTGACCCATCACGACATTAATGATGATGATAACTATTACCTGTATTTGGCAAAGAGGGCTAGGCAGAATGGGCTAACTCGGCTTCATTGCGAGGAAATGACTGGCCAGACAAATAAAAGTGATGCACGAAAACGTCAAAGACTCTTTCAAGAGAGATTTTTGGAAGGAGAGGTTCGCAAAGTTGAAGGCATCGATCTTCTCAGTGTAACTACTACGATGGAAGCAGGAGTAGATATTGGTAGTTTATCAGCAGTTATGATGGGTAACGTTCCTCCTCAAAGGTTTAACTACCAGCAAAGAGTTGGTCGGGCCGGACGGAGAGGCTTGCCATTATCAATTGCGCTTACGCTTGCGAAGGGAAACAGCCATGATCAGACACATTATGTACAATCTAAACGGATGGTTGCGAGTACTCCTCCAGATCCTTATCTGGAATTAACTCGTGAGGAAATATTTTACCGAGTAGTTTATAAAGAAATACTTCATAGAGTTTTCAAGGGAATAGCTCTAGGCGAGGATGATTTGTCAGACAATGTACATGGAGAGTTTGGGAAATGTGAAAAATGGGCAGAATATCGCGAAATTGTTCGCAAATGGATAGATGAACATTCGATTGAGATAATTTCCCTAATTGACATTCTCAGGAAAGGTACTTTCTTGGAAACTAACACAAACGATCTTTATAAGTACATAAAAAACTCACTGATCGATAACATAGATGAAGCTGTGAATGGTCAATATGACTACACTCAAACTGCTTTAAGCGAACGATTGGCTAATGCGGGTTATCTACCCATGTTTGGTTTTCCTACTAAGGTTCGCAATTTGTATGAGGAACGACCCTGGCGACTGCCAGCGGAGGATATTGTCAATCGAAATCTAGATATAGCAATATCGGAGTTTGCACCAGGATCTGAAGTTGTAAAGGATAAAAGAATTCTTATGCCAGTAGGAGTTGTTGCTTATCGTCCTAAGGCAAATACTGTAGAAGAAATTGACGGAAGAAATGTTTTGAAAGATGGGATTTCCAAATGCATCAATTGCAATACAGTGTTTTTGGATAAGAATGAAAACGAGCCTTGTACGGTGTGCGGGGAAACGTTAAAGAAAATAAATGCATGTTCACCTCTTGGCTTTTGTGTGGAATTCGAATCCTCTAAAACTGATTTTGACGGCACTTTTGAATGGGCTCCAAGAGCTGGTGAAGTAACGTTAGACCCAACGAGCGAATTGGTCAATAGATATACGATAAGGAACTTGATTGTTCGATCAAATCAAGTTCCTCGTCAAGGTATTGTACATCAAATAAATGATAATTCGGGAAAGCTATTTAAGCTGGGTAAGATGCCTGGAAATCGGAATCATCGTTGGGTAGTAAAAGAGAGGCTAGAGAATTCATTTATTAAGCTTCAAGATGAGGAAGAATATGCTTTTGTGGCATCAAGGCAAACAGGCGTGATTACATTATCAATTGACCAGTATTCGCAAAACTACAATATTGACCCACTGAATGCTTATCACAAAGCAGCTTATTTGTCTTGGGCTTTTCTAATTCGGAAATCGATATGTGATCAACTGGATATTGAAACTAATGAGTTCGATATAGGATACCGAGTATCTCCAGATCCAGAGATCCGTATACCCGAAGCCTATATCGTGGAACGTGCAGATAACGGTGCCGGATATTGTAACTATTTAAGTGGCCGAGATAACCCAGCGCTAACTGAGAAAATCTTTTTACAATCCCTTTTGCCCGGAGGCCGCGTGTTTGATGAAATATTATTAATGGAAGAGCATGAAAGAAACTGTATGACATCTTGTTATGACTGCTTGAGAGATTATTATAATCAACGGCATCATGGCTCATTGAACTGGAGAGTAGCTTTAGATCTCGCTCAACTTGCTAACGACCATCGAACAGCACTCGATTTCTCACAAACTTATTGGCAGCGCTTTTTAAATGAATATTTGCTCCCAAGTTTAGAAAATAAGCTCTCAGGAAAACCTAATATCATTGGCGGCAGTTACTTTATGGAAACTAGCAAATCCTACTATTTATTAACTCATCCATTCTGGAGCGATCAAGAAATTAGAAATAGGTCTCGATTGTTAACTGGAGCAAATGTAAGGGTGATCAATATTATGGATGCTATAGCTAAGGCTAGATTGCATTCTATTCAGCTGTGATGAAAGTAGTAAATTTCTTAACAATAGAACCTATTGAATAAAAAATAGTATTAAATGATAGATATCCCAATTGGAGGTAATTGTTACCCGGTAGCTAAATATCTGAATCAAACACAAATAGGTGTTGCAGGAATCCGAAAATGGACTTCTCCCAGTCAGGAATTTGTGGTGTATCTTTATTTGAGCAAAATCGGCTCTCTAGAAGTACAAGTAGAATTGGAAGCTATAAGGGATAGGGCGACTTTAATTTTCTCAATAGATGCGGTAAGTCATGTTTGTGAAGTTAAGGAGGCGGGAATGCTCACATTACCGGTCGGTGAGTGGCATTTAAATTCTTTTGGATATAAGGCAATTCATATTCGACTTGAAGACACTTCGGTTGGACAGGCAATTAGTTTATCACGACTGTCCTTAAGTGGCTCTTCTATTGATGCGAATACAATATTTGTACCCAATGGAGCAGATTTTTATTTCTGCCGTAGAGGCGTATCTGTTTATATTGGGTATGTCTTTCCATCCTCTCTCTTGTTAACATCAGCCCATACAACGACTACTGTCCCCCTAGGTTATGATTCGATAGGTAGTTTCTTTGCGGATATTCGTTGGGATTATGGTTATATCGGTCTTCAGACTATAAGTGATTCTGAACGGTGGATTATTTTTTCGATTTGGAACCCCGAAGGTAATAATTCACATTTTGCGATTCCGGAACAAAAAAGAGTAGTGCAAATTGATTTTGGAGAAAATGTAGATATTGAACCGTTTGGCAACGAAGGGAGTGGATTAAAATCTTTCATTCGGTATGATTGGAAAACTAATCATTCATATAGTTTTTTTGTCCACGTAGATCCGGTGGAAGAAAGCCACTCAATATTTTCCGGTTATTTTTTTGACCCCGAAAAGAAAATGTGGAAGCTGATATCTAAGATAAAAGCTCCTGTTCCTCGGGCATACTTAAAAGACTTATCCTCCTTCATCGAGTGTTTTTATCCTGACTATGGCGACCAACCACGAGGTTGCAAGTTTAGTTCTCAGTGGGTTAAAGACAATATGGGACAATGGCATGAGTTAAATAACGCCGAAGTTCGACCAACACAAGAATCACAATATAGATTAGATTTTTCGGCAAGAGACGACGATGACGCTTTTTTCATACATAGCGGAGGCTTTTTCAATGGCCAGACTCTACCAGAAGCGAAACTCACTAGGGTAGCAACAAGTAATGTACCATTAACTCCAGCTTGATATGAAAGTTTTACGAGTTTTGGACATTGACTTAGATTTCTTTCTCAACGAAAGGGCAATTAATAGGGGAAAGTATAAAAAACGCAGATTAAGCAACGTTGTTTTTAAGCCGTGGGAAGAAACGGAGGTAAGAAAATTTCTTGAAATTAATTGTGGTCTTTCGAAAATGTCATTAACAAAGGGAAGATTTTTCCAGTTTCATGATGAGGTGTTTAAGTATTTGCGAGTACTCCAACAGGATGCAAAATTCAATCTGTTGTTTGATATTGATCATATTGATGCTCATGCAGATCTTGGAGGAAGCGATAATAGTCCTTACTATATTAGCTCTGAATTTCTCCATCAGACGGTAACAGAAAGAATTTTTCCCAGGACATCTGGTTATGGCGCTATTTCCCCTGGGAATTTTCTCCTTTTCCTAATTTCTTGTCAGTGGGTTTCTGATTTACAATTCATCACCAATTTAACTTGGGACTTTGATGTTCCATTTTGGCCATTTAAGAATTGTGATGTTACATCTAGAATTCAGCTTAGAAAATATTCAAAAGAGCAAATGCAGGATATTCTAGAAAATTATGTTGGCTGCATGGACATAGGCATTGAGAAAAATGAACCTATAGATCTTGAACCCGAAGTCCCCTTCAAAGCAATTCATTACCCAGATTTTCGAAGCACCGCACCGTATGATCTGATTTTTTTAACTCAGTCTCCTTCATATACTCCTAAAGAATCTGACAAGCTGATCCCTATTATCAGGTCATATTTTAAGGAGTAGCTTAGCGAGGGAGAGTGTTTCAGATCATTTTCGTGATATCACGAAAATGATCAGTTTTGCTTTTCCTGAGCTATTCTGATAGCTGTTTCAAGGTCTGCCATGAAGACGTCTGCCTGCTTCTGAGTTGTTATAATTTTAGCGAGGCTATCCTCTCTTGAGATCGAGCTCCTTTTCTTGCTGTCGGCAGATTTCGAATTTGATTCTTTAGCCAGCTTTTTCATGCGATCGATTTTATCTTGAACACTCTGTTTAATCATCGCAGGGTGAGCAAACTGCGTAGGCTGCTTAATTTTTAGCTGTTCCTCCACTATTCGCATGAGCTTGTTGGAGATCTTGTCGGCTAAGAGTTCGATTTCGCCTTCAGAAAAGTAGGTATTACTTCTTTTGTATAAACTGAATTCACGAACGTTGATCTGCCAGCGGAGTTCTTTATTGCTCCAAGATTGTCCTATTTGATCAGGCTTTGAAGCTAGTTTGCCACGTTGTATAGAAATTCTGTAGGAATTCATAAGAATTTAGTTATAGGTTTATTTAATGAAAAGAGTGGTGGACTATTGTATTGTAAAGATCTTCTGTTGCAGTGTCAATCGATTTGGCAAGTACGAGATTTGTTTCTGTGAAATAAAGCGTGCTATCATCTTTGGGCAATATGGAATTAATAATTGCTTCCAGGCTGCGGGATTTCTCCAATTTTAGCGACACCGGCCTGAATTTCATGTAATCAAACTGTTGTTGTAGAAAATTGAATATCGATAGATAATAGTTAGTGCCATTCAACGATCTATAAAATAATGACTGCCGAGTGGTATCCTGGCAGAAGCTTCCTGCTATTTCACTGCAGGTAGGATCAAAAACGACAATTCCTACATTAATGAACTCACCCCTGACACGGTCCGGTAAATAGCGAAGTATTTTATATTGGAACGTTTTCATGAAGCAATCATCTGTTTATAGCCTTAAGCAAAGATTGCGAGATCTTTTAATGCCAACAAATTTTAGCCACATCAACGATTTTCTAAAAGTGTAGGAAAATTCTCAATGTAAAAGGTCATTTGAGGCAAATAAGCCTGTTTATGACTATGAGGTTTTGTATGGTGTTTTTCAGGAGAACTCTTTCAGACGACGAAATAATTAAAATTGCCTCAACTTGAACTTTTCGCGGATGGCGTTAGCTTCGTCAATACTTAGGTTCCTCACAATAGAGAAGTTTCTTGAATCGGTCTTTATTTCAGCCAGTTGAATTAATCCGGAAGCAAATTCGAGATAGACAAATTGCGTGGGAAGGTCTTTACTGTAGATCATAAAGGGCTGCCCCATCGCGAATTTTTGCTGGCGCAGCCACCGGACGGCAAGATCGCCTTTCTGTGATATTTGCTGGAGTTTTGTCACGATGCAAAGGTTCGACATTGACAGATAAATTGGCTTGCGTTAAGCCAAACTCATCTGCTTATTTCTTTCCATAAACAAATCATAATACACCTGCACCCGCAACCAATACTCCGCTTTAATACCAAGCAATTGCTCCAGTTTTATTGCCGTGGCCGCACTCACATTACGTTTACCATGCAGCAACTCGCTAAAATGACTGGGCTTCATTCCTAATTGCTCTGCAAAGGCGGATTTCATAATATCACGAGCCTCAAGTTCATCCATAATAATATCGCCGGGATGCAATGCGATATCGGTTTGGATCTCTTTTCCTTTTCCACTTAACGTTTTATAGTTGTTCATTTTTCGGGTATTAAAACTATGAGGGAAAGGCCTGACCTCAATTTCCCTCATAGTGTAATGCTTTTAGTTTTAAGTTTATCACTTCTGATCTTTACTGATAATGATTAGTAAGATCATGAACCGAAAGGATGTCCGCGATGGTTACGTTGTCATCTTTGTCGACCGTTAAAATCAAACGGTAGCTCCGATCAACCCTCACGGAAAAGAATCCTTTGTAATCTCCTTTAAGGCCTTCGAAATTCAGGCCCTTTTGAGATTTGATTTCCCTGATGCTGTCAGCGAACTTCAATTTTTGAATCGTTTTCTTGAACTTCACGATGATATCGTTACTGTACCTGGGCTTGCCGGGAACAGCCTTACCTTGAAACAAAGCTTCCAGGTAAGAATTCTTAAACTGTATAATCATGAGATTATAAAAAGAACTTTAAAAATGCAGCTTGGATCTATTAACGGATCAAGCCATTTCGTTTCCCAAAAATAGGTAAATTTCAGGAATTCCCAAATTTTGGGAATTCCTGTTTTATACCCTTATGCGAAGAAATGTAAGTCAACAGAAAATGCAAGGGGGTTTTTGCCGCCAAAAAAACGTTTTTTAACCACACTTACGTTTCCATTGCACATTCCTGGCTCAATCCATCGCCAGCACGGAATTGAACATTATAAACTTCCTTGTCTCCAGCGTCTCAAACACACCTTCATCCAAAAAGCTGAAATACTCATCTTCTGAAATGATCAAATGGTCTAATAATTTGATGTTCAAAAACCGACTTG
>VFQP010003674.1_pt1 | contig 15317 bp, 9 predicted proteins | sample 3512351 | NCBI WGS metagenome assembly VFQP01 (sample SAMN10412372, study PRJNA504923) | tailings metagenome | isolation source: Relicate 1 Philex TSF1 revegetated site | place: Philippines: Tuba, Benguet | collected 2017-08-29 | reverse complement strand
CAAAGGTTTGAGAGGTTCAAGAGGTTCCGTTGGTTGGCACACTTCTAAACTTGTTAGTCAATTTGGAATGAGGATGTATGTTCATAAGCACAATTGCGTTACGACCAATAACCTCTCAAACCTATTAAACCTCTGAAACCTCTGAAACCTCTCTCTAACCGCTTGTTCAAATTTTTTAACACGAACTCTCTATGTCAAAACAGATGAAATCGATCGAAGCAGTGATACCTCCGCCTCCCGCCCATATGGTTGGTGATGGATTCAGGGTACATAATTTCTTTCCGAATAACCTGATCGGGAAAAAACGGATGAGTCCGTTCTTTTTACTGGATTATAATGCGAAAGTTGAGTTCAGTCCGCGTGAGGAACCACGTGGTGTAGGCGTGCATCCGCATCGCGGCTTTGAGACGGTGACAATTGCCTATAAAGGAAAAGTAGCCCATCACGACAGTGCGGGTAACAGCGGTGTGATCGGTGAAGGAGATGTGCAATGGATGACAGCGGCCGCGGGGCTTCTTCACAAGGAATATCATGAAAAAGAATTCAGTCGCCAGGGCGGCATTTTCCAGATGGTACAGCTTTGGGTGAACCTGCCTGCTCAATACAAGATGAGTCCGCCCAAATACCAGGAGATCACGAATGCCATGATGGGGCGTTACACGTTACCGGACGACAAAGGCGAGGTTGAAGTGATCGCCGGCGAACTGAATGAAGTTCGTGGCGCTGCATCAACGTTCACCCCCATGCAGGTATACAATGCCAGACTGAAAAAAGAAGCCGTGCTGGAGTTGGATCTGCCTTCTTTCTATAACACAGGTATTCTTGTGGTAGAGGGAAGCTCGAAGATCAATGACGCAGAAGTACCCGCCGATCATTTTGTATTGTTCAAAAATGAAGGTGAGCAAATCACGATCACGGCTGGTGAAGACGCGGTATTACTGATACTTTCCGGTGAGCCGATCGACGAGCCGATCGCACAATACGGACCCTTTCTCATGAATACTTATGATGAGCTTGATCAGGCGATCAGGGATGTGAGTTTGGGGAAATTTGGGGTGTTGGAGGATTAGGGAGAGGTTTGAAAGGTTTGAGAGGTTTAATAGGTTTGAGAGGTTCAAGAGGTTTAAGAGGTTTGAGAGGTTTAATAGGTTCAAGAGGTTTAATAGGTTCCGTAGGTCGATGAAAGGTTAAACAGTTTCAGAAATGACTGTACACATAAGTTTTGGACGCTATCAAACCTGTGAAACCTCTCAAACCTATTAAACCTCTTGAACCTAGTAAACCTCTTGAACCTTTTAAACCCCTTGAACCTTTTGAACCTCTCAAACCTCTCCCACATTCGATCGCTTGTTCTCCATAAACGCCGCCAACCCCTTTCTCGCGGCTTTCTGTACTCCCCGCTTCATGAACCCGGTCCAGCCGAAGAGTACACCTTTCCAGCCAAAAGCCTGCTCCAGCCATTTGCTTAGACGGAATGCATCGCTGTGTTCGATGATCTTGCCGTCTGCCAGGCGCATGAAGGCTTTGATCTTGTTTTCCACCCGACGGCCGGTTTTGGAGAAGATATAGGTGGCCGTCCACTTGCAGGTGGCGTATTCATCATCCAGCAATTCAATATCAGAGAATGTAAGTTTGAATTCTTTTGCATTTTTACAAAGCATTTCCCACATAGCTTTTGCTTCGTCGCCTTTCAGTAATACAAAAACAGGGTCGCTGAAAACGATATCATCGCTGTAGCAGTCCTGCATTGTTTTATAATCCAATTGTTGAAAAGCGCTGTAAAATCGTTCTATTACCTCCCGGTTATTGTTCATAAGTTTTATAATTGTGGCAAAACATTATAGGTAAATTTATCGCTTCAAAACTACGCATATCATGAGAAGATTTATTGTTTACTTTTTGATGGTTATGCTCCCGGTTGCGGGATTTGGCCAGCATGAGCAGGATTCTGCCTGGATCAGGGAAAACTATACGAAACGCGAGGTTTATATCCCGATGCGCGATGGGGTAAAACTTTTTACTGCGGTGTATGCTCCGAAAGACATGACGGAGAAACATCCGATCCTGATGACCCGCACTCCCTACTCCTGTGCGCCATATGGCGATACCCTCTACCCTTCCAATCTTTGGCTGCAGCACCTGCGTTATTATCTGCGCGAAGGATATATCATCGTCCGCCAGGACGTTCGCGGCCGCTGGATGAGTGAAGGAGAATTCATGGATGTAAGACCATTCAACAAAGACAAAAAATCAAATGCAGAAATTGATGAAGCCAGCGATACCTATGATGCGATCGACTGGATGGTGAAGAACATTCCGGGTAATAATGGTAATGTCGGTGTATTCGGCATTTCTTATCCTGGCTTCTATTCAACCATGGCTGCCGCTTCAGGGCATCCGGCATTGAAAGCAGTATCTCCGCAGGCTCCGGTGACTGACTGGTTCATGGGAGACGATTTTCATCACAACGGCGCTTTCTTTCAAATGGATGGTTTCCGTTTTTATTCAGGATTCGGAAAACCCCGTCCGAAGCCAACTACGATCGGTCCGAAAGGCTTTGATTTCCCAGTAAAAGATGCCTATAAGTTCTATCTCGAAGCCGGTTCGCTTTCAAAATTGGGTGAACTGATGGGTGACAGCATTAAGTTCTGGAAAGAAATGTATGCCCATCCAAACTATGATGCATGGTGGAAAGCCCGTGATGCGAGAACTGCGATGTATGATATCAAACCTGCTACGCTGGTTGTAGGCGGTTTGTTTGATGCGGAAGATTGCTATGGCGCATGGAATCTCTATAAAGCGATCGAAAAACAAAGTCCATCTACCAATAATAAGATCGTAATGGGACCATGGTATCATGGTCAGTGGGCCAGCCGTGATGGCGGTTTTCTGGGTAATGTAAAATTCGGAAGTAATACTGCGCTTTGGTATCAGAACAATATTGAGATCCCGTTCTTTAATTTTTATCTGAAAGGAAAAGGAAAGGATCCTGCATTGCCTGAGGCAAGCATTTTCTTTACCGGTGAAAATGCCTGGAAGAAATTTGATCAGTGGCCTCCTGCTGCTTCAACGGATCGTGAAATCTATTTTGCTGCCGATAATCAATTGTCATGGGAAAAGCCAGCCGTAAAAGTTGCGCCATACAGTTATGTAAGTGACCCCGCGCATCCGGTTCCTTATACTGAAGACGTGCACTTTAACCGTACGCGTGAATATATGACCGATGATCAGCGTTTTGCTTCACGGCGTCCTGATGTGCTGACATTCCAGACAGCTCCGCTGGAAAATGATCTGACATTGGCCGGTGCTGTTATCGCCAACCTGAAGACAAGCATCACCGGTACGGATGCCGATTTTGTTGTCAAGATCATCGACGTGTTCCCAGATGATTTTGCTTATCCCGGTGACATACCTCAGCCGGGCCGTGCACCCGGTGGTTCTTACCCAATGAATGCTTACCAGATGCTTGTGCGTGGCGAGATCATGCGCGGTAAATTCCGTAACAGTTTTTCTGAGCCAACGCCATTCAAACCGGGTAAGATTGAAACAGTGAAGTTCACGCTGCCCGATGTGGCACACACCTTCAAAAAAGGCCATCGCCTGATGATACAGGTGCAAAGCAGCTGGTTTCCGCTGGCTGACCGCAATCCGCAGGTGTTCATGGATATTTATAAAGCACAGCCAAAAGATTTTAAAGCCGCAACGATCAGTATTTATCATGATAATGCCAACAGTAGCAGTGTGACGCTGCCGGTGTTGCGGTAGGGAGAGGTTTGGGAGGTTTCCAAGGTTTGATAGGTTTGACAGGGTTTTGTTTTCGACAAGTTATTTTATTATCAAACCTATCAAACCTATCAAACCTCCCAAACTTCCCAAACCTTATACTCGAACACGTAAACTCATTTATGAAAAAGATAGCCTTCTATTTATTGCTTCTCTTCCCTGTTCTGGCCTTGGCACAAGCGGGAAATCCTGATGAAAAGTGGATCAAAGAGAACTTTTTGAAGAAAGAATATTATATACAGATGCGGGATGGCATCAAGCTGTATACGGCGGTATATACACCGAGGGACAGTTCGCAAAAGTATCCGATCATTATGCAGCGTACGCCATATTCCTGCCGCCCGTATGGAGAGGAGAATTATCGTGGACGGCTTGGTCCTAATGCGAGCCTGATGAAAGAGAAATACATCTTTGTTTACCAGGATGCGCGTGGCCGTTATAAAAGTGAAGGTACATTCCGTGAGATGACGCCATTCATCCCTAATAAGAAATCAAACAAAGATGTGGATGAATCGAGCGATACCTATGATACCATTGAATGGTTGTTGAAAAACACCAATAATAATGGCCGCGCAGGCATTACGGGTATTTCATTCCCTGGGTTTTATTCTACAGCTGCATTGCCGGATGCGCATCCCGCGTTGAAAGCCGTATCGCCACAAGCACCGATGTCTGATGAGTTTATGGGAGATGATTGCAATCACAATGGAGCATTCTTCCTGATGGATAATTTTGGTTTCTACAGTGGTTTTGACGGACCTAAAGCAGCGAATGGTGAAAGCTATTCGCCATTCTTCCGGGCGCGTTATTCGGATGCGTATAAATTCTTTCTGGAGTTTGGTCCGTTGAAGAATGCAAACACTGATAAGTATTTTTCTGATAGCAATAGTGTTTGGCGGCAGGTGATCAAACATGATACTTATGACGAATTCTGGCAATCACGAAATATCAAGCAGCATCTGAAGAATATCAAGCCGGCAGTACTGGTGGTTGGTGGATGGTTTGATGCGGAAGATATGTATGGAGCGTTGAAAACGTATTCTTCAATCGCAGCTCAATCGCCAAAGAGTGATGCACGACTGGTAATGGGGCCATGGACACATGGCGGCTGGGCTGGGCCGTCATGGACAAGCTATGGGCAGTATCATTTTGGCGAAAACCTCAATCAGTATTTCCAGGATGAGATCGAAACAAAGTTTTTCAATTTCTATCTAAAAGACAAGGGCAGTTTTGATAAATCAAAAGTTACCTTGTTTGAAACAGGATCCAACAAATGGAAAAGCTATGATGTATGGCCTCCGGCAAACAGCACACCTGTTTCTTATTACTTCCAACCGGCGGGTAAATTGTCAACTGCCAAACCCACCGGCGCAAACAGCTCAACGGATTATCTGAGTGATCCCAATAAACCTGTTCCTTACACCGGTGTGATCAGCCCAAGAAGAAACAATGAGTACCTGGTGGAAGATCAGCGTTTTGCTTTTCAACGGCCTGATGTGATCAGTTTTGAAACGGACACACTTACGCAGGATCTCACTCTTACAGGGGAAGTAGTGGCGAATCTGCTTGTATCAATGACTGGTTCTGATGCGGATTTTGTGGTGAAGCTGATCGATGTCTGGGGTGAAAATGAAATGATCCCCGCTCCTGTTGGTACGCCTAATGCCCGCCCGACACCGATGGGTGGTTATCAGCAAATGGTGAGAGCCGATGTGTTCCGCGGAAAATTCCGCAAAAGCTTCAGCAAACCTGAACCGTTTGTAAAAGACAAGATCGAAAAAGTGTCTTTCAAACTGAATGAAGTGGCACATACGTTTAAAAAAGGTCATCGTATCATGGTGCAGGTTCAGAGCAGCTGGTTTCCATTGGTTGACAGAAACCCGCAGAAATTTGGCTATATCCCTGGCATGGATGCAAAAGATTTCCAGAAGGCCACGATCCGCATCTTTCATGATGGAAAAAACAGCAGCAATGTAGTGTTGCCTGTATTACAGTAACGTGTTTTAAGACACTATTTATAAAAAGCGCTATGAGATCATTTTATTATCTGATTATTTTTCTGTCACTGTCATCATTCGCGGGCGCGCAGGAAATATCGATCATCCCTAAACCTGCATCGCTGAAGAAAGGAACCGGAGTTTTCAATGTGTCTGCTTCTACCAGACTTGTTATCCCGGATGACGGAGATCTTCCTGCTGCAGATTTTCTGAACGATTATTTACAGCAGGTGTATGGATTCCGGTTAACGGTGAGTAAAACACCTGTAGCCAACTCCATTCGTTTTAATACAAAAAAGTTTATAAAGGCTCCTGATACGGATGCATACTCATTCGAGTCAACGGCAAAAGGTATTAGCGTAAGCGGTGATACTTATGCCGGAACTTTTCATGGAATGCAAACGCTGATCCAGTTGCTGCCTGTTACAAAAGCAACAACACTGAAGGTGGCTGCTGTTACCATCCAGGATGCTCCGCGTTTTGGGTATCGCGGAATGCACCTTGATGTAAGTCGCCATTTCTTTCCTTTGAGTTTTGTAAAGCGGTACATTGATTATCTCGCAATGCATAAGATGAATTATTTCCACTGGCATCTGACGGATGATCAGGGATGGCGGATTGAGATCAAAAAATATCCGAAGCTGACGACTGTTGGTGGCTGGAGAAATGGTACGATCATCGGTCGTTATCCCGGTACTGGAAATGACGGATTGAAATACGGAGGTTTCTATACGCAGGACGAAGTAAAAGAAGTGGTGGCTTATGCTGCTGCAAGACATGTTACAGTTGTGCCCGAGATCGAAATGCCGGGTCATGCTTCTGCGGCGATTGCGGCTTATCCTGATCTGAGTTGTTTCCCCAATGAACCAACAAAAAATTTCTTTCCGAAAGATTGCACCTGGGCTGGTGATACAACCGGCAAACATGTGCAACAGACCTGGGGTGTATTTGATGATGTGTTCTGTGCTGGTAAGGAAAATACTTTCAACTTTCTGAAAGATGTACTGGATGAAGTATTGCCATTGTTTCCTTCGGAGATCGTACACGTGGGTGGTGATGAATGTCCTAAAGCAAACTGGAAAAGATGCCCGCTTTGTCAGCAACGCATGAAAGAAAATGGTTTGAAGGATGAGCACGAGCTGCAGAGTTATTTCATCCAGCGCATGGAGAAATACCTGAACACCAAAGGACGCAAGCTGATCGGCTGGGACGAGATCCTTGAGGGAGGTCTTGCTCCCAATGCTGCTGTGATGAGCTGGCGTGGTGAAGCCGGTGGTATTGCTGCTGCGAAACAGCATCATGAAGTGGTGATGACACCAACAGATTACGTGTACTTTGACTATTCGCAAACAACCAACGAAGATTCCGTAACGATCGGCGGTTATGTAAGCCTCGAAAAAGTGTATGGCTACAACCCAATACCTCCCGCACTGAATGCTGATGAAGCGAAATATGTACTCGGCGCACAAGCCAATCTCTGGTCTGAATATCTGAAGAATATACGCAAGGTGGAATACATGATCTTCCCTCGTCTGACAGCCTTAAGCGAAGTCTTGTGGACGCAGCCGGTGAATAAGAATTGGGCAGATTTTGAGAAACGTTTGCAAACGCAATTCAAACGTTACGGACTTTGGAATACCAATTATAGCCGCGCGTTCTTTGATCTGAAATCATCCATTCTTCCTGCTCCTGGTAATAATGGTGTGTTGTGGAAGCTTGAATCGAAACAGCCTGGTGTACAGATCCGTTATAAGAGATCGGGTGTTGGAACGGAAGCTGATGTTACTTTCGGTTCAACCCTTTATTCAGCACCTGTTCTCATTAAAAGCTCCACTTCCATTTCCGGATGGAGCACAACCGGCACGCAGGTAAACAATGCGCCGATCGTTCAGGATCTTCGTTTCAATCTCGCTACCGGTAAAAAGGTAACGCTTGCAAATCCTCCTGCCAGCAAATACATCAGCGACGGTGCCTTTACACTTGTTAACGGTGTACAGAACGAAAAAGGCATGTCACGCGCCCGCGAATTCCTTGGCTTTGAAGGAACCGATTGCGATGCCACGATCGATCTTGGCAAATTAACTGCTGTAAAAGAAGTGACCGCCCACACCCTCGAACAACGAGGCAGCTGGATCTATTATCCGTCAGCCATGGAGGTATTTATTTCCAGTGATGGTAAAAACTTCAGCTCAGCCGGCTCCGTTTCAGAAATAAGCGCCGAAAAAACAATGCACCTGCGCCTTCCTTCATCTACACAAGCGCGTTACATCCGTGTTTGGGTAAAGAACAAAGGCGTTATTCCAACAGGTTTGCCCGGAGCAGATCACAGGGCGTGGTTGTTTGTCGACGAACTCGTGATTGAATAGTAACGAATGGCCGCAAATAAACGCGAATAGGTCGTTTACGCTTGAGATAATCATTCTTTCAAACGTAAACGACCTATTCGCGTTTATTTGCGGCCATTCGTGCGCATTCGCGTATAGATAAAAGCTGCCCCGTTTCCAGGGCAGCTTCCTCACTTACTATATGTAACAACTGCTTAGCCTTCTTTGATATGATTTCTCTGGTGAAATCTGAATGTATCTGCTTTAGTTATTGCTTGTCCCACCAAACCCTTCCGATCAGCAGATCTCCTCCCGGTACAGCATCATGTGCTGCTTTGTAGTTGGTAGGATTGGTGTTTGCTTCGGAGAGCGGATAAGGGAAGCGGCGGGGTACAGTGCCGTTTGTGACATTGCCCGGATAAACGACTGGTGTAAGATTGGGGAAGTTTGTTCTTCTCCAGTTGCTCCATCCTTCGTAGAAATCGAACATGGTGGCTGTTAATGCGTAGTACTGCGTATTGATCATCTCAAGCCCGTTTGCCGGCACATAAGGATGTGCGGTAAGGTAGTTGTCGGCGGCAGTTGCGGGGATGGCGGCAGCAGCATCGTAGGGCGCCATATAGGTGATAGCAGCTTTTACACCATTGTTGTAGTAGGTAGCGGCTGCTCCAATACCCGGGATACCAGTGAGCCTTGCGGCTGCATCTGCCAGCAGTAATTCTGATTCGCCGTAAGTAAAGATAAATGTCGGCGCAGTCAGTTTGTTAAGCAACGAACTTGGTTTGGAATAAGCGGCGATGGTTGTATAACCAGGTGCGGAGGAGATATCTCTTCCGGCTACACCGCTGAGGTCATAGCCATTCGGCATACCTTTCTGATTGGCAGGTGTGCGATCGCCGCTATTTACTTCGGCGATGATACCGAGTCTTGGATCGTTGTTGTCTTTCATGAAATCGATCAGCTTCTTCGACCATTTTACATAGTCGCCTTCCGGCTGACCTTGCAATACCTGGAAGTTGCGGTTGACGGTTGGACGGCCGCCTGATTCGTCGTGAACGAGGTAGGCATTATCATCATTGCTCTGCATGGTTTTGCCGATGGCTTTGGCAACAGTTGCCTGTGCTTTGGCCGGGTCAACTTTGGACAGGCGCATGCCGGCGCGAAGCATCAGTGAATAAGCCAGTTTTTTCCATTTTTCGATCTGATCAGGTTTGCCGCGATAGAACGCATCGCCGTTTGGTTTATCTGCGGCAGGGTCGAGTGCAATCGCAGCTTCTTCGTATTCTTTGATGATATCGTTGTAGATATCCTGTTGTTTGTCATATACAGGGAAATAAGTGCCGCTGTAGTAGCCGAGGCCTGCTGCAGAGTAAGGGACATCACCATAAAGGTCAGTGATCCTTTGCAGGATCATAGCACGCATGATGCGGCCTATTTGGTGCAGGTTTTTATACTGGGCTTTGTTTCTTGTAAGCTCAACCAGATCTGTTACAGGTTTTACCTGCTCCGGATAAGCTACAAACCAGTAGGCAGCGGTATAATCTGCATTGAGGATGTACTTGTCTCCTGCCCAGTAACCGATAACTGTGGAGAGTTGTTGCATCATCGTTGATGAATAGATCAGGTTGCCGCGCCATGTTTCATAGCTGAAGTCGAAGCTGCCGGTATAGGCCAGCTGTGCCGTAGTCAACAGGTAGTTAGGTTCAAAGTTGGTTGGGTTGTACGCCGTCGGATCTGTATTCAGTTGATCAAAGTCTTTTGTACAACTGGTATACAAGGTCACGGTGGCGGAAAACAAACCAAGCAGTTTTATAAATTTGTTTTTCATCCGTATAATGTTTTATTGGTTCAGCTGCAGGGCAGCCGGTAATCGTTAAGTCGCTTAGAATTTTACGTTAAGGTTTGCACCAAAGCTTCTCACGGGAGGCACACCGCCGAGTTCGAGGCCTTGCTGGAATCCGGAGTAGCTTGCTTCAGGATCGATATTATCTGTTTTCTTCATGAGGATAAACAGGTTTCTTCCTACAAGGCTAAAGCTTGCTCCTTTGATCGTTTTACCAAACCACTTTTTAGGCAGAGTGTATCCGAGAGTAAATTGGCGGAATTTGATAAAACTTGCGTCATAAACAAACAGTTTTGAAACGTTTGCTGCAAGTTCAGTGTAATACGACTGTGCGTTTGTTGGCTGACCGCTGGGATCAGGATTAAAATTGTTTTCGCGCCCCTCAAGCGTATTCTGATGAAGACCGAAGAAATATCCGTAATAGTCTGTAGCGGAGAACAGCTTGCCCCCGAATTTACCATCAATCAGGAATCCAAGGGTGAAATTGTTGATAGAGAATTCGTTATTCCAACCCATCGTGTATTTGTGATAGGCGGATCCCCATGATTTAAGATCTCCTCTTGCAGGTACTCCGTTTGCTCCGAGAATGATCTTTCCGGTAGCATCATAGTCATAATCGAATGCCATTACCTGGTTGGCAGGTAAGCCTACGATATGGCGGGTAAAACCTATACCCGTGCGTGAAGTTCCTACTGGCAGTTCTGCCTGTCCTTCTGTAAGTGAAACGACTTCGTTTGTGTTGATAGAACCATTTACTGAGCTTGTCCATGAAATAGCAGACGATCTGTCAAATGGTTTTGCTGTTACCAGAAACTCAAAACCTTTATTTCTCAGTTCTCCGATATTCAGGATCACACCAGTGTAGCCCGATGTGTTCGAAGCAGGAGATTCGAAGATCTCGTTCTTTGATTTTTTGTTATACCAGGCTACATCAAGAGTAAGTTTGTTATTCAGGAAACCTAACTCTGCTCCTATTTCTATCTCGCTTGCGCTTGAAGGACGGAGTTTGTTGTTAGGGATAGATGTATTGATAATATTGCCCAAAGGAAGACCATTCAATTGCTGCGGGAATAAGCCGTAGTTCAGCAAGGTCTGATAAGGTCTTGTAGCTTGTCCAACATTGGCCCATCCCAAACGGAGCTTACCATAATTCATCCATGTAGGTTTGATGTATTGTGTAAACAGGAATGATGCATTTACTGAAGGATAAAATACATCGAGGTCATTTGATGGAGCCAGCGTAGAGAACCAGTCGTTTCTTCCTGAAGCATTAAGGAACAGGAAGCCTTTATAGTCAAGATCGAGTGTTGCGTATACTGATTGAACTTCCTGACGGAAATCAGTGTATTCGATCGTTTTGTTCTTTGCATTCAGAATGGTGTATATGTATGGTATTGCGAAATCAGTACCGCCTTCTACAGTTCCTTCTGCGCGTGCCCTCATGAGGTTTGCACCGGCATTGGCGGTGAGGTTCAGGTCTTCTCCGATCTTGAACATTTTACCTGCGAGAACATCTACGTTTAATTCTGATACACGGCTAAAGTTTTCTGTAATGTTACGGAATGCCTGTGCATAGTATCCGGTTCCATTTGGCACTACACCTGTGTATCTGTCATAATAAAAATCGCGTCCTGCACGTCCCTGGATAAAGAATCCATTGTCAAACGTATATCTGGCACTGGCGACTCCGATAAGTCTGTTACGTGTTGTATTGTTGATAAACTTGTACGCAGCAAACCATGGGTTTGTAGCATAGTTATTATTGGTGAACAACAATTCGCTCCCATCAGCCTTTGTGCCCGGCTGGAGTGTGTTGATGTTTAAGCTGGTTGGCAGGAACATTGTCTGGAAATTCGCGTTACCCGCACCGTCAGCCAGGATCGGCCGGTTGCGTGCTTTATCCATTACATAGTTTGCTTTTACATCAATAGTCAGATTTTTACTTACTGAGTAGCTTGTTGCAAAATTCAATGTGTTCCGGTTCAAACCTGAATTGGGTATAACGGCATTGTTATACAGGTTACTTGCAGAGAAGCGCACGGAACCTCCGTCAAATGCTTTGCCAAATGATACAGTATTAGTCAGGGTGCTGCCGGTACGATAAAAACGGCCAATATTCCCCTTTTGAGCAGAATATGGTCTTATTTGGCCGTCAAATTGAATAACACCAGAGCCATCGAGTTTTGCGCCCCAGCTTGAATTGCCTGCCTGATATGCAGCATCTGCTGTGGTTGGTTTCACTCCATTGGCGCCATTGCCATATTCATATTGCCAGTTGGTAATATCCATTACTTTATCCGCTGTAAAGTTGGAGTTGAATTCGACCGTGCCTTTGCCACTACCTGATTTTGTAGTGATTAAAATAACGCCGGCTTTTGCCCTTGAACCATATAAAGCCGCTGCAGCTGCGCCTTTAAGTATTGAGAACGATTCGATATCATCAGGGTTGATATTCTGAATTCCATCACCATAGTCAGGTGAATTATAATACTGCCCTTTTGTGTTTGCCAGGTCATTGCCGGCAGCCAGATTATTTGTCATTGGAATACCATTGATGACATATAATGGCTGGTTCTCTCCGGATAAGCTGGATACGCCGCGAATGATTACACTGGTGGACGCGCCAGGGCCACCGGATACTGAACTTACGTTCACCCCGGCGACTTTACCAACAAGTGAATTGGCTACGTTTGTTTCGCGCGCTTGTGTAACGTCGCTGCCTTTTACTTCCGTAACAGAATATCCGAGCGCTTTACGTTCTTTTTTAATGCCGAGGGCGGTCACAACCACTTCTGTCAGCTGCGTACTGCCCGGAGAAAGTGAGATAGAGAGGTTTGCGTCGTTGCCAATTGTGATTGCCTGTTCAGCATAGCCTACATATGAGATCAATAGTATATCTCCTTTTTTTGCATCGATCACAAAGTCTCCATTAACGTTTGTTGTTGTCCCTTTATTGGTCCCTTTCAATGTAACACTCACACCAGCAAGAGGAGCACCTTTATCATCGGTGATCTTTCCGGAGATCGGATCGAAGAACATTTTTTTGGAGCCCGCAGGATTCTCAGGGTTGATGTTGTTGAGTTGCTGCAGATTTTCTTCTGTAGCTTTCTCTTTTTCTTTTAAGATCACAAAAGTATTGTCTGATACTTTTGTGTATTTGAGCCCGGTGTTTTTCAGCAGTTCGTCCAGTATTTTTTCAACAGATATGTTGATGTCTTTTACCGGGCTTACAAGTTTGTTTCCGAGGCTTTGTTCAGAGAAAAGGAAGTAGGTTCCTTTCTTTTTGTTCAGGTCTTTCAGAACATTGAAAAGTGTTTTCTTTTCGCCGGTTTCCTGTTTCGGTTGCTGGTGAGAATATGAAGGAATTCTTTGGGAAGAGTTGGATGCAAAGGAAATTCCATTGCTTTGCGCAGAACCGTCCAGGCTGACCAATAGCTGGGCGCTCATCAAACACCCCAGCAGTCGGTAAAAGGGCTTTGAATGTCTCATTGTTGCAGTTTTATTTGTTTAGCGATATGCCACCTCAAGCAATTGAAACAATTACGTAATCCGCGCCATTAGCGTAACTGTAGAACAAATGTTAAGGCTTTGATATCAGGATCTCCCCGTCCTTACGGGAAATCCTGTATTCTTTAGTTGCTTCTATTGAACTAAGCAGTATCTCCAGGTTGTTGTTTGGCATCATTCCTCCGAGTGAGTTTGAATCCTGTACCGAGCTGTCTACTGTTACTTTGATGCCATAATGTTCTTGTATGATCCTTGCCACTTCTCTGATAGGTGTATTGTCAAACTGGAGCTTGTTTTCTTTCCATGCAAGAATGCGCTCTTCGTTTGCTGTTTTCTTTTCGAGTGTTTTATTATCGATCTCCACAAAGTCGCCAGGTACCATTTTGATCTCTTCGCCTGTTGCTGTACGCAGTGTTACACTTCCCTCCGTAAGCAATACACTTGTTTTATTATCTCTTGTCCAGACATTGAATTGGGTACCTGTTACGATCACATCCATGTCATTTGTATGTACTACAAAACGGTCTTTATTTGCGGTTTTTTTTACATGAAAGAAAGCTTCACCGTTCAGCCATATTTCACGGTCTTTACCTTCTTTCCAGTCTTTGCTGAGAGTTGCACAGCTGTTTGCGTTCAACACCATTGTTGACCCATCAGGCAATTCATGACTGGCGATCTGACCGTATTTTGTGCTGACGGACGGATCTTTGGAAGTATATTTCCAGATAGAAAATGCGGCTGCCAGTAATATAACTGCTGCGGCAACAGCGATCCATCGTTTAAATCGGTTGCGAGCCATCGAAACGACTGGCGTTTGTTTTATGTCTCTGCTGATCCTGCTTTCAAGTTTTGTATAAGCAGCAGCGATCTGTTGTGACGGCACAGCAGCTTCCTGTATACGGATATCGTTCAAAAAAGCAACAGCTTCATTCACGAGTTCTGCCTGTGATGGATTGGCTGCGAGCCATTCCTCCCATCCTGCTACGGGTTTCCCCGTAAACCAACTCTGAAAATCCTCATTTTCGATAACATCTTCTACCCGTTGAAAACTCCAGCTCATATTTCTTTTTGTTATAAAAATACCGGGTGCCGCCCGGATTTATTTTGTAACGAAGAATTTTAAAGAAAATCTTTCAAACCTCAGTTCAGCTTGTTCTGATCCGTATTGAATGTTGATTTTTAAACCCTATTTTGCATAAAATCTATTCAGAACGTTTGCGAATTGAGCACCCCCATATTACACTTTGGCATTCGCTGAAGAATGGAGACCGCGATGCACTTGCCCAGCTTTTTACCGCTTATTACCCCTTGCTTATAAAGTATGGGAGCAAGGTGTGTACGGACAGAGGTATGCTGGAAGACTGTATCCAGGATCTGTTTGCAGAGATCTGGCAAAGTAAGTCGCGTTCAGAGATCCAGTCTGTTCAGGCTTATCTTCTGAAAGCATTAAAGTATAAACTTTATAAAAAGCAACGATCACCACACTCTGCTTCACTGACCGAAAATGATCCCGGCGAAATGCTGTTTGAAGTGAGTCATGATAACTTCATGATCGAAAAACAGGAAGACCTTCACAAAAAACAACGCATCATTGATGCGCTGAAAAAATTATCCAACCGTCAGCGCGAGATCATCTATTTAAAGATCTATCAGGAACTCAGCTACGAAGAGATCAGCGATATCATGAACATCAATTACCAGGTAGCACGCAACCTGATGAGCCAGGCGATCAAAGCGTTGAAGAAGACGTTGTTGATGCTGGTGGGATGGGTGTTGTGAGAGAGAGATGGCGGACGACGGACCGCAGACCGCGGACGGTCGTTTGTGAAAGGATATTCAAGGTTAGGACGATAGACGGTAGAC
>VFQP010003671.1_pt1 | contig 15329 bp, 17 predicted proteins | sample 3512351 | NCBI WGS metagenome assembly VFQP01 (sample SAMN10412372, study PRJNA504923) | tailings metagenome | isolation source: Relicate 1 Philex TSF1 revegetated site | place: Philippines: Tuba, Benguet | collected 2017-08-29 | reverse complement strand
CTCGTTGGGCTCATAACCCAAAGGTCGCAAGTTCAAATCTTGCCTCCGCAACCAACACCTTAAGGGCTTCGGCCTACAGTAAACGCCCACTTCTAGTGGGCGTTTTTGTTTTGTGTCGAGGTCTGTGACGTCACAGAACAACCAGAACTGCCTCTTCGAGTCATTGAGACCATTGGGTGGTTTGACGACGCTGGGCTCATCTATTGGTGCCCATCGACCCCAGAAGATGCTGCCTTGTCGGCGTATCACTTGTACGTACAGGTAATAGTCGATATTGATGGTCTGCATTGCAGCGATCTCAGTCAGCCGCCTTCTCGCTCCACGCGTCAGCTCAGCGCCAATGTGCAGGCATTCGTGCTCCGTGGCCTGTCATAGCGCTGAACTAAAAGTGATAAATATCTTGGAGTTGCTATATCCTCTGCGGGTCCTTGCTTACAAGTAACGCTACGCAATTCATTCGAGCGATTGCCCGGCAAGAGTCGTTGCCTGCTATTGCGGGCTTGCTGATGCTCAGCGGAAGTGGCACCATGAACCTGCCGACGTTCAACATCTTTGACGCCCTTTCCATATGGGGCAAGACACTTCCCACCTGGCAGCATTTTCTCCTAGCAAATTAGTGGAGGAAGTTGAACTGCCCGAGGCCGTGCTCGACGAGGTTTTCTCGGAGTACCTGATTGACCAGAACCTGGCTAGCCCTGAGGCGGTTCGCGTTTCTTGGAACATGCGACTTCCTCAGTTCCAACCGGATGCTCCCGCAGCGGTCAGTGCTCTGACGACTATGACAGGCGTTTCCGGCGTCAACGCCCTGGCGGTAGGTGAAACGCTGAGCTTCGGCCCCAAGATCCGGTGATCTACGGCCCCAATGGGGCCGGAAAGTCTGGCTATGCACGGGTGCTGAAATCCGCGTGCTTTACGCGCTCGAAGGATGTCGGGATCTTGGGCGATGTGAAGCTTGCGAAGAGCAAGCAGCCAAAGCCAACTGCGAAGTTTTCCTTCGACGATGGCTCGGTCGTGGACTTTGTTCATCAGGAGCCCTGCGGACGAATGCGCGATGGCTTTGCGGTTTTCGACTCGACGTGTGTACGTGTGCATCTGGATGGCGGTGCAGCCTGGGGAGAGACTCAGTCGATTGTGATCACGGAACTTGTACCAGCCCACTCAGACACGTGATCGAACTCAAGGCGACAGTCGGTGTAGGCGTAGCGACTACTCTTGGGCATAACACCCTACCTACCGCGTGACATCAAGGCTCGGCTTTTTGGTGTTCTCGCGATGCTTTATCTGCCCACATTCAGGTAGAAACTCTTGTATTCGTAGGTACGTGAGCCGAATCAGGTGGGGGAATTTGTTGCAACTGGCGTACGTTCGTCACGCGCGATTTCACGGGCGGCTATGGCGACCCATTCCTTCAGATAGGCATGGTAGTTGCGGTCATCATGCCGCCACAGCCGATTCAGCGCCATGCCCCGCACCAAGTTAAGTGTCAGATTGAGCAAGAGCTTTGCGCGCGCGGTGGACAGGCCCGCCCGCTTGAAGACTTTTAGCCAGATCTCGTCGCAGGTGGCGCGGTAGCGTTCCATGACGGGGAGGATCTGCTCCATCAGTTGCGGATCGGTGCGCGCGACCATGATGGTTTCGATTGCAGCAATGAAAGGCCAGTCGAAATACACGCTCATGCAATCGCTCAGATAGCCTTCGATCGGTTTGCGATCGGCATCGACTGTCTGAGCGACTCGCTGCCCTCGCACGATGGCCTCGTCGTACACCATGGCCGTGGCTGCGACAACCAGCTCCGCCTTTGACGTGAAGTGGTGCATCAGGGCGCCATTAGAAACGCCAGCGACACGCGCCACCTCCTTGGTAGTCAGGCGGCTGTATCCCTGTTCCAACAAGACGTCAATGGCGGCCTGCATCAGCTTCTCGCGGGTTACCCGCGTCCGGTCAGCTTGGGTGCGGCGTTGCGAAGGCGGCGAGAGCGCCGGGGTAGGTGGGGGGGCGTTTAGTGCTGCGCGAGGCATGGCGTCCAGTGGGCGGGATGAGACAAATCGATTATGCGATGCCCGGTCCAGCCGGGTGACAGAGGCTACCTAGGGAATACACTTACATACCGCCCACTCTGTTTCTTAAATAATCCCTGGTATCGATAAACAAGCAAGGAGTGGTGCATGGCGTTCATTCGCAATGCGTGGTACCTGGCGTGCTGGAGCGGCGACATCCAGCCCGGGGTGATGTTCAAGCGGCGACTGCTGGACGAAGCAATCGTCTTCTACCGCAAAGCAGACGGCAGCCCTGTGGCACTGCTTGACAGATGCCCGCACCGTTTCGTGCCGTTGTCAATGGGCTCACTCAAGCAAGACAACATCATGTGCCAGTACCACGGACTGACGTTCGACTGCACAGGGAAATGCGTGGACAACCCGCATGGCGACGGCAAGATACCTGCGGCGGCAAAAGTGCGCGCCTACCCACTGGCCGAGAGCCAGGGCATGGTATGGATATGGATGGGTTCCGGGGAAGCGGACCACTCCAAGTTGCCGCAATACGATGCCTTGCAACAGGGGGAGGGGTTCACCACCAGTCGTGGCTATCTGCATATAGAGGCCAACTACGAACTGATGGGGGAAAACCTGCTCGACCTCAGCCACATCACCTACTTGCACGATGGCTATCTGGGTAGCCCGGAACAGCGAGGTGCCGATCAGACGCTGGAGGAAAAAGACGGGACCATCATTTGCAAAAGGTGGATGCCCAACATCTCGGTTCCTCGGATCTTCGATATGGTCTATCGACGCGATGGTGAACCGGTTGACATGTGGACACACATGACCTGGATTCCGCCCAGCAATTTCATTCTGGATACCGGTGTGCACGAAGTGAACGGCCAACGCGAGGACAAAGGCTGGTATTACGGCGTCCACATCCTCACGCCCGAAACCGAGAAAACCACGCATTACCACTTTGCAGCAGTGATGCCGCCTGGTACCCAACTCAATGAGGAGCAGGCCGGCGAATTCTCACGACTGCGCCGAATGGCTTTCGAAGACCAGGACAAGCCGTTTCTGGATGCACAGCAAGCGGCCATCGGTGACAACGATTTCTGGGCTATGAAACCTGTACTGCTGACGGTCGATGCGGGTCCGGTGCGCATGCGCCGCCGGATCGAACGACTGATTCAGGAAGAGTCCACACCAGTGACACCTTAAAACCCACGTTCAACACAGGAGACAAAACATGAAATGCACACCCATTCGCATGGCACTGGCCGCATTGGCGCTTGCCAGTGTGTCTGCGGCACAAGCCCAGGCACCAGTCCGCATTGGCTTCATCGGCGAGCTCTCAGGCGCGCAAGCCGCTGTTGGACAAGACCAGTTGGACGGATTCAACCTGCTGCTCGAGCGCAACGGAGGCAAGCTGGGTGGCGTTCCGGTCCAACTGATCAAGGAAGACAGTCAGCTCAAGCCGGATGTGGCTGCACAGATCGCGCGCAAGCTGGTCGAGCGGGACAAGGTGCAAATCATCACCGGAGTATCGTTCTCCAACATCATGATGGCGGTGCACAAGTACGTCACCGACAACGAGGTGTTCTTGCTCGGCTCGAACGCGGGGCCGTCACAGATCGCGGGTGCCCAGTGCTCACCTTACCAGTTCATCACTTCATGGCAAGGTGACCAGGCGGCCGAGTCCATTGGTCAATACGCCACCGAAAAAGGCTACAAGAAGGTTTTCGTACTGGCGCCCAACTACCAGGCTGGAAAAGACATCGTGAGCGGGTTCAAGCGCTACTACAAAGGCGCTCTCGCCGATGAGGTCTACACCTCGCTCAATCAGCTGGATTTCCAAGCCGAACTGTCCCAGGTAGCGGCAGCCAATCCCGATGCAGTGTTTGCCTTCTACCCGGGTGGTTTGGGTGTGGCATTCGCCAAGCAGTATGCCCAGGCAGGACTCAGCAAAAAAGTGCCGCTGCTGTCGACATTCATTGTTGACGCACTGTCGCTGCCCGCAATTGGTGAGACAGCGTTGGGTGTCATCAGCGGCGGGTTCTGGGCTCCCGACTTCAAAAACCCTCAGAGCCAACAATTCGTCGAGGAGTTTGAGCGCAAATACAAACGCATTCCCTCCAACTATGCGGCACAGAGTTACGACGCTGCTCAACTGTTGGACTCAGCCATCGCGAAGGTCAAGGGCAACGTCGCGGACAAGAAGGCGTTCATGGCGGCTCTGAAGGAGGCCGATTTCAAGTCGATCCGAGGCGACATGAAGTTTGGCAACAACCATTTCCCTATCCAGGGCATGCACGTGATGCAGGTAGCCAAGGACACCAAAGGACGCTTGAGTTTGCAGACAGTCGCCACACCGTTCAAAAGTTATCAAGACGCCTACGCAGCGACTTGCCCTCTGAAGTAAGTGAACCCGGCCAGGGAGTGGTATGAGTGGATTGAAAGTTCGGGTGGAGCGCCGCTGGCGCGCGGCCGAGGGAATTGTCGCTCTCGAGCTTGTGTCGGCGGACGCTGCTGTTAACCTTCCTCCCTATGAGGCAGGTGCCCATATCGATGTGAACCTTCCCAACGGGCTGGTTCGCCAGTATTCGCTTTGCGGTCATCCTGAGCAGGTCCAAGGACCCGATGCTCGTTATCGAATCGCCGTTCTTCACGAGCTCAACGGCAGAGGCGGCTCCAAGCACCTGCACGAAGCAGTGGAAGAAGGGCATACCTTGTCGATAGGTCTGCCGCGCAATGCATTCCGTCTTGAACCACATGACGGGCGAAGTGTGCTGCTGGCAGGTGGAGTGGGAATCACGCCTTTGATCGCTATGGCTTACAGACTAGCCGCGCAGGAAGCTGATTTTCAGCTACACCTCTTTGTCCGAACGCGTGATCGTGCTCCGTTTCTCGCGGAACTCACTTCTGCTCCCTTGGCGAGGCATGTCTTCTTACATGTGGATGACGAGATGCCGCAAGGGCAGGCCAGCGCGCTGGACCTGGTACTGGCAGAGGTGGTTCCTGGCGACCACGCCTATGCCTGCGGACCTGCGGGCTTTCTGTCGCGCTCCAGAGAAGTCTGGCGTGCACGAGGACTCAGAGAGCAGGATTTCCACTACGAATCGTTCGTTCCGGTTGTTCCTGCCGGCGAGGCGGGCACATTCGAGGTGGAAGTGACCAGCACGGGTAATGTCGTTGTGGTGCAGGCAGACGAAACCGTAGCTGCGGCACTCGCCCGCTGTGGCGTTCATGTCCCGCTTTCATGCGAACAAGGCATTTGCGGAACCTGTCTGACGGGCGTCACGGCAGGCATCCCGGACCACCGGGACCAATACCTTGGCGATGAAGAACATGCACGTAACGACTGCTTTACGCCTTGTTGTTCCCGCTCCCATACACCCCGGCTGGTGCTGAACCTGTAAGGCGCGAATTAGATAGCCGCACGCGCACGCTTGCGCGCAGGGCTATCAACGAACAGCTCTACAAACAACTGCCGGAGCCACAGGTTGGCCGGGTCGCGGTTGAACTTGGCGTGCCAGAACAGATTGATCGCAATGTCTGGCAGCCGAACAGGGTGTGGCGAGCTGACCAGACCGAAAGCGCCCTCGATACGTTCGGAGAAGCGCTCCGGAACCGTCGCAATCAGATCGGTGTTCTGAAGAATCGGACCGACCGCCACAAAATGGGGTACCCGCAGGCGCATGCGGCGTTTGACCCCGGCACGTTCAATCAGCCCGTCAATGTCGGCATGCCCCGTATTGGCCGAGTGCACGCCCACATGATCCAGCTCAGTGAACTGCCCCAGTGTCATTGGTGACTTCGCGATAGGGTGGTTGCGCCGGAACATGCACACGTAGCGGTGGCGCAGCAACCGGGTCTGGAAAAATCCGGTCTGCAGGTCAGGTAGTGGTCCTGCAGCGAGATCCACTAGGCCGGCCTCCATGTCCTCTTTCAAATTTCCCGCGTGCGGTCGAACAGTGCTGATCTGAATGTGGGGCGCCCGCTGCGCGAGGGCGTTCATCAGTAGCGGCATGAAGTACATCTCGCCGATATCGGTCATGGCGATGTTGAACGTCCGTCTGCTAGTCAGGGGATCGAAAGCGTCGCGATGGGTTAACGCCGATTGCAAGGCGTTTAGCGCATATACCACCGGCTCTGCCAGATGCAACGCGTAAGGCGTGGGCTCCATGCCGCGCGAGGTGCGCAAGAACAGTTCGTCCTTCAGCAAAGTTCGCAACCTTTTGAGTGCGTTGCTAACTGCTGGTTGCGTTAGTCCCAATCTTTCGGCAGCTACGGAGACACTGCGGTCGAGCAGCAGTTGGTTGAAGACTACCAGCAGGTTGAGGTCGAGGTCTCGCAAGTTCATGAAGATCACCAATATTCACAATGGTGATTCTATCTATCAGACCCGATGCATGGACTGATATTGGTCAAGTCCCCAGAATCGCCTCGCAGGAGACAACAGAGACCAATTACGCATGGAAATCACCATCGAGCCGCTGCGTCGCCAGTTCAGTGCTGAACCAGGCAACAACCTGCTTGACGTGCTGCGGGCGAATGAAGTACCCATCTCGTACAGCTGCATGGCTGGCCGCTGTGGCACGTGCCGCTGTCGCGTGCTACAGGGGCAGGTGCTGAATTCGGGGCCTGAATCGGGTCGCCCTCAATCCGCTGGTGATGGCTACGTTCTCGCGTGCCAGACGGTGTTGGCAGAGAGCTGCACCATCGAACTGCCAGAGGTGGACGAAGTGGTGGTCCATCCGGCCCGCATAGTCAAGGCCACGGTGCTCTCCATAGAAGATGCTACCCACGATATCCGACGGGTGCGACTCAAGCTGGCCAAACCCATCGATTTCACCCCAGGTCAATATGCCTCCCTCCAATTCACGCCGGATCATGTGCGCCCCTACTCGATGGCTAGTGCGCCAGGTGATGAAGAGTGGGAGTTCCAGATCCGCAAAGTGCCCGATGGGCGAGTGACCGAGTACGTATTCGAGCAACTGCAGCCCGGAGCGACTGTACGCGTCAGCGGCCCTTTGGGAACAGCCTACCTTCGGCGCAAGCACGACGGGCCCATGTTGTGCGTAGCCGGGGGTACCGGGCTGGCACCGGTTCTGTCTATCGTGCGTGGTGCGCTCGAAGGTGGCATGAAAAACCCCATTCACCTGTATTTCGGCGTACGAAGCGAGCGTGACCTATACGACAGCGAACGCTTGCGAGCGCTGGCTGGCCGCTACCCGAACCTTCACCTGTCCATTGTCGTAGCCACCGGCCCGGTTTCGCCTGGACAAAGACAGGGGTTGGTGACCGATGCCATCGAAAAGGACCTGAAAACCCTCGTTGGGTGGCGCGCGTACTTGTGTGGTGCGCCGGCGATGGTTGAGGCCGTGACTTTCGTGGTCAAACGAATGGGCATTTCAACTGAGCACATTCACGCTGACGCTTTCTACCCCACCGGTGCGTAAAAAGCCCGGCAGTTTCGTCCAATTCCACAAAGAGGAGCACCCCACATGAGCGAACCCTCGATCCTATTTCCAAGCGAACCCGCCTGGGTCGGAGAAGGAACCCACCGCATTCCGTTCCTGGCTTATACCAGTGAAGAAGTCTACCAACGCGAACTGGAGCGCTTCTTTTACAAAGGGCACTGGTGCTACGTTGGCCTGGAGGCTGAGATTCCGCAATCCGGTGACTTCAAGCGCACGGTGATTGGAGAGCGATCGGTGATCATGGTGCGTGATCCGGACGGCAGCGTGAACGTCGTCGAAAACGTCTGCGCACACCGTGGCATGCGCTTCTGCCGCGAACGCCACGGCAACAAGAAAGACTTCGTCTGCCCTTACCACCAGTGGAGCTACACGCTGAAAGGCGACTTGCAAGGCGTGCCATTTCGCCGTGGCGTCAAACAGGACGGGAAGGTCAACGGCGGGATGCCCGCTGATTTTCAGACCAGTGAACACGGTCTGACAAAGTTGAAAGTGGCGGTGCGCGGAGGGGTGGTTTTTGCGTCCTTCGATCACGAGATCGAATCGCTGGAGGACTACCTCGGTCCCACCATCCTGTCCTACTTCGATCGTCTGTTCAATGGCCGGAAACTGAAAATACTGGGCTACAACCGCCAGCGCATTCCAGGCAACTGGAAGCTGATGCAGGAAAACATCAAAGACCCTTATCACCCCGGTCTGCTGCACACCTGGTTCGTCACCTTCGGGCTCTGGCGCGCCGACAACAAATCACAACTGCGCATGGACGAACGTCATCGGCACGCAGCCATGATCTCCACGCGCGGCAACGCGGGTAAGTCCGAGCAAGTCACGCAGGTCTCCAGCTTCAAGGAGAGCATGCAACTCAATGATCCCGGGTTCCTGGACATCGTGCCCGAGAATTGGTGGGGTGGCCCTACGGCAGTGATGACCACCATCTTCCCCAGCGTCATCCTGCAGCAGCAGGTCAACAGCGTATCGACGCGGCACATCCAGCCAAGTGGCAATGGCGCCTTCGATTTCGTGTGGACGCACTTCGGTTTTGAAGATGACACCACAGAAATGACCGAGCGGCGCCTTCGCCAAGCCAACCTGTTTGGTCCTGCCGGATTCGTATCGGCCGATGACGGGGAAGTGATCGAGTTCTCGCAAGAGGCTTTCGAGAGCAAGCCCTTCCACCGCGCCGTGGCGGAACTTGGCGGCACAGGAGTTGAGGACACCGAACACATGGTGACCGAAACCTTGATTCGCGGGATGTACCGCTACTGGCGCGACGTGATGGAGGACTGAGGAATGAAGCCCGCAATCGACTTTCAAGACTGGCTGGCACTGAACCAGCTGTATGGCGACTACGCGAGCGCTGTGGACTCCGGCAATTGGGACCTGTGGCCAGAGTTCTTTACCGAGCAGTGCGTCTATCGTCTCCAGCCCCGTGAGAACCACGAACGAGGTTTCCCGTTGGCCACGCTGTCGTTCACCAGCAGGGGCATGCTTAAAGACCGTGTCTATGGCATCAAGGAGACGCTCTTTCATGACCCGTATTACCAACGCCATGTTGTAGGCGCTCCGGTCGTGCGGTCTGCCGAAGCCGATGGCTGGCGCTGTGAGGCCAACTACGCTGTATTCCGGACCAAGCTGTCGCAGGTTTCCACCGTGTTCAACGTCGGCCGTTACATCGACCGGGTGGTGCGTACCCCGGACGGCCTCAAGTTCGCGTCGAGGGAATGTATCTACGACAGCGAAATGATCCCGAACTCCATCATCTACCCCATCTGAGGCTACGCATGAGTGAAAACTGGATTGACGTGATGGCGGCTGATGACCTGCCTGACGATGACGTTGTGGGCGTCACCGCGGACGGACGCGATATCGCCATTTACACCGCTGGCGACGAGGTCTATGCCACCGATAACCTTTGTACCCATGGCAACGCCCGCCTGTGCGACGGTTTTCTTGATGGGCACGAAATCGAATGCCCTCTGCATCAAGGCAAGTTCGACGTACGGGACGGCAAGCCCACCTGCGCGCCCGTGACCGAAGCTTTGCGGATTTACCCGATAAAGGTCGAAAACCAGCGCGTCTGGCTCAGGGTGACTTGAGCTCTCAAGGCTGGCCATTTTCTCCCCTCTCGGAAGCAGGTCACCCCCTGACCGCCCCCTTTTTTCATAAGAGACAAACATGAAGTACCCACATTCCCTATCCCAGCTGTTGATCGCCTCCACACTGGGTTTGACCTTGCAGGCCCATGCAGACGTGAAGATCGGATTTTCGGCACCGCTGTCAGGTCCCGTAGCTGCCGTCGGTCAAGACCAGTACGACGGCTTCATGCTGGGCCTGGAATCGGTTGGTGGAAAGTTGGGGGGACAACCCACAAATGTACTTCGCGAGGATGACCAACTCAAGCCCGAGCTGGGCAATCAGATCGCGCGCAAGTTTATCGACAGAGACAAAGTGGACGCCATTGTGGGTCTGGGCTTCTCCAATGTCCTGATGGCCAGCTTGCCCCGCATTGCCGAATCCGGCACGGTGGCGATCGCCACTAACGCCGGCCCATCCCCATTGGCTGGGGCTGGCTGTCTGGCTAATGTGTTCTCCACAGCCTGGCAGAACGATGGCACCGCCGAGGCGATGGGCAAATACGCGCAGGACAACGGCTTCAAGCGCGTTTACCTCATGGCGCCCAACTACCAGGCAGGCAAGGATTACGTCGCCGGGTTCAAGCGCCTCTACAAAGGTCAAATCGTTGACGAGGTCTACACCCAGGTCAACCAGCCCGACTACTCTGCTGAATTGGCCCAACTCCAGGCCGCGGGCGCCGACGCGGTGTTTGTGTTTTACCCCGGTGGCATGGGCGTTAACTTCGTCAAACAGTATGCGCAGGCTGGCCTGAGCAAAAAGCTGCCGCTGCTGTCCGCCTTTACCGTGGATGGAACCACAATCGCTGCCCAACGTGATGCAGCCATCGGTGTGGTTTCTGGTGCGATGTGGGATGTCGCCTTGAATTCTTCCGTCAATAGCGAGTTTGTCGCCGGCTTCACGCGGAAATTCGGTCGCATGCCTAGCCACTATGCCGCCGTAGGCTACGACACCGCCCGCTTGCTGGACATTGCCGTCAAACGAGTCAAGGGCAACACCTCCGACAAGGCCGCTTTCGCGGCCGCAGTAAAGGCTGCTGGCGCAGAGTTCAAGTCGGTACGTGGCCCGTTCCACTTCAACAACAACAACATGCCAGTGCAGAACTACTACGCCTTCCAGACGGTCAAGGATGGGGACAAGTTCACGGTCAAGCTGCTGGGAACACCGCTGACACAACACGCCGACGTGTACGCGGTGCAATGCAAGGCGAAGTAACCCATGAGTACCACGTTGCTGCTTGCGCAGCTGCTTAATGGGCTGCAGTACGGCGTACTTCTGTTCCTGCTCGCCGCAGGTCTAACGCTCGTGTTCGGCATCATGAGCTTCGTCAACCTGGCGCACGGCTCGCTGTACATGATGGGCGCCTACGCCGCCGCTGCAGTGGGCGGGTATACCGGCTCCTTCGCATGGGCGGTGTTGGCCGCGTTGGTCACAGGAGGCGTTCTGGGCGTGATTCTGGAGCGTCTGGCAGTGTCCAGGCTCTACCGGCGCGACCACTTGGACCATGTGCTGGCCACGTTCGGCCTGGTGCTGTTCTTCAACGAGATGGTTCGCATCATCTGGGGCTCTCAACCGGTATTCCTCTCACTCCCGGAATCGCTGTCCGGAACGGTTGAGATCTTTGGATTCAGCTATCCCAGCTACCGCTTTCTCATCATCGCAGTGGGCCTCGTCGTGGCAGTGGGCAGCCAATGGCTGATCCACAGGACCCGTGTGGGCATGCTGATTCGAGCTGGCTCCGTCAACCCTGAAATGGTGGGTGCTCTGGGTGTGAACATCAATCGCCTGAACGCGATGCTATTCGCGTTGGGCGCGTCCCTCGCTGCACTTGCGGGCGCGATGGCGGGTCCCATCCTCTCGGTCCAGAGCGGCATGGGTGAGCCGGTTCTGATCACCACACTGGTGGTCATCGTGATCGGCGGAATCGGATCGGTCAAGGGCGCGCTATACGCCAGCATCATTGTCGGTCTGGTTGATACGTTGGGCCGCACCTCCTTGCCGCTTGTGCTGCGTGCGGTGGCCGACCGCGAGGTGGCCAATGCCGCTGGACCCGCACTGGCCTCAATGCTGATCTATCTGCTGATGGCGGCCGTGCTCGCATTCCGCCCTCAAGGCCTGTTCCCAGCACATAAGGGCACATGATCATGAAAAACCTTCGCTACCCTGCGGGCTGGATGCCGGTTCTGGTCATCCTGGGCCTTGCGGTCGTTCCCGTTTTCGCCTCGGTCACGGGCGACAGTTTTCTCGTGAGCTTTTTTGCCCGTGTCCTGATCTATGCCATCGCGGCCACAGCATTGAATATCGCCTTGGGCTTTGGCGGCCTGGTCAGCCTCGGCCATGCGCTGTTCATAGGCATAGGCATGTACAGCGTGGCCCTGCCCGTTCATTTTGGAATTACCAATGGCTGGGTCCACCTCGCCTGGTGCATAGGCATGTGTGCTGCTATCGGGGCGCTCACGGGGCTTATCAGTCTGAGAACCACCGGCATCGGTTTCATCATGATTACGCTGGCCTTCGCTCAAATGGGCTACTTTGTCATCGTCAGCCTCAAGCAGTTTGGGGGCGACGATGGCATGACCATCACGGGCGCTAGCGAGTTCTTTGGCTGGGCCCTTTCTGGTGCTTCCGCTGTCTATTTCGCATCGCTGGTGTTGTTGATCGCCCTGATGCTGTGGAAGGCACGGCTACGCAACTCCCCGTTCGGCATGGTCTTGCGAGGTGGGCGACTGAATGCCCGCCGGGTGGCTTCGGTCGGTCTTGCGCCACGCCAGTATCAACTGGTGGCGTATGTGCTCTCAGCTGTGATCTGTGGCCTGGCTGGCCTACTGTTCGCCAACCTGAACGCCTATGCGTCTCCCAGCACCATGTCCTGGACCATTTCGGGTGAGTTGATTGTCATGGTGGTACTAGGTGGCATGGGGACGGTAGCTGGACCGATGCTGGGAGCCGTCGTCTTCCTGGGCATCGAGGAGGTATTCAAGATACTGACCGAACACTGGATGGCACCGTTCGGGTTGGCCATTCTGGCTATCGCTCTGTTGGGAAGAACGGGGCTGATGGGCTGGTTGAATCACTTCTCACCCCGAGCATCGGTCCGCGGCGAAGGGAGCCCATCATGAGCAGTCTGCTGAAGACGCAGTCGCTGACCAAACGCTACGGTGCCTTGTTGGTGACCGACCAGGTATCACTGGACATTGCGGCTGGTGAGCTCCACGCCATCATCGGACCCAATGGGGCCGGCAAGACCACACTGATCAACCAGCTCTCTGGCGAGCTGGCATCGGACCAGGGCACCGTCTTCTTCGAAGGCCGTGATGTAACCGCCCATGGCATACATGCCCGCGCCCGTCAGGGGTTGCTGCGGTCCTACCAGATCACATCCGTCTTTGACGAATTCACCGTTCGAGAGAACGCCACCTTGGCAGCCATGGGTGCCAAACGGCATGCCTTCCGTTTCTGGCAGGGCTTGCTGGATGACAAGGTGGCTGTTGCCGCCGCAGATGAAGGCATAGCAGCTGCTGGCTTGCAAGACCTCGCCGACCTGCCTGCCTCCGAGCTCGCCTACGGCGAGCGCCGACAGCTTGAACTGGCAATGGCTCTGGCTTCAAGGCCAAAGTTTCTGCTGCTCGACGAGCCCATGGCGGGTATGAGTGTCCAGGAATCCGCCAAGGTGATTGACTTGCTGCAGTCGCTCAAACGACGCTACACCATCCTGCTGGTCGAGCACGACATGAACGCTGTTTTCTCGTTGGCAGACCGTATCAGCGTCCTGGTCTATGGACGCATCCTGATGTCCGGCACACCAGAAGAGGTTCGCGGCAACGAGGAGGTCCGATCCGTCTACTTGGGCGATGAGGAGATCCACTGACATGAAGACATTGTTGAATGTTCAGGAGCTTCATGCCGGCTACGGTGCAGCGAAGGTGCTGTTCGGCATTGACTTTTCCGTTGCGGAGGGTGAAGTGGTCACGCTGCTCGGTCGCAACGGTATGGGGAGGTCCACCACCATCAAGTGCCTGTTCGGCTTGCTGCGCGCCAGCCACGGCAGCATCGAATTCGCCGGTCAACGCACCGAAAACCGACCTTCTTTCGACATTGCTCAGCGAGGACTCGGTCTGGTACCTGAGGGTCGTCAGGTGTTTCCCAACCTGACGGTGGAAGAGAATCTGGTCGCCACTGCGCGTACTCCGTCAGGGCATACGCTGCGAGCTTGGACACTGGATCGCGTGTATGCCTTTTTCCCGAGACTCAAGGAGCGCCGTGGCAACTTGGGATCCCAACTCTCAGGCGGTGAACAACAGATGCTGGCGATTGGTCGTGCGCTCATGACCAATCCGAGGCTGATGGTGCTGGACGAGGCCACAGAAGGACTGGCACCACTGATACGCGCCGAAATTTGGCATGCACTGGGCGAGCTCAAGGCGGAAGGCTTGTCGCTGATCGTCATCGACAAGAACCTCGGTCCGCTGCTGCAACTGGCCGATCGTCATGTCGTCATCGAAAAAGGACGCGTGGTTTGGTCGGGCAGTTCCGAGGCGTTGCGCTCCAACCAGCAGGTCGTTCACGACTACCTGGGTGTGTGAAAGAGCCATTCGCACGCGTACCAGTTCACTTTTCACCGTTTCTGCATCGGAGCCCCTATGACCCACGAAGACCAGCCTTTGGGTAGGATGGAAGATCTGCCCCAGAGCTACCTTGACGACCTCAAGGCCCGTAACCTGGTGCCCCTGTGGCCCAGCTTGCGGGGTGTGCTGCCCCCCAAAATTCCTACCCGCCAGACGCAACCCACACACTGGCCTTACGAAACCATCAGGCCTTTGCTGCTGCAGGCTGGGGAGTTGACCCCGATCGAAAAAGCCGAACGACGGGTTCTGGTTTTGGCCAATCCCGGCCATGGACTTGAGAAGATGCAGGCCAGCGCCGCCATTTACCTCGGCATGCAACTGCTGCTCCCGGGCGAATGGGCGCCTTCGCATCGTCATACGCCCAACGCCGTTCGCATGATTGTCGAAGGTGAGGGTGCATACACCACCGTCGATGGCGAGAAATGTCCGATGAGTCGAGGTGACCTCATCCTCACGCCCACGGGGCTCTGGCACGAGCATGGGCACGACGGTGACCAGCCGGTGATCTGGCTCGACGTGCTGGACCTACCCCTGGTCTACTACATGGAAGCCAGTTACCACATCAACGGGAACCGACAGACCGTACGACCAGGACGCGGAGACCGGGCTTGGACCCGCGCGGGCATTGCGCCCACGCAGGTTTTCCAGCGCAGCGATAAACGGTACCCCATGCTGCGCTACCCCTGGGCGGATACCCGTGCTGCGCTGATGGCTCTGTCTGACGACGAACCCGACCTCGACTGTATCCAGATCACCTATGTCAACCCAGAGACCGGTGATGACGCCGAAAACATCCTAGGGTTCTACGCGTTGATGCTACGACCGGGGCAGACCTTGCGGCTGCCCGCCCGTTCGCCTGCTGCAGTTTTTCACCAGATCGAAGGCCAGTCAGAGGTCCGTGTGACCGACCGCGCTTTCACGCTCGCCGAAGCCGACACCTGCTGCGCACCCGGGTACACCGAAGTGTCCCTGCACAACTTGTCGACCGAAACGCCCGCCTTCCTGTTCATCGCCGACGAATCGCCGTTGCATCGCAAGCTTGGTGTCTTCGAAGTGCGCGACTGACCTTGTTTCTCTCTCCCTTAAAGAACTTTCCCCATGACCAGCTA
>VFQP010003670.1_pt1 | contig 15331 bp, 15 predicted proteins | sample 3512351 | NCBI WGS metagenome assembly VFQP01 (sample SAMN10412372, study PRJNA504923) | tailings metagenome | isolation source: Relicate 1 Philex TSF1 revegetated site | place: Philippines: Tuba, Benguet | collected 2017-08-29 | reverse complement strand
CGCCACCAGCGCATAGGCGAACAGCTTCAGCTTGAACCCGCTGCCGAACCGGCGGCGCGGAGGGTCTTGCGTTGATACAGTCATGGTCGAAGCTCTTGGGCCAGCCAGGCACTCAGGTCGTTCAAGGCGTCACGCTTCCAAAAAACACCCGCGGATGGCTCCCAGGGAGGAACCATCCGCGGCAGGGAGGAACTGGTGATCAGTACTTGTCGTAGATCGCCTGGCCCTGGGTCTGCGCTTCGGCGATCGCCTTGTCGAAGTCCCAGCCATCCACCACCACGCGCTGGGCCAGCTTGGGGATCAGGAAGTTGGAGCCGAAATCGGCGAAGGCGGCGTTGTTGACATCCGGGTAAGCCGGAGCAGTGCCGTTCTTGGCGAGGCCGAGCAGGCCGACGAGGATGGTATTGGTGCCATCGAACGCCTGCAGCTTTTCCTGGTTGGCCAGCACCGGGCCGTAGATCGCCACGTTGAAATAGGCGTTCATGAACTCCGGCGAAGACAGGTGTTCGAGCAGGGCCTTGGCCTCGTCCTGCACCGGGCTCGCCTTGGTGATGGCCCGGACCTGCACGTCGATCGGCGAGATGATGCCCTTGGGGCCGCCCGGCAGCGGCGAGAAGGCGCTCGCTTCGAACAGCTCCGGGTCGTCCTTCTTGGCGGCGATACCGACCGAGCCGGTATTGGCGATGAAGCCGGCCTGGCCCGACAGATACGCCTGGTTATCGCCGGCGCCGTCCCAGGTGGTGTTGCCGGGCGAGAACAGCTTCTTGTCCCAGGCGTTTTTCAGCCAGGTGAGCCACAGCCGCGTCTCGGGCGTGTCGAGCGTAACCTTCTTGCCGGCATCGTCGGCGATGCGGCCGCCGAACGACTGCAGCACCGCGACCTGCAGGTTGGCATCGCCGACATTGGAGAGGGCGAGGCCTAGGCCGGAGACCGGCGCCTTGTTGATGGCTTCCGCCTGCGTCACCAGTTCGTCCCAGGTCTTGGGCGCTTCGGTGAAGCCGGCCGGCTCGAGCAGGTCCTTGCGCCGGAGCAGCAGGTTGCCGTTGACCCCGAACGGGATGCCGACGCGGGCAATGCCGCCATCGGCCGTCAGGTCGGTCGCCGTATCGGGGCCGGGGAACCAGCCACCCTGCGCCTCGCCGATCTTCTTGTAGAGATCGCCGAGGTCGGAGAACTGGCTCTGCCGGGCCAGCAGCCGGGCGAGGCCGAGGCCCATGTCGAGGGCATCCGGCATGGTGTTGGACGATACCGCCGCCGAGACCTTCTGGGTGGTCTCGTTCTGGTTGATCATCACCACTTCGGTGGCGATGCCGTTGGCGGCGCCCCAGGCGGTGATGGTGTCGCTGAGCAGCTTGTTGGCGTCGTCCGAGAAGATCAGGCCGCCCCAGTAGGTGAGCTTCTTGCCCTGTGCGATGGCGGGCATCGGAAAGCTGCTGGCAGCGGCGAGCGCCAGGCCACTGGCGGCGGTCGTCAGGACGCGACGGCGCGACCAGCCGGTCGGCTTCTGGGTGTCGGATGTCTTGGTCATGGGCTCTCCTCCAAGATGAGCTCGTTTGCGGCTTGGCGATGCGGACAATCCCGGACTGACCGCCAAGGCGATCAGCGTTCGGTGGGTCAGGCCGCCTCCCCGCGGGGTCCCGATTGAGTCGGAGCAGGAGGGCTCAAACAGCCCGGCCGCTCACAGTTTTCTCGCAGCGCCGGCTTTTAAATATATTTATTAGCGCTATTAAGAGCGTATAATGTGGCTCGAACCACTGTCAATCTGCCATTGGCTAGGAGAAAAGGATGAGGGGTGAAATCGAGAATGCCGGCTACGCCGCGTTCTTTGACGCTCTCATCGTCGGCAAGCTGAAGCTGGGCCAGACCCTGACGCAGGATGAACTGTGCAAGGTGCTCGGCCTGTCGCTGTCGCCGATGCGCGAGACGACCACCTTGCTCGAGGCCGAGGGGCTGATCACCGTTCGCCGCAAGGTCGGCATCACCATCTTCTATCCGGATGTGAAATTCGTCGGGAACTGCTTTCAGTTCCGCGGCCTGCTCGAGCGCGAGGGGTTGCGCAAATTCGCCCAGACCGTCACCCCGGCCTGGATCGATGCGATGCGCGCCGAACATGTCGGGATCATCGATTTCGTCCGCCAGACCAACGACATGGAGCGCTACCGCGTGCCGGTGAAGCTGCTCGAGCGGAAATTCCACGATACCTTCGTTGCGGCGTTCGAGAACGACCAGATCACCGTCAACTATGCGCGCCTGACCCAGAAGATGTATCTGCTGCGGCTGCACAACCTCAATGCCGTGGGCCCGGCCAACACCGTGACCTCGATGGAGGAGCACCTGGTCATCGTCGATGCCCTGAAGGCGGGCGACGTCGAGGCCGCCTGCGATGGGCTCGATCGGCACCTGCAGGGCGTCCTGCACCGCGTGCTCACCACCTGACCTCGGCCGCCGGAATGACCGACCCGATTCCGCTGGACATGGGCGAGCTCCGAGCGGTCGTCGCCTATGCCGGACAATGTGCGCAAACGGTGCTGCAGATCTTCGCAGCCCTGCATCCCGAGGACCCCAGACCGCAAGCGGCGCTTGCCGCAGCGGAGGCGTTCGCGGCCGGCGGCGCGCGCGGCAAGCTGCTGCGCGACACCGCGTGGGGCGCATTGCGGGCTGCGCGAGAGGCCGGCTCAGCGGCGGCGGCCGACGCGGCTCGGGCGGCGTCGGCGGCGGCAGGGGCCGCCTATCTTCATCCCCTGGCCAAGGCGACACAGGTCAGGCACATCCTCGGGGCGGCAGCACATGCAACCCGCGCGGTCGAGCTGGCTGCGCCTGGCGATCCCGCCGCCGTGGCGCGTCACCTCACGATCATGGGGCAGTTGGCGACGCCGACGGTTCGCGCCGTGCTTGCCCGCTACCCGGCGGCGCCCGCCGGCGGAGGCGGCGTCGGAGCGCTGCTGCGCCAGCTGGACCGGACGCTGCGCGACTGATTTCTCATTCTGAAGTCGAACGCGACGCCCCGTTGACAACAACCGGGCGCGGCGCTTAGCTGTCCCTAATATGAAACGCTCGTTCCAGATGCGGAACGCACGACGGGCGATCGGGAGGAAGCTCATGAGTGACGAGGCGCTCTCGCCTGTCCTTGAGGCACGCAACATCTCGCGCCATTTCGGTGCCGTGGTGGCGCTCGCCGATGCGTCATTGAGCCTGAGGCCGCGCGAAGTGGTGGGGCTGGTCGGCGACAACGGGGCCGGCAAGTCGACGCTGCTGAAGATCCTCTCGGGCATCGTCACGCCGTCCGGCGGCGACATCGTCATCGATGGCAGGCCCGTGGCGCTGAAGCGCGCCCAGGACGCCATGGATGCGGGGATCGAGACGGTCTACCAGGACCTGGCGCTGGTCGACACCATGTCGGCCTACCAGAACGTCTATCTCGGGCGCGAAGAGCTGTCGAAGCACCCGCTGGCCCGGCTATTCAACCTCGTCGACGACCGCCGGATGCGTGAGCGGGCGCGCGAAGTGCTGGACATGCTCAAGGTGAAGATCCCCTCGATCAACGTTTCGGTGAAGGGCATGTCGGGCGGCCAGCGCCAGTGCCTCGCCATCGCCCGGGCGCTGCTCTGGGGCCGCCGCATCGTCATTCTCGACGAGCCGACCGCGGCGCTCGGGGTGCGCGAGACCGGCCAGGTGCTCGAGGTGATCCGCGATCTGCGCCAGCACGACGTCTCGGTGATCATCGTCAGCCACAACATGCAGCAGCTGATGAGCGTTGCCGACCGTATCACCGTGATGCGGCTGGGCCGCTCGATCGCCACCCGCACCGTCAAGGAGACCGAGGTCAACGAGATCGTCGGTTTGATCACCGGCGCCATTCCGGGCGACTCGCCCGAAGCGCGCGCCGCCCAGGCAGCGGCCTGAGGCGAAGCCTCGGAGCACGCGAGACTATTTTCGCAAAGGGAGGAGACCTATCTTGCGCAACTCAGTACGTGCCTTCGCCGTCATGGCGCTTTCGGTTCCCGCGTTCATCGGCATTGCCGGTGTCGCGGAAGCCCAGGACAAGTTCAAGCTCGGCATGGCCGTGGGTGGCAACACCTGCTGCGAGTGGATGAAGGCGCAGGGCGATGTCGCCCGGGCGCTCGCCGAAAAGAACGGCTGGGATTACGTCGAGCTTTCCAACAACAACGACCCGGCGACGGCGCTGAAGAACGCGCAGATCTTCGTCCAGGAAGGTGTCGACGCGGTCATCCAGTTCAACGGCCAGCCCTCGTCCAACCCGGCCATTTCGGCCGTGATGAAGCAGGCCAACATCCCGATCGTCACCTACGATATCGCCGATCCCGGCATGTACTTCGTCGGCATCGACAATCTCGGCGCCGGCATCGCCGGTGGCGAGCAGTTGGGCAAGCTGATCAAGGAAAAGTGGAACTGCGAGCCCGACCTGGTGATCTCGGCCGAGGGCGCCGCAGCGGGCATCGTCAATGAATGGCGCACCGGCGGCATGCGCACTGGCCTCAAGAATATCTGCCCCGACATCCCCGAGGCCAAGTGGGTCAGCTTCGAAAGCCAGGGTGACGCCGCGGTCGGCCTGCCGGCGGCCCGCGACCTGCTCGCCGCGCATCCCGACGCCAAGAAGATGGCGGTTGTCGGCCTCAACGACGGTGGCGTGCTGTCGCTGATCAACGCCGCCGAACAGCTCGGCCGCGCTGACGAAGTGGTGGGCTGGGGCCAGGATGGCGCCTTCATCACCGGCGACAACGTCAACCCGCATCTCGCCGGCTCGGTGTTCTACTTCCTCGAGGGCTATGCCGTTTACGCCATCAAGGACGTGATCGGCCCGATCGCCGCCGGCAACGTGCCGCCGCTCAAGGCCGATGCGGGCGATCCGGCATCGAAGGTGCAGCCGTGCCCGGTGTCGGCCGAGCAGGCCAAGTCCGTGCCCGACATGCCGGAACGCGTCGCCCAACTGCTCGCCGCCCCGGCCGGCACCACGGAGTACGAGCTGTTCTGCCCGAACAAGTGAGTTGAACCCTGGCAGGACGGTGCGCGCTGCCTCACCCCCACCCTAGCTTTGCTACAGGGCCGTTGGCCCTCAGCTACGCTACCCTCCCCACAAGGGGGAGGGAGAGGCTGCAGCACCGTTCTCGCCCCCTCGTCTCCCTCCCCTTGATGGGGAGGGCAGTGGAGCTTGGCTCTCGCGACAGCGAGGGCCAAGCGGAACTGGGCGGGGTGGGGCAATGCGCTCCGATTCCTGCCTCACCCAAACGAAAATGAATCCCTCGGAACCACCGCCGATGTCCCTCAACCAAGCCATCGAGACCGCGCCGCCGGCCATCCCGCTTCGGGCTCGTTTCGGTGGCTGGGGCACCGGCATCATGCTGCTTGCCGTCTGGCTGCTGCTGATCGCCGCCACCGGCCTTTATCGTCCCGATTTCCTGTCGCAGCAGACGGTGCTCGCCATTGCCTTCACCATGTCGATCGTCGGCGTGCTGGCGATCGGGCAGGGACTGGTCGCCATCTCGGGCGGCTTCATCGACCTGAGCCAGCCGGCGGGCATGATCAGCGCCAGCCTCGTGGCGGTGCGCCTGTCGGAAGCCGGCATGCCGCTCGCCGTGGTGATCGTCGGCGCCATCCTCACCGGCATGGCCTGGGGCGCCTGCAACGCCGCGATCATCGTCTTTGCGCGGCTCAACCCGGTCATCGTGACGCTGGCCACCAATTTCATCGGCCTCGCCGCTTTGTTCCTCGTCTTCCAGCTCGCCGAAGTGCCGCTCAACTCCGACATCTACCAGTTCGGCCGCGCCAGCTTCCTCGGCCTGCCGGCGATTTTCTGGCCGATGCTGGCGCTGGTGCTGGTGGTCGGCTTCCTGTTGCCGCGCACCCGCTATGGCCGCCGCGCCACCGCCGTCGGCGGCAATCGCGCCGCTGCAAAGGCGCGCGGCATTTCACTTAAGGCGACCCGCTTCGCCATCTTCATCGCCGCCGGCGGTTTTGTCGGTTTTGCCGCCGTGCTGTTTGCCGCGACCGCCGGGCCGTTCAACCCCGGCTCCGGCAATACCATGCAGCTCAACATCATCGCCGCGGTGATCCTCGCCGGCATTTCGCTGGCCGGCGGACGCGGCAATTTCTGGATGCTGCTCTTGAGCGTCGGCTTCCTTTCGACCATCCCCACTTCGCTGGTGTTCTTCGGGCTCAGCTCCGACACCCAGTCGATCTTCCAGGGCCTGATCCTCGTCATCGCGGTCGCCATCGACGGCTTCCGCGCGAGAAAGGGAACGCCGTGAGCAACGTCACCGCCGATACCGCCGCGTCCACCCTGCCGCCGGCGCCGCATCACCCCTGGCGCGAGCTGCTGACCGGTTCGGTCGCCTCGATCAGCTTCACCTTCATTGCCGTGGTAGCGGTGGGCTGGTTCTGGGTCGGGCCGAAATTCCTCTCGTTCGGCAACATCTCGATCATGGGCACCTTCCTGATCGTGCCGCTGATCGTCGGCGCCTTCTCCGGCATGGCGCTGCTGTCGGGTGTCGTCGACCTGTCGATCGGCTCGATGGTCGGTTTCTCTTCGGCGCTGTTTGCGCTGCTGATCTCGCTCGGCTGGGATCCGGCGAGCGCCGCGGCGGTGACGCTCGTCGCCTGCCTCTGCTTCGGCAGCATCAACGCCATCGCCATTGTCGGCTTCGGCGCCGAACCGATTGCCGCGACGCTCGGCATGCTGGTGGCCCTGCGTGGCATCGCCTGGGTGCTGCTCGGCTCGCAGGGCGCCATCTTTGCCTTCAATATCGACATCTTCAACCTGGTCAGCACCACGCTGTTCGGGCTGCCGCTGTTCTTCCTGCTCGCCATCCTTTTGACCGCCATCGCCGCGCTGATCGTCACCAAGACTCGTATCGGCCGGCACGTGCAGGCGGTGGGCGGCGACGACAAGGCGGCGGCGCGCGCCGGCATCTCGGTCAGGAAGGTGCGCGTCGCCGCGTTGCTGCTCTCGTCCTTCGGCGCCGGGCTCGGCGGCATCGTCTATGCGGCGCAGCTCGGCAGTGCGGCACGCGCCACCGGCGTCGGCCTCGAGTTCCAGGTCTACGCGGCGCTGATGATCGGCGGCTACTCGATCCTGCGCGGCGGTGTCGGCAATCCGATCGGCGGCGCGCTCGGTCTCCTGGCCGTCGCCGGGGTTTCCAACATTCTCGATCTAAAGGCCATCAGCCCCTACTACGTAAACATCATTGTCGGCCTGCTGCTGCTTGCCGCAGTCTTGCTCGACCGCCTGCGCGGCGGCGACGCCTACGAATAATAACCAGTTATCACCTGACCCCAGAAATCATCGATCCAAGGATAGTTCGCCGTGAAGATCTCGGACATCACCATCAAGACGTTCCGCACCTATGCCGACCGCTGGGATGTCGGGCATGCGCTGCCTCTGCCCAACACGCAGATGATGCAGACGGTGCTGACCATCCACACCGATGAGGGGGTGGTCGGGCATTATTTCGGCGGCGGCTCGCATGGTGACAACGAGGGTCTCAACGTCGTCGACCAGCAGCAGATCCTGTGGCGCATCAAGGACCTGCTCGTCGGCCAGGACCCGATGGACCGCGAAATGATCTGGAAGTGGATGTGGGTCGCCAACGTCCAGGAGAACGTCGCTTCGGTGATCGACAATGCGCTGTGGGACCTCGCCGGCCGCTACGCCAACCTGCCGGTCTACAAGCTGATGGGCGGCGCCGGGCGCGAGAAGGTGAAGGCCTATGCCTCGACCTATCCCAATATCGGCAAGCCGCACGTCTATGCCGAGCATGCGCTGGCCTGCAAGAATGAGGGCTACATCGCCTACAAGATCCACCCGCACTATTTCTGGAACCCCGAGACCGGCCAGCCGACCCCCGGCCGTCCGTCCAACATCAAGGCCGATATCGAGACCTGCCACCTGGTGCGCGAGGCGGTGGGGCCGGATTACGTGCTGATGTTCGACCCCTGGGGCACCTACATGACCATGGAGGAGGCGATCCAGGTCGGCCGCGAGCTCGAAAAGCTCAACTTCTACTGGTACGAGCACCCGATGCCGGAATACCGCACCGAGAGCTATGTGCGGCTGAGCCGGGAACTGCAGATTCCGATCCTGTCGCCCGAGATCATTGCCGGTGGCGTGTTCTCCCGGGCCGAGTGGATCCTGCGCGGCGCCGGCGACATGAGCCGCATCGACGTGGTGCGCGGCGGCATTACCGGTGCCCGCAAGACCGCAATCGTTGCTGAAGCCTATGGCTTGCGCTGCGAGATGCACATGGCCGGCTGGGGCAACCTGCAGGTGATCGGCGCCACCTCCGAGGATACCTCCGAGTATTACGAGAAGGGCCTGCTTGCACCGGGCGTCGATTACGACGCGCCGCACCCCTACCTCACGAACACTGTCGATAAGATCGATTCCGAGGGCTTCGTGCACATGCCCAAGGGGCCCGGCATGGGCTACGAAATCGAGTGGGACTATATCGACGACAACCTGATCGAGCCGAACGCGACGACCAAGAAGACGCACTGGTGATCATGTCTGCGGCGGGCACGCCGAAGGCCACCGGGCTTGTTGCCCCCACCCCCTGTTCCCTCCCCGCAAGGGGGAGGGAGATCTGACTGCGAACCCGGCGTGTTTGCGCCGTATCAAGGAGCTGACCACCTAGATGTCGAGCATCACCCGGTCCGTCCAGGCCATGGATCTGCTGGCCCGCAAGGGTCCGCTGGGCGTCCGCGCCGTCGCGCAGCAATTGCAGCTGCCGCTCGGCTCGGTGCACCGGATGCTGCTCGACCTCGCCGAGGAAGGGGTGGTCGATCGCACCCCGTCCGGCGAATGGGAGCTGAGCTTCCGCCTGCTCGAGATCACCGGCCTGCAGCTCGAACGCATCGACCTGCCGCGGCTCTGCCGGCCTTTCGCCGAACAGATCGCCGAGGCGACCCGCGAGACGGTCAACATCAATGCGCTGAGCGGCATGTTCGGCGTCTGTATCGACAAGGTGCGCGGCAACGAAGGCATGCAACTGGATATGCGCATCGGCTCGCGCGGCCCGCTCAACTGCGGCGGCGCCGGCAAGGCCATGCTCTCCTATATGCCCGAGGCCCGGCGCGAAGAGGTCTACACCCATCCGCTGCCGGCGCTCACCAGCCACACCATCACCGACGCCGGCAAACTGCGCGAGGAAATCGACCGCATCCGCAACCGCTTCTATTCGATCGACGATCAGGAAGTGGTGATGGGCGTCTATTGCGTGGCGGTGCCGCTGCTCGATCGCTCCGGCCATTCGGTCGGCGCCATGAGCGTCACCGGTCCGTCGGTGAAAAAGCCCGGCGGCGACAACGTCATGCCCGTCGTCACCCTGCTGTGGGACGCCTGCGAACATGTGAGCCGGCGGCTCGGTTATGCCGGCGAATGGCCGCCGGCCGCGGCGGCGACCCGGCTCGCCGGTTAGGGAGAACACCTGTGGTCCGTATCGCCTGGATGATGAAGCTGAAGCCCGGCAACGAGGCGATCTACAAGCTGAAGCACGACGAGATCTGGCCGGAGATGCTCGAGGCCATGAAGCGCGACGGCGTGCGCAGCTTCTCGATCTACCGCAACGGGCTCGACCTCTTCGCCTACATGGAGCGCGATACCGCGCCCGATCCCGATACGCCGATCAGCGAGCTGACCTGGCGCTGGTGGGAGATGATGGCGCCCTACATGGAAACCAATTCCGACTACTCGCCGGTGCAGCGCCCGGTCGAGGAAATGTTCAACTTCGAAAATCGCTAAAGAGAGCTATTGCCCATGAACTCGGCCGCTATCAGGGGCGTCGTGCCCATCCTCGTCACGCCGTTCCACGGCGACGGCAGCATTGATGAGGAGAGCCTCGCGCGCCTGATCGAGTTCAACGTCGCAGCGGGCGTGCATGGCCTCGGCGTGGCGCTGGGCAGCGAGGTGTTCAAGTTCAACGAGGCCGAGCGCGCCCAGATCACGCGCGCCACGGTCGCGGCGGTGAACGGCCGTGTGCCGGTGATCATCAATTCCGGCGCCGCCGGCACCGACCTTGCGGTGTTCTATTCGAAGGCCGCCGAGGCAGCCGGCGCCGATGCGTTGATGGTGATCCCGCCCTCCTTCATGCCGGTGAGCTCGGAAGAGATTTTCGACTATTACCGCGCCATCGATGCGGCGGTCGGCATCCCGATCATCCTGCAGGATGTGCCGCAGGGGCCGATCTCGCCGGCTCTGGCGCTGCGCATCGCCGACGCCTGCCCGAACGTCAGATACATCAAGGTCGAAACCCAGCCGGTGACCGGCAAGGTTCAGGCCATGGCCGATGCGGTCGGCGACCGGTTGACCATCTTCGGCGGCGCCGGCGGCAGCTACTTCATCGAAGAGCTGCGGCGCGGCGCGCACGGCACCATGCCGTTCTGCAGCCAGCCCGCCGATTTCGTCGCGGTGTGGGATGCGTTCCAGCGCGGCGACGAGGCGGCGGCGCGACAGCGCTTCGACGCCACCATCATGGCAGTGAACCGGCTCGGCAACCAGGGTGGCGACATCTTCTACGCCATCCACAAGCAGCTGCTGGTGCGGCGCGGCATCATCCGCCATGCCCTGGTCCGTTCCCCGACCACGACGGTCGATCCCATCACCCAGCGCGAGATCGACGAGCTCCTGGCGACGATCGTTCCGACGCCGGTCGCCTTCGGCGCCTGAGATGGATCCGTTTGCGCTCAGGCGGCTCGGCCGGACCAGCCTCGAGCTGCCCCGGCTCGGGTTGGGCGGCGCGTCGCTGGGTAACATCTTCGACGTCATCCCCGAGAGCCAGGCCGACGCCGCGCTCGATGCGGCGTGGGATGCCGGGGTGCGCTTCTACGACACCTCGCCCTGGTACGGCCGGGGGCTCAGCGAACACCGGATCGGTCGCGGCTTGTTCCTGCGGCCGCCTGGCGAGGCGATTGTTTCGACCAAGGTCGGCAGGGTGCTGTTCGCGCCCGCTGACGTCGCCGCCTTCGCGGCGAGCGAACGCAGCTGGCCCAACGGGCTGCAGTTCCAGCACCGGCACGACTACAGCTATGCCGGGGTGATGCGCAGCTACGAGGACAGCCTGCAGCGGCTCAGGCGCAACCGCGTCGATGTGCTGGTAATCCACGATCTCGATCTCGCCAATCTCGGCAGCGAGGAACTGGTCAGCCGGCATCTCGACGAACTCGATGCCGGCGGCGGCATGCGGGCGCTCGCTGAATTGAAGGCGGCCGGGCTGATCAAGGCCATCGGCGCAGGCGTCAACCGTATGGGCACCATCCCGCGCTTTCTCGAGCGCTTCGAGCTCGATTTCTTCCTCGTCGCGCTGCCCTACACCCTGGCCGAGCAGCCGGTGCTCGATGTCGAGTTCCCGCTCTGCGCGGCGCGTGGGGTCGGGGTGATCATCGGCGGCGTCTTCGCCTCGGGTATTCTTGCGACCGGGCCGGTGCCCGGCGCCCGCTACAACTACCAGATCGCCAATGCCGAGCAGTTGCAGCGGATCGGCCGCATGCAGGCGGTGTGCGAACGGCACGGCGTGCCGCTCGCCGCTGCGGCGCTGCAGTTCACCCTGCACCACCCGCTGGTCGCCTCGGTGATCCCCGGCGCCTTCCACCCCGATCACCCGCGCCGCAACGTCGAGAGCATGCGGGTCGAAATACCGGCGGACCTGTGGGCCGAGCTGAAGCATGACGGTCTGCTGCGGATGGATGCGCCGACGCCTTAAGTCGAGCGTCTCGCACCGGCACGACCATTGCTCGCGCGGAGAGCCTAGGTCAGCCGCGCCAGATACGGCACGGCCTGCGCGCCCTTCAGCTTCTGCGCCAGCCGCGCCACGTAGAGTTCCGACGCGTGGTTGGCGATGCTCAGCCCGTGGCTCTCGCGCCAGATCTCGCCGATCGAGATGGCATTGGCATCCTGGTGCGTCAGGTAGACGAAATCCCTGCCCGGGTGGAGGATTACCTCCTCGCCGAACTGCTCGAACGGGAAGGTCGGCACCATCGAGACGAAGTCGTCGGCATTGACGACGCGGGTGATCGGCAGGCTGGCCAGCTGTTTCGCGCCGACCGCATTGGTGACACGCGGTTGCCCGAAGGTGGTGGCGCGGGTGAGGTTGTAGCCGTCGTCGCTGAGATAGAGCGCCAATACCGCGGCCACGCCGCCGCCCATCGAGTGCCCGCTCAGGTAGGTCCGGTAGCTCTTGTCGAGCTCCGGCCCGACTTTGGCACGGACCGCCAGCGCCGCGTCCTCGAAGCCGCGGTGCAGCGGGATGCCGTGTCGCGCTTCCGGCTTGAGGAAGATGTCGAAATCTTCGAGCCAGTCGGTGAGGTTGAGCGAGCCCGGCATCGACAGGTACTGGGTCTTCCGCCCGTGATCCTGCTCGATGAAATAGCGCACCCCGACGGCCGGAATCTGCCCCACCTTGGTGGTGTTCGGCCACTTGGCGCGGATTTCTGCCTCGGTGCCGCGCGCGTCGTCGGCGCGACGCACCTGCTGATGCAGCAGCGGGAAGTCGACCTTCGCCTTATCGACCTCGCTGCCGAGGCTGTTGAGCGCCTGCGGGCTGATCGACGTACAGGCAGCGACCGGCAGCGCCGCGAGGCCGCCGAGCACCACGCGCCGGCTGATCGTCGACGCCGTCAGTCTGTCCTCCCGGTCCGCGCCCACCGTGCCCCCGCCCTGCTGCTGCGAGGCGACAATGCCACAGAGCGGGACGCCCTGTCAGGTGGCCGGACGATTGTCGTCGGGCTGGGCCTTGGCCTGCCGCGCGTCCTCGCGGAACTCGAACCACATGGCGTTGAGGATGCCGAAGCTGCAGGCGAGGCCGACGCCGAGGATCCATGAAAAATACCACATCGGAGAGTCTCCCGGGTCAGTATGCGTTGGGGTTCTTGCTCAGGCTCTCGGTCGTCACCGGGCCGCGCATCACGCGGAATACCCAGGCGGTGTAGACCAGGATGATCGGCAGGAAGACGATCGCCGCGCACAGCATCACGAACAGCGTCAGCTGGCTCGACGAGGCGTCCCACACCGTGAGGCTCGACTGCGGGTCGACCGACGAGGGCAACAGGAACGGGAACAGCGCCAGCCCTGATGTGGCGATGATGCCGAAGATGGCGAGGCTCGAGCCGAGCAGCGCCACCAGCCGGACCCGGGCGCCCAGCGCCCACCACGCCACCACGCTGCCGAATACCGCGAGGATCGGCAGCGCCATGGTCCACGGCATCGCGCCATAGTTGCCGCCCCAGGCGCCGACTGCGCGCACCACTTGCTTGCCGAGCGGGTTCGACGGGGCGATGGTCTGGGCCGGGCCGACCAGTTGGTAGCCCTCCAGCACGTAGAGCGTCAGCACTCCGCCCAGGACGAACAGCACAATGGTGGCCAGCGCCGACCAGCGGCCATACTTTCGCGCCCGCTCGGCGATGGCGCCATCGGTGCGGCCGGCGATCACCGTAGCACCCTGCGTCACGATCATCGACAGGCTGACCAGCCCGGCAAGCAGGGCGAACGGCGTGAGCAGGCCGAAGAAATTGCCGCTATAGCTGACGCGCTGCGTCACATCGAGCTGGAACGGCGCGCCGAGAAAGACATTGCCGACCGCGACGCCGAAGATCAGCGACGGCAGGAAGCCGCCGATGAACAGTGCCGCATCCCAGGTGGCGCGCCAGCGTGGGTTGTTCACCTTGCCGCGGAACTTGAAACCCACCGGCCGGATGATCAACGCCAGCAGGATGGCGATCATCGCGATGTAAAAGCCCGAGAAGCTGACCGCATAGAGCTGCGGCCAGGCGGCGAAGATGGCGCCGCCGCCGAGGATCAGCCACACCTGGTTGCCCTCCCAGGTCGGGCCGACGAGGTTGATCAGTACACGCCGTTCTTCGTCGGTCTTGGCGACGAAGGGCAGCAGCGTGCCGACGCCGAGGTCGCGTCCGCCCATGATGGCAAAGCCGATCAGGAGGATGCCGAGCAGCGCCCACCACAGGATGCGCAGCGTTTCATAGTCGAGAGGAATGGTGCTCATCGGGCTGTTCCTTACTTGGCGGGGGCGATCGCGGCGGCTTCGACCGGCTCGACCGACTGGTCGAAGTTCAGCTTGTCGGATGGGCCGTGTTTGATGGTGCGGACCATCAGCCAGACCATGACGATGAGCAGCGCCGTGTAGAGCACCATGAAGAATGTCAGCGAGATCACCAGGTCCCAGAAATTGAGCCCCGAGGCGGCGTAGAAGGTGGGCAATACGCCCTCCACCACCCAGGGTTGCCGACCGTACTCGGCGATGAACCACCCCGCTTCGATGGCGATCCACGGCAGCGGCAGGGCGGCCACCGAGACCCAGAGCAACCAGCGCGGCTTCTCGATCCGGTGCGTCGAGGCTTTCCAGAACCACAGCGCGAAGAACCCGATGAAGAAGAAGCCGGCGCCGACCATGACGCGGAAGCTCCAGAACAGCGGCCACACGTCGGGCACCGTATCGAGCGCCGCCTGGGCGATCTCCTCGCCGGTGGCGTTCTCGACATCCGGCCGGTATTTCTTCAGCAGCAGCGCGTAGCCGAGGTCGGCCTTGGCTGCCTCGAACGCTACGCGCGCCACCGCATCGTCGCGGTTTGCCTGCAGCGCATTGAGCGCCTTGTAGGCTTCGACGCCGTTGGTGATGCGCAGCGCGGCGTGCTCGGTGAGTTCGGTGATCCCCGGCAGGTCGCGATCAAGCGAGCGCGTGGTGATGAGGCCCAGCACCCAGGGGAACTTCACCTCGAAGGCCGGCCGCCCGTCGCTGCCCGGAATGGCGAACAGGGTGAGCGCGGCGGGCGCCGGCTCGGTGTGGTACATCGCCTCCATCGCGGCGATCTTCATCTTCTGGTGCTCGGTCGCCACATAGCCCGACTCGTCGCCCAGCACGACCACGCTGAGTGCCGAGGCGAGGCCGAAGCTGGCCGCAACCACGATCGAGCGCTTCGCCAGTTCCACATGCTTGCCGCTGAGCAGGAAGATCGCGCTGACCGCCAGAACGAAGATGGCGCCGCAGACATAGCCGGCCGATACGGTGTGGACGAACTTGGCCTGCGCTACCGGGTTGAACAGCACCGCCATGAAGTCGGTGACTTCCATGCGCATGGTGTCGGGGTTGAACGCCGCCCCGACCGGGTTCTGCATCCAGCCATTGGCGATCAGGATCCACAGCGCCGAGAAGTTGGCGCCCAGCGCCACCAGCCAGGTGACCGCCAGGTGCGCCACCGGCTTCAGCCGATCCCAGCCGAAGAAGAACAGCCCGACCAGCGTCGCCTCGAGGAAGAAGGCCATCAGCCCTTCCATCGCCAGCGGCGCCCCGAACACGTCGCCGACATAGTG
>VFQP010003669.1_pt1 | contig 15335 bp, 16 predicted proteins | sample 3512351 | NCBI WGS metagenome assembly VFQP01 (sample SAMN10412372, study PRJNA504923) | tailings metagenome | isolation source: Relicate 1 Philex TSF1 revegetated site | place: Philippines: Tuba, Benguet | collected 2017-08-29 | reverse complement strand
CCAGAATCCCGCGAGCCGCTGCCGGTCGGGTCGCCCACGCTGTGCCGTGCCGTGCTGTGCCGTGCTGTATGGTGCAGGGAGCGCAAGACCAAGCTGGCCAACGCCAAAAAGTACGCCACCACCGTCAGCAAGAGCAACCTGAGCATCGAGGCGCGGCAGGTGCGCCCTCCCCTGCCTGCTCCCGCCGCCACCACGATTGCACTGCGCTCGCTCGCCAGCGAGTGCGGCCCCCCTGCCTGCCGCCGCCGCCGCCGCACTGCGCTCGCATGCCAGCGAGTGCGGCTGCGTTGCCCGGAGCCCCGCCAACGAGCGATGCCGCGGCGCGGCAGGCCGGCACAATCCGGTGCAATCCGGCGAGAGCGGGCTGCCAGGGGCGCGCGTCGCGGGGTGGAGAAGTCCCGGACCCCCTCCATGCGCTCCGCTGCTGCCACGCTGCTCCACGCCGCGTGAGTGAGGCCGCCAGGCAACCTGCTCCTTGCGTCGCCGACTCCGGCGCGCCGCGCTGCGCGTGCTGCCGCGAGCTGCGCAGGTGGCGCGCGAGAAGGAGGCGGCCGAGGGCGTGCGGCGCAAGGCCAAGTGGATTGGGCAGCAGGTGGCGGGCTTCTGGGCCAAGGCGCGGCGTGTCGTCGTCACAAAGGTCAGTGTGTGTGTGTGTGTGGGGGGGGGGGGGGGGGGGTTTGCATCTGCTTGGACACCTCGGCGAGGCCGGAGCCCAGCTGCCGGGCAGCGTGCGCCGGCCGCCACGACGCGCCTGGCTCTTCCGACGTGCGGGAGCCACGCACCGGCGCCTGTCTGCACGCACGGTCGCCGCCGAAGCGATTCAGGAGCTGCTTTTGCGGCAAGCGGCCGTCACGCCTGCTGACGGGCGCTTGGTGGCCGCGTGCCGGCGTGGCTGCGGCGCATGCGCAGGTGACCATTGCGGTGGAGGCGCGCAAGAAGGCAGTGATGGACGCGCACTTAGAGCAGATTGTGGGCCAGACGGAAAAGTACTCCAAGATGCTGGCCACCAACCTGCTGGTGCCCCAAGGTGAGAGGAACGTCTCAAATCGATGAGGTGGGCAGGCTTGAGATGTTGCCACCAACCTGCTGGTGCCCAAGGTGAGCTTGCCAGGGATGTTCTCGCACACGCCGTGGTGGTGCCTCTCGCCAACATGAGAAGAGCACGCCGGCATGGCTGCGGGGCGTGCGCCGCGTATCGAGACGTCTTGCACAATCTTCCATTCACACCGTGCGCCTCGCAGACGGCGGCGCGGTCGACCCCTCCAAGCCCTCCGCGCTGCCGGCGCCGCCCCCCTCCGCCCCCCGCGCACGCGGCGGCGGCGGCAAGCGCACCGTCACCTTTGCGCTCGGCGACGGCTCCGACGCCGGCGGCGCGCGGCCCAAGCAGGAAGAGGAGGAGGGCGAGGACGACGAGGGCGAGGCGGCGGCGGCGGCCGAGGAGGAGGGCGGCGGCAGCCAGCCCGCACCGCCGCCGCCGTCATCGTCGCGCAAGCGCGGGCGGGAGGCCGCCGCCGACAGTAAGCAGGCGCGGCGCAAGGAGGAGGAGGAGGAGGGCGGGAGCGGCGCTGCGAGCACGAGCATCAAGCAGGAGCCCGCTTCCGAGGGCGGCGGCGAGGAGGAGGAGGAGGAGGAGGCGCCTGCGGCGCGGCGGTCGGGCCGCCGCAGCCGGCCCGCCGCCAAGCCGCCGCCGGCCAAGCGCGCGCGGGCCGAGGGCGGCACGGCGCCTCCTGCGGGCGGCAAGGGCGACGCCGGCGACGCCGACTTCGTCGCCGACACGGACGAGGAGGAGGAGGTGAGAGGCAGCGGGCTGGGCCAGCGCGCGATTTGCTGCGCGTCCGAGCCCGCCCGCTGCACACCTGCTGCGCGTGCTGCGCGCGCTGTGCTCTCGCAGGACGACGAGGAGACGCTGGCTGCCGAGGAGGAGGCCGAGGCCAAGGAGCTGGGCGCGCAGGGCCGGCAGCAGGCCGTCAAGACGGAGCTCAACGAGCTGGACGACGAGGCCAACATGCCTCTTGAAGAGCTTCTCAAAAAGTCAGTAACTGATTTGAATAGGTCCGAAAGGTTCAATAGGTTTGCTTTCCTCTCACGCCCAAAGACTGAGGTGCTCTCACGGGCACAGAGGCAGCTCGTGACGGCGTGCCGCAGCAGGCCCTGCGGGGGCGCTTGCGGGGCGCCCAGAAGCTGTTGCTTCGACTGAGGAAGGAAGAGGCGCATCGTGCGCCCCAACGCGACCTGTACCGCCGCATGCATGTACCGCCGCGCTTGCACCGCCGCGCAGGTACGGCTACGAGGTGCCCGAGGAGGGCGATGAGGTGCTGTCCGACAAGGAGGAGGAGGAGGAGGAGGGCGAGGCGGAGGAGGGCGAGGAGGAGGCGGAGGAGGGCGCCGGCGCGCCAGCCAGCGGCAGCGCCGCGGCGGCCAAGGGCGAGGGCAAGGCCGCAGCCAAGGGCGCCGAGGACGACGCGACGGGCGAGGGCGAGGCGGAGGAGGGCGAGGCGGAGGAGGGCGAGGCGGAGGAGGAGGAGCAGGAGCCAGGCCTGGCGGCGGTCGTGGAGGAGGACCTGGGCGGCGACGAGGAGGAAGCTGCCGAGAAGCCGCCGGCGGCGGCGGCGGCAACGTCGCCGGCGACGGAGAAGAAGGGAGCGGCGGGCGCTGGCAAGCAGGCGTCGCCTGCGCCGGTGGCAGCGGCGGCGGCGGGCGCCGGGAAGGGCAAGGCGGGCGGCGAGGGCGGCGGGGAGGAGGAGGAGGGCGAGGAGGAGCCCGAGGTGCGGCGGTTTCGTTTCGATTGGTGCCGCCGCCGCCAGCGTGGCCGGTGCCCGCAGCGCGGTGCACGGCCAGAGCCTCCTCGCGCCGTCACTCTCTCTCGCGCTGCCATGCGGCGCCTGACGCGTGCCTCTCTGCCTCGCGCCGCTTGCGCCGCCGCAGAGCATGGACCAGGTGGCGCGCGACGCCATCGCCGCGCAGCCCACCGGCTACACGCTCAGTACCACCAAGGTCAAGACCAAGGTCCCCTTCCTGCTCAAGAACACGCTGCGGGAGTACCAGCACATTGGCCTCGACTGGCTCGTCACCATCTACAAGAAGAAGCTCAACGGCATCCTGGCGGACGAGGTGCGCTAAACCCTAACCTCAGCCCTAACGGGGCTCGCGGCCTCCAGGGCCGGCGAGACTGCCGCACGGCTGTGCCGCCGCCGCTTGCGATGCGTTTGCCGGGGGAGTCTTGGCGTGCGAGCGCGCGCGCCCGAGCAGTTGATGAGTGGTTGCGTGGGCGGCTCGGCGCGCGTGTGTGCGTGTTCTGTGCGCAGATGGGGCTGGGCAAGACGATCCAGACCATCAGCCTGCTGGCGCACCTGGCGTGCGAGGAGGGCGTGTGGGGGCCGCACCTCATCGTCGTGCCCACCAGCGTCATGCTCAACTGGGAGATGGAGTTCAAAAAGTGGTGCGACTCTGCCGCCCTCACGCCTCGCTTCCCGGCGCACGCCATTTCCTGCGCCGCGCCGAAGTGGGTAGCCGCGACCGTGCTGAGCCCGTGCTGTGCTCCTCCCTGTTGCCCACCAATTCCCTTGCGCCGAGCAGGTGCCCGGCGTTCAAGCTGCTGACGTACTACGGCTCGGCCAAGGAGCGCAAGGCCAAGCGGCAGGGCTGGAGCAAGCCCAACGCTTTCCACGTCTGCATCACCAGCTACACGCTCGTGCTGCAGGTGCGGGCAGGATGGACCCTGCGCGTGTGCTCCTGCGCTCTTTCCTCGCGCTCTGCCTCCGCGCTCTGAAGGCCCCGCGAGGGGCCAGGTCGTCAAGGGCTTTGGTGCGTGCTTCTGCACTCTGTTGATCGCGCTGGTGGGCGCACGCCCGGCCCGACACCATTGCGGGGCGTCGTGTGCTGTGGGACATGCTGCCGAGCACCGCCGGCCTCGTCGCATGTGTTGGGAGCGGGCACGAAACCGGGCGCGCTCTTGCGCTCTTTCCTCGCGCTCTCGAAGGCATGCCGCACCGCAGTCGTTACGGCGCGCACTCTCAACGCGTCTGCTAGGACGCTGGGCGCCGCGAGCGAGCGCTGCGCGGGCGGCGCGCTGCTGCGCCTGCGTTTTGCGCGCGCAGGACGCCAAGATGTTCCGCCGCAAGCGCTGGCGCTACCTCATCCTGGACGAGGCGCACATGATCAAGAACTGGAAGAGCCAGCGCTGGCAGACGCTGCTCAAGTTCAACTCCAAGCGCCGCCTGCTCATCACCGGTGCGCCCCCCCGCCTACACCCTCTCTCTCTCTCTCGCGCGCGCGCGCCTGCCCAGCGGCACTTGCAGCAAAGATTGCAGGACGTTTGAGCCGGTCCCCCGAATATCCGTGCGGAGCGCCCGTTGCTCGTCCACGGCAGACAACCGCAGAACGCACGCGTGCCGATGCTCCGCCCGTTCGTCGCGCTTGCGCAGGCACGCCGCTGCAGAACGACCTGATGGAGCTGTGGAGCCTCATGCATTTCCTCATGCCCGACGTGTTCAGCAGCCACTCGCAGTTCCGCGACTGGTTCTGCAACCCGCTCACCGGCATGGTCGAGGGCAGCGAGGCCTACAACACGGTGAGGCGCGGCTGCGCCGGCCGGCTTCCACGGTTGTGTGGTTCAGCGGAGGAGTGACCGTGAAGCGTTGGATTTGTGGCTTGACGGTCTTGGCGCATGTCCGTGCTGGATGCGTGGCGCAGAGCCTGGTGGAGCGGCTGCACTCGGTGCTGCGGCCCTTCCTGCTGCGTCGGCTCAAGAGCGAGGTGGAGCGGCAGGTGAGGTCGAGAGGGCTTTGAGAGCGTCCAGGGGCCGCGCTCTTGTCGCACCCTCTGGACGAGGTGCAGACATGCTCAACACAGACCCGTCGCCATTGTTGCCGTCGCTGCTGCTGCTGCTGTGCAGATGCCCGCCAAGCACGAGCACATCCTGCACTGCCGGCTCTCCAAGCGCCAGCGCAAGCTCTACGACGAGTACCTCAGCGCCAGGGAGACGCAGGCCACGCTCGCCAGCGGCAACTTCATGGGCGTGGTCGGCGTGCTCATGCAGCTCCGCAAGGTGAGCAGCCGCTTTCGATCGTCGCGAACGCCATCAACGCACCGCCCTCCAGTCGCAGCGATGGCTTCGGGATCCGACGAGTGCGCAAGGTGGCGCCGACGAAACGAAAAGGTCGCCAAGGCTTCCTCGGTCCGAACTCGCTCCTTCTTGCAGGTCTGCAACCACCCCGACCTGTTCGAGGGCCGGCCCATCGTCAGCTCCTTCGACTCGCCGCCCATCGCGCTGCACCTGCCCGTGCGCGTCCTCCGCGGCCTGGTGGCGCCCTCGCTACCCGAGCAGCTCGACCTGCTGCTCAACCACGGCCTCGCCACCGCCGGCAGCAGCAGCGCCGGCAGTGCCGGCGGCGCCACCGCCGCCTTCTCACGTGACGCGCTGGCGGCGGCGGCCGCCGCCGTGCGGCGGCGCGGCGCGGCGGGCGGCAGCGGCGCCATGCCCGACGCCGGCGCCGAGGGGGACGCCGCCGCCGCGGCGGCGGCGGCGGCGGCGGGGCCGGCGGTGTGGTCGTCGTGGCCGCAGCCGGCGGCGGTGGCGCTGGGGAGGGTCAGCGGCGGCGGCGACGCCGGCGGCGAGTGGTGGGGCAGCAGCCCGGTGCTGTCTGTGGCGCGGGGGCTGCTGCTGGGGCAGCCGGCGGCGCTGGCGGCGGCGACGGCGTGGGAGGCGGCGCGGGTGGAGGAGCTGCAGGTGCGTGCTTCTGGCGGTCTCGAGGGTCGGTTGCTTTGCCTCGTCGCGCCTGTGCAGGCGCGCTTGCCGGCCGTGGGCATGTCCCAGTTGCCAAACGCGCGTGCGCCGGGTGCGTTGGGGTGTGTGCGCGCGCTCAGGTGACGTACCCGCAGATGCTTCAGGAGTGCGGCGGCACACTGGCGCAACCGCCGGCGCTGCAGCAGCACGTCCCTGCAGGTATGCTGCGGCCCCTCTCTCTCTCTCTCTCTCGTGCCTGCGCGCCCGCTCAAACGACACTGCCAGCGTCATCACGGCCAGGGCAGCTCCGCTCGCATCTGCGCTCCTGTCCCGCCTGCACCGCGAGCGCAAGGGGGAGCCAAACACACGGGTGCGGCGTGCATTCTCTTCACGTGTGCGCGCAGCGGCGGGCCTCCAGCAGCAGAGCCAGCTCAGCATGCTCACGGCGCCCTTCTCGCCCCAGGACCCGCAGCCGCTGTGGCGCCGCGCGGCGTCGGCGCAGCTGGCGCTGCTCACGTCCGGCGCCGGCGCGGCGGCGGCGCCGGGCGGCGCGCAGCAGGCCATCCGCGCGCTGCAGGCCAGCTTCACGTGAGTCGTCGCGACGTTTCGCTCCCTGGATGAAGGGTGCGCGTGCCGCACGCCCCGAGTGCGTTGCTCGGGCCGTGGAGCTGAGCGCGTGTTGCCCGATTGCGGCGCACGCGTCACGTTGCCCGCGCAGGCAAGTGTGCCAGTCCAACCGCGCATACAACGTCCTGGGCACCAGCCTGGCCACGCAGCACGCGCGGCACGCCGCCTGGCGCACCGCGCGCCTCTACGCCGCCGCCGCCGCCAACCTCGCGCGCTGCAACGCCGGCGCGCCCGTCTACGGCGCCGACCTGCTGCGCCTGACCGAGGGCCTGGCGCACCCATGCAGCAGGGCCCTGAACCCCGAGCGGGTCGCCGTCACGGACCGCGCGTGGACGGGGCCGTCAGCGGCGAGCCAGGCGGTGTGGATGGCGGCCATGGAGGCGGAGGCGAGGGCGCTGCTGGCGGGCACAGGCCTGACGCAGCAGCCGCCGCAGCCCGCAGGCGGCGCGCCACTCATCACCGAGCTGCCCGACGCCCCCGCCGCGCCGGAAACGGCGGCGGCTCCGCCGGCGCCGGTGCCGGCGCCCCCGCAGCAGAACGGAGCCGCGCCGGCGGACGCGGTGGCGGCGCTGCCTAATGGCGCCCAGCCCTCGTCGGGTGGTGCCATGGAGGTGGACGCGCCACCGCCCGCCTCGCAGCAGCCGGCGCCTGCGGAAGCGGCGGCGGCTGCGGCGGCGGCGGACGGCGCGGCGGCGGGTGACGACGACGCGTCGCAGGCCGGCGCCTACGGGCTGCGCAAGCGGGCCAGCAACGCGCCGACGGCGTCGCAGCTGCTGGCCGGCGAGTGGTCGCCGGCGCCGGAGGAGCATGGCGCCGCCGCCGCCGCGCTGCCGTCGCCGACGCAGGCGGGCGGGCCGTCGCCGGCGGCGGCGCAGCGGCGGCGCGGCGAGGGGCGGGCGGCGCCTGCGCCAGCGGCGGGCGTGCTGGGGCTGAGCGGCGCCGCGCTTCAGGGGTCGCTGCCGTGGGGCGGCGAGGCGGCGGGCGAGGAGCAAGGCGTGGCCTACCGGTGAGTGGCTTGTGGCCCCTTTCTGCTTCAGTGCTCTCAAGTCCAAGTCCCAGGGAGCCTCCATGGAAACCTGACGTGCAAAAGCCAGGCCGTAAACGCAGCGGTGCTGTGCGGTGCGTCGTGAAACACCCATGCAGGCCGCGTGGCCTGAGGGCGGTGCTGGTCCCGCTGCACCTGCCCTCTCTGGTGCTGGAGCTGGCGCCCACCTTTGAGCAGCGCGCCGCGTCGGTGGAGGACGTGATCAAGGTGTACAAGTGCGTCATCCCCAAGGTGCGGCGCGCCCCCATGCGAGGGGGGCTTAGGGCTTTGTCGTGGTGGGCGGCAGGGCTCTGCGGACGCCGCTGCATGGGGCGGCGAGGGCAAGCCAAGTGCCGCTTCCTTCGCCTGATCACGGCGCCGCGTGCGATCCCAGTGGCGCCCACTTGTTGTGCTCCGGCTCCCCTGCCTTCCTCCCACGTGCACCCACACACTCAACCTGTCCTCACACGCACACACGTGCCCGAAGGCCAGGGCGATGGCGCCCACCGTGTGGTGCTTCCCCGTCCCCCCACCGGCACCTGACCCTGAACCTCACGCTGCCCTCGCGTCCTTGCACTCTTGCGCCCCTCGCACGCAGGCCAGGGCGGTGGCGCCCACCGTGTGGTGCTCCCGCCCGGACCTCTCGCTCGTCCGCAAGGCCGCCTCGGACACGCAGCTCGTGTCGGTCGAGTGGGCGGCGCGCAGCGGCGCGCTGCACACGAGCATCGTGCGCTCCAAGCTCTTCTTCCCCGACCGACGGCTGCTGCAGTTCGACTGCGGCAAGCTGCAGGTGCGCTGGGCCCCTTTCCTTGTGCGGTGTTACCTGGCCGATCATCTGCTTTTCGGGGCGCGGCAGGGCGGGGTGCTGCAGTCCAGCAGGCGCACCCCCCCTTTGCTGTGGTGCCTCCTTTGTGTTAGCCAGCTGGGGTTGGGTTACTTCCCGGGTGAAAGGACGGGTCCCTGCCTGCCCAGGGGCGACAGGGCTTACGTTGCATGCTTGGGGCGTTTTGCGTCACGCGCGGCCGCAGGAGCTGGACCGGCTGCTGCGGCGGCTCAAGGCCGGCGGCCACCGCTGCCTCATCTTCACGCAGGTGCGCCGCATGGGCTAGGGCGCACCTTTAGGGCTTGCAGCCTGGTGGAGCGTCCAAAACGTGACGTGCGCGAGTGCGCTCGTCACGCGCCGGCCGCGAGCCCTGACCTAGGGCTTTGCTGAGCCCTAAACCGCCATGCGCAGATGGCGCGCATGCTGGACATCCTCGAGTCGTTCCTGAACCTGCACGGACACACGTACATGCGGCTCGACGGCTCGACCAAGCCCGAGCAGCGGCAGATCCTCATGCAGGTGAGGGCTTTAGGGCTTTGGCTCGCGGGCTTTCGCGGGATGGACCAAGCATCCCGCAACGTCTGCACCGTGCTGCATGATCGCGCGCGCCCCTCCTGCCCCTTAGTAGTGCCTCCGCTTCAGCAGCGCTTCAGGAGCGGAGAAGTTCACCCGCCCTGCCCGCCCACTTGTGCCCTGTTGCCGCGTCGTCTGCCCTTTGCAGCGCTTCAACACGGACCCCCGGACCTTTTGTTTCATCCTGTCAACGCGCTCGGGCGGCGTGGGCATCAACCTGATCGGAGCCGACACCGTCATCTTTTACGACAGCGACTGGAACCCCGCCATGGACCAGCAGGTGCGTGAGCCCTAGCTTTGGGCTTGGGCCGCCGCAGTGGCTCGCTGTAGAGGCTGCGGTGGCAGCAGGCGTGGTGCTACTGCAACGTGCTCACGCCGTGTGCTTGGCGTGTGTGCTCTGGCGGTGTGCTGTGCGTGCTGCGTGCGTGCTGCGGCAGGCGCAAGACCGGTGCCACCGCATCGGCCAGCCGCGCGCGGTGCACATCTACCGCTTCGTCTGCGACGTGAGTCACAGCCCTTAGGGCTTGGCCAGGGCACTCGCCGTCACCCTCCGCTCCTCGCCCTAATCAGCGTTTCCGATTCGAACGGCTGGAGTGTGCCCACACCTTCCCTTGCATCCCTCGCCGTAAGCCCAAACCCCAAACCCTAAACCTCCGCATGCAGAACACCATCGAGGAGAACATCCTGCACAAGAGCGACCAGAAACGGCAGCTCGACTGGCTGGCCATCCAGTCGGGAGGCTTCAACACGGACTTCCTGGCCAAGCTCAACATCCGCGACTTTTTCGGAGCTGGCGCCGGGGGCGGGCCCGGCGGCGGCGGTGGGGGGGGCGGCGCCGGCGGGTCGGGGCTCTCTGCGGACGAGGTCAAGGTGGGTTCGGTTGCGGTTGGGGGGTGTGGGAGAGGGCGAATGTTTGCGCCTGTGTTTGCGAGGGCGGGCGCGGTGGTGGGAAGCCGGCGGGTCGGGGCTCTCTGCGGACGAGGTCAACGGGTGTGTGTGTGGTGTATGCTGGTGGGGAGAAGCTGGCGGGTCGGGGTGCGCTGCAGGGCGTGGCTTCTGCCGCTGGTTCGCGCCCGCTCGCCTGAACCCTGGACCCTCTCCAAAACCCTCACCATGCGCAGGCGGCACTCCGCAGCGCCGAGGACGAGCAGGACGCCGCCGCCGCCGCCCAGGCCGAGCGCGAGGTGGCCGCCGAGATGGACGAGTTCACCCAGGTGCGGTCGCCGCCAAGCCCTCCTCCATGCGCTTCCACGCTTAGGGCTTTAGTGCATAGTGGGACGCCCTCCTCCGGCGCAGCTTGGCTTGCGTTTGGCCGCAAACGATGGCTGAAGCGGTGGGAGGTGGGACAGGCCATGACGCAAGCCCTAGCGCATGTTTGAGGGCGCAGGAGCCCCCGCCGCTGGCCAAGAGCGCCGCCGACGATGAGAAGGACGGGGAGGACGAGGAGGACGACGACAAGGACGGCGACAAGGAGGGCGACGCCAAGCCCGCCAAGTCGCTCATGCAGGTGAGGGCTTCAGGGCCTGGAGGGCCGCGACTCACCATTCGTTCCCGCTCCTCACCATTTCACCTTGACGCGCAAGGGCGCGGCTGGCCACTTCCTCTTTTCGCACGAGCAGGGGCCTCGGCCCGCCCCGGCGGGGGAAGCAGCGAAGGAACGCAGCAAAACCACGGTGTGGCGCGCAGCCACCGGTGGGAACCTGCGACGCGGCGCGACGCAAGTGGGCGGCGGACGGTTCACGCTGTGGGCGTGTGCTTGCTTTTCTTTTCAGGTCGAGGGCGAGGACGGCCTCCAAGGCGGCGACGACGGCGCGTCTGCCGCCAACGACGCCGAGATCGCCGCCGTGGCGGCGCAGGTGCGGTTAGGGCTTGACGTTAGGGCTCAGGCATGTCTGCAGCACGCGTGTGGCCCGTCAGGCGGTGCCCCTGGAAGCTGAAGCTGTCCTGCGTTGTGGCGGCGTGCGGGGCGCAGCCACCGGGCGCGAGAGGCACGCGAGCCACGGCACAGGCAGACGCAAAGACGCGTCCGTCTGTGTGTGCGCGTGCGTGGCGGCTGCGTGAGCAGGTGGCGGGCGGCGCCAAGGCCGACGCAGTGCTGGCGCGCCTCGACGCGTCGCTCAAGCCCATCGAGAAGTACGGTGAGCGCGCGGCGCCATGCTAGGGTTGAGGGCTAGGGTTGCCCGCGTCGTTGCGTAACGCGGTTGGTGCGGTTGGCAGGTCCGCAGCGGCTCAGATGTACTGCGCCGCACGCTTTCGCTGCGTGGTGTGTGGTGGACGATGCAGCGTCCTGTCGCCTTCCATGCCGCCGCCTGCCCTCCCTCTCTCTGCCACACTTGTCCGCGAGTGTTTTGCTTGCCTCTCTAGCCCTCTGCCCTTGCCCTCCTTTCCCCTTGGATTGCAGCGGTGCGCCTGCTGGAGGACCTGGCGCCCATCGACGTGGAGGCGGCGGCGGCGCACGCCGTGGCCACCATTGCCGGCGAGAGCGAGTGGAAGGCCGAGGACATGGCGCGGCGCAAGGAGGAGGCCGAGGCGGCGGCAGACGAGGACAGCGAGGAGGTCCTGGTGAGCGCGTGGGTGGCGGCGGGGATTAGGGTTCGGGTAGGGTTGGGGTGGGGGCGTGGCACAGCGCAAGGGAGGACGGTGCCGAGGACAGCGGCGGGGGTGCGGGCGCGAGGGACGTGACGCCAACGCGGGACTGCTTTGTTGCCTTTCTTGAAGCGAACTGGGACCTCCCACGCGCCAGCACGCCTCGCGTCTTGGTGGCAGGCGTGGCGAGTTTAGAGGAATTCACCGCTGTCGTGCGGCCATTGCGGTGCCTCTCTCTCCCTGTGCTCAGGTGGAGGACTGGAACACCGAGGCGGCCACGGCCGAGTACCTCGCGCTGGCGGACCAGGCGCGGCGTCAGATGGAGGAGGACGACCGCGCCTACCAGGCCTACCTCGACCAACTCGCGGTGAGCGCCTAGGAGAGGGGAATGGAAAGGGGAAGAAAAGGGGTGGAAGAGGAAAGGTAGCTCGGCGCCCTGCTTCCTTCGCTTGCTTTGCGGGGCCACGTGTGCGGGGCAGTCGCGCCTGCCAGGCCTACCTCGATGAACGCGCGGTGAGCGCGGCACCAGAAGCGAAACCTGCTTGCTTCGCCTGCTTCGCGACGCGGCTTGACCCGCCGTGAGGCGTGGGCGCTTTGCTGCCGTCTGCGGCGCACTCCTTCCGCCGCCCCGCGCGGCGTGCTGTGGTTTGCAAGGCACGCGGCAACTTCCCTGAGCATCCCGAACACGGCCTTTGGCCTCGCTTGCTGCGCCCTCGCGCGTGGCCGTGCAGGAGGAGGAGGAGGAGCGCGCCGCCGCTCATGCCTCTCCGTCCCCCGCTCACGCTGCTTGCGTCTCTGTTTTCACGCCTGTGACGTGCAGGAAGAGGAGGAGCGCGCCGCCGCCGCCGCGCTGGCGCACCAGGCCGGCGCCAAGGGCGGCGACGGCGCCGCCGACGACCCCCACCACGCTGACGAGTGGGACACGTGGTACACGGCGGGAGAGCCGCACCACGACGCCGACCCGCCGCACCACGGCGCGGCAGCGGCGGCAGCCCTGCCGCCGCAACAGCAGCAGGTGAGGCGTCCAGCGGGGGGAGGGGCGGCACGTTGCGTTCGCGTGCCTCTGGGGGGCGGTTGCGGGCAAAACCCTAACTTAGGGCTTATGGCGGCGGGCGGCGCCCCATGCATGCGCGTGCATGCGCAGCTGGTGCTGGACGCCGACGCGTTCAACTCGCAGCTGCACGAGCTGGCGGCGACGCTGCACCGCACGACGAGCCAGATGATGCAGCAGCCGCCGGCGGGGGCGGCGGGCGTCAACGGCACGGGCCGGCGGGCCCGCGGCGGCGCCGCGCAGGCCCTGAACCAGGGCTTGGGGCCAGAGGGGGCGGCGCTGTACTCGGAGGGGAGCGGCGCGCTGCTTGGCGGCGGAGGAGGGGCGCGGCGGGAGGCGCAGGCGCCGCGGGTGCGGCAGCTGCCGCCGCTGATCCACCCTTGGAACGCGGCGTGGGACTGCGTGCTGTGCGCGGCGGTGGAGGCGGTGGCGCCCGTGGGCAAGGTGCGGGCGTGGTGGTGTTGGCGAGGTTTGGTTTGGGAGGCTGGGGTGCGTGAGGCTGTGCAGGACCGAGGACGGCGGCCTGGGTGCAGGGACGCGCTGCTCATCACCCCCACCCACAAGCCCTAATCCCTTTCCATGTGCTGCGTGTCGCGGGCGCAGGCGCCCAAGCGGCTGGGCGCGGTGGGCTGGGACACGGTGTGCCAGCTGACTCAGCGGGCGCTCACGCACCTCTCCCTCCCGCACACGCGAGAGGCGCTCTTCCCGCAGCGATGCATGGTGCGTACGCCTTAACCAGCGCCGGCACATGTCCCGCCTCACTTCAGCTGCTTCTACCTTTCAATCCCTTCAATCATGCATTTCATTTTCCCAAATGCAGGCAAGGTACGCGATGCTGGTGGCGGCGTACGAGGGCTTCCGCCCCGCCGAGGCCGCCGTCAACGCCGCCGCCGACGCCGCCGAGCCCCTCGGCTCGCCAGGCGGCCTGGCCCCCCTCGCCAGCCCCGCCGCGCTCATCCCCCCGCCGCCGCCGCCAACCAGCGACCCCGCCGCCGCCGCCGCCACGACGGCGGCGGGCGCGGGCGCCGGCGGCGCCGACGACTTGGTCGCGGAGGTTGAGATTCGGTTGGGCGCGATGCTGTGCCGGCTGGACGCGTCCGAGGGCATGCTGGTGAACGCGGGGCTGGGACTGCCGCTGCCGGGCGTGCCGCAGCCGCCGGCGCCGCCCGACAACCCCACCACGCAGGTGCGCTTTTCTCTGGTGCCCGCCGCCGCTTCGCTTGCGCTGCCGCCGCCGCTCCTGTGCCGCCGGCGCGTCTCTTGCGCGTTGCTGTCGCTGTGGCGCTTGCGCGAGCAGCCGGCGCGGGCCACACGCGGCGTGTTGATGTGCGGTGGTAGTGAAGGGGGAGGCGGTGTGTGGCGCTGTGTGCGTGGCGAAATGTGCAGACGCGGGCGAGGCTGGCGGACCTGTCCAAGCAGGTGGTTGGCGCGGCGACGGCGCGGCTGGCGGGGCCGGCGGCGGCTGGTGCTGCCGGGGAGGAGGCCGGCGGCGGCACGGCAGCGGCGGCGGCGGCGGCAGCAGCGGCGGCGCTGAGCCAGGGCCCGCCAGGGTCCTCTCCGCAGGTGAGGGCTGAGGTGGGAGGGGTACTTGTCTCTCGGAGCTCCTGCCAGCAGGTGAGGCGCCTGCGGCGCGCATGGGCAGGAAGCGTGGCGCTCTGCGCGGGCTTTGCCCCTCAGAGCGCTCTGCGGTCCGGCCTGCCTGCCCACGTTCTCAGCCAGGCCGCCAGCCTGCCCACGTCTTGTGAGCGGCGCCAGGCACCGTCGCGCCGCGAGCACGCTTGTCCAGCCACACAGCCCACCGCTGCCCGGCGTTGATGGTCGCATCGCCGGCGAGGGAGCACGGGAGGAAACGCAAGCGCCCTTGACGCGGTTGCCTATGCCCTCGTCACGCACTTTCTCATTCGTCGCCAGAGGTGGCTAGCCAACGCCTCGGGATGCACTCGAACGCGTGCTCGTTGTCCTCGCTCCTGCTGGCGCGGCGTGCTGCTGGCGACGCCAACGCCGCGCCCAGCCCGCAGCACGCCGCGCAACGCTGTGCGACGCACTACGAGCTCGCTGCAAAGCGCAACCCGAGGCGCTGGCTTGTGCCTGCTGCGCATGGCCGGGGGCGTGCACGATGATGGGCAGCGGCGTAGCCCGTCCAGGGCACGAAGGTTGTGGATCCCATCTTGCTCCCTCGCCAGGCGCATGATGAGCCGGTCGACGGCGGGCAGGAGTGGGCCATGGTGGTGGGATGGCGTGCCCGTGGTGCGCTGCGTCCACCGCTGCGCAGCCGCAAGCCGTGGGCGGGTGGTCGGTGTCGCGAGCGCGTGGGCGGGCGGGGTAGATCGTAGGCGTGCTCTTGGCGTGCGCCACTGCCGCCTTTCGTGTGCGAGCTTGCTCTCTCTGCGCCTCTGCACGTGTCAAGTCACGGGTCAGGCTCAAGATGTGCGCATGACTTGTCCCTGCGGTGCCGCGCTGCGTGTGTGCCGCAGGCGTGCCAGCAGCGCGTGATGGGCCGCAAGATGCTGCCGGACCTCGCGCGGGCGGTGCGCGAGGCCGTGGCGCAAGCCGTCGGGCAGGTGCGCGTGCTGCGCGTGCTGTGCCCGTTCTCGCCTCTTCCGCGGCACCCTGCTCTCGCTTGATGAAGCATCCCCAGGGCTAGCATGCCCGCGTCAGCGAGGAAGCAAGTTGCTGCCACTGCGACTGCAGGCGGCGGCGCTGAGCGCGCTGTCGGCCGTCGCCAGCGCCGTGGGCACGGCGCGGGCGCCCAAGCACGCGGCGCAAGAGGACGGCGCGGTGGGCGGCGGAGGGGCGTGGGCCGTGGGGCCGGTGCCGGGCGGCGTGGCGCAGCTGGCGCCGGGTTTTGCGCTGGCCCCGCAGCCGCCGCCACTTGTCAAGGCCGAGCCCGGGGGCGTGCCCGGATGGACCTGAGCTTGGGGTTGCG
>VFQP010003668.1_pt1 | contig 15336 bp, 14 predicted proteins | sample 3512351 | NCBI WGS metagenome assembly VFQP01 (sample SAMN10412372, study PRJNA504923) | tailings metagenome | isolation source: Relicate 1 Philex TSF1 revegetated site | place: Philippines: Tuba, Benguet | collected 2017-08-29 | reverse complement strand
AGCGCGTAACGAGCGCGTCGTAGCTGAAGTTGCCGTCCTGGCCGAAGGGGATTTCGCGCAAGAGGAAATAGCGTAGGGCGTCGAAGCCCATCACTTGCTGAATGGGCGTGGCGCGTACGATGTTGCCGCGGCTCTTGGACATCTTGTTCTCTTCAAAGAGAAGCCAGCCATGCGAATAGATGCGTTTCGGCAGCGGCCAACCCGCCGCCATCAGGAACGCAGGCCAATAGATCGCATGAAAGCGCACGATCTCCTTCGACATCAAGTGCAAATCCGCAGGCCAGCGATCCTCTCCTTCCACGGCGCTCCAATACGTCATCAGCGCGTCGAACCAAACGTAAAAAACGTGGCCTTCATGCCCGGGCACCGGAATGCCCCATTGGATCGTCGTGCGGCTGATGGAGAGATCCTGCAACTTTTCATTCTTCAAAAACGCGAGGATCTCGTTTCGCCTCGCCTCCGGCTGCAAAAATTCCGGATGCGTCTCATGCCACTCGATCAACTTGTCCTGGAAGGCCGATAGTTTGAAGAAAAGATTCTCTTCGGTAACTAGCTCCAGTGGCTGCCCCGTCTCGGGATCGACGTCGCCGGGCTTAGCGTCGGCAACAAACGCCTCGTTCACCACGCTGTAATAGCCCGTGTAGCTTCCTTTGTAGATGAAGCCGTTCGCCTGGCATGCGGCAAAAAGCTTCCCGACGGCCTCGGCGTGTTGCGGGGAGGTCGTTCGCTGGAAGCGGTCGATTTGCAGTCCCAGATCTTTCCAGGTCTTCTCAAACTCGGCGCTGATAATGTCCGTGTATTCTTGCGGCGTCTTGCCCATCTTTTCGGCCGCGCGTTGGATCTTCTGGCCGTGTTCGTCGGAACCGGTAACCAGATAGGCTTCTACTCCTCGCATGGTCTTCAGGCGTTTGATGGTGTCGGCCACCAAGGTTGTATATGTATGGCCAATGTGGGGCGCCGCGTTCACGTAATAAATCGGCGTCGTCAGGTAGTACTTGTTCATCTATTTCTTGCTATTCCAGTAGGCAAAATTTGCCGCCGCGATCACATCTTTGAGCGGCACGTTTCTTTCTTTCGCGAGTGCTTGGCAATCGTCGAATTCCGGTGCGAAGCCCGTCTCGCTCACCTTAATGCGCACCGGTCCGTAAGGAGTGCGCACTTCCACGAACTCGCGCGCCAGCGTCCGCCGCTCCGCGCTGGTAATGCGCAGTCCCAGAGTAGTGGTTTCGCGAAGGATCACCGCAGCGAGCGCATCCTTATCTGATGGTTTCGCCACCACGCTGAGCATCTGCCCCGCGCGGTTTTTCTTCATCAGGATGGGAGTCAAAGTTACATCCAGCGCGCCCGCGGCAAACAGCGCGTCCATCGTGTAGCCCAATATCTGCGGCGAGGCATCGTCGATGTTTGCCTCCAGCAGCAGCACTGTTTGCGCTTCGGCTAATTGTTTCCGCTCGCCGATTGTGATGCGCAAAACGTTGGCGCGGTCCTTGAAATCTTTCGTCCCGGCACCGTAGCCGAGGCTCTGTATGGAGACCGGCGGCATCGGCCCGAAACCGCTGGCCAGTGTCGAAACGATGGCCGCGCCGGTCGGCGTCGTTAACTCAAAGGCCGGTCCGTCCACGTAGACGGGCTTCTCGCGTAACAAGGCCGCCGTCGCCGGTGCGGGTACGGGCAAGACGCCGTGCGCCATTTTCGCCGTTCCGGATCCCACATTCACTGGCGAGCAGATTACTTCCTCCACTTCCAGCAGATGCAGCCCATAGCAAGCGCCCACGATGTCGGCGATGGAGTCCACCGCTCCCACTTCGTGAAAGTGAACTTTCTCCAGTGGCAATCCATGAATGCTGGCTTCCACTTCGCCCAGCCGCCGGAAAATTTTTTGCGCGTTTGCTTTCACCGCCGCCGGAATGCCAGCATCTTCGATCAACTCGAGAATTTGCGAGAGCCCTCGATGATCGTGTTGATGCAGTTCGCCTTCATGGGTATGATCGTGACCCTCACCATGGTCATGATGGTGCGGCTGCCCCTGGCCTTCCAGCACGTGAAACTTTGTCGCCGTAATGCCAAAGCGATTCACTTTCTCGGTCTGGTACGCCGCCCCCAGGTTCAGATGTTCCAGCCCATGGATCAACTGCTTGGCGTCCGCGCCCGCGTCGATCAACGCGCCCACGGTCATATCGCCGCTCACACCCGAAAACGCGTCAAAATACGCCACTCGCATGTCTACTTCTATTGAAGCAGCTTTGGCAGAATCTCACCGCAAGGGCCGTTCAAATCCGCCCCTTTTAGATTCAACGCAAGCACTTGCGCTCCTGCCGCGCGGGCAAGCGGGATTAACTGTGCCGCCGGATACACTGCCCCGCTGGTTCCGATTACCAGAAGCAGATCCGCGTTCCGCACTGCTGCCGCACTAGCTTCCCACGCTAGGGGCGGTAGTGCCTCGCCGAACCAAACCACACCCGGCCGGGCTCGCCCACCGCAGCTTTCGCAGAACATTCCCTCCAGGTCTGCGCCGCAATCGAAGCAGAGGGTATGCATAATGTTGCCGTGGATTTCGATGACATTCCGGCTTCCCGCGAGCTGATGCAAACCATCGACATTCTGTGTAATTACCGTTGAGACCGCTTGGGCTAAGGCTCTATGCCCCGCGTGGGGTTGACAATTCCGAACTACCCCGCGCCTCCACTCATACCATTCCCAGACCAACTCCGGATTCCGGCGAAATGCTTCCGGTGTTGCCAACTCTTCCGGACGGTGTTTCTTCCAGAGACCTTCCGATCCGCGAAAGGTCGGTACGCCACTCTCGGCGCTCATGCCCGCGCCAGTTAAAGCGACAATGCACCGCGCTGACTGAACGATCTTGCGGGCTTGGTCAATCGTCATCTTGCCCCCTATCCTAGTAGTTTGAATGCGTCTGGAAGTCAGCCTCGCCGAAAATGGCCTCTCGCTCAAGCGCTTTCTCATCGCACGCTTCCCCACGCATAGCGTTATGTACCTTGCCGGTCGCGTAGTGAAAGGCGCTTGTTCCTTGGACGGCGCTCCCGCCGATTGGGGCAAGAAGTTGCGTACCGGCCAATCGGTTGAGATCGATATTGATCTGCAAGCAGCTACCGCCCGTACTCCCGAAGACCTTCCAATTGCGGTGATTTACGAAGACGGGGAGATCCTCGCCGTAGACAAACCCGCGGGCATGTTGGTTCATCCGACAAAGCACGTAAAATCGGGTACGCTTGCCAACGGGCTCGCGCACTATTTAGCTGGGCAGCGCTTTTGGTTTCCGCACCGCTTGGATCGCGATGTCAGCGGTGTGATCGCCATTGCCAAGACGGCTAATGCCACCAATCGCCTTGCCAAGCTTTGGCTCTCGCGCCAAGTGACAAAGCGATACGTCGCCTTACTTGAAGGCTCACTGCAAGTTAGGCAAATCGAAATCGACGCCCCAATTGGCCGCGATGCGAACCGCAAGCCGGAATGGGCTGTTGATGCGAATGGGAAGCCTTCGCTAACGAAGCTGGAAGTGCTGAGGCAAGACAAAACCACCACGCTCGTGGCGCTTTACCCCATTACAGGGCGAACCAACCAACTCCGCTTGCACGCAGCCCACATTGGCCATCCGATCGTAGGCGACACTCTCTATGGCGCTAACCCTGCGGAGCGCCTTCATCTACATGCGCTGTCTCTTGCGCTTCCGGAACTGCTTCTACAGTCTCAAATTCCGGCATGGGCAAAGTAAAACGGCTTAGCGCCCGGCGTGCCGTTTTGGCGACGGCCAATGCATGCGCCCCACTCCGGCCCAAAGCCGTGATGTGCCCCATCTTCCGTCCCAACCTCGGCTCTTCCTTGCCGTACAAATGCAAGCGCGCTTCGCTGAGGCGCAACACCGCGTCATAGTCCGGATCGATCAAATGATCTCCCAGTAGGTTTGCCATTGCCGCTGGCGCCACGAAGCGTGTGCTGCCGAGCGGCAACCCACAGATGGCCCGCAGTTGCTGCTCGAACTGACTCGTTACGCACGCCTCAATCGTTAAGTGCCCACTATTGTGCGGTCGCGGCGCAATCTCGTTCACCAGCAGGTGGCCATTGGGCAAACGGAAAAACTCCACGCATGCCGTCCCCACGATTTCCAGCTTCTCGAAAATGCCTCGAGTGATTTCTTCCGCTTCGCGGCTGCGCGCGCCATCGGCGAGGGTCGTATCGAGAATGTGATTGGCGTGCGTATTTTCGAAGATGCCGAAATGCGCGAAGGACCCATCAAGACCCCGCGCCGCCACCATCGACACTTCACGCTCGAACCCAGCCCACGCCTCCAGCACGCACTGCTGCCCGCCCAATTGCTCCCACGCCGCGGCAGCTTCGGCCGCGGCCTCAATCTTGACCTGCCCCTTACCGTCGTATCCAAATCCAGCGGTCTTCAGTACAGCGGGAGCCCCTATCTCGCCAAGCGCCGCCTCCAGTTCTTCCAAGCTCGTAACCGCCCGAAACGCCACCGTCGGGAAACCGTTCTGTTGCAGAAAAGTTTTCTCCCGCAGCCGGTTCTGTGTCGTATGCAGCACCATCGGCCCGGGCCGAGTCGGCGCATGCTTTTCCGCCGCCTGCGCCGCCTGGAAGCTCACGTTCTCAAACTCAAACGTAATGACGTCGCTTTTCTTGGCAAACTTGGCAATCTTGTCGAGGTCGTCGTACTCGCCCACCACCTCTTCATCCGCAATCTGCCCCGCCGGGCTCTTCTTATCAGGCGAATAAACCCGCACGCCATACCCCATCCGGCGCGCCGCCATCGCGAGCATCCGCCCCAATTGGCCGCTTCCCAAAACGCCAATGCTTGAACCCGGAAGTATCTGTTTCATTCTTTCCTTAGGGAAGAGTTTCCGCTCGCACCTTCGCCGTTTGCTCTTCCCGGAAACTCCGCAAACGCGCCTTCAGCCCCTCATCGTGGTTGGCGAGAATCGCCACCGCTAGAAGCGCCGCATTGATCGCCCCAGCGCGCCCAATCGCTAGCGTTCCAACAGGAATTCCGCCAGGCATCTGCACAATCGAATACAACGAATCGATGCCCTTCATGGCATGCGATTCCACGGGCACGCCGAGCACTGGCAGCAGCGTGTGCGCCGCCACCATCCCCGGCAAATGCGCCGCGCCCCCCGCCCCCGCAATGATGACTTCCAGGCCCCGCTGCTCGGCTTCTTTGGCGTAATTCGTCATGAAATCCGGCGTGCGGTGGGCGCTCACCACTTTGCATTCGTGCTCAACGCCGAAAAACGTAAGCATTTCATGCGCGTGCTTCATGGTCTCCCAGTCGGACTTGGAGCCCATGATCACGCCCACCCGCGGAGCCTGGCTAGCCATCGCTATCGTTTACTGGCCTTGGCCCAGCGAATAGCCACGCTGGCCATCGTAATAGAAGAGTCCTTCGCTCTTGATGATGGCGAAGCCGCCCTTCACAAAGCTCGTATAAAGCGCCAGAACGTCTTCCTGCGTCAACTTGCCAACTTCGCCTTCAAAGCGGCAGCGCCATTGGTCCGTCTTTACGGTATCTACCAAGCCACTGGGGTAGACCTTCGTGCCGCGATTGGAGATAAATACCAATTTCAGCTTGTCGGTGCCGAGCTTTTCGATCTGCTGGCCCAATTCGTTTGCGTCGCCCTTGTCCCAATTGACGAAGATATCCACACCGGCCTGTTCGATCTTGTTGTACTTCGGATACGCGGGTTCGGCCAACTTCGGCAGCGGCTTGTATTCCACGCTCTTCAATTGATCGGGCTTTTGCCCCATGCGCGCAGCCACGGCTTCGGCAAATTCCTTCGTGCCGACCTTCTGCTTCGAAACGCCGTCCTTGAAGATGTCGTAGGTATGGATGCCGTCTTCCAGCGTCTTCAGCCAGGCATTGTGCACACGCTGCGCCGCTTCGGTTTGTCCAATATGCGCCAGCATCATCACGCCGCCTAGCAACAAGCCCGAAGGGTTCGCCAGGTTCTGACCAGCACGCCGCGGAGCCGAACCGTGAATCGCTTCGAACATCGCGTACTTCATGCCGATGTTGGCCGATCCGGCCAAGCCAACCGAGCCGGCGATCTGCGCGGCCACGTCCGAGAGAATGTCGCCGTACAAATTCGGCATTACGATCACGTCGAATACGCCCGGCGTATCGGCCAGCTTCGCCGCGCCAATGTCGACGATCCAATGCTCCTTCTCGATATCGGGATACTCCGCGCCCAGTTCGTCGAAGACCTTGTGGAACAAGCCGTCCGTGATCTTCATAATGTTGTCTTTGGTAAAGCAGGTCACCTTCTTGCGGCCATTCGCCTTCGCATACTCGAAGGCATAGCGAACGATGCGCTCCGTGCCGCGCCGGGTGATCAGCTTCAAACTCTGCGTCACGTCGGCGGATAGCTGATATTCGATGCCTGCGTACAAATCTTCTTCGTTCTCGCGAACGATCACCACGTCCATCCCCTGGTGCTTGGTCTGCACGTAGGGGTGGTAAGCCACGCAGGGCCGCACATTGGCGTACAAGCCCAGCATCTTACGTGTCGTCACGTTCAAACTCTTGAATCCGCCGCCCTGAGGCGTCGTGATCGGCGCCTTCAGGAATACCTTCGTGCGCAGTAGGCTTTCAATCGAGCTCTGCTCGATGCCGGCCGTATTTCCGCGCAGGTAAACCTTCTCGCCAATCTCGATCGTTTCAATATCGAGCTCCGCGCCACCCGCTTCCAGGATGTGCAGCGTTGCGGCCATGATTTCGGGGCCAATTCCGTCGCCGTGGGCGACCGTCACCGGTGTTTTTGCCATAAAATTTTGTGGGTAAACCTTCAGCGTACTATAGTGCAAGTAGCTTAAAAAATGTTTCCGAGAGAGTATCGCCTAGGCGACACATTGGACGATTTCTGCGTCAAATGCAAGCGCCTTACCAATCACAACATCGTTTCGCTGGTGGAAACGCGGCCCGCCAAGGTTCGCTGTTGCACCTGCTACAGCGATCATGACTATCTGAACGAGATCGCGCCGCCCCCCAAGCCCCGCAAAACCGCGTGACCCGCCGGGATTTTGCCTCGCTACTTGCCCTCCCCGCACTCGCGGTTCCTGCCTCCACGGGCCTTTCTCTCAACGAGGACGCCAATCACTTCTTCGTAAATCGCCGGGCACAACGCCTGACTCGCGAATCCATTGCTGCCTGGGTGCCGCAGTATGCAAACACCCAAGTCCGCGAATTAATCCTCAACGTGAACGCCATGCGCGCTGCGTTCGCCTCGAAAACCCGCGATTCCTTCTGGACTGGCTTCGACCCCACTCAAGGGCCAGACCAGGAACTTCTCAAGTCCATGCCCGACCCCAAGGCACGCCAGGTCTGGTTCGAGTGGATTCGATGCGCCTGGCAAATGGACCAGGATCGCCTGGACCTCTACGGCATCTGGATTCCCGAAATCCGCCGCCATCGCATGTCCCCTTGGATCAGCGTTCGCATGAACGACCTCCACGACGTCGACAACGAACGCCACCCGCTCCACTCCAGCTTCTGGAAACAGCACCCTGAATTCCGACGCATTCCCTATCGCGGCGAGCAGCGCGACAAAGCTCTCGACTATGCCCGCCCCGAAGTCCGCGCTCACAACTTCACCTTCATCGAAGAGATTTGCGAACGCTACGACTTCGACACCCTGGAACTCGATTGGATGCGACACGGCTTCCACTTCCGTCCCGGCTTTGAATCCGAAGGACAGAAGATCCTAAACACTTTTCATGCGGAAGTCCGTACCCTTCTGAATACCTGGTCAAAAAAACGGAAGCACCCCATTGGCCTCGCCGTGCGCGTCCCCGGTTCGCTTGTCACCGCGCGCCTCCTGGGCCTGAACCCCGCCGAATGGCCGGTCGACTTTGTCACGCCCACCAACTACTGGCGCACAGTCGATACCGCCATGCCCATCGAAACCTGGCGTCGTCTCCTGCCCAAAAAAGTCACTCTCGCCGCCGGGCTCGAACTAGGTCTCAATGCTTACTGGGGTTCCGTCGCCACTGGCGGCCGCGCATGGCAATCGAACTCGCTAGAGACCGTGCGCGGTGCCGCCGCTGTCTATCTCCACCAAGGGGCGGACCGCATCTACCTCTTCAACTACATGGACTCGGACACCACTCTGGACGATCCTAGCGGCTACCCAACGCTCCTGCGCGAATGCGGTGAGATCTCGACACTCGCCGCTAAGACCCGTCGGCATGTGGTCACCTATCAGGACACTTGGGCCCCAGGCGAAATGCCCGCCGCGCCATTACCGGTGGACCTTGCGCCCCAACGCTGGCGCGCCTTCCGCCTCGCTACCGGCTCATACGACGCGAAGCTCAAACCCATCGTCTGGCTCGGCCTCAAGCCCGCCAACGCCAAACTCCAAGTCCGCTGCAATGGAGATCTCTGCGCCCCGCTCGAACAAGTGGATTCCCGCAAGCCCGGCCCTAACACTCCCTGCGCCTCATTCGCCGCCAAAAACTGGCACGGCGGCGATTCTGTAATCGAAGTCACCGCCGAAACCGATACCCATCTCGAATGGGTCGAACTGGAACTGAAAGCCTAAAACGCCTTCGCCACGCGGAACGCGTATGGATCCGCGCCCGCCTCGATCATGCCGTCCGGCAGCATGCGCACCAGCACCGGCGCCGCACCGCTGGAGAAGCGCGAACGGAATTCTACGCGATGCCCGCGATTCTTTAGCGCCAAGGCCACTGGCCGGCCGAAACGCTCATCGAGCAGCAAACTGCCAGGATTCATCGCATGGTTGTCGAAGCTCGACACCAAATGCCGCGACTGGAATCTTGGCGCGGCCACCGCTTGCTGCGCATCCATGCCAAACTCCACAACATTGAAGAAGATCTGCAGCAAGCTTTGATCCTGGTTGTCGCCACCGGGCGTTGACAGCACCATGGATGGCTTGCCGTCCTGCAGGATCACGGTCGGAGACAATGTTACCCGCGGCCGCTTTCCCGGAGCGATGTCGTTCGGATGACCCGGAATCAAATAGAAGCTCTGCGCCCGCTGCGTCAGCGGAATCCCGGTATCGCCCGCGATCACGCTTGGCAAGGCCGCCCCGCTGGGCGTCGCCGAAAACAATATGCCGTCCTTGTCGATCGCATTGATGCAAGTCGTATCGCCGTACATCAGCGCATCGTCGATTTCGCGCCGCACCAGTTCTTCCCGCGACGGATGCGCTCCGTTGGCGCCCTTCACTTTGCCGGGCCGGAAATCCAAGCTCGCCATATCGCCGATCATGCCGAAACGCGACTTGCCATACTGCTTCGACAGCAACTCATCCGCCGGCACCTTCGTAAAGTTCGGATCGCCATAGTAAGCGTCCCGATCCGCATAAGCCAGCTTCATCGCTTCGGTCGCGACATGAATGTACTCTTCCGAGCCGAACTCCATCTTGCTCAGATTCGCGTTCTCCAACATATTGACGATTTGCAGTGCCGTCGGCCCTTGCGTATAAAAGCCCGGCTTGTAGACCGTATAGTTCTTGTAGGTCGCGCTCAAGGGCTCTTCTGGCTTCAAGCGAAATGTCGAAAGATCTTCATAGCGCAGCAGTCCCTTGTTCTCACGGGAAAACGCATCGATCTTTCGGGCCACATCACCTCGGTAAAAATAGTCCCGCACTGCGTCGATCGCCGTGGTTCGAGACTTCTTCAAGGAAGCCGCCCGCTGCTCCGCCGCCACCATCGCCCGCAAAGTCTTCGCCAGCGCCGGTTGCCGGAAAACTTCGCCCGGCCGCGGCAGTCTCCCTTCTTGCATGAAGTAGGCCTTCGACGTCGGCCAGCGGTCGAAGAACGGCCGCGAGTAGCGAATCACCGCCGCCCGCATATCGTCCACCAACATCTCATCGGCCAACTCGATCGACGGCGCAATCACCTGCTCAAAGCTCAGCGAACCAAACTCCCGCAACGCCACTAAGCCGCTCTCCACCATTCCTGGCACGATCGCCGGCAGCAACCCCGTCACCGGTAAATACTTACTCAACCCATTCGGCTCATTCGAATCCACCTCTAATGGATCCAGTTGGTGCTTGGCGAAAAATTCATGCGTCGCCAGCTTCGGCGCCGGCCCCACGCCCGCGATCGAAAATACCTTCCCGTCCTTCGTACGAATCAAAATGGGCGCTTCGCCGCCAAAACCGAAGTGTGAGTACTCCACGACGGCCGCGGCAAACATCGCCGCCACACCCGCATCCACGGCATTCCCGCCCTGCTTGAGCATCCGCATGCCCGCCTCGACGCTAGCATTCGTGCCCCCCGCCACCGCGCCATTCTTGCCCCGCACGGGCTCTTTGGGAAGTAGTTTTTCTAGATTGGGGCGCGTCTGTTGGGCCGTGCCGCAAGCCAAAAGAAGACCGACCAGCAAAAGAATCGTAAAAGGCCGCTTCATAGCCGAATTCTAGCGCTGAATCACGGTGCTGAATTACAGTGCCGATCCTATACTGAAAGTTTCATGACAGAACTGGAACAAGCGCTCGAGCGCTTTCGCCGCGGAGGCGAACTGCTCGCCGCCGTCACCACCGGGGCCGCCGGCCCGGAACTCGATTACCTTCCCGAAGGCGCCGAACTCAGCGCGCGCGAAATCGCTTGGCACTTGATGGACACCGAGATCGTCACCCGCGAACGCTTCTGCCGCGTGCTCGCCGAAGACAACCCAACGCTTCTCTCGTTCAACGGCAGCCTTTGGGCCCAAAAGCTCGAATACAGGAAGCGGAAGCTCTCTATCGCGGTCGAAATGTTTCGCACCGTTCGCACCCAGAACTTCGAATTATTGAAGGACCAACCCGCCGAAGCCTGGTCCCGCTCCGGCACGCATTCCGAAGACGGTCCCATGACTTTGCTCCAATTGCTCCGCCAAGCCGCTGAGCACACCGAAGCGCACGCCCTCGAAATCCGCGAACTGCGCGCACTTTACAAAGAACGTCAGAAATCTCTCCAGACCTCTTAAGGAGTCTCACTATGAAGCGGATCCTTTGCGGCTTCGTTATCGCCGGCGCTCTCTTCGCGGCCGATCGCTGGGAAGGCGTAAACTTCGCCGAAGAAGCCAAACGCTGGTGGAGCCACATTGAATTTCTGGCCGCCGATGGACTAGAAGGCCGCGACGTTGGCAGCCCGGGCTTCGCCAAAGCCGCCACCTACGTCGCCACTGAGTTCGAAAAGGCCGGCTTGGCGCCCGGCGCCGATGCCAGCAGTTATTTCCAGAAAGTTCCATTTGTTTCGCGTCGCATCGAAGAAGAGAAGTGCTCGGTCACGTTGCTAGTTCCCCCGATGCGGAAGAGCTTGCGGCTTGGCGAAGACATCAACATCGGCATGCGAGTGCCTCCCCCCGCAAAGACCGTTGCAGGTATGGTTTTCGCTGGTTATGCCACGCGCGTACCGGAATTGGGCTACGACGACTTTAAGGGCCTCGATGTCAAAGGCAAGATCGTCGTCTACTTGAGCGGGCAGCCTGCCGGAGTGCAAGGCCCTTTGGTCAGCCACTACCAAAGCGAACGGATCAAGATGTTGGGCGAACTGGGAGCGGTAGGCGCGGCAGTGATAAACAATCCCGATACTAGCGACATCCCTTGGGCTCGCTCTACTTTGGCACGCCTGCAACCCGCACTCACTCTGAAGGAAAAGAAAAGCGATGAGGGCAATATGCGCTTAAGCCTGACGATCAATCCCGCGCACGCGGACAAAATTCTCACGGGTAGCGGCCACACCATCGCGGAAATCCTCAAGCTCGCGAAGGACAAGCAACCCCTGCCGACATTTGCGATTCCCGGCAAGCTCGACGTTCGCGGCGCTGTCACCGAAGGCCCCGTCGAAAGTATGAATGTCGTCGGCATCAAGTGGGGCTCGGATCCAGTCCTGAAGAACGAGTTCATCGTCGTCTCCGCGCACCTCGATCACGTAGGCGTCAACAAACTCAGCATTGAAGACAAGATCTACAACGGCGCCATGGACAACGCATCCGGTGTCGCTAGCCTGATTGAAACCGCGAAGTATCTCCGCGAAAACAACATCGACACCAAACGCAGCGTAGCCTTCATCGCCTTAACCGCGGAAGAAAAAGGCCTTCTCGGCTCCAAGTGGTACGCCTCCCATCCCGTCTTCGGCAAAGAGAAAAGGGCCCGCATCGTCGCGGATCTGAACATGGACATGTACCTGCCGCTCTTCCCTCTGAAGGCCCTGACCATCCTCGGCGTTGACGAATCGACGCTCGGCGACCTCGCCAAAGCGGGCGCCGAAAAAGCAGGCATCGAAGTCTGGCCAGACCCCGCTCCCGAACGCAATAGCTTCATTCGCAGCGACCAATACAGTTTCATCCGCGGTGGCTACCCCGCCCTCGCCTTCAAATTTGGCTACAAAAAGGGCAGCGACGAAGAAAAGATTGTGCAGCGCTGGCTGCGCGAGCGTTATCACTCGCCGGTGGACGACCTCGAGCAACCCGTCGACAAAGAGGCGGCGGCAAAATACAACCGTGTGCTCGCCTCAATGGTCGAATCCGCCGCCAACGCCGCCGAAACTCCACGCTGGAAAGACCAAAGCTTCTTCAAGCGCTTTGCGAAAAACTGATGCCCAGCTATGTAGTTGAAATCCAAGTATCCGAAGAACAAAGAGATTTCCTTCTCGCGGAGCTAATGGACTCGGGCACCACGGGCGTCTCGGAAACCGAAACCAGCCACGGACAATTCCTGCTGCGCGCCTCCTTCGAAACCAGGGAACAAGCTGCAACCTTCGGCGATCAGATTGAAGTCGACGATACCGACTGGGTCAGCGCCAGCCATCGCCCTTGGGCCAGTCGCCTCGTCGGCCAACGCTTCTTCTTCGCGCCCGCCTGGAGTGACGAGCCGGCGCCTGAGGGCCGCTGGCGCATCCACTATCAAGACGGGGCCGCCTGCGGCAGTGGAGAACACCCTTCCACTCGGCAATGCCTCGAAGCCATGGAAGAATTCCTGCAACCCGGCATGCGCGTGCTCGACATCGGCTGCGGCGCCGGCCTCTTAAGTTACGGCGCTAAGCTCCTGGGCGCTTCCTTCGTCGTCGGCGTTGACATCGAAGCCGACAGTTGCGTTTTGACCCGCCAATTAGCCGGCGTGCCAGTCGTCCGCGGTAGCGCGAACGCAATCCACGGCGATTTCGACCTGATCGTTGCCAACGTAAGCGCCAGCGTCCTGTTAGACCTTGCCGATGAAATCCTGCGCCTCGCCAAACCGGGCTCTCGCCTGATCCTCGCTGGCTTCGGCGCCGAGGAAGCTCATGTTGTCAAGAGCGTCTTCGCCACTGGCCCTGTACAAGAACGTATCGAGACATTCGGCAGCGACGAATGGAGCTGCCTGGCCTTAGACATCCCCAGCCTCGATACGGGATACTAATTTCTAGGCGGGCGCGTAGCTCAGTTGGATAGAGCATCAGCCTTCTAAGCTGAGGGTCACAGGTTCGATCCCTGTCGCGCCTACCAAATTATTCGGCTAACGTAACCGCCACCCGCTTCGGATCGATCCGCTTTACTTCCGCTTTCCCTGCCGTTGCCAGCCAAAGCGAACCCGCTGCAAACTTCAACGTTCCCGCCCCCTCACCATAGAACTGCTGCATCACCTTATCGTTCTTGACGTCGATCTTGGTTAACGGAAAGCCCGTCTGCGAAAGCCATAGGTAGCCATCGCCAAACGCCATTGTTCCCGCCGCACCATTTACCTTTGTCTCGATCGTCCCCGTCACCTTGTTCGTCTTCGGGTCGATCTTCGAAATCTTCCCTTCCTTCTTGCCCAATACATAAAGCGTCCCCTCCGCGAATGCAACCGCCACCGGCTCCGCCGCAGCCTCAATCCTATCGGTCACCACATTCGTCTTCGTATTCACGCGCAGCACACGATTTTCAGCGGGGCAAGTCGCCCAAATGGCATCGGCTTCAAACGCCAGCGCGTTGCAGCCGGCAGCCAATCGAAACTCCGCCACAACACTGTGCTCCCTCGGATCCAGTCGCGAAAGTGTCCCTTTGCTATCCGTGATGGCCCAGATGCTATCGCCCGAAGCGACGATTGTCTGATCGCCAGCCTGCGCGCCGAACTCCAGCGTATTCGTCGTTTTGCCGGACTTCGTATCGATCTTCAAAATCGAATTCTTGCCACACGATGGAGCCCACAAGGACCCAAACGCGCTCACCATCCCGCCGCACAGTCCCTCCGCCCCACTCCAGGCTTCCAGCGTCTTATTCCCCTTGGTGTCGATGCGCGCGATCTTTGCGCCCTGCGTCGCCAGCAGGTTCTGCGCGAAAAGCAGCGCGCCTGCCGGACTTTCCAACGCCACCACCGCTTCCGCCTTCAAACTCGCAAAAGGAATCTGAATGCCGGGAACGTTGATGCCGCCCGTCGGCACGACCTTCCCTTTTTCCTTCACCGTCGCCAACGCCAACACCCCTAATAACACTCCGGAACACAATGCCTTCATGGGAACGGACCTCTGTTTTTGTTTTTTGGATGGGTTGCCGCGAACGATGACGGCGGGGCGGGCATGGCCTGAAGCCTAGATTATAGCGAAGCCTATGCCGGATTGATGCCCGGCACGCCCTCATAAACGTCCCCTAAACGCAAGTCCCTGCCTAATGTGCGAATGGGGAGTGTCGCCGCCAACCCGGAATACTTCTTGCGCTGCCACTTACCAAAGCTGTCCCGCAGCCAGTGATGCCCAATTGCGCTTGTGCTCTCTAGCAACAAATATTCATCGAATGAGGCCAACCGGCAATACTTGGCAAATTTTCCAGACATGTCGTAATCCCGCGTCGAAGGGCTCAGCACTTCAACCACCAACTTGGGATTGGTAAGCACACGGTTGTTTCGATTCCAGAACTTTGGCTTCCCGCAAAGTATGGCCGCATCCGGATAAACGAATTCGTCTTCCCCACCTTCCACCAGAATCCCCATATCGCTGCTCAACACGAGGCACTTGCTCCCGCGCGCCAGCAAGCTCAACTCCCGGACTACCCCAGTCGTGCAAATGGAATGTTCTAACGTTCCTCCTGGCATGAGCACCACCAAACCGTGATGAAATTCATGCTTATCGTTGGACCGCTCCTCGAACTGCAAGAATTCCTTGAAGCTCATGGTCGGCCCTTCCACCGCTTTGGCTCGCGCGCGCATTCGTTTCCAGTGTAGCCCTCCGCTAAAACGCAACACTCCAAGAGCGAAAGCGCCCGGCCCCAGGCCTTCTCCGGCCGGTCTAGAACGTCAGCCGCGCGGAGACCTGGATTTGCCGCGGAGTCCAGTAGGAGTTAATGAACTGTTGAATGCCGTCACCAGCGCCGGGATTGACATTGCCCTGAATATTCAGGGCGTTGAATGC
>VFQP010003666.1_pt1 | contig 15348 bp, 28 predicted proteins | sample 3512351 | NCBI WGS metagenome assembly VFQP01 (sample SAMN10412372, study PRJNA504923) | tailings metagenome | isolation source: Relicate 1 Philex TSF1 revegetated site | place: Philippines: Tuba, Benguet | collected 2017-08-29 | reverse complement strand
ACACACACACACACACACACACACACACACACACACACACACACACACACACACATCACCAGGTCCCCCGTTGGCTGACCTCCAACCTGTGGCCCCGCACCCCCGGCATGAGCTCTGCAGTGCGTTCCCTCAACCAAACCGTGATGCTGATCTTCAGCAATGGTTTTGTTATTGGCTGTGTGGTGGGTGTTATACTCAACCTGCTCATTCCTGATGAGACGGATCATGAGCTTATTGAGTATGAATTCCACAAGGCACATCGTCTGTTTGAAAAGGTATATCGTTGTTGTAGAGTGGATGTGGGTGAGATGTGTGGGTGGGGGGGTTATGTGGGCGGGTATGGTGGTGGTTGTGCAGATAGGTGGCATGCTTTTGTGTTGGCTGCTGGTAGTACATGGTGTCCATTATTGATGGACACAAACGATGAACACCATGCCAATTGTTGTACCCCATTTGAATACCCACAATATATGTTATTATTATTCTGCACATTTCATCCATGCACACCTGTGCATATCATCTTTACACAAACCTATATCATCTGTACAAAAACACACCACATCATGCCCTACCACAGTCAAAGACCAAGCGTGCAATGAGTGGCCACTATGATCCTTCCATTGGTAAATCATCACTGGGTGGTAAAGCCTCCACCATCTCAGATGACGCCTCCTCTGATGATGCCAAGGCACCTGCCAGCCCTACCACAGCACCTGTGGCCCAAATTGTCTAAGTCACTTGTGACCCGGATTGTACAAGTCACATGTGGCCCAAATGTGTGTGTAGGCATGGTAGGTGTACTATGTGTGGTGGTTGTAGAAGTGAGTGTCCTGGTGGTTGCACCACTCAAGCTAGAGCACGTTGAGGTTAGATACCATGTGTGTCACATTTTGCTTTGTAGTGTAGTTTCGTTGTACTACAGAAGCAGAATTGTGTTGTTGATACGCACTTGGGGACGCATTGGTAGATATACCATTTGTTGGGTATACCATTTGTCAGCTAGACCATGTGTGAGGTATACCAGTGTTGGGTATACCGTGTGTTAGGTATACCATGTGTGAGGTGTACTATTTGTTTGATGTACTACTTGGGAACCGCTTGTTGCACTGCAACCTGTCAGATGCTTATCATTCAAACACCCTTCAACACTCTTGCGACCTGTGGTGTTTGCATCAATGCACCACATTTTCTTATTCATACACCTACCTATTGGGGAACCGCCATGTGCTTGTGTAGTTGCACTGCGTATTGTTTTTCCATTTTGCATTGCTTTTTCTTTCATATTGGGATGCTTGTCTGTGTTTTATGCTGTATTGTACACAACCATGTGTGTACGTACATCTCTGCTCTTGTATGTACACACCCATGTGTGTCCATACACCCCTGCACTTGTACGTACACCCCTGCACTTGTACGTACACCCCTGCACTTGTACGTACACCCCTGCACTTGTACGTACACCCCTGCACTTGTACGTACACCCCTGCACTTGTACGTACACCCCTGCACTTGTACCTACACCCCTGCACTTGTACCTACACCTGCTTGTGGATGTTGCCCTGCCTTGCCCTGTTCGTTTGTCCTCACATGGGTTCTACATGCATACACACGCACACGTACATCTTGCTACCCGCTGCTGTTGTTGCATGTACCCTGTTATCGCACATGCATGGTTTCTTTCGTCACTCTTCCTTCTCACATGCATGCTTTCCTATGTCACTCGCTGTGTACATACATCCTTTGTCTCTATGGAGCAAGTGTATTGGGCTGCACCTCACCAGTGCACATAACTTATGTAACGACTACTGTCAATTGTACTACACTACTGTCAATTGTACTACACTGCTGCACTACTACACTCTTGCACTCATTTTACATGCATGGGCAGCGTGTTTTCATGATGCATGCTGTGGTGGTACAAACACGCATGCTTTGGTCAAAACAAAAAAACCACAAACACACACCACCTGCTTCATTGTGAGGTATCATCAGCAGCATGCTGTTCAATGTGCGGCAAAAACTTGCCGTTGAATGTCACCACAACCCGCTTTTCCCCTTGTTTTCCCTCTACTGTACGCACGGTCATGTACATGTCTATTGCACTCATGATGCCATCGCCACACTGTACACGAGAGGAGCAGGAGGAGGGGAGGTTGTGGTACCTTCTTCGTATACGTCGTGTGTCACAACAAAACCAGCATACCTGTTCATTGACAAGTGCTTTGAGAGCACATCCATAATGTGTGATTGCCTCATAAAAGCGGTAGACAAGTGGCTCCTAGGAAATATGTGTTTGTGTGTGCTTGTGCAACCACACATATACACACACCATGCCTCTCCGTGTAACCACCACACACCATCACCAACACAAACACCCACCATACCTGAAGAATGGCAGGGTCAAAGCGTCGTTGAGCTGCCCGTTGCATTTTCACAATTTCGTCATTCGTCAATGCTGGAACTGCTGCCCGTAGCCTGTCCACTGCTGCTTTTTTTAGCTGTGCTTGTCCAAAAAACAGCTGTGTGGTGTATCCATTGGTCCATCCGCATTCATGGGCGATTTGGTCAAACGTCTTGCCTGATGACTCCTTGGCTGAGAGCAGAGTTGCAACATAGGAGGCATGTGCTGTGTTGATGGTGAAATGGGTATTGGTGACATGGGTATTTAATTCACATAGTATGTGCATATGATCGAGCAAAGAAAAAGAACATTACCAGCGTACCGTCTGGCGACGAGGGGTGTGCAGCGAGGTTGTTGAGGTGTCGAACATTGCATCTTGAAGTTTGACTGACGGTATGGGTACTCGTCAGCAAGCGAGACGCTAGCAGACGCCGCATGATTGAAGATGACATTGTGTTATTTGCAATGCGATTTCGATGCTGGATGGTCACAAAACCATGAAAATGCGTTTCAACCATTTCAACCTTGCACACTTTGTTTACAAGACCTCAACACGATGTTGCGTACCTTACAGCAGCATCTTGCAAGGCAGCTGGTGCAGGTTGCAAAAAACACCCAACATGGCAACACCATTTCACCTGCCCATCAGATCATCCCCACCAATCCAAAGCTGATATGGACGCAAGCCTGCAAAAATGCGTTGTCATCAACACCATCGACACCATCAGCAGCATCACGCATCCATCTGGGCCCAATTCTACAATCACGCCGTACCCTGCGCACCATGCGTGAAGTTGAGGATTGGTACAGCAGAGCATCGGAGTTGATGTATCGGCGGCAAAAAGGTGTGTGGGGGTGCCACTGTTGTGGTGGTTCCCTGTACATGTACCATACCCAAACCTCTGCATACGCGCACCCACACCTTGCGCACCCACACCTTGCCCACCCACTCCACACAGATGCAGACAAGGTGTTGTACACGCTCCTGGGTGTCAACATTGGTGTCTTCTTCCTATGGCAAGCACAACCTGAAATTGCGATTCGACATTTTCTACTGGTCGGTGTGTTTTATCTCTGTATATAGCATGTTTCTTGTGTGTCTCTGTCCAGTGTTTTGTGTGTCTCTGTATATAGCGTGTTTTTTGTGTGTCCCTGCTCCCCCTCTTGTTCTCCCCTTGTTTGACTCAACAATTGTTTGACTCACCGCAACCCCTGCATTCCCCCAGTCCCCGCAAAACCTGCAGTCAGGGCGTGTGTATACAATACTGACATCAGCATTCAGTCAACGGGATTTTGGACACCTGGTATGTTGGTGGTTGTTTTTTGCATGGTTGTATGTGTGGTTGATTGTATGTGTGGTTGTTTGTATAGGTGGTTGATTGTATGTGTGGTTGTTTGTATGTGTGGTTGTTGTTGTAATGTGTAGGGGATATGTGGTGTGCACAGTGATGTGCGCTCATGGTCACGCATTTTCCATACTTACCCACACCCCCTCACCCACACCCAACAACCCTGACCACAACACACAAAATATAACACAGGCGAGCAATATGATTACATTGTATTTCTTTGGTCGTAGCATGGGTGCTGTGCTGGGTGGTCGAGGGGTATGATGAGTGTGTTTTGTGTGAGTGTTGTGTGTTGTTTTGTGTGTGTGTTGTGTGCATGAGGATGTTGTTTTGGAGGGCATGTGTTGTATACTATGTGCACACAGCACATGGGCAGTACAAACACCGATTCACACACTCAATACACACACCAAGATACACATCAATACACACACCAGTACACACACTCCACACACACCAATACACACACACCAACACACACTGAAAACACACCCCAACACACACTGAAAACACACCCCAACACACAGTTGGCATCCCTGTATTTGTTGGGAGGTCTTGCAGGTGGTGTGGCACATGAACTATGGGCAGCATACAAAAGCTGGAAATATGGTATGACTATGCATGAGTAGTACATGTGTATGTACTATATATATGTATATTGTATATACTTTGTATATATACTGCGTGTATACTGTGGATATGTGCATCTTTCTCTCTCTATATATACACATATCTGTATAAGGTGTATATATGCACACAAATAGGTGTGTATATAGCCTACTTCACTCCCCCCCCCACCACAGCTGGGTCCCAGTGGCACAAGCATTGGCGATTCTCCAACGCAGCCCTGGGTGCCTCTGCTGCTGTCAACTCCATACTCGTGTGCTCCATATGCCTGCAGCCACGGGCTACAGTACTACTCTATGGCTTTGTGCCCGTGCCAGCAGCATTGCTGGGGATCTTGTACATTACGTATGATTTGCGGGGACTGCTGTTTGGAGGGGAGGGTCATGGGGGAGCGAATGTTGGGTATGCAGCACATATTGGTGGGGCGTTGTGTGGGGCACTGTTTTATGTTGGGTTGAGGACGAGGCGCCTGCCACACGTGTTGCTGCAATAGTTGGGTGGTTTTGTTGTCCACATACCATGTCCAACCCACCTCTTGTTTATCCATGTCCCACCTCTTGTTTATCATAATCAACTCCATGTAATAAACCAAGTATGGCTGCAAAATACGACATGAAAACAGCAACTATGTTTTCCATCGTGATGATCTGGTGTTGTTTTGGTGTCGTGCGTTGTCTAGACAACGGAATGGGGAAAACCCCTGCAATGGGATACAATACATGGAATGCATTTCACGAAAACAGTACGTTGTGATAGTTGCACTGACAGTCAACATCGTTCCATCCATCACCGTTCACCAACCCCCCACACAGTTGATGAGGAGCTCATGGTTGCACAAGCACATCGTTTGGTGGATCTAGGCTTGCGTGATGCAGGCTACAAGTACTTCAACCTCGACGGTACTAGTTGGCGGGATGGTGTGCGGATTGGCGGGATGGTGTGGTTGTACTTGCTCAACAAACACAAACACTCATACACACAGATGCATGGGCCTCTCCCTACCGTGACCCTGCTGGGCGCATCACTGCTGATCGTTCACGCTTCCCCTCGGGTATACAAGCACTAGCTGTGGAAATACACTCACTCGGTATTTGTTGGGTGTGTTGGGTGTATATATCCACTGCACAAACAACAACAACAAACAATAACAACAACCAAACAACCAAACAACAAACACCACCAAACACCCCCACCAAACACACCACCCCCACCAAAAACAGGACTCAAATTTGGTATATACAGCAGTGCAGGCCTCAAAACATGCCTAGGCTGTTGTCAGGGGAGCCGCCATCATGAACCTTCCGACGCAGCTGCCTTTGCCGAGTGGGGTGTGGATTATTTGAAATACGACAACTGTTATGTGGAACCCAATGATGATGTCGTACCTCGTTTCACAGCCATGAGGGACGCTCTCAATGCTACGGGGCGGCCTATGGTGTATGCCATGTGTGAGTGGGGGGTGGGGAGCCCCTGGTTGTGGGCGCAGTCGGTGGGGAATAGCTGGAGGACGACGGCGGATGTGGGGAATAGTTGGGAGGATGTGTTGAGGGGGTTGGATGATAGTGTGGGGTTGGCACAGTTTGCTGGGCCAGGTATGTGTGCATTGTGGTGTGTGTAATGTGGTGTGTGTATTGTGGTGTGTGTGTGTGTATGTGTGTGTGTGTTGCAGCAACAACAACAACAACAACAACAATAACAACAGCAACAACAACAACACACCCAGGAGCATTCAATGATCCAGACATGTTGCAAATTGGCAATGGGCGATTAAAACTATGTGAGGAACGTGCACATTTTGCCCTGTGGGCTGCACTGAAGTCACCCCTGCTCATTGGGGCTGATCTTCGGTGTGTAAGGGTGGGTGGGTGGGTGGGTTCTCTGTGTGTGTGTGTGTGTGTGTGTGTGTGTGTGTGTTACTCTCTCTCTCTCTCTCTCTCTCTCTCTCTCTGTGTGTGTGTGTGTGTGTGTTTCCCCCCCCCCACCCCCAAATCACCAGCCACACACTCCCACCAACCCCCCCTACACACAGCACCATCCACCCAGCATCCCTAGACATCCTCCTCTCCCCTGATATCATAGACATCAACCAAGACCCACTCGGTATCCCTGCTGAGCTGGTGTGGAAGCAGGGGCCCCTTGAGGTGTACGCGGGGCCCCTTGCGCACAACGCACGGGTGGCAGTGTTGTTCAATAGGCTCAACACAGATAGCCAATACCCAACTAGTAATATAACAGTGTTGTGGGAACAAGTGGGTGTGGAGGCTGGTAGTGTGTGTCGAGTGCGGTATGTAGAGGGTGGGGGGTGGGGGGTGCGGTGTATGTGGGGATGATCGGGGTGTGATTGGGGTGTGAAGGGGTGTGTGTGTGTGTGTAGGGGGGGTGATGTATGTGTACATATGGGTTTTGTGTGTATGTACAGGAAGGGGCAAGTGACTGTGCAGAATGACTTTTTCACCCATCTCCCACAATCACCCATCTCCCACAATCACCCATCTCCCACATACACCTTGTGACAACCACACCCTTGTGACAACAACACCCCTGTGTGATCCCAGGGAGTTGTATCATCAAGTAGACCTAGGTCAGTATGCAAAGGGGGTCCGGGTCCCTGTGGGTTTGAGGGATGTGGTGGTACTGAAGGTGATGTGTGAGGTGGGTGTGGATGCTGACTGGAGGCCGTGGACAGCTGTGGAGATGTACAGGTAGGATGATGATTGGTGTGGTGTGGTGTGGGGTTGGGGTTTTAGGGGGCACAGGAGACCGTGTGTGTGTGTGCTGGAGGTTGTGGGCAGTACCTGTACAAGGGGAAATTGTTCCTGAAAAACAACACAGCAACGTTCTTGTCATCAATCACACACACAAACACACACACACACACACACACACACACCACACCACACCACAACACAACACAGACGTACAGATTTGGAAGATGTACCATATATACCATTGAAGCCACTGGCCACATTGCACAACCAGTGGAAGCCAGCACGCAGGATGACAGCCACATGGGTGCACGATGACATGAACGATGACCCCATACAACTCGACCAGCAGCAGCACAGGAAGAGCACAGGTGTGCACGAGAATGAATGACTCGGGCAGGCCCTGCTGCTGGTGTGGGTGGTGCAGGCATGTGCGTGTGTGGCAGTGTGTGGTTACTGGGTCACACGGCGCAGGCGTGGCAAGAGACGGGTGGCAGCAGGGCCGCAATGTTGAAGTGGGGAGTGGAGTAGTGAGTGGGAACACGGGCGACGCACATGCAACCCCAAATAAGGCACATTATTTTTGTTGTTGTTGGCGCAGTTAACACAATTGTCAACGATGCACGATCATTGCGAACGATAACAAAACACGCCAATCACAAGAAAATAGACACAGTGTTACCTTGGAGACATTTGACTTGCGGGCACGATGGCAAGCTGTTGCGCTGTCCTGCTGCTGGTTTTGTTGGCATTTTTTTGTGCAGCAGTAACAGGCTCTGCTGTGGTTGCAGAGGGGGAACTGACATCTGACCAAGTATGTGGAAGTTACACCGATTTATTGCAAGGATGGGGTTGGAAGTTGCATAAAAACACCCCGTACATGCGCAGATTTCTGGCTATGTGTCAATACACGACGACGGCGATGTGCACATTGCCGACCTTCGGTACGGTTTGTGTAGCCAGGTGGCACTTGTGCAGAATAAGATGGTAGTGTGCCCACGTGTGTACGTACACATGCAGGTGCAAGCATCCCCACCCCGTCCATGTATGGGTACAAGATGAACGAGGGTATGTGTGGAGGAGTGCTGCACAAGCACTACCACCACCGCAACCATCTCCCCCCCACCACAGCGTTTCCTTTCAACTCACCTCAACCCCCATCGACGAGTCCCTGGACAGCACCCCACTCATCACCCTGCCCACATCCCTTTTGGACGCGGCCACCATACGTGCCATTTACCTCAAGCAGGCGGATGATGATCAGACAACCATCGCATCCGCATCACTCTCCGCAATGCCCATCCACCGCCGCCGTACCCTTTTGCAAGCATCCTCCTCATGCAATTCAAGCTGCACCTTGGATTTCAAGGGCTCCACTGTGCAATTTTGCCAGTGCAGCACATTGCTACAGCGTGTTGGGTTGCGCGTGTTTTGGGGTGCAGTGCAGGACGGCAGCATGCAGATGGGTCTCACCATGAACGCTGCCAATGAGCAGTGGATGGGGCTTGGGTTTCCAGCACAACCAGGTGTCATGGTGGGGTCTGATGCCGTGATTGCACGCAAGGGCACTGGCAGCAATGGTGTGTGATGGTGTTTGGTGTGTGATGGTGGGGGGTGTTTGGTGGGGGTTGGTTGCTATTGTTTGCATTGACCATGTGCAAATTAGACATACACATACACATGATACACACATGAGAGTGTGGCACATCCACCACTCGCCAACCTACACGCAACCCCAACCTACTCTCAACCCCTCTCAATACTGATCACACCACACACTCAGGGTCGCCCAGTGTGGGCCAGTATGCCCTCAATGGTCAGATTGCCAGCCTCATAGTACCTTCCAATGGCCTGAAGCTGACTAGTGAACAAGTAGAACAATCCGGAAACACACTGACAAGTATGATCACACTTGGGTGGGTGTATGTGAGTTTTAGGTGGGAGTATGAGCACATTGGGTGGGTGTATGTGGTGGGTGTTTGAGTGTGGGTGTGGGTGTGTGTTTTGGTGGTTTGTATCAAGCTCATGGTGGATACCCTTTCTACATGTGTCTTGATGATGTTTCTTCTACATGTGCTTTTGACCCCCCCCCCCCGAACCCTACACATTTATACCACACCCACACTTCCACACCCACACCAACACCAACACCCCACCACAGCCATTTTCACACTAGCCAGTGGTGGCAATGTGGACCTCACACAGAGCACTGAAAACATCATCTATGCTGTTGGCTTGCTCAATGGCAACACACTCAGGGAACACAATGCATATGGAGATGCAGGCATTGCACTCGTGCAAGGTGTGGGTGGAGGTTGTACGTGGTGTGGAATGTACATGTGAGGTTGTATGTGGAATAGGATGTACATGTAAGCCTATGTGGAACAGGGTGTGCATGTGAATGTATACCTGTATGTGTAAATGCATGTATGTCTTTGTATGTTGCCCATAAGGTGTACAAGTGAGCGACATGAAATACAATCCCCCCTCTCATTTCATACTATACAGGTACCCCAAACGCTCCAACAGGGGCCCCCACTACGTCAAGTGCACCCACAGGAGCACCTACACCAACACAAGCACCTACACCAACACAAGCACCTACACCTACACCAACACAAGCACTTACACCAACCACCACCACCACTGCAACCACCACTGCAGCTGCTCCTGCACCTTCTGCTGGCTTGGTGCGTGATGTTTCTGCTTGTGTGTGATGTTTCTGCTTTTGTGTGTGTAGTGTTGTACTGTATGTATGTGTATGTATGTGTATACACTATGTGTTTGTGCGTACGCTCTATTTGTATAATGCGTTTGTGCATGCATGTGCAGTATACGCAGTACCCCACATGCCCCCCCCACCCCCCACATGCCCCCCCCACCCCCCACACAGTCTGGTTGTCAACTCACCATCAACAGCAACACCACCACCTACCAGCGGTGCCTCTCATTCCCAGGCAACATTTTGTTTTACTGGAATGTTCCATCCAATGCTTCCAGCACCATATTGCAGGGGGCCCTCACCTATCAGGGGGCCGGGTGGGGGTCTGTGGCGTTTGCAGGGACCCCTCAAACCATGGTGGGGTCAAATGCACTGGTGGTGGCTACAAGCACAGGGTCCCCCAATGGTATGGGTGTTGTTTTGTGTTGAGAAGGGTTGAGAGGGGGGGGGCTGAGAGAGGGGGAAAGGAGTGTTGTTGTGGTTGTGGAGGGAAACCAGGGGGTTGTGTTGTGTGTTGTGTGGGTGGGTGGGCCTATCCTACACCACCCAAGACACTATTATTGTTATTAGTATTACTAGTATCACACACAACACCAATCCCACAAACCCCCCACAGGCATTTACTTCAATGGCTACTACCTTGCTGGACAAACATCATCTACTGTGCAACCCCCTGCCAACTTTACCTTTGTGGGAACCCCCTCTACAGGCACAACACCACAAGGTGCCATGGCGGCTGTGTTTACTATCAATGTAGCACCTATCAATGTGAATTTGACTGCAAATCTGTCATTGCTGTATGCTGCAGGGCCTGTGGGGAACAGTCGTCGTCGTTTGCAGCAAACTGGTGGTATGCAGTGGTGGTGTGGGGGGGGTTGTGGGGTGTGTGGGGTGGAGGTCGGTGTTGATTGAGGGGTGTTTGGTCATTGTGGGTGTGGTGTGTAGTACCTGTACTGTTGTTTCTAGTGTTGTTGTTTTGTCTTGTGTTGTTGTTGTTTTGTGGTGGTGTGTATACCCACAGCCCCACGTGTGTATCACACATGTACACACCACACACACCTTTGTAAACCCCCTACCCCACACAGCCCCTGTATTGCAGCAGCACAGCATATACAGTGACACCACAGTGAACCTGCTCTCAAGTGGTGTTCCAAGTAGCAATGGCACAGTGCAAACAGTACCAGAGGGGGATTCACAAGCTGCACTACAAGCGGTATGGTGCTGGGGCTGGAGAGGGCTTTGGTGGGGGGGCTGTGTGTAGTGGTTGTGTGAGTATGCAGTTGGTTTTTGTGTTGGTGGGTGGTTGTGCTGCATGTGTGTGGAGTGTGATTACTGCGGTGGTGTTGTGCATGGTGCTACTTATGCGTGATCACACAACAACAACAACAACAACAACAACAACAACAAGCTCCTATTCATGTTCGTGTGCTGCACACACACACACTACCCTGTATATTCACATCTCCTACACACATCTCCACACCCACACATACCGACACAACCCATACCTCCCCCCCCCAATAACACACAGGCACATGGTTTTTGTATGGCAATTGCATATGGTATCCTCTTCCCCATTGGCATAGGCATAGCACGCAACTTCAAAGCAATGGGGACAGCATGGTTTTACGTGCATGTGGTGGTGCAGCTGCTGGGTTATTGCCTTGGGTTGTCGGGCTGGGTGATTGGGTTTGTGCTGGCGGGGGGTACTCATACCTATGCACTTCACACGTATGTGGTGTGTTGTTGTGGTGTGGTGTTGTGGTGTGGTGTTGTGGTGTGTTGTTGTGGCTGCACATTGTAGTGCTTTGTACACGTGCTCTTGTCACCCAGCACACCACACATGCATCATCACCACCACAGGGGGTTGGGTATTGCTGTACAAGCATTGTTTACACTGCAACTATCTGCGCTGCTACTGCGTCCCAAACCCATATCGAAATTCCGACGAGTGTGGAATGTGCTGCATTGGTATGTGTGTGGGTCTAGTTGTGAAGTTGTGAGACACACACCCATCATGTACACACACCACACACCATTCTCACACACCCCCACACACAGGTGGGGTGGTCGAATTGGGTTGGGGTTGGCTATATGGAACATTTACCTAGGTCTCATTGATGTCTACCCTGGTGTCACTGGCAACAGCCTCACAGGTGTGTTGATGGGATGTTTTGTGTGTTTTTTGGGATGTTTTGTGTGTTTGTGTGTACTTGTGTATATGTTTGTGTATGTTTGTGTATATGTTGTATACTTGTGTATATGTTGTATGCTTGTGTGTGTATTTTATATATTCTTGTGTGTGTTCAACATCCGCAACAACCCTCACACTCCTTCCCCCCCCCAAAACAACCACCACCACACACACACACACACAGGGTGGACTATTGCATTCTCTGTGGTATTTGGCATCATCATTGGTGGCTTCTTCCTCCTCGAAACATTCAAGTACATCCGCCTCCCACCACCTGGTGACCTTGTGCGTGTACCCGATGGTATCCCTGATGATGCCAGTGGTCGGTACATTGGCCGAGTGCCAGATGAAGCTGTGCCGGTGGACAAAGCAGCAACAACAAATGGTAGGGCAGCAACAACCAATGGCAGTGCTGGACAGCAGTTTATGTCGAGTGTGTCCAAGCGTGGCAGTGCATCCAATGGCATGAGCAGCAATGGGTACACCAGCAATGGGTACACCAGCAATGGTGATGCTGATGCTACCACCAATTTGGTGGCTCATTAAAGTGTGTGGTGGTCTCTCCACCATTATACATTGTACCTCGTTACACTGGGAAATTGCTGGAAGATAATTGGCAGAACAATGTTCTGTTGATGTTACTGTGTTGTGAGTGTGGTAGGATATTTGCAGTCAAGAATGCACAACACCAAGCCTTTTTGGTTGTTGTCAGTATGTACATACACCGAGTTTTATGTTGTGCTGCTGTGCAGCTCAACCAGGTCATGTGTCATGTTGGCGCTGGCCGCATGTCATGTGTTAACTTGCCAGGGCATTGTTTTGTGGTAGAATATGCTTTGTTTTCAATCTGCGTCTGTATTCAAGGTGGTATTGCCAGGCGCCCTGTGGGGTATACAAATACCGCTTGTTATGATTCCTGTACATATTACACATGTGTAAATGTCAGGCAGAATTCCACACATATTGCCTGCCTATACTTATTGCAGAGTGAGAAACAGTGGTGAGAAACAGTTGTGAATCCAATCCAACTTTACAAGATGCAGAGCTCCAGCCACAACCATCCAAACTAGCCACGTCATGAACGACACAGAACAGCCATTACATCCGGGCAACAAGATACAGCCGATTAGCAAGGCTGCAGTGCACCGAATCTGCAGTGGCCAGGTCATCCTCAATCTCGCCACTGCTGTCAAAGAACTCGTCGAGAATGCACTGGATGCTGGTGCTACAAACATTGAGGTATATGTTGGGGATGGAAAAAAAGGCAGTAGGCTTGTACAACCATCATCATTCCACCACCGCCCCATCGTCTACCCGCCCAATCATCCAGGTGCGCCTCAGGGAGCATGGCTCTGAGCTCATAGAGGTGTCAGACAATGGCTCAGGCATTGATGCGAGTGATTGGGAGGCAGTGGGGCTCAAGTATCACACCTCCAAGCTCTCTGCGTTTGAAGACTTGCAGGTGTGAGGATGTGTGATGTAGGGAGGGAATGAATGTGATGTGTGGGGTGATGGGTGTTGATGATACCCCAGCGCTTTGGGGAGAAGCTGCGGGTATGCCATGTTGGACAGTCCATATATGGCTGCATGCAACAGCAATGCACAACCAGCATGTATATGTGCTGTGTATACACTCCCTGTACACTCCGCGTACAACAAACTTCCACACTCCCACTGCACAGCATGTTGGCACGTTTGGTTTTCGTGGTGAGGCAATATCATCTCTGTGTGCTGTTGCTCAAGTGTCCATCATCACTAAGACAGCACATGCAGAAACAGGGGTATGCATGTATATCCCTATGTCCGTGTGTGATGTATGCATGGTGTATCCCTATGTACGTGTGGTGATATAATACATACACACATGTGTACACACACGTATACAAACACTGACCCATGTGCCTACACAATTACCCCCCCACCCCCCCACCCACACAAGACAAGGTTGAAGTACAATCATGAGGGTGTGTTGGAGCAGTCAAGCCCAACAGCACGTGCACAGGGCACCACTGTTGCCATTGTGCAGCTGTTTAAGACAATGCCTGTCAGACACAAGGTAGGGTGGAATGAAAGGGGTAGTATTGCTTATGTTGTACGTAGACATTTGCATAACACATCACCATATACACACAACCCTCACCCCCCACACACACCTTCACATACTCACCTTCATACACACACACACCTTCATACACACACATACACCCCTAACATCAAAGGTATTTATACACACCTTCATACACCCCCCCCAAACAGGAATTCATACGCAACCTGAAAAGAGAATATGGACGCCTCATCATGCTGTTACAAGCCTATGCACTCATATCCACCAATGTACGCCTCACCTGCACCAACCAGGTGGCCAATGGCCCACGTGCAACGGTCCTTTCGACACAAGCGGGACGCAGTATGAGGGAGAACATAGTGGCGGTGTTTGGGAGTCGGTTGATTGATGCACTGCAAGCAATGAGGGTGGAGGGTGGAGGGGGCATGGTTATTGAGGGGTACGTTTGTTTGTGGGGGGGATGGGGGGTGTTTGCGTGTGTGTGTGTGTGTGTTGGGGGTATGTGTGTGTGTATGTTGAGGAAAAGGGAGGGTGATGTTTAAAGTCCACGTTCATGCATACACATGTATACACATTCACATTCACTTACATACATACACTCACCTCTGTGCACATGTATACATGCACACATATGTACCCACATGCACACACACACACAAACACACACACACGCACACACACATACATGCACATGTGTACACACACACATACACACACACACTCAGGTATGTGTCAAAGCCAGTGTCAAGTGGCAGTGGGCGTGCTGTTGGGGAGCGACAATACCTGTTTATCAATGGACGGTGTGTGTATTTTTGTATGTGTGTATCAGTGTGCATGTGTGTGTGCATGTGTGTGTATGTGCTTGTGAGTACCATTGAGCCTCCAGAGCCCCCTACACCCACATCACCCCGCCATCCCACCCCACCCCCCAGGCCTGTAGATTACCCCAAAGCAATCCGCATCATCAATGAACGCTACAGGCAGCTCACCAGTGTCGCCATCACCAACAAACCCACCGCCATACTCAACTGCACACTCCCCCTAGACACTGTCGATGTCAATGTCACCCCTGATAAGCGCAAGGTGCTGGTGGAACATGAAGAGCAGCTGCTCCTGGTGCTGCAAGAGGGGCTGGATGCGCTCTGGCAGCCCTCCCGATACACAATCACGAGGGTGGTGCATGGGGTGGTGGGGGTGGAGGGGGGGAGGGGGGGAAAGCGCAAGTTTGGGGGTGGGGTGGGGGTGGGGCGGGGGGGGGGGCGAGGGGGGGAGGAGAGCGAGGAGG
>VFQP010003664.1_pt1 | contig 15353 bp, 12 predicted proteins | sample 3512351 | NCBI WGS metagenome assembly VFQP01 (sample SAMN10412372, study PRJNA504923) | tailings metagenome | isolation source: Relicate 1 Philex TSF1 revegetated site | place: Philippines: Tuba, Benguet | collected 2017-08-29 | reverse complement strand
GTGATGCAACAGGCCGCAGCCTGTGCCTTTCATACCATTGTTGTTTCTGCATACACTGAGCAAGCGCTTGAAGCCTTCGCGCACGGTGTGCTGGATTTTGTGCCGAAGCCCTTCACCCGCGAACGCCTGACACAAGCGCTCGATCGCGCGCGAGGCCGTGGGAGCGCCACACGCGCGTTGCGTCACCTGGGTGTGTGGCGCGGCAGGGACGTGCAATTCGTGGAGGTCATCGACGTCTGTTGTATCACGGCCGATGGTGACTACAGTCTGCTGCAGCTTCGCGACGGACAACGTCTGCTGCACGACAAGTCACTGGACAGACTCGAGTCGCTGCTGCCGACGACATTTCATCGTGTGCACCGCTCCCACCTCGCCAACCTCGACTACGCGGAGCGTCTCGACGTGCAGAGTGGCAGCCGGTATCACCTGCACCTGCGCGGCGGGATGGTGGTGCCCGTGGGTCGCACGCGCGTTGAAGCGCTGCGTGCGCGGTTGGGGTGACAGGAGCCGTTTGCTTTGTGTTAATACCGCTGGTCCCCCCCTTGCCTCGCCCTCCCGTTGGATACAGCGTAGAAGGGAAGAGCCGCATCTGATCTGCTGATTCGTCGAAGAATCACCACCTGCAGATGCTGTTCACACTCGTTCACGGAGTGCCCGTGGCGCTTGTATCGCAGGGGCCGGCAGAGGCTCTGGCGCCAGTTCCAGCAGAGGTGCTGGACGCCGGAGCTGGGGTCGCGATCGCCGTCTGCTCAGTCGACGGGCATCTGCGCGAGGCCAATGCTCTGTTCGTCGAGCTGACCGGACTGCGCCGCGAAACATTGGCGCGCACCACGCTGGCCGACTTGATCGCTGAAGAGAATGATCCCGTGGCGATTCAGGCCTTCCTGACGGCCGTCGGCGTCGGCCAGGTTCATGCGGCCGAATTCCTCTGCCATGGTCCGGGCACCACGCGCTTCTGGTGCGACGCGGTCACCGTGCCTCGAGCTGAACATGAGCGAATGATCATTCTTCGCGATGTGTCCACGCGACGAGCTGCGAGCGCTGCGCTGCGTGAATCGCCAGCGCACGACCGCTTGCTTCTGGAGCGAGTCCAGGCCGGGATCGTCATACACAAGGCCAACACGGAGATTCTCTACGCCAACGCCAAGGCGACGGAGTTGCTGGGCGTCACCCATCAAACGGTACTTGGCGCCGTCAACACGGATCCGCGTTGGAGTTTCATTCGTGAGGACGGCACGTTGATGCCAGTCGACGACTACCCGGTTGGTCGGGCAGTCAAGACGGGCGAGATTGTTCGCAATCTGATGCTGGGTCTTCGGCGGGATAGTGACGGAAAAGAGGTGTGGATTCTCTGCAACGCGTATCCGGTGACCGGCGCTGGCGGTGAGGTAACCGAAGTTGTGGTCAGCTTCACCGACGTAACGAAGATGAAGCAGGCCAAGCAAGCGTTGAAGCGGTCGGAGGAGCGACTGCAGCTTATCCTGAAAGGGTCGTCGGATGCACCGTGGGACAACGATTTCGAACGCGGTGAGGTGTACTACTCACCGCGCTGGTTCGACATGCTGGGGTACACGCCCGACGATCTTCCGCAGAGTCACGATGCGTGGAGCCGGGTGGTGCATCCGGATGATCGCGAGCGCGTGGAGCGCAGCCTGAAGGCCTGGTTCGATGATCCGACGGTGTCGCACTACGAGATCGAGTTCCGCTTCGTACACAAGGCGGGCCACGCAGTCCAGGTTCTGTCCAGAGCGGTCATTCTGCGAGACGCGCAGGGGCGTCTGCGTCGCGTGGCCGGCACCAACAGCGACATCACGGAACGTCGGGCGCTCGAGTTGCGGCTGCGTCAGTCACAGAAAATGGAGGCCATCGGACAGCTTGCCGGTGGGGTGGCCCACGACTTCAACAACCTGCTCGCCGTAATCAGTGGCAATCTCGAGTTGTTGAGCAGTGGCGACGTCGATCCGGCGGAAGCAAGCGAGCTGCTGCGCGATGCGCTCGCGGCCACAGAACGCGGGGCACGACTCACCCGGCGGCTGCTGGCCTTCTCCCGACAGGAGCGACTGGAACCGCAGGTCGTCGCCGTTGCCGATGCCTTGAACGGTGTGGCGTCCATTCTTCGCCGCGTGATCAGTGCGACGATTACCATCGACGTGGTCTGTCCGACGGACGTTCCGCCCATTCTGGTGGATGCGGGATTGCTGGAGAACGCGCTGCTCAATCTGGCCATAAACGCCCGTGATGCGATGCCAGAGGGCGGCACGCTGCGGCTGGACGCATCGAGGGTGAGTCAGCGTCAGCTGACGGCGCCGTCCGACTCGGAGACCGGTCTCGCCGCTGGTGAGTACGTCGCGATTCGCGTTCGCGACAGTGGACATGGCATGTCGGACGAGGTGCTGGCCCATGCCACGGAGCCTTTCTACACAACAAAGCCGGTTGGGCATGGAACCGGGCTTGGTTTGGCCATGGTGTACGGGTTCGCGCGTCAGAGCGGTGGAGAGATGACCATCCATTCGGTGGTCCATCAGGGGACCACCGTGACGCTCACGCTGCCGGTGGCGCCGGTTGCAACAGCCGCCACGCGCTGTGCACCACTTGGTCCCGACTTGTCGCAGCAGCACGCTCGACCTGAGCAGGTGCTCCTGGTGGAGGACGATGCCTCGGTGAGGCAAACCTGTCTCCGTGTACTTCAGCGCATGGGATTCTCGGTGCAGGCCGCTCCCGATGGGCCGTCCGCTCTTCGGATGGCCGGTTCGATGGATCGCCTGGATTTGCTCATCACCGACGTGATCATGCCCGGTGGCATGTCCGGTCAGGATCTGGCCTCAACCATTCGTTCCGGCCGCCCCGATCTGCCGGTGGTCTTCATGTCGGGCTATCACGCCGACATGCTCGACATGGTATCGCAGCGGGACGACTTTCATCTGCTGCAGAAGCCCTTCACCTTCGCGGCCCTGCAGGATCTGGTCAATCGGATAACTGCCAAGCCCTGAGGCCCGCCGCCGGCACCCTGCATGGAACGGAGTGCCGGCGACGGATGCGCGATCAGGGGAAGATGCCCATGTCCACGTAGCTCTGCGCCACCTTGTCGATGGCGTTGACCATGGCCGCCGTGCGCAGCGTGACTTCGGGCTTGCCGATGCGGCGGTGAACCTCGACCAGCTGGCGATACGCCACGATCATGGACTCGGCGAGACCGGACGCCACGAGATCCTGCTCGTCCGCGCCCTCGGTGAGCGCCAAGGCCTCCGCCTCGGTGAACGTGGTGCCGGTCTTGCCCTCGATGGCCCGCAGCAGCTTGCGCAGCGTTTCCTCTTCATGGCGCTTCTGCATGCGACCGAAACGCACGTGCGAGAGGTTCTTGAGCCACTCGAAGTAGGACACGATCACGCCGCCGGCATTGAGCCACACGTCGGGCAGCACGAGCACGCCGCGCTCGGCAAACACGGCTTCGGCCTCTGGCGTGGTGGGGCCGTTGGCGGCTTCGGCGATGATTTTGGCCTGAATGCGCGGCGCGTTTTCGCCGGTGAGCTGATGCTCGAGCGCCGCGGGTACGAGAATGTCACAGGGCAGCTCCAGCGCCGACATGACATCGACGATGTCCCTGGCGCCGGGGAAGCCCAGCAGCTTGCCGTGTTCCTTGCGCCAGGCATCGAGGGCCACGATGTCGAGCCCCTGATCGTTGGCCACGGCGCCGTTGTATTCGGCTACCGCCACCACCTTCGCACCCGCTTCGTGCAGGAAGCGCGCGGCCCAGTACCCCACGTTGCCAAGGCCCTGCACGATGACACGCTTGCCCTCGAGGCCACGGGTGAGGCCCAGCTTCTTCATGGACTCGCCATCGTCGCAGGCTTCCCGCAGTCCGTAGAACACGCCGCGGCCGGTGGCTTCGGTGCGGCCACGAATACCGCCCTGCGCCAGCGGCTTGGCCGTCACACAGGCGATGGCGTCGAGCTCCCCGTTGGCAAGTGACGCGTAGGTGTCGGCAATCCACGCCATTTCCTTGGACGAGGTGCCGTAGTCGGGGGCCGGCACGTCGATGCCGGGGCCGATGAAGCGCTTGCGCACCAGCTCGAAGGTGTAGCGGCGGGTGATGCGCTCGAGCTCCGCTTCAGAGTACTGACGACGGTCGATCTTGACGCCACCCTTGGCACCACCGAAGGGCACATCCACGATGGCGCACTTGTAGGTCATGAGCGCGGCGAGCGCCTGCACTTCGTCGTCCGTGACGTTGGGCGCGTAGCGAATGCCACCCTTGGTGGGCGACTTGTGCTGCGAGTGCTCGGCGCGCCAGCCCTGAATGACTTCGATGCTGCCGTTGTCGCGGCGGATGGGGAAGCTGACAAAGTAGACGGCGTTGCAGGCGCGGATCTGCGCGAGCAGCGTGGGGTCGTGTTTGGTATGCGAGGCCGCGCGGTCGAACGCGTCGTTGACCTGGGCCAGAAAGCTCGTGGACATGGGTCGAGAGCAGAGGTGGGAACAACAAACGTGCGTTGAAACTTAGCGCATTCCTGCGCGCGATGCCGCCCTCCTAGCGAACGAGCAAGTCCACGCGCCGATTGCGGGCCTTGTTGGCGGGCGTGTCGTTGGGTGCCACCGGTCGGCGTTCGCCATGTCCACGCGCGCGCAGCAAGCCCCGATCGACGCCGGCGGCAATGAGTGCATCGCGCACCGCGGTGGCACGCGCCAGCGACAACGCGTCGTTGGCCGCATTGTCGCCATCGCTGTCCGTGTGGCCCTCAATCAGCACCCGTGTGGCACGACGTTCGCGAATGACTGCCGCCGCGTTGGCGATGGCACCGTTGGCATCGCTCTTGAGCGTACTGGAGGCAACATCGAACAACACGGCCGCATCGAGTGCCAGGCGCAGTGCCGATCCCACGGCCGCGACGGCGTCGATGTCCGCACCCGAATGGCGGCCCCCGCAGGTGCGGCTTCGGTTGGCGAGACGTACGTAGCGATACGCGTCATCGGGGTCGATGACTCCCGTGAGTTCGAGCTCGGCGCGCGCCCCTTCGACGCGACCCACCTCGAGCCACGTGCGACCATCTACCGAGACCGCCAGTTCGGTGGCTTCCACGGCTGGGCCCACTTCAAAGACATACAGATCGGGACCGTCCACGTCGACGAGCGCGTTGTCGTCGAAGCGCAGCACCAGCACGCCATCACAGCCCAGCGACAGAAAGCCCGGCACGGTCGTGCGCGTGTAGTCGGGTTCACCGAGTGCATAGCGCGGCTCCGCCCATTCCCCTTCTGAGGGTCGGGCGCCCGGCGCGAAGGACACGACGGAGTCGGCGAACGATGCGGCGCCTTGCGGCAGGCAAATGGCGCGGCGCCCCTGACCGTAGACCTTGCCGCTGCAGGCAGGGGCTGCACGGGATTGCTGCGCGAGTAGCGCGTGTGGCGCTGCCACGTTGCCAAGTGCGGCCAGGAGTGCGGTGAATACCGCACACGACGTCGCACGCCACTGGGTCTGCATGTGAATGCCTCCATTGTTGGGGACAGCGCCCGTGCGGACGCAAGCGTTCACCCTACTATGTCCCCCGTGTTTGCGCTCTCGCAAGCAACATCCCTGTCACTGGCGCAGCCGCGCGGCGGCAGCGATGATTGATGCCGTCTCCAACCACCGTGAACTGAACGATGCGATACACGCTACCGACTGTGGTCTTTGCGGTCCTCGCGAGCCTATTCGTCGACACCACAGCGGCCACGGCCCAGCGACTCCGTCCACGGGATGTCGATACGCTGCCGAGCCGCGCACCCGACGCGGTGGTGTCGTATGGATCGGATTCGTTGCAGGTGGGTGAACTGCGTCTGCCCAAAGGTCCGGGGCCGTTCCCACTGGTCGTGGTCATTCATGGTGGATGCTGGACGCGCGGCTTTGCGACGCGGCGCAATACGGCGGCCGTCGCCAGCGCGCTGGTCGATGACGGCGTGGCCACATGGAACGTGGAGTACCGGCAAGCCGCTGATCCGGGTGGCGGTTGGCCCAACAGCTATCTCGACATTGCGTCGGCAGTGGATCATGCGCGCACCTTGGCAACGCGCTATCCCATCGACACCAGTCACGTCGTGGTCATCGGGCACTCGGCTGGCGCCCATCTCGCCCTGTGGGCTGCGGCCCGTCATACCTTGCCGACCAGCAGTGTGGTGCGGGGCGGGAGTCCGCTGCGGGTGCGTGCGGCCGTGGCCATTGACGGACCCGGTGATCTGGCTGGCTTGGTGGGGCGCGACGCGCAGATCTGCGGCAGGCCGGTGATCGCGCCGTTCATGGGAGGCACACCGAGTGAAGTCGCTGCTCGCTACGCGGACGGCTCACCGCTGGCGCGACTGCCGTTTGGTGCGGCGCAGTACCTCGTGAGTGCCACGGTGCTCACCGCCGACGAAGCCAAGGCGTATCAAGCGGCGGCGCAGCGTGCCGGTGATCAGGTCACGCTGCTCGACGCACCCGAGGGCGGACACTTTGGCGTGATTGCCCCAGGCACGCGGTTCTGGCCGCCAGTGGCAGCGTTGATCAGGCAGGCGGTGGGACTACAGCGCTGATCATCCGGCGCCAACATCGGGGAGCGTGCTGTGCGGCCTACTTTGTCGTGAGCCCCTGCACCAACGCGCCGAGTGCGATGCCCACGATCGCGTACAGCAGTTCCCAGCTCCCCGCGCCGAGTCCGGCAATGGCGGGGCCAGGACACACGCCGCAGACGCCCCAGCCGATGCCGAAGATGGCGGCGCCGATGATGGTCTGTCTGTCCATGATGGACTCATGCTGGCCGAATACGCCGCCAAGAAGCGGCGTGGAGCGAATGCGCGGCAACAGACGATAGGCCACGAAGGTGACCACCACCGCGCCACCCAGCACCAGCATCAGACCAAAGTCCTGCAGGGTGAGAAAGTCCAGCACGACGCGCGGCTGAATCATGGTGGAGAGCGACAGGCCAAAGCCGAACAGTACGCCCGCCACGGTGGCGGCGAGCAGCTGACCACGCGCACGCACGGGAACGCGCGAGGTGCTGGTGGCCTGTCCGGCCGTGAATGTCGGCGTGCTCATGCTGCCCCCAGGCGCGCCAGCACATTGGCCGTCGCGATGGCCGTGAGCATAAAGGTGCAGACTGCCAGCAAAGACGGTCTGTTGAGCGAGGCCAGTCCGCAGATGCCATGCCCCGAGGTGCAGCCGCGTGAGAGGCGTGCGCCGTAACCCACCAGTACACCGCCAATGAGCAGCCGCAGTGGCGAGAGTTCGACGGCGACGCGGGCGCTACCGCCCAGCAGGACCCACCACAGCGCCGCACCAAGTATCAGCCCACCCGCGTACGCCAGCCGCCACTGTCGACTGTTCACGAGGCGCGGCTGCTGAAAGAACGGTGTACGCAGCACCCACGACCACGTGGACGAATACACGCTGCTCATACCGCCAATGAGACCAGTGAGCGCGAAGAGCAGCGAAACGCCGCCGCCGATGAGCAGGCCGCCGATGAGATAGTGCTGCCAGCCGTTGGGAAAGAATGCCATGTCTGCAGTATGGCGCAGACCCCAGCGCTGTGGCTACCAGGTGATTCCGAGTTGCAGACTGCGTCGGCCGTGGGAACTGCCCAGGCTCACCCGCGCCGGAATTGTCAGTGTCTCCCAGCGCTCCACCCCGATGATGGCGCCAATGGGGACGCCAATGACGCTGCCGCCAATGGCCGTGAGGACCATGGACTCGGCACGTGATCCACAGCCAAACGCATCGGGATCGCGATCGCATTCCGGGTCGTCCGTGGGCACGAGGCCGAGCACAGCGCCTATGCCGGCCCCCCAGAGCAGGCCACGCCACGCGCCGCGACCGCGGCTCTTGCCGCGCGAAATCTCCACGCGAGACACCGAGCTGAATGCGAGTGGAATGGGTGGGCCGTTGGGCCGCGACACGGTCAGCGAGTCGCCGCTTCGGGAGAGCACGACGCCCTGCAGTCGACCCGCGACATCGCTCCCGCGCACACGAACCCGTGTGCCAGCCTGCAACTCGGCCAGTTGCGCCGCAAGTGGCTGCGCGGACAGCGGCGTGAGCAGAACGGTCAGTGCCACGAGGAGCGCCGACGAATGACGCATACGACTACTCCGGTTGATGGGCAGTGGTGAGAAGCTGCATGGCAAGCGATACTATCGCAATTGCCCGTATGTCACCGCCGATCCAACGCTCATGGTCCGACCTTTCACATCTTTGTCGGTGGTCCGCCACCTTCCGCTGTGCATTATCCTCTGCGGGAGCGCGTGCAGCAGTGACGCGGCGCGTCGTGCGCGCGGGACCGATTCGACCGGCGAGGCGCTCCTCTCCGCCGCGCGCTGGCCCTCGGCAGTCTCCGACTCCGTGGTGCAGTTCGGGCATGATGATCAAGAGGGGCGCAACGCGTTGCCGCAGGCCGTCGCCAACCTGGACACCGCCACGCTCTTTGCCGCCCTGCGGGCCGACAGTGCGCGCAGCCGATGGCTGAAGGACCGGGTGGTGCGGTTCGGATGGCCCACACCGGGCCAGGCGTCGGATTCCGCGGCACAAGCGGCCTGGCTCATTCTCCAACATAGCCCCGACACGGCGTGGCAGGCCGATATGCTGCCTGTGCTCGAACAGCTCGCATCATCGGGTGCGCTGCCTCCGGATGACGTGGCCATGCTCTCGGACCGCGTGCAGGTTCGGCGTGGTGCGCCGCAGCGCTATGCCACCCAATTCACCATGGTCGATGGCCGCCTACTGCCCGAGCCAGTGGGTGACACCGTTGGCCTGGACGCACGCCGTGCTGGTGTGGGATTGCCACCCATGGCCGTATACGTGCGTCGTATGCAGGAACAGTTCAAGGTACCGGTGGTGTGGCCGCCGCCACGCTGATTCCGTTATCCATATGCGGCGTTGCGTGCCACTCGGACTCAGCAGCTACATGCCGAGCACCCGCCCCGCCAGCGCCACACCACTGAGCCATGCCGCCTCGGCGTCGCGTACGGCCTTCGTCGGCCCCCAGGCAAAGTCGCCCGCCACTCCGAGGGCGTCATCTGACGCGAACAGACAGGTTGCCGGCACGCCGTGTTCAACACGCGCGTAGCGCCAACGGTGGGCCACCGCGTGCACGACGTTGCCCGCAATCTGCAGCCGATCCCGCAGCGCCTCACTCATCTGCGTTGCCACTGTGGGTGCGTCGATCTCCAGATGCTCACGGCTCCAGTCGGCGGACGCCTGCACGACCCAGGCTTCATCGCTCGAGCGACCCGGTCGGACGCTCTGACGCCAACCACGGCTGAGCAGTGCGCTCTCGTCCTCAGGCAACGCCCCGTTGTGCAGCGCATCGGCGATGCGCACCGGCGGCGGCCCGTCAAACACGATCATGCCGCTCCAGCAGGGACTCATCTGCACGTCACGCAGGGCCTGATGCAGTTGCTCCAGGACACCGCCGGACGACGGCACAGTGTTCAGTAGGGTGCGGGCCTGCGGCGCTGGAACGGCCAGCACCAGCACATCGGCGTCATGTGCCGCGCCCGTCGTATCGCGAGCAATCCACTGGGTGCGTGACCGCTCGAGCGACGCGATCTGCACGCCGGTATGCACGGTCAGCCCGCGCGCCAGATGCCGGGCGAGCCCGCTCATGCCGTCTCGTCCAATCCATTGATCACCAAGAGACGACAGCACCGCATCGTGTTCCCACGATTCCATGTAGCGCGTCAGTCGTGCATCCTGCAGTGCGATGCCGGGCGCGCCATGATCGAACTTCCACTGCCCCTCGCGGCGCGTGCTGGTGCGACCACCCACGCCACGACTCTTGTCGAGCACGGTGACGGGTACCCCGTGATCGTGCAGCGTGCGCGCGCAGGCCAATCCGGCGAGTCCCGCGCCAACGACCAGCACCCGCGGCACACGCGCGTTGCGCGGGCGGGTGACGTGCCGTTGATAGCGTGTCAGGTCGAGTCGCTTGAGATGTTCTGACGTGGGCCGCGGACGCACCGTGCCCAAGATGCGCACCGGCGGCGTGAACGGCCTGTCGAACTGACCCAGACACCAGAGCAGGCCGCCGTACGACGCCGGATCCCGGCCATCGAGCGCATAGCGGTGATTGAGATCGACGAGGCGATCGAGCGCCTGCTCGGCGTTGTCCGACCAGAGCGGAATGGCCTTACCCCAGGTCATGCGCACGTTGTTGTGCAACTCGCCATGCCGCAGCAGCGAGGTCTGCGTCGCATCCCACAGCGCATCGCCGGATTGTGCGCGCGCGAGCGCTTCCCACGAGAGTACAGTACGCGAATCCCGCTCGTGTTTGGCCAAGGTCTCCCGCGCCCACACCGGGACTGCGTCGAGTGTGGTGGGGGAGGCGTGCCAGTAGCAGAAGGCGTAGGCCAGTTCACGCCACACCAGCAGCTCATCCAGATACTTGGCCGGCCCGTCGCCCACGAGGGCGGTGCATTCGCGGGCCAGACGCAGCGGCGACACCATGCCGTAGTGCAGATAGGCCGACATGCGACTCACGCCGTCGATGGTGGCGTCATTGCGCTTGGCCGCATAGCGAGCCAGACCGCCGCTGTGCTTGAACGCCTCCCAGCGCGCATAGCCGGCCGCCGTGCCGCCTTCCGTGTGCGGCACAGGGCCCACGCCATGATCGATTTCGCACTGCGCCACCAATTCGGCGATGTCTTCGTCGACAAAACGCACCGGTGTGAACGGCAGGTCGCGCGGTGTGAAGGGCGGCGTGTGCGGCGCCACGTCGTGCCAGGGCCGCGCGACACGCTCGTCCCGAAGTCGCGCGGTGGCATCACGAAAGGCAAAAGCGCGGGTATGTGCCGAACCCACGAGCGGCATGGGCACCACACAGGCCGTGTCGACGCTCCACACCGGGCAGGGCGCGTCGGCAGCCAGTCCCTCGGTCAACCAATCGAGCGGCGGCACCGGCATGGTTTCCGTGACCAGCAATGCTGCGCGCGCCAGTAGCGACTTGAGCGCCTTCTGCCGGTGTCCGGGGCGCTCAAGGTGAAACGCATAACCAATGCCGCGCGCCGCGCACTCGGCTTCCACATCGCGTGCACCTTCGAGAATGAAGGTGTGATGTCGGTCGGAGGCATAGGGATAGCGCTCCGACAGCGCGTGGTACACGAAGACGGGCAGGCCAAGACGTTGGCCGGCATCCAGTGCCACGTCGAGCGCCGGATTCTCGTGGGCGCGCACGGCCGTGCGCATCCAGTACAGCACATACTCGGCCTGCGCGTTGGTCGGCTGAGGTGCCGAGTGCGTAGTGATACGCTCGGCCAGGTGTTCGGAGAAGTCGTCAGGTCGGATCACGGTGGACAACGCGCAATGTCTCATGTGAGTGCCATTCCCCGGACGACATCGGGAACCCACAACGGGTCCATGGGCATTCCGCTGCCATGAGTCATGCATCGACCTTTCTGCTTCTTGGCGGCGCGGGTGGCATCGGCGCGGCTACGGCCCGTCGTCTTGTTGCCGCCGGACATCGTGTGGTCCTCGCGGGTCGCTCGGCGGCGCCCATGGAGGCGCTGGCGGCGGAGTTGGGCGATGGTGTGGTGGCCACACACGTTGCCGACCTGACCACGTTCGACGCGGTGGAACAGGCCGCGCAGGCTGCGCACGCTGCGGCGCCGGCCGATGCCCCGTTGGCTGGTGTGGCCAACCTGGTCGGGTCGATTCTGCTCAAGCCGGCCCACCTGACCCGCGAAGACGAGTATGCGCAGGTCATTGCGCAGAATCTGACGAGCGCGTTTGCCACGGTACGCGCGGCTGCCAAGGTGCTGACGGGTGGCGGATCCGTCGTGCTGGTGGCTACGGCAGCGGCGCGTCATGGTCTGGCCAATCACGAGGCCATTGCGGCGGCCAAGGGCGGCGTGATCGGGCTCATGCGATCGACAGCCGCCACTTATGCCTCACGCGGGTTGCGTTGCAATGTGGTGGCGCCCGGTCTGGTGCGTACGCCCATGGCGGCGCGCATCACGGGGAATGAGGCGGTCGAGAAGGCGTCGGCGTCGCTGCATGCGCTGGGGCGCATTGGTGAGGCGGATGATGTGGCGCCGGCGGTGGCCTGGTTGCTGGGCGCCGACGCCGCGTGGGTGACCGGTCAGGTGATCGGAGTGGACGGTGGCCTGGCAACCGTGCGGAGTCGCTGAGGGGCAGCGTGCGCCGCCGGCCTACCCGCGACGGTGCACAATGTTCCGCGTAAATCGTTGCATTTCAACGCTTTGAGGCCTTTGTGCGGAGACCGACATTGACTATACTGTTGGAGCAGGTCAATAACGCGTGACACTTCAATCGACCCCACTTTGGGCGCCATACCGCGAACAGCCGCGCTGCTCGCACGGCGCCGCGATCGCACCGGCGATCACGCCCACTCCTTCAGGGCGACGTAGCGAACCGTAACAGGCACGGCGAATCGGCAAGCTTGCCAAGCGTGCCAGGGAGGATCGACATGACCAACACGCTCGAACAGATCAGCGGTATCGGCCCGAACTACGCCCGGCTTCTCGAGGCGTCGGGTATCGAGGACGTGGCGACGCTGAGCCAGCGCAAGCCGGAGAATCTCGTGAATCTCATGGATCGCGTGAATCGCGAGCAACATCTGATTCGCGCCATTCCACCCGAGAAGACCGTAGCTCGTTGGGTGCAGCGCGCACGGGAGTTGACAGGCAACGCGGCGCCTGCAGCTGCGCCGTTGCCGACTGAGCCGTCTCCGACGCCGGCATTTACCGCGATGAACACCACGATGGCGACACGTAACGAACCTTCACCATGGCTGGCGCGACCCGTGCATTCCAGCTGATCGCTCGGCATACTTGAGCAGCGGCGGCGCGCTGGTGTGATCGGGCGAGCATGCCCGTCTTCACTCCATTCGACAGTCAAGGCATGACGCTGATGCTCAACTCCATCGCGGCCCGCTTGTCAGCGGTACTGCTGGCTTGGTCTTTCATCAGCGACAGCGCAGAACGGGCGCAGATTCGGCGGTACGAAGCCGAGCCTGCGCCCGTTCCCATTGTGTTCGTGCATGGCAACGGCGATCACGCGGGTTTGTGGGACAACACCATCTGGCGCTTCGAGACCAACGGTTATCCCCGTGATCGACTGTTTGCCGTCGATCTGCCGCAGCCCATGGCGAGTTCCACGCCGTCTGCCCGGGAAACCAATCGCAGCACGCCGGACGATCAGGCGGCGGCGCTGGCTGCCTTCGTGACTCGTGTGCTTATTCGCACCGGAGCCAGCAAGGTGGCGCTGGTGGGCAGTTCCCGCGGTGGGCTGACCATTCGCCACTACGTACGCTTTGGCGGTGGCGCGGCACATGTGTCGCACGTGATTACCTGTGGTACGCCCAATCACGGCGTCATGGCATCGTCCAGCATGCAGCCGGAAAATGAGTTCAACGGGTTCTCGCCGTATCTCCGTGCGCTCAACGCCGGGAGTGAGGTGGTGCGCGGCGTGCGCTTTCTGGCGCTCCGTTCGGACTCGCTGGACAAGTACGCACAGGCGACGGGTGCGGCACTCGGGGCGCCGGGCATGCAGACCGGTGTCGATGCCTTGTCGCCAGCGCTCAAGGGCGCCACGAACATCGTGCTGCCAGGAACCGACCACCGCGAGGTGGCCTTCGGCCCGGAAGCCTTCGCCGCGCAGTATCGGTTCATAACCGGCCGCGCGCCACGTACGCTGCAAATCGAGCCGGAGAGCGTTGTTGTGCTCAATGGCCTGGTGAGTGGCACGGTTGCTGGCGCGCCGACCAACCTGCCGCTACGCGGTGCGCAGGTGCTGGTACACGAAACCGATGCGGCCACCGGAGATCGCGTCGCGGAGGCGGTGCATCGTGTGATCACACGCGACGATGGACAGTGGGGGCCGTTCCGCGCGCGTGCCGGTGTGGTGTACGAGTTCGAAGTGGTGGCCCCGGACAGCAGTGTGCTGCTGCATCTCTACCGCACCCCATTCCTGCGCAGCAGTCAGGTGGTCAACCTGCGATTGCCGGCGCCGCCGGCGCGGCGCGTGGGAGTCGGTCCGTCCAATGTTGACAGTGTGGCGGTGCAAGTCATCCGTCCGCGCGGCTATCTGGGCCTGGGACGCGATACGTTGCGTTTTGATGGCGAGCTGGCGCGCGGCATTGCGCTAGGCGTACCAACGATCGATCGCACCGTGCGGTGGTTCGAGGCGTCGCCGCCGCGCCGTGTGCGCACGGAACTCAACGGTCAGGTCCTCGTGGTACGCACGCAGCCTGCGGACAGACGACGCGTGGTGGTGGCCGAGTTTCAGAACGAGTAACGCGGCGCCGCGGCGGGTCGGGCGATGAGATAGCCCTGCACGTACTTCGCGCCGTGCTCGCGCACCCAGTCCAGCTCACCCGGCGTCTCGATGCCTTCGGCCAGTGCGTCGATGCCGAGTGAGGTGGCGACGTTCAGCAGGTTGGCCGCAATGCGCGCCTTGTACGGATCCTTGTCGACATCCCGGATGAGCTCCATGTCGAGCTTGAGGATGTCGGGGCGCAGCAGATGGATGAGGTTGAGCGACGAGTATCCGGCGCCCACGTCGTCCAGCGCAATGCGGAAGCCGGCGCCGCGGTAGTAGTCGAGAATGCGGCGGAGGTGTGATGCGTCATGGGCGCGCTCGGTCTCCACCAGCTCGAATACCACCTGATCGCGGGCCATTCCCCCCTTGTCGATGGCCGCCACGGTACTGCGCAGGCAGGCCTGAGGGTCGTAGATCGCGGTGGGCGCGAAGTTCACGAACAGCGCGCCCTGCAACGTATGCTGCACCGAGGCAGCAATGGCCGAGCGGCGCGCGGCCAGATCGAGTTGGAAGAGCAATCCTGCGCCGCGCGCGGTGTCGAACAACTGCCCCGGGGAGACAAAGGTGCCGTCGGGGGCCACGCCACGCAGCAGCGCCTCGTGTCCATAAATGCGATCGGGCGCTTCGGCATGCACGATCGGCTGGAAGTGCGACGTCAGGCGCCGTTCTTCCAACAGGTTGATGAGCCAGCCACTGCGCACGCGGGTAACGATGCGCGCCAGCGGCTCCACCCGGGCCAGGTCATCGGGGCTGGGCTGGTGCTGCGGGGCGCAAAGCAGGGCGCGGGTGTCCTCGCGTTCAATGCCGGAGAGCGCCTCTTCCAGTGCCAGGGCAATCTGCTCGCCGTTGTGTTCGTCCCACTGAAAACTGAGCCCGCCGCCTACGGTCTTCTCTCCGGGAACGCCGAACTCGCGAAACACGGCGCGCGCCTTGCCGCCCACATGGCCGGTGGGGAACCAGCAGTGCAGGGTCTGCGTCTCCACCGGGATCGGCGGGAGCTGTTCGCAGCGGCGACAGGTGTTGTCAGCAGGGGCCGACACGGCCGCTGTGGGCAAGGGAGCTGAAGGCACGAGTGAGTCTG
>VFQP010003663.1_pt1 | contig 15354 bp, 10 predicted proteins | sample 3512351 | NCBI WGS metagenome assembly VFQP01 (sample SAMN10412372, study PRJNA504923) | tailings metagenome | isolation source: Relicate 1 Philex TSF1 revegetated site | place: Philippines: Tuba, Benguet | collected 2017-08-29 | reverse complement strand
AGAGCGTCAGTTTGTGGCACTGAAGGCCGTGGGTTCGAGACCCATCGTTCTCCCTCCTAAAACCTATAAGCTAATACCTTATAGGTTTTTTAAATTTAATACATGAGTTATCTCCTTTTTCTGATCCCAGTCATTTCTGCCTTCATTGGCTGGTTCACCAACTGGATAGCCATTAAAATGCTATTCCACCCCCGACTTCCCCGAAAAGTTCTGGGTATTACATTCCAGGGCATTTTCCCCAAACGCCAACGCATGTTTGCCGAAAAACTCGGTAAACTGGTAAGTCAGGAATTGCTCTCATTCAATGATATAGAACAAAAGATCACCAGTCCGGAGAACCTGCAGAAACTCATGCCCCTGGTAGAGGAACATATAGATAATTTTCTACGTCGAAAATTAGCCGAAGAAATGCCTGTTATCAGCATGTTCATTGGCGAAAACACCATACAACAACTCAAATCAGTATTCATGAAAGAACTGGAAACCCTGTTTCCGGTAATCATGCAGCGATATATGGGGAATTTGCAGAAGGACCTGGATCTGGAAAAAATCGTTGTAGACAAGGTTTCCGGTTTTTCTTCGGATAAACTGGAACAATTGCTTCAGTCTATCATGTCGAAAGAATTCAAATTCATCGAAATTATTGGTGCTGTACTCGGATTTCTGATCGGTTTGATACAGATACTTTTAACCCTTTTGGTTTGATACACCGAATAAATACAGGATATCACCGACAAGTACCCCCTGTATCACTATACCCGGTCAAACTTTACCCTTTTAAAATTGTCATACTACCGTTTGTGTAATGGAACGGATCATTCAACAACTCCGTTGCACCTTTGCAAAGCCTATTATTAATAAAATATCATGAGCAAATTATTTACCAGTTTTCTTGTTCTCCTCCTCTCAGTCACAACCGTATTAGCCCAATTCCCCAGCGGAAGAGCCGCAGGAGGAGCCGGTGGCAATATGAATATCGGTCATTTCTATGGGAAGATCGTTGATAGCAAGACCAACAAAGGAATTGAAGGTGTTACCGTACAAATTGTTGGTAACCGCTTCGACTCTGCCACAAAGAAAAGCGTTGAAAGTGTACTTAATACACAAATAACACGTGCTAATGGAGATTTCAGCTTTGAAAATCTCTCAGTTTTTGGCAATTATAAACTGAAGTTCAGTGCTTTGGGTTATGCAAGCCTCGAGCAATCAGTAAACTTTGGCCTGAAAATGCCTCCCAGAGGTTCTGGTGAAGGTGGTCAGGCAGGCGGCGGTATGCAGCAAATGGCAGGCATGGCCGATAAAGACCTCGGCAACATTAAAATGGAACCCGACGCTACAGATCTGGGTAACGTAACTGTTACCGCTTCTGCAAAACCTCAGTTTGAAATGGGTATCGACAGAAAAATCTTCAATGTTGATAAGAATCTGGTAAGTGCAGGACAAAGCGCTACCGAGATTATGAAGAATATCCCTTCCCTGAACGTGGATGTAGATGGTAACGTTACCCTGCGTAACGCCTCCCCTACTATTTTCATTGATGGTCGTCCTACAACAGTAACACTGGATCAGTTACCCGCCGATATCGTTGACAGGGTAGAATTGATCACTAACCCCTCTGCCAAGTACGATGCTTCAGGCGGTAATGCAGGTATCCTGAACGTTATCCTCAAGAAAAATAAGAAAGTAGGTTATAATGGTGGTATCAGAACTGGTATTGACTCTCGTGGCCGGGTAAACCTGGGTGGAGATATCAATATCCGTCAAAATAAAGTGAATGCCTTTTTGAGTGCCAACTTTAACCAGCGTAAGTCTATCACTAATAGTGAAGTAGACAGAACCAATACCATCATGAACACTGCCCCCAGCAATATCTTTACGGTGGGTAAAGGGACCAACACGGGTTATTTTGGTTTCTTCCGCGGAGGCTTTGACTTCCTGGTAGACAATAGAAATACCATATCCGTAGCAGCTAACTATAACAGAGGACAGTTTGATAACGTAAACACGCAAAAAGTAGATTCTACCATCAGCAATGTGTATACCTCTTACAACCAGATCCAGAATAATAGCCAGAGTACTTTCAAAAACTTTGGTTCTCAGCTGAGCTACAAGCACAACTTTGCACGCAATGGAGAAAATATCTCTGCAGATATCAACTATAACTCCAGCAATAACACGAATGAATCATTTGTAGGAACAACAACCTACAGAACCGATAACAGCCTTAAATTCCAGCCTTTACTGCAACAAACCCTGGGTGGCGGATCTACCAAGTCATACACGTTCCAAACAGACTACGAGAACCCGCTGACCGAAGATTCTAAACTTGAACTGGGTGCGCGTGCAGCTATCAGAGACCTGGCCAATAACAGCGATCAGTTCCGTTATAATTACGGCAGCAGCAAATATGAAATTGTACCTGCCGTAAGTAACCGTTATAAATTCAATGACCAGGTATATGCTGCCTATGTAAACTATAGTTTCAAGGTAAATCGCTTCAGCTATCAGATTGGTTTACGCGCGGAAAGCTCTAATTACACGGGCACCTTGCAAAGAGCGAATGGTACTGACTCAGCACAGTTCAAAGTGAATTTCCCACTGAGCCTGTTCCCAAGTGTATTCGTTACCTATAAGGTAGATGATAAGCAAGACCTGCAATTGAACTATTCAAGAAGGGTGAACAGACCTAACTTCTTCCAGTTGATGCCTTTCCCCGATTTCTCCGATCCTCAGAACGTGAATATCGGTAATGCAGCCCTGAAACCAGAGTTCACCAATTCATTTGAATTCTCTTACAACAATGCCTATAAGCGTGGTGCTAATTTCCTGGCCACTGCATTCTTCAAGTACAGCACGAACCTGATCACGCGTTATACTTATACTGGCACAAACCAATTCAACCCGGCTGATACCAACATCATTTATTACAATTCATACCTGAATGCTGATAACAGTATTATCTATGGTCTTGAATTGAGCAATAAAATGCCAGTTACCAAGTGGTGGGATTTGACCCTGAGCGCCAACCTGTTCAGTGCTAAAATCAATGCTACCTTACCTGGTGAAAACTTCAATAATGATGCACGTGTAAGCTGGTTTGCTAAAATGAACAGTAGCTTTAAAGTAGCTAAAGGACTTTCGATCCAATTCAGCGGCGACTATCAGGCTAAGACCGTATTACCTCCAGGTGGCGGTGGCGGTGGCGGCCGTGGTGGTGGAGGCGGCGGTATGGGCGGCGGCGGTGGCTGGATGGGCGGTGGTGCCCAGGGCTCTGCACAGGGATATAACCTGCCCCGTTATGGCTTCGACCTCGCGATTCGTAAAGATTTCACCTGGAAAAACGGACAGAGCGGTTCACTTACACTGAGCATGAATGATATATTCCGCACCCAGTTGTTTGAATCATACACTGAAAGTATTTTCTTCCAACAAACCAGTCAGCGTCGTAGAGATCCTCAGGTATTACGACTCAACTTCAACTACCGCTTCGGTAAGTTTGACGCAACCTTGTTCAAACGTAAGAACAATAAGGCCGATCAAGGTGGTGGTGGAATGGATATGATTGGTGGACAACGTTAATATTCCCGTCAATATCATAAATAAGAAAGCCGGATCAGTTGATCCGGCTTTCTTATTTATGATATTGACTCAAAAAAATACGATAACAACTATTACTCATCACATCCTTCTATCTCATTAAGGTAAAGTAATACACGCTTTTCCGTCAACTGCTGTAATACAACCGATGCGTCATATAAATCATTCCTGAGCGATTGATACAAGGATATTGCCTTACGCAGGCTACTTAATAGTGATGATTTATTACAGGCAGACAATGTATTGATCAGTTGACTGAGATCTCCCTCTGGTAATTTGGTTTCAACTTTTCTTACGCCCCTGGGTAATTGACCATTCTTGATCAATAATAAGGGGCCGAACACGGTCATTCGAAGGAAGGACATAAAATCATGGGCTTCCATGTATTCTCCTCTTCCAATCTTTAACAGCGCGTAATGTATCCAGATCCAAAAACGATCCTCGATCCATTGGTAGTCGGGATATGGGAATATGCCTTCTGACCGGTGAATGGCATTTTCCAGTTCTCCCGTTTTGTCAAGTAGCAGAATAGGCGTTTCTATTCGCGACTCAAATTCAGTGAGTGTAAGAAATTTAATATCAACATGCAATAAGGGATCATCATATAAACAAATCAGAACCCTCGGCTCTCCTACATGCTCTCCAGTAAAACCCGACATAAGAAAACCCAATCTACCGGCATATTCAAGCATTTTGTGCTTTTGATCGGATATCCTTTCACGGGTAACCAATATAAGGTCAAGATCTGCGTATTCATCCATCTCTTGGGTTAGCCATGAACCTGCTACCGCTAAACCCAACACCTGTTCATCTGCAGAAAGTATCTCCCTGGCATTTTGCGCAAACTGTTGCTGTATCATATTGGTTCATTTTCTACCGGTCAACAGGCCAAATATTATCGGTTTTTCCCGGTTAACATGGGCACAAAAGAAAATTGTTCGAATGCTTCTTCCTGCAAAGTACCGTCCGCCAGTTTAGTCAATCTTAGCATTCTCTGCACATCACCCTCATCAACAGGTAACACCATGATACCTCCTACTTTCAACTGATCGACCAGTTTAGGCGGAATGAAAGGAGCTGCTGCGGTGATTAATATGCGATCATAGGGCTGAAAAGCCGGCTGCCCCTCAAATCCATCTCCAAAAAAGAATTTCAAATTGGGATATCGTCCTTTGAATACATAATTGCTGTGCTGGTCGTATAATTTTTTCTGCCTTTCGATCGTATACACTTTGGCCCCCATTTCTACCAACACGGTCGACTGGTACATACTTCCGGTGCCGATTTCCAGTACCTTATCCAACTTATTCACCATCAGCAACTGGGTTTGATATGCCACAGTATACGGTTGTGAAATTGTTTGTCCCTCTCCTATCGGAAATGCCCGATCCTCATAAGCGATTTTATCGAATGCAGAATCCAGAAAAAAATGTCGGGGAATATTATTCATGGCTTCCAGTACCCGCTCATCTGTTATACCTTTCTCTCTCAGCACATTAATCAATTGCCGGCGTAATCCCTTGTGTTGGTATGTATCATCGTAGTTCCTTCTCATAAGCCGTACGAATATAATATTTAACAAGGCAGTTGTACCCGATTGTGAAAATTAATCAATCAGCAGTTTTTTTTGCTCACATTCTACAACGGGAAGCAGCCATAGCGAAAGAATACGTGTCATATAAACACTTTAACAAAAGATATACGCTTATTTACTAAAATTTGCAAAAAGAGATAATGAAAAGAACATTTGCCATACTATTGATTTGCAGCAGCTTAGGTATTTTTTCCTGCAGCAAGAATGATATCATCACCAATCAACCTTCCAGTTTTGCCGCAACAGTAGATGGAACAGACAGGGCTTTTGCTGATTTCATTTCTGTGATCTCAGAAGTGAGCCCGATAGATGGTGGTTTTTATTTGAATATTGTGGCAGAAAGAGGTATTTCTTCCGATAGTTCCAATCAGATCAAGTTTTCTGTACCCGATTTTACGCGTGAGGGTACCACTGGGGAACGAACCTATTCACTCGGCCCCACTTTTACCGGTCAGTATATAGAGTGGAAAAATCTGCCCGCAGGACCAAAGGCGAATAACCACCAATTCCAAAGCGGTCAGCTCAAGATCAAACAAACAGATAAGAACCTGATTAGCGGAGAATTCAATTTCATCTATCATACTTTCGATGCGAATGGACAAAAAACCGGAGAACATACTATCACAAACGGGCGCTTCAACAATTTAACTATCACCCGCCAATAATCCTTGTTTTCATGTGTGATCAAGATCATTAACTTCGTGATCACAAAGTAAAACCTCATGAAAGTCTTCAAATTCGGTGGCGCCAGTGTGAATAGTGTTGATCGCATTAAAAACCTCCGTTCCATTGTTGCCAACCACTGTAATGAGCCCCTGGTCATCATCATATCGGCCATGGGTAAGACAACAAATGCGCTTGAGAAGGTAGTAGAAGCTTTTTTCCAGGGCAACAAAGATGAGGCGCTGCAATTGTTTCAGGCGGTAAAACAACAACACCTTACAACAGCCAAATATTTACTGGTAACCGGATTCAATTCGTGTATTGCACAACTCAACGATTTCTTCACCGAGGTTGAATGGCTGTTACACGACAAACCCGTTCGGGAATTCGACTATTATTATGACCAGGTGGTTTGTGTGGGTGAACTCCTTAGTACCAGCATCGTTAGCCATTACCTCATGGAAGAAGGCATTGTTAATACATGGCTCGATGTTCGGGACATATTCCGTACCAATGACCATTTCAGGGATGCCGGTATCGACTGGACCATCACCGAACAAAAAGTACATGAACAGATATCGACCAATGCCCCCCGGTTAATCATTACTCAGGGATTCATAGGGGCAACCGATGAAAATGAAAGCACCACCCTGGGTCGTGAAGGAAGTGACTATACCGCTGCGGTATTTGCCAATATCTTACAAGCAGAAAGTTTGACCATCTGGAAAGATGTTGAGGGTGTCATGAATGCCGACCCAAAGGCCTTCCCCGACGCACAACTAATACCTGAACTGAATTTCGCTGAAGTAATTGAAATGGCATTCTATGGCGCTCAGGTTATTCACCCTAAAACTATTAAACCCCTCGAGAATAAAGGCATTCCGCTTTATGTAAAATGTTTCCTCGACCCTTCCCTCCCAGGAACGGTGATCCATAAAAAGCAGGTGAAGAGTTTACCTCCCATTATTGTAATCAAGGACAACCAGGTACTAATACACCTAAAAAGTCAGGACTTCTCATTTGTAGGCGAACGCCCTATGAGCCAGCTTTATGAACTATTTGAACAAACCAGAACAAGACCCAACCTCATCCAAACAGGTGCCATCAATGTTCAGGTTTGTATGGACGACCATCCCGAACGAATCACACAACTCGCTGCCAGCGCCAGCACCCTCTTCGACGTCCAGATCGAAAAACAACTCCAACTCATCACCATCCGCCACCACACCCCCGAACTCCTCACCACCCTGCTCGCCAACAAACAAATTGTCCTCCTCCAACAAACGAGTGAAACAGTGCAGGCGGTGAGGAAAATTTGAAAATTTGAGAATTTGAAAATTTGAGAATTTGAAAATTTGAAAATGAGGGTGCTCAAAATTTTTAGCCCCATCCCTTTTTACATAGTAGCTCCCCTACTAATAAAAAGCTTGCTTTTTATCACCATAATCAACAGGAATATACAGAATACACGGCCATAGAGCGCATCTAAGAATCTAAAATTTAAGCATCAGGCAATAAACAAGAACCAAAAAAAATAAAATAACTTACACCCCCAACCACCCCCATTTTCAAATTTTCAAATTCTCAAATTTCCAAATTTCCAAATTAATCACCTCACCCTCCCCGCCCCCCGATACCTCGGTTGCCAGTATTTTTCGTTGAGGTCGCTGATCATGACGCCGCCGCTGGTGGCGGCGTGGACGAATTTGTTGTTGTGGAGATAAACGCCTACATGGGTAATATCTTTTTTACGGCCTGTTGTGTGGAAGAAAACCAGGTCACCTTCCTGTAGTTCTGAAAGTTCGATTCGCTGGGTGTTATCGAATTGCTCCTGTGAAGTACGGGGTAAAGTGGTATTGTATGCATCACGCATGACAATTTGCGTAAAAGCCGAACAATCGATACAGCTTTCTGTACTACCTCCATAGCAATATTTGGTTCCCCACCAACGATCGATGGTTTCCAATAATGGGATATTGGTCATTTTCTCCACCGTTGCATCGGTCATCACCGCATACTTCAGTTGCAGGTATCCAGCCCTTTCGATATTAAATACTCCAAGTTCAGAAGAACCACGGCCATTTCCACCTGATCCGGCAACGGTATTCGTTATACCTGTATTGTTGGCAGATTGGGTCGTGCTTGTTTTATGGCGGCTTGTTACAGCCGCACCGGGTGTAACCTCAATCTGATTCAGGAAATCACGCTGCTGAGGCGTTTGGTTCTTTGCTGTAGTCGTTTTCGCCGTTGAATTATCCCGGGAAGTGAGCTTACTGAGTGATTTACAGCTGGTGAGCGTAAATACCCCAAGTAAACCCGCTATATGCACAAAACGCTTTATCATACTTGCAATATAGCCCCCACCCCCTTTCCACCCAAGCAATGCGCATAAGTTTTATCTGAAAAAATGTTAAATCACCCCTGTGGAAAAAATCCTACTCCTTATTGGGATTGACAAAGGCCCTGATGTGGATAATTGGGCCTTCCCGGGCTATCAGGAAATTGGGATATTTGGGGTTGTTTTGGGGAAGCTTGTTGGCCCCTTCATCTTTATTGCCTTGAATCCTATGTCAGTATTTTCTCATTTACACGTTCATACCCAATACTCACTACTTGATGGTGCCGCAGCCATTGACAGCCTGTACAAAAAGGCCGCCAAGGACCAGATGCGTGCCCTGGCCATTACTGACCATGGTAATATGTTCGGCGCCTTTGAATTTGTAAGTCAGGCCTGGAAAAATACCAGGGTTGTAGGCAAAGATGAAAATGGGAAAGATATAGTAGAACCAGTAGTAAAACCCATTGTAGGCTGTGAGTTCTATGTGGTGAAAGACCGGCATATCAAAACCTTTACCAAGGATGCAAAGGATGAACGCTACCACCAGGTATTACTCGCCAAAAATAAACAGGGCTACGCCAATCTGGTTAAACTTACCTCTATGGGTTTCATTGAGGGTATGTATAGTAAATATCCCCGTATTGATAAAGAACTCATTGAACAATACCATGAAGGTCTTATTGCCACTACCTGTTGCATTGGTGCCTATGTACCGCAAACTATCCTGCATGATGGGGAAGAAAAAGCTGAACAGGAATTCAAATGGTGGCTTGACCTCTTCGGTGAAGATTATTACATTGAATTACAGCGGCATAATATCAAGGAACAGGAGCTGATTAATCAAACCCTACTCAAATTTTCCAAGAAATATAATGTACCCGTTATTGCCACCAACGACAGTCATTATGTTGACCAGGATGATGCCAACGCCCACGATATCCTGCTCTGTATCAATACCGGTGAAAAACAGAGCACTCCTGGATTTGATGATTTTGTGAATGATGATACACAGATCAGAAACCGGCGTTTCAAGTTTCCCAATGATCAATTCTATTTCAAGAGTACCGCTGAAATGAAACAACTGTTCAGCGATATTCCTGAATCTATTGATAATACCAATCAAATTGTTGATAAGGTAGAAGTTTTGAACCTTAAAAAGGATATTCTCCTCCCCGCCTTCCCAATACCCAAGGAATTCCAGATTCATGCAGATGCCAACCTCAACCAGTGGGAATACCTACGCCATATTACCATGGAAGGCGCCAAGATGCGTTACACCGATATTACACCGGAGATACAGGATCGCCTTGACTTTGAGCTGTTCACTATCAAAACCATGGGATTTGCAGGATACTTTCTGATCGTGAGTGACTTCATCAAAGCCGGTCGCGAACTGGGGGTATTTGTAGGACCGGGGCGTGGGTCTGCTGCCGGTAGCGTGGTTGCATTTTGTATTGGTATCACGAATATTGATCCCATTAAATATAACCTGCTGTTTGAGCGTTTCCTCAACCCCGATCGTAAGAGCATGCCGGATATCGATACGGACTTCGATGATGAAGGCCGACAAAAAGTGATCGACTATGTAGTGAGCAAATATGGCAAGAACCAGGTTGCCCAGATCATTACCTATGGTACCATGGCCGCAAAAATGAGTATCAAAGACGTAGCAAGGGTACTCGACCTGCCACTGGCAGAGAGTAACATGCTGGCCAAATTAGTGCCAGACAAACCTGGAACAGAACTCGGACGGGTTCTTCATGCACCTATCACCACTAAGGAAGGAGAAAAATCGCTGGAAGAAAAAGAAGCCTACCAGCAGGAAGATATTGAGAATGTCAGGAAACTCCGCGAAATATACAGGGGAACAGATATCCGTGCCCAGGTATTGAAGGAAGCCGAACGCCTGGAAGGGTCTGTACGCAATACCGGTATTCACGCAGCCGGTATCATCATCGCCCCAACCGACCTCACCGATCTTATTCCGGTAGCAACCGCGAAGGACTCCGATCTTTGGGTAACGCAAATTGAAGGTAGCATCATTGAAGATGCTGGGGTAATCAAGATGGACTTCCTGGGTTTAAAAACCCTATCCATCATGAAAACTGCTCTCGAACTCATCAAACAAAACCACGGGGTAGAAATTGATCTCGATACCATTCCGCTGGATGATGAACTCACTTTTCAACTTTATCAGAAAGGCGAAACCAATGGTACTTTCCAGTTTGAAAGTGTGGGCATGCAAAAATACCTGCGCGATCTGAAGCCCGATAAATTCGATGACCTGATCGCCATGAACGCCCTGTACCGTCCAGGCCCCATTGCCTATATCCCCAACTTCATTGATCGTAAACATGGCAGAGAAGCCATCACCTACGATTTACCAGCAATGGAAGAATACCTGGCCGAAACCTATGGTATTACCGTGTATCAGGAGCAGGTGATGCTGCTGAGCCAGAGTTTGGCTGGCTTCACCAAGGGCGACGCCGATGTACTTCGTAAGGCCATGGGTAAAAAACAAAAGGCCGTACTCGATAAAATGAAAGCCCAATTCATCGACGGAGCTTCTGCCAAAGGACACCCGGCCGATAAACTGGAAAAAATCTGGACCGACTGGGAAGCATTTGCACAATACGCATTCAACAAATCGCACTCAACCTGCTACGCATTCGTAGCCTATCAAACCGCCTACCTCAAAGCCCATTATCCGGGAGAGTATATGTCGGCCGTATTGAACCATGCCGGTAGCATTGAAAAGATTACCTTCTTCATGGAAGAATGTAAACGCATGGGCATTAAAGTGCTTGGTCCCGATATCAATGAATCGCTGAAAGGGTTTGCTGTCAACAAAATAGGACAAATCCGTTTTGGACTGGGCGGATTAAAAGGGGTTGGTGAAGCAGCGGTTGAACAAATTATTCTCGAGCGCGATCGTTCTGGCCCTTATAAAGACATTTTCGATTTCAGTAAAAGGGTTATACAACGAAGTGTCAATAAAAAATCGCTGGAAAGCCTTGCTTATTCAGGTGCATTCGACTGCTTTCCGGAATTCCATCGTGCGCAGTATTTTCACATGGGTGATGGCGATAAACAAACCGGACTGGAAAAAATTATCATGTATGGACAAGCTCAACAAAGTTTAAGTGTGGGCACCAGCAATACCCTTTTTGGCGACCTACCCACAGCCATGGACGTTCCCATTCCTAAAATAGCCAATGTAGAGCCATGGACACTCACCGAACTGCTCAATTTTGAGAAAGATGTTACGGGTATGTTCATGAGCGGTCACCCATTAGATCACTTCAAATTTGAATTGAAATATTACGGCATTACCAATATCAGCGATTTCAATGAAATCAAAGAAACCCTGCACCTGCAACCCAATCCAGGCAAGAGCCTTCGTGTTGCCGGACTAATTATTGATGTACAACATAGAGTAACCAAAACAGGTAAAAATTTTGGTTCCTTTGCCATCGAAGACTTTAGCGGCAAAACAGAGTTTGTATTATGGAGTGAAGACTATATCCGATTCCAGAACTATTTAGAAAAAGGGCAAAACATATTACTGACCGGATTCTTCAGACCAAGGTATAACAGACCCAATGAATTCGACTTTAAGATCAATGTCATGTCGCTGCTGGAAACGGCTAAACATACGCTGACCCGCAGCATTGATATCAACATGCACCCTTCAGCCATTACACCCGACTTTGTACAATTTGTAGACCAGAACCTGAAAAGCAATCCCGGAAAATCCTCCTTACGTTTTAACGTATATGAACCAAGGGAAAACCTGAAAATCAGCCTGTATACCATGGAAAAAGGGTTCCAAATGAATGAGGAAATGGCCCAATTCCTCCTGGAAAACCCCGATGTGGATGTTCAGGTAAGTGTGGTGAGTGCCTGACAATACATGCCAAATCATACCCTTAAAACGACTCATTGTCAGTTTTATCAATTAGTCACAATGGTGGAAAAGTCAATCGGTCAGGGATTCTGGTTTGGATTTAAATTTGGAGTTCCTAAATAACGGATATAGAAAACTCTATCGCCGCAGGATTGTTAAACATTTACCTTAATCAATAAACAATAAACAAATGGCATTAGAATTAACAGATTCCAATTTCCAGACTACGGTACTGGATAGCGATAAACTGACAGTAGTAGATTTTTGGGCTGAATGGTGTGGCCCTTGCCGCGCGATAGGTCCCGTTATTGAAGAACTGGCCAAAGAATATGATGGTAAAGTGAACGTAGGAAAAGTGAATGTTGACCATAACCCCAACCTGAGTGTAAATTATGGTATCACATCCATCCCTGCTATTCTTTTCATTAAAGGTGGTCAGGTAGTAGACAAGCAGATCGGTGCTGTGCCTAAATCTGTATTGGATAAAAAAATCCAGTCACATATCTAATATTGAACAGTAAGACACCTACCCCTATTATATGGGTAATCATAGAAAAAGCCGGTTAAATAACCGGCTTTTTCTATGATGCAATAGTACTAATCAATGTGACACATGCTGCACTTCGCCGGGTTGGTGCTTATGCCTGAAGAGAATGGCAAAGAATACGGCAATAAACAAGGCATAGATAGCGAATACCATCCAGATGCCATGCCAATCCTTCGTACCATCAGGCAATAAATAAAAACCATCAATCATCCATCCACTCAATACACTGCCCATGATTGCCCCAAATCCATTGGTCATCATCATGAACAAACCCTGAGCTGAAGAACGAATTTCAGGATCGATTGAGGTTTCAACAAACAGAGAGCCTGATATATTGAAGAAATCGAAAGCCATTCCGTATACTATATTCGAAAGAATAATCATCCAGAATAAGCCTTCCGGATTCCCAAAAGAGAATAAGCCAAAACGTAATACCCAGGCAAACATGGAGATTAGCATGACTTTCTTAATTCCAAACCGCTTCATGAAGAACGGAATGGCCAGAATAAATAAGGTTTCAGAAATCTGTGAAATAGAAATAATGATTGTGGAATATTTTACCACAAACGATTCTGCATACTGGGGGATGTTCTCAAAATCCTTCAGATAGGTATCACCATACATATTTGTTAACTGCAAAGCCGCACCCAGAAACATGGAGAACAGGAAGAAAATAGCCATCTTGTAATTACCCAGCAATTTGAATGCCCTTAATCCCAGGTTGTCGATCAATGACCCTGATTGTTTACCCTTGTTTTGAGGAGGACATTTGGGCAGGAATAAAGAATAGATACCCAATACCACTGCAAAAGTTCCGGCAATATAAAATTGATTGGCATTGATGGCATGTCCGGTGAGTGCAGCGATTTGTTCCCCTAGCTCTTTACCTGCGGCCAGTGGCGACTGTGGGTCGCTGATGAGGTTGGTAAGCCACATGGCAACAATGAAACCCACCGTACCCCAAACCCGTATTGGTGGAAATACTTTTACCACATCCATCTGGTTATCGATCAATATCCGATAGGAAAGAGAATTAGACAGGGAAATGGTAGGCATATAAAAACACATACTCACCAATAACACCCAGAAAAAGGTATTCGGTTCATCAATATAGGGCAAGATGAAAAGTGTTAACCCATATAAAACATGCAATAAGGCATATAACTTTTCAGCATTCATCCAGCGGTCTGCCACAATACCAATCAATGCCGGCATGATGAGCGAACCAAGGCCAAGGGTTGAAAATACAGCTCCGAATTGCGCACCCGTCCAGTTTTTAAACCCAAACCCATACGACCCCAACGTTGTAAGCCAGGCACCCCAAACGAAGAATTGAAAAAAGCTCAATAAAGTTAGCCTTAGTTTTATCGACATACCTTAATTTATTAGTAATGAAGCATTTACCGCATGCGCCAAAATAACGCGCGACCAACGAATCTAACTAAAATTCATGAATTTCCTGTAAACCCATACATAAGTTTGGTGTTTTATATATAGGGGGGTACTTGATCGTTTACCCGGATAGGTTACTTGATAGAATTGATCAGAATCACATAGCCCCAGCTACTTTGAAAGAAGTGACAACATTAATAATCGTACTTTTGAACCCAAATTCGTGAAAATGACAGCGCGTTATTCAGACCCAGGCTTATTGGTAAAAAAACAAACAGATCAGGCACTGAAGCAGATTGGCGAAAAGATACTGCGTAAAGAACGTATCAGCTTCGAGGATGGCGTTAGTCTTTTTGAGAAAGGGTCTCTCTCTTACCTCGGTGCATTGGCTAATTGGGTAAGGGAAGAAAAACATGGTAACAAAACCTATTTCAATCGCAACTTCCATATTGAACCTACTAATGTGTGCGTTTTTTCCTGCAAGTTCTGCTCCTACTCCCGCTTATATGCCCACCGTGAGGAGGGCTGGGAACTGAGTATAGAACAGATGATGCATATTGTAAAGAGCTATGATAATAAGCCGGTTACTGAAGTGCATATTGTAGGGGGTGTTCATCCCAAAATGAACCTCGATTTCTTCTTAGAATTACTGCGCACCATTAAAGCACACCGTCCCGACTTACATGTTAAGGCCTTTACACCCGTTGAGCTTGATTACATGTTTAGAAAGGCCAAGGTTTCGGTTGAAGAAGGCATGCGCCTGGCACATGAAGCCGGCCTGGATTCATTACCCGGTGGTGGTGCTGAGATCTTTCATCCTGAAATCCGCCAGCAGATTTGTGACGATAAGGTAGATGCTGATGGCTGGCTGCACATTCATAAAACCGCACATCAATTAGGCATGCACAGCAATGCTACCCTGCTATACGGTCACATTGAAGCATACTGGCACAGGATTGATCATATGGAACGTCTCAGACAATTACAGGATGAAACAGGAGGTTTCAACACTTTTATTCCGCTTAAGTTCAGGAATAAGGATAATGAAATGAGTCATGTAACAGAAAGCTCCTGGATTGAAGACCTGAAAATGTATGCCGTTTCCCGTTTGTATATGGACAATTTCCCCCACATCAAAGCATACTGGCCAATGTTGGGTCGTCAGCAGGCGCAACTTTCACTGGCATTTGGTGTGAATGATATTGACGGAACGATTGATGATACCACAAAAATTTATTCAATGGCTGGCAGTGAGGAACAAGCCCCCACTATGAGTACTGAAGAACTTGTTCGATTAATTAAACAAGTGAACAGAC
>VFQP010003662.1_pt1 | contig 15359 bp, 12 predicted proteins | sample 3512351 | NCBI WGS metagenome assembly VFQP01 (sample SAMN10412372, study PRJNA504923) | tailings metagenome | isolation source: Relicate 1 Philex TSF1 revegetated site | place: Philippines: Tuba, Benguet | collected 2017-08-29 | reverse complement strand
TCTTCGACTTCTTCGCCGGCTTCTTGGCCGGCGCTTTCTTCTTCGGCGCGGGCTTTTTCGGCGCGGGCTTCTTCGCGATTTTCTTCGGCGCGGCCTTTTTGACCGGCGCCGATTTCTTCTTCGCGGGTGCCGCTTTCTTCGCGACGGGCTTTTTCGAAGCCGGCTGGGGCGCTGCCTTCTTCTTGCCCGGGCGCGCGGTCGGTGCGGCGAAATTGCGCCCGGCCGAAACGCGCGAACCGGCCGCACGACGGCCCGCCGAAATCAGCACGCGGTTATGGCGCTCGGTGCTGGGCTTGGCGGTCGGCTTCGCCGCGGCCTTGGCGGGCGCGGCCTGAATTGCGGCCTGCGCCGCCGCCAGACGCGCGATCGGCACGCGGTACGGCGAGCACGAGACGTAATCGAGGCCGGTCGTTTCGCAGAAATGGATCGACGCCGGATCGCCGCCGTGTTCGCCGCAAATGCCGACCTTCAGATCGTTGCGCGTGGCACGGCCACGCGACGTACCGATGGCGACGAGCTCGCCCACGCCGTCCACGTCCATCGACACGAAGGGATCGCGGGTCAGAACCTTTTGCGTTTCGTACGCGCCGAGAAACGCGGCCGAATCGTCGCGCGACAGGCCGAAGGTCGTCTGCGTGAGATCGTTGGTGCCGAAGGAGAAGAACTCCGCCGTCTCCGCAATCTCGCTTGCACGCAACGCCGCGCGCGGCAATTCGATCATCGTGCCGAGCATGTAGGAAATCTCGGCGCCCGTGGCCGCGCGCACTTCGTCGGCCACCTTGGCGATGTGATCGCGCATCAGATCGAGCTCGCGCTTCATCGCCACCAGCGGGATCATGATCTCGGGCTCGACCTTGCGGCCGGTTTCCTTGCCCACGATCGCGCAAGCTTCGAAAATCGCGCGCGCCTGCATCTGGTAGATTTCGGGATAGGTGACCGCGAGGCGGCAGCCGCGATGGCCCAGCATCGGGTTCATCTCGGTGAGCTTCTCCGCGCGCGCCTTCAATTCGTCCAGGCTCTTGCCCGTCGCCTTGGAAAGCTCGGCGAAATCCGCGTCCGAATGCGGCAGGAATTCGTGCAAGGGCGGATCGAGCAAGCGGATCGTCACCGGCAGCCCGTCCATGATGCGGAACAATTCGGCGAAATCGTCGCGCTGGAAGGGCTGGATCTTCGCGAGCGCCTTGGCGCGTTGCGTGGCGTCGTCGGCCACGATCATCTCGCGCACCGCGGTGATGCGCGACGGATCGAAGAACATATGTTCGGTGCGGCACAGACCGATGCCCTCGGCGCCGAAGCGGCGCGCGGTGCGCGCATCGAGCGGCGTTTCGGCGTTGGTGCGCACCTTCATGCGGCGGAAGGAATCCGCCCATTCCATGATCGTCGCGAAATGGCCGGAGAGTTCGGGCTGCACGGTCGGCACTTCGCCCTTGAACACGTCGCCGGTCCCGCCGTCGATCGTGATCGCCTCGCCCGCCTTGATGACCGTGCCGCGCACGCTCATCGTCTTGGCGGCGTAGTCGACGCGGATTTCGCCCGCACCGGCGACGCAAGCCCGGCCCATGCCGCGCGCCACGACCGCCGCGTGGCTGGTCATGCCGCCGCGCGTGGTCAGAATGCCGCGCGCCGCATGCATACCGTGAATATCCTCGGGGCTCGTCTCGACCCGCACCAAGATCACGGCCTTGCCTTCGCCCGCGAGCGTTTCGGCTTCATCGGCCGAGAAGGTAATGATGCCCGATGCCGCACCCGGCGACGCAGGCAGCCCGCGCGTGAGTTGCGAGCGCGCGGCCTTCGGGTCCAACGTGGGATGCAGCAATTGGTCGAGCGACGAAGGATCGATGCGGCCGACGGCCGTCTTGCGATCGATCAAGCCTTCCTCGGCCAGCTCAACGGCGATACGCAACGCGGCGGCGGCGGTGCGCTTGCCGTTGCGCGTTTGCAGCATATAGAGCTTGCCCTTCTCGACCGTGAATTCGATGTCCTGAATGTCGCGGTAATGGCGCTCCAGCTTCACGCGGATATCGCACAGCTGCGCGAAGGTCTCGGGCATCGCCTCTTCCATCGACGCCAGCTTCGACTTTTGGCGATCCTTGCCCAGGATCGTCAATTGCTGCGGCGTGCGAATGCCGGCGACAACGTCCTCGCCCTGCGCGTTGATCAGGAACTCGCCGTAGAACTCGTTCTCGCCGGTCGACGGATCGCGCGTGAACGCGACACCCGTGGCGCAATCCGGGCCCATATTGCCGAACACCATCGCCTGGATGTTGACGGCCGTGCCCCATTCCTCGGGGATCTGGTGCAGGCGGCGATAGGTGTTGGCGCGCTGGTTCATCCAGCTGGCGAACACCGCGCCGACGGCACCCCACAACTGTTCCTGCGGGTCCTGCGGGAACGGGCGGCCGAGTTGCTTGGCCACCATCGCCTTATAGGCGGCGACCAGCGCCTTCCAATCGTCGGCGGTCATATCCGTATCGAGCGACACGCCGCGATCGGATTTCGCCTGTTCCAGCAATTCCTCGAAATGGTGGTGATCCACTTCGAGCACGACGTCGCCATACATCTGGATGAAGCGGCGATAGGAATCGTAGGCGAAGCGCGGATCGCCGCTTTCGGCGGCGAGGCCTTCGACCGTCGTATCGTTGAGGCCGAGATTGAGGACCGTGTCCATCATGCCCGGCATCGAGGCGCGCGCACCCGAGCGCACCGAGACGAGCAGCGGCTTCGCGGGATCGCCGAATTTACGGCCGGTGATCTTTTCGACCTGGGCCAGCGCCGCGTTCACCTGGGCGCGCAGATCGGCGGGATATTCGCGCTTATTGGCGTAGTAGTGGGTGCAAACTTCGGTCGTGACGGTGAAGCCGGGAGGGACGGGCAAACCGAGATTGCTCATCTCGGCGAGATTGGCGCCCTTCCCGCCCAGGAGATTGCGCATCTCCGCTTTGCCTTCCGCCTTGCCGTTTCCGAACGAGTAAACCCACTTGGCCATGGCGCGATCCCTTTAGCCTTCGATCTTGGAGAAATCGGCGACGCGTGCAGGTGCGGCGCCGATCGCGGAAAGCAACTTGAGCCGATTGGCGCGCAAGGCGCGATCCTCGGCATTTACGGTGACCTTGTCGAAGAACGCGTCGACGGGCCCGCGCAACGTGGCGAGCGCGCCCATCGCCGCAGCGAAATCTTCGGCCTTCAACGCGGCGTCGAGCTTCGTTCCCACCTCGCCCAAACGGGCGAACAGCGCGTTTTCTTCCGCTTGCGCGAACAAGGCGGGGTCGGCGGCACCGGTTTGCGCGGCACCGTCCTTCTTCGTTTCGATCGCGACGATGTTGGCCGCCCGGCGATAGCCGATCAGCAGATTGGCGCCGTCCTGGCCCTTCAGGAACGCATCGAGGGCATCGACGCGCGCGAGCAGGCGCACCAGATCGTCCTCGCCACCCAACGCGAACACCGCGTCGATCAGATCGTGGCGCACGCCCTTTTCCTTCAGCACGACCTTCAAACGGTCGGCGAAGAAGCCCATCAGATCGACTTCCAAGCCGACCTTGGCCATTTCCTTGAACTGATATCTGGCATCCAGAATCGCCAGCTTCAAATTCAATCGAAGTTTATTTTCTACAATCAGGCGGATCACGCCCAGCGCTGATCGACGCAACGCGAACGGGTCCTTCGAGCCGGTCGGCTTTTCGTCGATCACCCAAAAACCTACGAGCGTGTCGAGCTTTTCGGCCAGCGCCACCGCGACCGAGACGGGCGCCGACGGGCACGCATCCGAAGGGCCCAGCGGCTGGTAATGCGCGCGGATCGCGTCGGCGATTTCGGCCGTCTCGCCGTCATGGCGCGCGTAATAGCGGCCCATCACGCCTTGCAGCTCGGGGAATTCGCCGACCATGCCGGACGACAAATCCGCCTTGGCAAGTTTCGCCGCGCGCGACGCGGCAGCCGCATCGGCGCCGAGCTTCGTCGCGATAAACGCCGAAAGCTTTTCCAGGCGCTCGACCTTCTGCGCCATCGTGCCGAGCTTGGCGTGGAACACGCGCTGGGCAAGTGCGGGCAAACGATCGGCGAGCTTCGTCTTGCGGTCCAAATCCCAGAAGAATTTGGCGTCGGACAGGCGCGCGCGCAGCACGCGCTCGTTGCCCGCGATGATCGTCGCCCCCGCATCCTCGGTCTCCATATTCGCGACCAGCGCGAATTGGCGGGCGAGCGAGCCGTCGGCGTTCAACAGCGCGAAGTATTTTTGGTGCGCGCGCATCGACGTGATCAGCGCTTCCTGCGGCACGTCCATGAATTTCGCGTCGATGGCGCCGGTCAACACGACCGGCCATTCGACGAGGCCGGTGACTTCGTCGAGCAAGCCCGGATCGTCGCGCAAGCTCAGGCCCAGCGATTTCGCCTTGGATTCGAGACCGGCGAGAATCTTGGCGCGGCGCTTAGCGGGATCGAGCAGCACCTTCGCCGCCAGCAGCTTCGCCTGATAATCCGCGAAGTTCGTCACCGCGAACCGCGCGGGTGCCAAGAAGCGATGGCCTTGCGTCGTGTCACCGAACGCAATCGTCGAGCCGCCGATATCGATGCCGCCCGCCAGCGTCTTGCCGTCGAACTGCGCCAGCACGCTTTGCAGCGGGCGCACCCAGGCGAAGCGATTGGCGCCCCAGCGCATCGATTTGGGCCAGCCGAACGCCTTCACCGTATCGGCGATCAGGCCGGGCAGAAGATCGGAAGTCGCTTGGCCCTTCTTCTCGACGATCGCGAACCAGAATTCGGCCTTGCCGACCATCCGCTTTTCGCAAGTGTCGAGCGAGGCGAGGCCAGCCCCCTTCAAGAAGCCTTGAATGGCCTGATCGGGCGAGCCGACGCGCGGGCCTTTCTTTTCTTCTTTGAGGTCGGGCGTGCGTGCGGGCAAGCCGTCGACGACCAGCGCCAAGCGGCGCGGTGTGACGAACACATCCGCACGCGTGAACGTCAAACCGGCGGCGGTCAAACGCTCGGTCGCGAGGCGCTTCAAATCCTCGGCGGCGCGCGCCTGCATGCGCGCGGGGATTTCTTCGGAGAAGAGTTCGAGGAGCAGCTCAGACATTGTTCGAGCCCTCCCCCGCCAGCCACGCTTCGCAGCAGGCTTTGGCCAATGCGCGCACGCGGCCGATATAGGCTTGGCGTTCGGTGACCGAGATCACGCCGCGCGCGTCGAGCAGATTGAAGCGGTGCGACGCCTTGATGCACTGGTCGTAAGCCGGCAGCGCCAATTTATGCGCGAGCAGCGACTGGCATTCCTTCTCGGCGTCGGCGAAATGCTTGAACAGCGCGTCGGTGTCGGCGTGTTCGAAGTTGTGCGCGGAGTATTCCTTCTCCGCGCGCAGGAACACTTCGCCGTATTTCACGCCGTCATTGTTGAAGCGCAGGTCGTAAACATTCTCGACGCCCTGGATATACATGCACAGGCGTTCGAGACCGTAGGTGAGCTCCACCGCCACCGGATCGCATTCGATGCCGCCGACCTGCTGGAAATACGTGTACTGCGTGACTTCCATGCCGTCGCACCACACTTCCCAGCCGAGGCCCCAGGCGCCCAAAGTGGGGCTTTCCCAATCGTCCTCGACGAAGCGGATATCGTGCAAAGCGGGATCGAGGCCGATTTCCTTGAGGCTGCCGAGATAGAGGTCCTGGCTGTTCGCGGGCGACGGCTTCAGGATCACTTGGTACTGGTAATAATGCTGCAGCCGGTTCGGGTTCTCGCCGTAGCGCCCGTCCGACGGGCGGCGCGAGGGCTGCACGTAAGCCGCTTTCCACGGCTTCGGCCCCAAGGCGCGCAACGTGGTCGCGGGGTGGAACGTGCCGGCCCCCACTTCCATGTCGTAAGGCTGCAGGATCAGGCAGCCTTGGGCCGACCAATAGGAATGTAGTTTGAGGATGAGGTCCTGAAAGCTCAGGCCTTTGGCGGCGGATACGGACATGGTTCTCGCGCGTGTGACTCGGATTCTGGGGCCGGTCTGATGCGGCGCAACATATCCATCGGGCTACACCGGGGCAACGCCGGATTTCACGCGACTCGACGCTGTTTTTCGCTAGCCCGAACGATGCGGCCGCGCACAGCCTTTTATCCCGCACCACGGCGCTTTGGCGGGCACCCAAACCGAGCAATTCGGGCAATACTCGACGTCGTAGCCCGCAAGCTCTGCGGGTTTTTCGGGCACGCCTTGGGGTGCCCGATCTTCCATCCGCACCATGACGAACAGATAGACCAGCACCAGCCCCAACACGACCAGGGGCCAGACCGCGTCGAGGGCCCAGGCGAGCAAATCCATGGCCCTAGAATAGGCCGGGGATTGACTTCCCGGCCAGACCAAGCGATTTTCCGGCCATGGACGATATCGACCGCAAAATCATGGCGCATTTACAGCAAAATGGACGCGATTCTTACGCCGATATCGGTAAATCCGTGGAATTATCGGTTTCGGCGGTCAATGACCGGCTGAAAAAGCTGATCGCCACGGGCGCGATCAAGCGATTCGCCGCGTTGATCGAACCCGCCAGCGTGGGCCGAAACCTGCTCGCCTTCGTGTCGGTGTTGCTCGAGCGACCCGAGCACGACAAGCCGTTCCTCGCCGCCATCGCCGATCTCGCCGACGTGCAGGAATGCCATCACGTCACCGGCGATTGGTCGTATCTGTTGAAAATCCGCGTGGCCGACACCGCCGCGCTGGAGCGCGTGATTTCCGACAAGATCAAAACGCTGCCGGGTGTCGCGCGCAGCCAAACGGTTATCGCGCTGTCCTCCGCCAAGGACGATCCCGCCCTCGCCTGCCTGCCGGAGTGACATGATGGAAACCGATATTTTCCTGTTGAAGGGCCTGCTGCTGGGCCTCGCCATCGCCGCCCCGGTCGGCCCGATCGGCGTGTTGTGTATTCGCCGTTCGCTGACGCATGGCTTCGCGGCGGGTTTCGCGGGCGGGCTCGGCACCGCGCTCGCCGATGCGTTCTACGCGGGCCTCGCCGCCTTCGGCTTCGCCGTGCTGCTCGCCGATTGGATCGAGGCGAACACCTGGGTGCGCCAGTTCGGCGCGATGATGCTGCTCTATCTCGCGTGGCAAGCGTGGAACACGCCGACCGATGTCGAGGAAGCGCAGATCGATACGCGCACGCTCGCCGCCACTTTCGCCGCGACCTTCATGCTGACGCTGACCAACCCGATGACCATCGTCAGCTTCCTGACAATCTTCACCGGCTTCGGCATCGAACGCGCCGGCGAGGACGAGATCGTCGCGCTGGTGGTGGGCGTGTTCCTGGGGTCGCTCGGCTGGTGGATATTGCTGGCGGGTGCGGTCTCGCGTCTGCGCGCGCGCATCGACGCGAAAGCGACGCAAGCGATCAATCGCGGGGCGGCGGCATTGCTCGCGATCTTCGCCTTCCTGATCGCCGGACAGATTATCTAAGGAAGTTGCGCTTCCAGATTTCAGCGAGCTTGGGGGAAGCCTCCGCTTTCGCGGCGATCGCCGAAATCTTCGGCGCGTTGGCGGCGAACCATTGGCGGCGCGGGAACCAATAGGTCATCGCGACGAGATAAAGATCGATCGCCGAGAAACGCTCGCCCAGGAACCACGGCGCCTGCGCCGCGTCTTCGACGACGCGCCACATTTTCTCGCGATACTCGCCGACCTTGGTCTTGAAAGCTTCCGCGGCTTGCGGATCGGCGACGAAGCGCGTGGGAACGTCGCCGAACGCGAATGTCTGGTAGACATTCGCGACCAGGAAAACCAGCCAGCGCAGAAATTCGGCGCGCGTCGGTTCGTCGGGACCGGGAACCAACACCGTCGATTTGGCGAGATCGGCGAGATAGAGCGTGATCGCAGCACTCTCCGTCATCACGCGCCCGTCGGGCAGCACGAGTGCAGGCACCTGCATCAGCGGGTTGACCTTGGCGAGGCGCGCCCGCGCGTCCTCATCGCCGAACAGATCGCCGGAATCGATCATCTCGTAATCGAAACCGTAGAGCGCCAATTGCGGCTCGATCAACACCGAGCCCCAGCCGGGCCGTCCGTAAAGCGTGAATTTCATCGGCGTCGGCTTCCTTGTTCTTCTTCGGCCGCCCCCAGGAAATCGGGCATGCCGGCCAACGGATCGTTTTCGTCGGGCACGGTTTCGGAATCGTCGAGACCATGCGCTTCCAGCTCGACCGCCGAGACGAGGCCCTTGGCCGCGAGCAAGCGTTCGAGATTGAACAAGCGCTCGCGCAAGCGCTCCACCTCCGACGCCATCGCCAGCAAGGCGCGATCAGCCGTCCCCCGCCCGCCTGCGGGTGCCGCAGCGGCCACGCGTTTGGCCCGCGCTTCGCCGGTGTCGTTCCACACTTCGTGCAGGATGATCCGGCCGCCGCGAATTTCGAAACGGTCGACGAAGCGCAGATTGTCGAAGGGTGCGCCGTCTTCCCACGCCCCATGCAGCGATCCAGAGACGAACACGACGTCGCCGTCATGCATCTCCACGCGGTCGTAGCGCTCGATCTTCTTGCCGATCTGGCGGAAACGCTGGCCCAGGCGCATGACGATTTCGTCGAGCGAGCCCGTTTCCGTGCCGCCGGGCGTCACGAAACGCGCGTCCGGCGCCACGTAGCGGCGCGCGGCACCGGGATCGAGCTTGTCGATCGCGTCGAGGAACTCGCGCACCAAGACGATCGAGGGATGCGGCGGCAGTTGGGCCATACGGACTCCCAGGGTTCCTACCCAGCGTAATCCATCGCGACCGTATCGCGCGACAGAAACGATCCGGGCCTTGCCCCCGTGGGCGCCCCGGCCTTCCACACCGCGCGGCCGTTGACGAACACGGCGTCGATCCCCGCCCCCGGCAATGTCGGGGCGGCGAAACTCGCCCGGTCGATCACCTTTTTGGGATCGAACACCACGATATCGGCGAAGGCGCCCGCGCATAAAACGCCCCGGTCGCGCAAGCCCAGGCGCTTGGCGGGCAAGGACGTCATCCGCCGGATCGCTTCTTCGACCGGGAACAAGCCGATTTCGCGCGCGTAGTGGCCCAGCACGCGCGGGAACGTGCCCCACAGGCGGGGATGGGGATGGGTGTCGTGCGGCAGACCGTCCGACCCGATCATCGCTTCGGGCCAGGACAACACGCGGCGCACGTCGTCCTCCGCCATCGCGAAATAGATCGCCCCCGCCGGCTGCAAGCGCCGCGCGGCCTCTTCCAGATCGACGCGCCATTCGCCGGCGATGTCGGCAAGGTCGCGCCCGCCCGCCTCGGGCACGGCTTTCGACCAAGTGATCAGAATGCGCGACGACGCGGCGATGCGGTCGATCGTCAGCACGGTCGACGACGCGATATAGGGATAGACGTCGAGCGCCACGCGCTGCGTTTTGCGCGCCGCATCGATCAACGGCAGCGTGCGCGCGGTCTTGCCGTGATTGGCTTTGCCCATCGCCTTGTGATGCGACAACACCACCGGCGTGTCCGCTTCGCGGCCGATGCGCAACGCCTCCGCGACCGCGTCTTCCAGCGCATCGGCTTCGTTGCGCAAATGCGTGGCGTAGAGCCCGCCATGCCGCCCCGCGATTCTGGCGATTGCGACGATCTCCGCTGTCGGCGCGGCCTTCGCGGGCGCATAGAACAAGCCGGTCGATAGGCCTAAGGCACCCTCGCCCATCGCTTGATCGAGAAAATCTTGCATGCGCGCGATCTCGCTTGCGTCGGCCGCGCGATCGAGACGATCCATCGTCTGCACGCGCAACGACGAATGCCCGACCAGCGCTATTGCGTTGACGGCGGCGGGATCGGCGGCGAGCGCTTTGGTCCAATCGGCGAAACTTTTGTGGCGATAGGTCGCGCGGCCGCCCAACAAATCGAGCGGCGGCGGCGGATCGCCCGCGAGAATCATGGGCGCGACCGACACGCCGCAGTTTCCGGCAACGATCGTGGTCACACCCTGGCTCGTCTTCATCGGCATGTCGGGCAGATCCAGCAGGATCGCGTCGTCATGCGTATGCGCATCGATGAATCCGGGGGCGATCATCCGCCCCGAACAATCCAGCATCGCGGCGGCTTCCAGCGTGCCGGGTGCTGCGATAGCGGCGATACGGTTTCCGGCGATGGCGATATCGGCTTCGATCGCGGGCGCGCCGGACCCGTCGGCGACGCGACCGCCCGTCAGCACAAATTCGTGCTTCATCGTGCGAGCCAGGCGATCAGCTTGTCGGCCGGCATCGGCCGCGCGATCAGATAGCCTTGGGCGAGATCGATTCCCGCCGCGCGCGCGGTGTCGAGATCGGACTGCGTTTCCACGCCTTCGGCGACCGAGACGAGGTCCATGCGCTTGGTTAGCGCCACCGCCGATTCCAGAATCGCGCGCTTGGCCGGCGCTTCGGCGGCCCCCGACACGAAACCGCGATCGATTTTAAGCTCGTCGAAGGGCAGCGCTTCGAGGCGCGCGAGCGACGCATAACCGGTGCCGAAATCGTCGAGCGATACGCGCACGCGCTTCATGCGCAGTCGCGCGAGGGTTTCGAGCGTGCGGCGATCGTCCTCGCCCAAGCGGCTTTCGGTCACTTCGACGATCAAGCGTTCGGCCGGCATGCCCGAACGGTCGAGCGCGTTGGATATCCACCCGAAGGCGTCGCTGCGACCCAGCGTATCAAATGAGAAATTGACCGCGCAGCGCAAATCGGGATGGGCGGCGAAGATCGGCGCCATATCGCGCGCGGCGACGTCGATCACCGCTTCGGTCATCCGATCGACCAGCCCGCAATTCTCGGCGAGCGGCACGAACACGCCCGGCGACACGTCGCCATAGGTCGGGTGCGCCCAGCGCGCGAGGCACTCGACCGATCGCGTCAAGCCGCTCGCCACGTCGACTTTGGGCTGAAATACCGCCGCGATCTGCCCGCGTTCGATTGCGGCGGCCAAATCGGCTTCGCCCACGCGCGGCATGGCGCGCGCGGTCGCCGCCGACTTCTCCGCCGAAGGCTGCAAGCGCGCGATCGCCTGGGTCAGGCGTTCGGCCTCGATCGGCTTGGCGACGGCGCCCACGCTGGCGAGACCGTAGCCGCGCGCGATGCGCAATGCGCCTTCGAGCGTGCGCTTATCCTCGCCGCTGACGATCAGCATCGGCGTTTGCGGCGCCTTGGTCGCGGCCAAACGCAGGAACTCGATCCCATCCATGCCTGGCATGTTGAGATCGCAAAGCACGAGCTCGGGCTTGAACGTGTCGAGTTCGGCCAAACCGTCGGCGCCGTTCTCCGCCTCGCGGATCTCGCCAACGGCAAGTCGCACCAAGCATCGGCGCAGCAATGCGCGGATGAAGGCTTGATCGTCGACGATGAGAACGCGGCGCCCGGCGATGTCGTCCATATGCCCGCCACTCTAGCTTGATGCCGGGGCCGATGCTAGAACCGGACGGCTAGCGGTAACGGACGGAATGACGATGGAAATCAAATCACCCTATCTGCTGTTTTTGGGCAACGCGCCCGACGCGCTGGCCGCCAAAACCTCCATCGGCGTGGCGCAATGGCGTCCGGAAAAATGCGTCGGCCAGCTGCGCCTGAAAGGCTGCAACGCCGATAGCGGCTTCCCCGATATGAGCGTGAAACAGGCCGTCGCCAAGGGCGCCAAGACGATGATCGTCGGCACGGTCAATCGCGGCGGCGTGATTTCCAAAGACTGGATAAAGGTGCTGACCGCCGCGCTCGATGCGGGGCTCGATCTCGCCTCCGGGCTGCACAACAAATTGTCGGACGTGCCCGAGCTCGCCGCCGCGGCCAAGCGCAACGGCCGCAAGTTGCACGACGTGCGCCACCCGGATCGCGAATTCCCGATCGCCACGGGCATCAAGCGCCCGGGCAAACGCGTGCTGACCGTCGGCACCGATTGCTCGATCGGCAAGATGTACACCTCGCTCGCCCTCGAAGCGGCGATGAAGTCGCTGGGCATGAAAGCGACGTTCCGCGCCACCGGCCAGACCGGCATTTTGATCGCGGGTCGCGGCTGGTCGATCGACGCGATCGTGTCGGATTTCGTGGCCGGTGCGGTCGAGACGATCGCCCCCGCCAACACGCCCGATCATTGGGACGTCGTCGAAGGCCAAGGCTCGCTGTTCCACGCGAGCTACGCCGGCGTGACGATGGCGCTGATCCACGGCGCGCAAGCCGACGCGCTGGTGATGTGCCACGAGCCGGGCCGCGCGCATATGCGCGGGCTGCCGCATTACAAGCTGCCCGATCTGCAAACCTGCATCGACGTCAACGTCGCGCATGCGCGCCTGACCAACAAGAAGGCCAAATGCGTGGGCATCAGCCTCAACACGTCGAAGATGACCGCCAAGGCGGCCGAACGCGCGATCAAATCGACCGCCGATAAATACGGCCTGCCTTGCGTCGATCCGAGCCGCACGGGCGTTGCCGCCATCGCCGCCCAACTCGCGAAAATCAAATGACGCGCACGCTGTCCGTCGCCCGTGAAGTTTGGCCGCTGCGCGGCGCTTTCCGCATTTCGCGCGGCGCCAAGACCGAAGCGGTCGTCGTGGTCGCGCGCATCGCGCAAGACGGTGCGGCGGGTGCGGGCGAATGCGTGCCCTATGCGCGCTATGGCGAGACGGTTGAATCCGTCCTCGCCCAGATCGAAAGCGCGCGCGCGCTGATCGAGCGCGGCGGCGGGCGCGACGAATTGCAGCGCGCCTTGCCCGCCGGGGCCGCGCGCAACGCGCTCGACTGCGCGCTGTGGGATCTCGAAGCCAAGCGCGCGGGCAAGCGCGTGTGGCAACTCGCCGGCATGTCCGCCCCGCAAACGCTGACCACCGCCTATACGCTGTCGGTCGACGAACCGGACAAGATGGCCGAAGCGGCACGCGCCGCCGCCCATCGCCCGCTGCTGAAATTGAAGCTGACCGGTGCGGGCGACCTCGCGCGCGTCGAAGCGGTGCGCAAAGCGGCCCCCGGTTCGCGCCTGATCGTCGATGCGAACGAAGCGTGGGACGAAGCCTTGTTCGACGAAATTTCGCCGCATCTCGCGCATTTGGGCGTCGATCTGATCGAGCAACCCTTGCACGCCGATCGCGATGCGGGCCTCGCCGGGCGCGAACACCCTGTTGCGGTTTGTGCCGATGAATCCTGCCACGACACGTCGTCGCTGCCCCATGTCGCGGGCCGCTACGAAGCCGTGAACATCAAACTCGACAAGACCGGCGGCTTCACCGAAGCGCTGGCCTTGCGCAAAGCCGCCTTCGCGGCCGGTTATCGCGTGATGGTCGGCTGCATGGTCGCGACGTCGCTATCGATGGGCCCCGCCCATTTGATCGCGCAAGGGGCGGCGTGGGTCGATCTCGACGGGCCCTTGCTGCTGAGCCACGATCGCGATCCGGGTTTGCGCTTCGAAGGCAGTCGCGTTCACCCGCCGGATGCGGAGGTTTGGGGTTGATGGCCGGTCTCGCCGAAATTCTGGGCCGTGCGTTGCCGTTGCATGTGGTCGACGTGGGCGCCGCGTCGATGGGCAAGGATGGCGATCCCTATCATGCGCTGCTGGGCGATCCGGCGGTGCGCGTCACGGGGTTCGAGCCGCGCGCGGAAGCCTGCGCCGAGCGCAACGCGAGTGCCCCGCCCAATCACCGCTATTTGCCCTATTTCGTCGGCGACGGCACGACACGCGACTTTCATGTCTGCGCCAATCCGCTGACGTCGTCGCTCTATCGGCCCAACGACCGGCTTCTCGAGCTGTTCCACAATCTGCCGCTGCCGGTCGTGGAAACGACGAGCGTGGAAACGCGGCGCTTGGACGATCTGCCCGATCTCGCCGCGTGCGATCTGTTGAAGATCGACGTGCAGGGTGCTGAGCTGGACGTGCTGCGCGGAGGCCCGCGCATCGCGGGTGGCGCGCTTGTCGTCGATGTCGAAGTCGAATTCGTGCCGATGTACGAAGGCCAGGCGCTGTTCGGCGACATCGACGTGCATCTGCGCGGGCTCGGCTTCATGCTGCATCGCTTCACCGCCCCGTTCAGCCGGCAATTGCGCCCGCTGGTGTTCGGCGGCGGGCCGTTCGGGCCGGGCAGCCAATTGCTATACGCCGAAGCGGCGATCTATATCCGCGCGATCGACAAGCTGGACGCGCTATCCGACGACAAGCTGCTCGCCTTCGCGCGGATCATGCACGACGTCTATCGGTCCTACGATTTGGTCGGGTTGCTGATCGCCGCGCATGACAAGCGCAGCGGCGGCGATTTGCTGACGCGCTACAAGACGGCCCTCGCAGCGCCCGGCTAAGCGCCCAATCTTTCACAGGTCTCGCGCCACAGATCGGCGATCAAATCGCCCGCCGGTTTGGCTTGCGCCAACGCGGCCGACTGCCCCGCCCAAGCCTGGATGCGCGAAATATCGTTCGCCTTGTTGGCCGTATCGCGCATCGCTTGCGTGATCGCGCGCTGCACGGGATAGGGGGCGGGCACGGGTGCCTCGGGCGACGCCGCCGCGCGAACATATTCGGTCGCGATCGAACGCCCGGCACGCCCCGAAAAAGCGCGTGTGAGCCGCGTGGCTTCCGGCGGCGTTTGGCCGATCGCATCGGCCCAAGCGGTGGGAATGCCCGCTTCGGGCGTGCGCAAGAATCCCGTACCGATTTGTATGGCCGAAGCACCCATCGCGAACGCGGCGGCCATGCCGCGCGCGTCGCCGATGCCGCCCGTGGCGATCACCGGCAGTTTCACCGCATCGAGGATTGCGGGCAGAAGTGCGAACAAGCCGATCGCTTCGGCTTCGGCTTTCGATGCGTCGAAAGCGCCGCGATGGCCGCCGGCTTCCGCACCTTGCGCGACGATCGCATCCGCCCCCGCTTCGGCCGCCGCTTTGGCTTCGGCAACCGTCGTCGCGTTGGCGAACCAGGCGATGCCGCGTTCCTTCATCTTGGCGACGAACTCGGGCGGATAGACGCCCATGATCGACGAGACGACCGCCGGCCCGGCGGACAGCAACGCGTCGCATTGCGCCTTGAAATCGGGCGGCGTGGCATTCGCGGCTTCCGCGGGCACTTCCGGCCCATACTGGCTGACGAATTCGCGCAATCGCGCTTCGTGCGCCGCGTCGCGAAAAGGTGCGGGATCGGGGATCCACAGGTTGAGCTGGAACGCGCCGTTCGACCGGCCGCGCTGATCGTTGGCCCAGCCGAGGATCGCGTCGGGCTTCATCAGCAAGGCACCGCACGCCCCCATCCCGCCCGCACGCGCGACGGCGGCGGAAAGGGCGGGTGCGGGCACGCCGGCCATCGGGGCGAGCAGGATCGGCAAGCGCAGCCCGAAGCGTTCGCAGAACGCGCGGGCGGGATCGAAGACCTTGCCCGCCGGGATCACGACGCGCGCTCCATCGCGCGCAGCACGCGCGCGCGAT
>VFQP010003661.1_pt1 | contig 15374 bp, 18 predicted proteins | sample 3512351 | NCBI WGS metagenome assembly VFQP01 (sample SAMN10412372, study PRJNA504923) | tailings metagenome | isolation source: Relicate 1 Philex TSF1 revegetated site | place: Philippines: Tuba, Benguet | collected 2017-08-29 | reverse complement strand
TCGTGTGGCACCGCAGGTGGAGCCGGGCCACCTGGACCAGCTGCTGCACCCGCAGCCTGTTCAACTGAACTCCTGCGCCCCCTGAACGCCTCGTGTGGCACCGCAGGTGGAGCCGGGCCACCTGGACCAGCTGCTGCACCCGCAGTTCGCCGACACGACGGCCTACAAGCCGCACGTGCTGGGCACCGGCCTGCCGGCGTCGCCCGGCGCCGCCGTGGGCCAGGCGGTCTTCACCGCCGAGGACGCCGAGGCCTGGAAGGCCGCCGGCATGAAGGTGGGGGTTTTAGGGCTTGGGGAGACGCGCCCTCACCGTGGGTGGCTCACGCTGGTGCCGCCGCCGGGTGTTTGCACCGCCGCCGTCGCGCCTCTGCTCGCGAGGCGCTTGGTGTTGCGGCTGCAGGCGCTTCTCGAACGTTTGCAAGGCGCGTTTGCTTTGGACACGTCGGCGGGCTCGAGAGGTGTGTGGATTGTGTGTGTTGGCGCACGCGCAGGTGGTGCTGGTGCGCAAGGAGACGAGCCCCGAGGACGTCAAGGGCATGTACAGCGCCGAGGGCGTGCTGTGCCAGCTAGGCGGCATGACCTCGCACGCCGCCGTGGTGGCGCGCGGCTGGGGCAAGCCCTGCATCACGGGCGTCTCGGACCTGCAGGTGCGGCACGCTTGTGAACTCAGTGTGATGGTCGGGGATTCAATGCAAGTGGCCAGTGCGAGCGCGCCGCCGTCGCTGCCGTCGCCGACGTCACTCCCCACGAGCCGTCGCCTCTCGCGGCGTTGGGCGGGGCGGGAGCCACCGGCGTCCCGAACGCGAGTGGCGCACACTGTGGCGGCAGAGCAGGCTTTCCCTTTGGGCCGGCGCGCCCAGCGAGTGTTATGGCCTCGCCCGGCCTCCCTTTGCTTGCGTGCACACGGCAGGTGGACGAGCACAACAAGGTGGCGCGCGTGGCCGGCGCCGAGATCCGCGAGGGCGACTTCATCTCGCTCAACGGCTCCACCGGTGCGCGCGCGCTGGACCTCACTCTCTGGCGCAGGGTTCCAGAGCCGCCTCTGGCGGCAAAGATGACGGTTGCGGGGTGCGCGCGCCGAGCCTCACTCTCCGGTGCAGCCGTCTCTGGCGAGCACGTGCGCCGCCAACGCCGGCGCCACCGCCCGCTCGCTCCCCGCCGCCCGCCGCGCGCCGAGCCGACGCCCGCGTCTTCGCGTAGAGAGGGCAGAGCACGCGCTGCGCGACAACTCGTGTTGTGGTTTAATGCGTGCGCACGGGTGCGCGTGCGTGCGCCGTGTTGCGCAGGCGAGATCATCCGCGGCAAGCAGCCGCTGGCTCCGCCCGAGCTGGCCGGCGACCTGGGCACCTTCATGGCGTGGGTGGACGAGCGCCGCGTGCTGCGCGTGCTGACCAACGCCGACACGCCAGAGGACGCCGCCGAGGTGAGCGGCGAGGAGAGCAAGGGCCGCTTGCACGCGTGGACGCGGACGCGAGATTGCCTAGGGGCGTCAGTGGCGCCTTGCCGGGGGCGGCTGCTCCCTTGGGCCGCCGCTTGCAGTGCCGTCTGGCTGGGCGCCTTCACCAGACCTGCACTGAGCAGGCGGCGTGAGGATGGAGTGGGATGGCGAGGCAGCGATGATGCTGGGGGGCCGCTGCGCGTGAGAAGTGCGGCCGAGCGCAGCCCGGGGTGTGGTCGACCGTTGCGTTCGCTTGCCTCGACCCTCTCAGCTTTGCTGGCGCGCTGCCCGTTCGGTCGCGCGCAGGCGCGCAAGTTTGGCGCCGAGGGCATTGGCCTCTGCCGCACCGAGCACATGTTCTTTGCCTCTGAGGAGCGCATCGCCACGGTCCGCCGCATGATTGTCGCCCAGGTGCGTTTCCTTTCCCCCTCCCTCCCCCCACCCCCACGGTCCGCCGCATAGTTACGATCGTCGCCCAGGTGCGATGCTTCCCCCCTCCCCCGCCCCCACCGCCCTCCCCTTCCCGAAGCCCTGATTGGTGGTGGGAAGTCGCAGCTGTTTGGGCGGCCCGGCGGGGCCCGAGCCCAGCTACCGGGCTGTGTGCGCGCGGACCGATGAGGCGCGCCGCCCGGCGTGACAGCGTGGCCGCGTGCGAGCGTGCGCTCCATGCCTGGCCGTGCGTACTTCAACGCACTCTCTCCTTGTGCCTGCGCCTGTGCCTGGTGCGTGTGGGCACGCAGACCAAGGAGGCGCGGCTCAAGGCGCTGGACGACCTCCTCCCCTTCCAGCGCGCCGACTTTGAGGGCATCTTCAAGTGCGTGCGCACCCCCTTGTGGCATGCGCGCGCTCCCCTCCTCCCTCACGGCGCAGCCCACGCTTGCTCGTCACGACGCTTCAGCGCCGCCCGCCAGGCGGTGGGCCCGTGGGTGGCTGCGCCTGCCCGCTGCTGCGGGTGGGGCCGAGGTCAGCGTTGCGGTGCGCCTGCTCGTGCGCAGGGCGATGGACGGGCTGCCCGTCACCATCCGGCTGCTGGACCCGCCGCTGCACGAGTTCCTGCCTGACGGGGAGATGGACGAGGTGAGGGAGAGGGCGAGGGCGGAGCGGTGAGGTTGAGTGGGCGGGGGGGCTCGGCAACGAGCAAGCTAGCCTCCGCGCTCCCGTCACCGCGCTGTGCCTGCCGTGCGCCACGCGTGCGCGAACCGTGCAGGTGTGCCAGAGCTTGGCCGCCGACGCCGGCATCACCGTGGAGCAGGTGCGCCTGCGGCAGCGGGAGCCAGCGCGTCGCCCTTTGCCCCGTCCGCGCCTCTTGTGGACTGATTGGCAGCCCTCGCACCCTGGCCCGTGTAGTGGGGCCTGTCTTGTGGGGCAGCCCTCGCGCCGCCTCGCGCAACCCGCCAGGCGTGGCCGGCGTCGCGCTTTCACAAAGCGATCCCGCGCCGGCACGCCCGGGGTTCCCCTGGCCGCGCGGCCAAGCGCCCCCGCCGCGGTGGCGTTCGTGGCAGTGCCGGGACGTGCGCTGCCGCTGCCGCTGCTGCTGCTGCTGCTGCGCGAATGGTGTGCAGGTCTACGAGACGATTGACAAGCTGCAGGAGGTGAACCCCATGCTGGGGTTCAGGGGCTGCCGGCTGGGCATCACGTACCCAGAGATCACAGAGATGCAGGTGCGGAGCGCCTGGCTGACGCCCTCCCTGTTGTTCCCGTGGGCCATGTGGAAGCGCGTCGCCTCGCCCACGACAACGACGACGGGCGCATGCCTGCGCCCACTCGCGCGACACTGCCCTGCAAGGCCTGCCCTCGGCAGGGCGTGCGTTTGCCTCTGGAGAGAGGGGGCGGGCGGATCTAGCAGACGCTGGCGTGCGCTCGCCGTCGCCGGCCGGGCCGCGCTCCCCCCGCCCCGTGCCCGTGGCCTCAATGGCGCAACGGCGCGCCCCGAGGACGCCGCGCGGTGCGCAGGTGCGCGCCATCTTTGAGGCGGCGCTGAGCGCGCAGCGGCAGGGGCACGTGTCCAAGCCAGAGATCATGGTGCCGCTGGTGGGCCCGGTGGCGGAGCTGCGCAACCCGGAGCAGCTGGTGCGGCGCGTGGCGTCCCAGGTGCGCGTTGCTGTAGTGGTGGTGGGAGAGGTGGGAGAGGGCGCCTGAGTGCCAGCGGCCCAGGTGCGGCTCATAGCGGAGGTGGTGGTCGCTGGCATCAGAGGCAGGGACCGCAGTGGAGTGTGCTGTCGCGCGAGCTTTGCCCTGCAGTAGGCTTGTTCCAGCGCCCGTCGGTAGGCCGGCGACCAGCAGGCTCTGGCGACGGAGAGCCCGACGTGTGGAGGGCGAGTCACCCATGCGGCGCGGTGCCCTGCCCTGCCCGGCCGCGTGCTGCGCCCGCGCAGGTGATGCAGGCGGCGGGCGCGCAGGTCGAGTACAAGGTCGGCACCATGATCGAGGTGCCTCGCGCCGCGCTGACGGCCGGGTCCATCGCCGAGGTGGCCGAGTTCTTCTCCTTCGGCACCAACGACCTCACCCAGGCGAGCGTGCTTTGTGTGTTTGCGGGGTCGACTGACGCGTGCGCCTGCCGAGCGAAGCGCTGCGGGGCGGCGCTGGCCCGCCGACTTGCTCTGCAGCCTGAGAAGCTGCGGCGGCGAGCTGCGGATGACGGCGCTCGAGGCGTGCTGCCGCGGAGATCGAGGAGCGAGGAGCCGTCCCAAAACGCGCGCGCTCGTCGACCCGTTGCCTTTGCCGCAGATGACGTTCGGCTACAGCCGCGATGACATTGGCAAGTTCCTGCCCGTGTACCTGGAGAAGGGCATCCTGCAGCACGACCCCTTTCAGGCGAGTGCACCGGCGCGAGTCACCTCGCCTGCGCAGCGCCTCGTTGTCGCGCCGCGTCGAGGATCGCGCCGACCGCCTCCCGCTGCCACGCGCGCCCAGAGCAAACGCCGTGTGCTGCTCGCTCGCGCTCGATCGCGTTCCTTGTTTGCTCGTGCAGGTGCTGGACCAGGAGGGCGTCGGCGAGCTGGTGCGCTTCGCCGTGGAGCGCGGCCGCGCCAAGCGCCCCAGCCTCAAGATCGGCATCTGCGGCGAGCAGGTGAGATGGCGTTGCGGCGAGCGCGCCTCATGTGACCGAGCGCCATGGCCTGTGCTGCCGCTGCCACAACAGGCGCGCCTTTACGAGTTTTGCGTGTGGCGGCCGCGTGCTTTGCAGGGCGGCGAGCCCAAGACCGTTTCGTTCCTGCACCAGGTGGGCCTCGACTACGTGAGCTGCTCGCCGTTTCGCGTGCCCATCGCCCGGCTGGCGGCGGCGCAGGCGGCGGTCAAGGCGCCGTACGGCGGGCGCAAGGCGTGAGGGCCACGGGGCTGGATGGGCGCCGCTCAGCTGAGCGGAGGGGGCTCCGGGATGGCGCGGCGACGTGCTTCGGTGGGGAGGGCCAGCCTGCAGCGAAATGGACCTCTGGAGAGGAGAGCACGCACACCGATAGAGAGGGAGAGGGAGAGAGGGAGAGCGTGCCCGCAGCTTGCGTGGCCTGCCTAGATGCCTGCCGTGATTCATTTTCATCGTGGCCACGACGGGACGCGCGCACGCACAGGGGCTCAAGGCCCCAACCGTCGCTTGCTGGCCTCTTCCAGGCTGTCCTGCAACATACTGCCGCTGCTGCTGCTGCTGCTGCCGCCGCCGCTGCAGCTGCTGCGCCCTTGGTGACCGTCGCAAAGGCACACCGAAACTGCTGCCAAAGAAGCTCTGGCGACGTGGCGGCAGCAGGCAGGCTCATCTGGCCCGCAAAGCACACAGCCCTGAGGATCAGGCTCTCTTGCACCTGTCCTGGCCGGCACTACCCGCCTCTCGCTGCGCACGACGGAAGCGGAACGTCGCCATCAATCGTCAGAGGGGCGCGACGGCGCAAACGGCAGGCTTGCCCCGGCATCCGGGAGAGTGAAGGACAGGAGGCCTCGTTCTAGCGGCACAGGCCACGATCTCGCGCGCGGGTGCGAGTGTAGAGAAGAGCCAAGCCTGATTTACGACGCGTACCGTGCGCGCGGCCGTGCTTGCCGCGAGCGTGTGGGACCCGAGACCGCCCGCCATCACTCAACTTGGTCGACCCGGCGGCCCGAGGTCAGCCTTGTGTATCGCAGGCAGCGCCCTACATATTGCGCGACCATAGTGTCGGTGGTTCCAGTGAATTCACTCTCTGCGCGGTCCGCCGGCCGAGCGCTCTTGACTTGACGACTCGGGCGGGAGACGAACAGCAGCATTCCGCCCAAGGCAGCATCTGCAGGGGAACGCAGCGCCCACAATTGCTTCAAGATGGCCCGTTCCAGCGCCACCGGCAGCGCGCTCCTCCTCCTCTTCTCGGCGTGCCTCTTGTGCGCCCCGGGCCTCGTGCTCGGCGGCAAGAAGCCCAAGCCGGTGGTCAAGGTGCAGGAGCAGAAGCGCGTGCGCGGCCCCTACGGCTCCAGCTCTGAAGCCTGGCCTGCGCGCATTCGGCGCGATCCCCGAGGTGAGCCAGCTGGCGGTTCTTCCGCAGCTGCCCGATTGGCGGCAGGAAGCGCTTTGCACAAGCAGTTCCGGCGCTCCAGCCGTCTCGGCGCTCAATTGCTCACCACAAGTCGCCTGAGGTGCTTTCTGGGGCGCACCTCGCTGATGGCTGCTCTCCTCCTCGCTCGGCTCACCTCGGTGCCTGCGCAGGCGACCCGCCCAGCAAGCCGTGCTCCTACACGCTCTTCCTCACCTACGAGATGGCCAACCCCGACATGGGCAGCGCGCGCCCGGTGAGCTCTTTGGCTGCTCTGCAGAGTGTCGGCGCCAAGGCCTGCCATCACGTGATTTTGGCAGCGCGCAGCGCACGTGATTCTGGCAGCGCGCACCGCCATGCCGCAACATCGCCAAGCGCCAAGTGGATGCCAGAGCCAGGATTCCATGGGCACGGGACTGTGCGGCTGCGCGCAGCTGATCAAGATTAACGGCGGCACCGTCGGCCCCACGCTGTACGCCAACGTGAACGACTGGCTCGTCGTGCGCGTCGTCAATAGGGCAAAGGCGCCCGCCGCCATGCACTGGCACGGCATCCACCAGGCCAACTCGCCCGACATGGACGGCGTGCCCGGCGTGTACCGCAACGTCATCCAGGACGGGCAGTCGTTCGAGTACCGCTTCCAGGTGAGCCCGCACCCACCGGCCAGCCACCCTTGACAGCGGAAGGTCAGGCGTTGCGGAATTCCCCTCGAGGCTTGCAGTCCGCAGTGACCTACGGAGTTCCGCGCTTGTGAACATCCCTGCAGGTGACCGACGTGGGCACGTTCTGGTACCACTCGCACTACAAGACGCAGTACATGGACAGCGCGCGCGGCGCCATCGTGGTGCTGGACCCCAAAAAGGACCTCAAGTACCGCGTCCACAACGCAATCATGCTCCAGGACCACTACTACTACGACTCGAACGCCCTGCTCACGCCGTTCATGGGCTCGGTCAACTGCAACGGTGAGTGAGACGCGTGGGTGTGCAGCGCAACGCCTCTGCCGGGCACACGAGCCAGGATTCGCAACCAGGTGTCCCCCAACCTCTTTTGGCTTGCAGGCCAGGCAGACCTGGCGGACCCGGCCATGGTGGACACGCCGCAGCTCACGGCCTGCAACTCGGACGGCGTGGAGCCCGTGCCCAACTCGTGCCTCATCGGGGTGCGTGCCACTGCTGGCGCGTGGAGTGCGGCGCACGGCAAAGCGATCGCACGCGAGTCCCACCACCTCACACATGATGCTCCCCTCATGGCGTATGCAGGGCAAGGGCCAGTGCAACCCAGCCAAGAGCGAGACGTGCGCCAAGAAGCGCCCTCCCGTCGACACGCTGGACATGTTTGCTTCCTACACTGCTGAGACGTCCGTCCCCTGCTCGTGCGACGAAGGCGTCGCCGCCTGCCGCGCCAAGGGTGGCCTCACGCGCATCATCAACGGCGCGGTGAGCGACCGCAATGCCGTGGAGGCGGTTAAAGTGCACTCTGGCCCTGACCTGGCTGGGTGCAAAGTGAGCGAGTGCGGACGCTCTGGTGTGGCTGCTCTTGCCGCAGGGCTTTGGCATCTTCACCTTGCGCGTGGACGACCACTTGTACTCTGTGGTGGCGACGGACGGCGTCCAGACCGAGCCCACGCCTTGGTTAGCGGAGATCAAGATCAACGTTGGTGAGCGGCGCGCCGCCCTTGCAAGCCAAGATTTAGCGCGCCCGCATGGTCGCGCCGACCCTGGCTCTGCGCCCCCTGCTCACGCGCACGTGCAGCGCAACGCTACGACCTCGTCATGTGCCGCAAGACCAACCCCAAGAGCAACGCGCCCGCCTGGAGTGAGTGTGCGGCGGGTTGGCGCGTGCGCGCGCACCACCACTGCACCACTGCTCTGACTCATCACGCCCTGCTCACTGCGTGCTTGCTGCCCACAGTCCGCGTCTACATGGACGATGAGACGTTCTACGAGAAGTCCAGCAACCCGACCGCCCGGGCCATCTGGAGGTATCGCGACACGCCCCGCGCCCTTCCCACCACGACCGAGTGGGATGCCGCGTGGCTGGGCTCGGCTGCCGGCAGCAGCGGCATGCTGGGCGGCAACGCAGACGTGATTGACTTCTACAACCTCAAGCCCATCGACCCCAACGGCCCGCCCGACTACACGGAGCTCATCCAGCTGCAGGTGCGCGGCCCTGCTGCAAAATCGTGCGGCTACGGTTCCACGCAAGCTCTCGCCAAAGAGTGACACCCAGCACAACGGTCGCTTATCCACACCCTCGTTCCCGCGCAGATTGACTTCAACGAGGACGCCGACGCCGACTGGAACGTGCCGGACGGCACGCGCGCGCACTTCAACGGCATCTTCCAGCGCCACTACCCCATGGGCGAGGACGGCACCGGCAAGCCCTTGACCCAGCTCATGCAGGAGTGGGTCAGGGCCGGCAACCTGGACGACACCACGTCGGACCTGTACAAGGAGATCCAGTCGCGCTACGAGAAGATGCACATGATTGACCTCAACCTCAACGACGTGGTGGAGGTGGTCATCAACAACCACGACGAGGGCCAGCACCCGCTTCACGTGAGTCCGCCTGTGGTGGCTCTGGGCACTCGTCTGGCCATGAGCAAGCCTCCTCTCACCCGTGCGTGTCGTTAAGTGCTCTTCGTCGCTCGCAGCTGCACGGCATGAACTTCTGGATCATGAGCCGGGGCGAGGGCGACTTCTCTGGCACGGTGCGTGCACAGACCAGGGTCCAAGTGGCCAGGCGCCGTGCACGGCGTGTGCGCTGACTCTGCCAGCCTGCCCACGCTTTTCTCCTGCGCAGTACGTGAACGCTGACTCCCGGACGATGCGCGACACGGCGACTGTGCAAGCCCTGGGCCACATCGTCATCCGCTTCTCAGCCAACCAAGTCGGCATCTGGGTGAGTGCCAGCCCCTGCGTGCTTGGTGCTGTGGCGCCCCAAGAAAACGGTGCTGTGGCTCCTGACCAGGACCAGCAAACAAAGTGCTCGCCCTGCTTCCCCATCCCGCGCTTGCCCGCAGCCTTTGCACTGCCACCTTGAGTGGCACATTGCCTCTGGCCTGGGTCTCCACTTCAAGGTGGGCGAGCAGCTGCTGCCCAAGGCCAACTTCCTTCCGGCGCCCACCAAGCGCCGCCTGCAGCACCGCTCTCTGCGCCTGCGGGCCAGCAGCAAGTGAAGCCTCTTGGGATGAACGGCAGGAACGCTGGCTTGAGACCATCTGGGGAAGGGAAGGATGCTGCTTAATGCCTGCGGGCTTGGAAGCGCGTGGTGGCATGCGCACTGCATGGGGCCAGCACGCACAGGCACAGCTGGATAGGGGGCGTTGCTTACTGCGTGCGGGCTCGGAAGCGTGTGGTGGCGTGTGCACTGCATGGGGCCAGCACGCACCTCTAAACACGTCACGTGTGGCGCGTGAACAGTCACGCGGCCGCGTCGATACATAAGCACTGTTTGGTCATGTTGCGGTACCCTTGGACAACATGCCATCTGCCCAGCTGCAGCTGCACATCAGTGGGATCTGGTTGAGGGCGGGATTGGTCCTTGCGATCGTAAGACCGGGTGTGCGTGGGTGGGGCTGCTGGGCTGGGTGTGTACTTGGGTGGGCGGGTGTGAACTTGCTGTGCACTTGCTGCTCACGTGCTGCGTCAGCGGCAAGTGCAGTACACCGTGTGCCGCGCTGTCGAAGATCCAGGCCAGCCCGGGGCTTGGCACTGTGCTGCTCCTCACAGTGCTGCTGGCCACGTTTGCGCTGGGTGGCGCTCGAGGTGAACTGTCCAGCTTGTGGTGCGCAGCGTGCGCAGCGTTGTCGTGCGCTCGGGCAGAGCAGTCCCCCAGATGCAGCTCAGGTTGCAACAAGGCGTCCCAGGTGCAGCTCAGTGGCCAGCTCTTGCGGCGTGCGCATGGGCGCACGCTGTACCTCGGTGGGCGCGGCCGCAATCCTCAGCAATCCTCACGCCCACCGCCATCACCAGCACATTGTGCCACGACCACACTGCTAGCAGCTCTTGCTTCTCAGCAGAGGGCGCTCCTGTGCACGGGCAGCTCAGCGGCGCTCGGGTGGTGCCGCCGTCTGCTCACCCAGCTCGCGATGGCGGACGCAGGCGCTGCAGCCGCGGCCAAGGCCAAGCCGTGAGTGGCTGCGTGGCGCTGCTGCGCGCTCTGCAGGGGCAGTGTGCGCGTCCGATCGAGGGGCCTTGACGCCGCGCTGCGTTCGGTGGCCCCTCTCTCTCGCTGCGCAGGGCGCTGCCTCCAGGCGTGCGCGTGCACACGGAGGGCATGGCTTCGGTGCTGCTGCGCGGCAACGACGTGTTCCTCAACGAGGCGCAGGTGGGGAAAGAGGGGCGAGCGGCGGCGGCGTCAACTCGCGCCATTGCGGCAGCGCGCCCGCGATGGCGACTTGGACGCTGCCGTGTGTGTGCAGATCACCAACCGCGACCTGAGCACGGCGGTGCTTCGGCAGTTCCTTCCGATCCTGCAGCAAGAGCACCAAGATGGCAAGTTCCGCAGGGCGCGCCAACAGCGCAAGGCCGCCCGCGCGCAGGTGCTCACTGGCGAGAAGCAGGAGCACCAGCAGCAGCAAGACGGGCAGCAGCAGCAGCAGGCAGCGCAGGGCGAGGGCGACGAGGCGGCGGCCATGGACGAGGACGAGCAGCAGCCGGGCGAGGGCGCGGCCTCCGCGCAGCAGCCACAGCAACAGCAGCAACCCCAGCAGCAGCAGCAGCAGCAGCAGCAACAAGCCAACGCCGCTAAAGATCAAGGCGGCGGAGGAGGCGCCCGGCCGCCCAAGGTGTGTGGCCCGTGCGCACGCCCAAACAGCAAAAGAGCGCGCCGCAGCCATGGCAGCACCCCCTGGCAACGCGCGGCGCCCCTGCTTCCGTCCCCGTCGTCACCGCAGGGCTTCCGGGTGCTCGAGGGGCTGGCGGCGTCGGGCCTGCGCTCGCTGCGGTACGCCTTGGAGGTGCGTGCAGCACGCGCCGCGTCGACACCAACCCCACCCCCCCCTCTGCTCACTTCGTGGGCACAGACGAACAGCGGCTCTCTTGAGCCTGCACCCGCCTGGCGGCACGTGCTCCTGCTGTGCACGTACTTCGCGACGCGTAGTCGGACACACCGGTGCATCTTTCCTGCCCCTACTCCCATCCATTCCCACAGGTGCCGGGCATCTCGCGCATCGACGCCAACGACCTGGACAAGAGCGTGTGCGAGTCCATGCGGGAGAATGTGCGGTACAACGGCGAGCCCGCCGCCAGCATCGTGCACGTCTCCAACGGCGACGCGCGGCTCGTCATGATGAAGGCGCCCCTGGTGAGCCGCCGCCGCTACGCGCACGCGCAGCACCGTCCCATCAGCGCGCCCTGGCCCTACCGCTGCACAGATCCGGCCCCCTGCGCTGCCGCCAGCGCGGCGCCGCGCAGCTGCCACGGCCGCCCCTCACGCGTCCCTTGGGCGCACACCAAATGCGTACCGCGCCTGCACCGCAGTCGTACGACGTGGTTGACCTGGACCCGTACGGCACGCCGGCGCAGCTGCTGGACAGCGCCGTGCAGAGCGTGGCGGACGGCGGGCTGCTGCTCGTCACGGCCACCGACATGGCCAACCTGTGCGGCAACAACAGCGTGGCGTGCTTCAGCCACTACGGCGCCTACCCGCTGCACCGGCCCTACTGCCACGAGCAGGCGCTGCGCATCCTGCTCGCAAGCCTGGAAACCACCGCCGCAAAGTGAGCGTTGCCGCCGCCGCCGAGCGCGCGGAACGAGAGCCACGGGCGTCGTGCCCGCCCTTGCGCCCGCACCTGTCCTGCCGGACGCTAAACCCGCCGTCGCGCTGCTGAGCTCCGCCCCTTGTGCCGCCAACCTCATCGCGCGTACAACGCAGGTACAAGCGGTACATCCGGCCGCTGCTCAGCGTCTCGATCGACTTTTACGTGCGCGTCTTCGTGCGGCTCTTCACGTCGCCGGCCGAGGTCAAGAACACGCCCTGCCGGCTGAGCTACGTGTGGCAGAGCAGCGGCTGCGACTCGTTCTGGCTGCAGCCGCTGGGGCAGAAGAAGGAGAACGGCGGCAGCGTCAAGTACATGGCGTCGCACGGGCCCGCCGTGCCTGCCATGAGGTGCGCCGCCGCCGCCGCCGCACGACGCGCTTTCTTCGACGCTTTTCGGCGCACGTGCGCCGCACCGTGGGGAGTCTTGCGATGCGAGCGGCGGGCGAGCTTCCACTCGGACTTGGCGTGTGCGTGTGTGCGTGCGCGTGTGGCTGCAGGTGCCCCGACTCTGGCGGGCAGTACCTCATGGGCGGGCCGATCTGGTCAGAGCCCATCCACGACCAGCAGTTTGTGGCAGGCCTGCTCAAGTCGCTCGACCAAGACAAGGCCAGGTGAGGCTGCCCTTTGGAGCGAAGGGGCGGCGCCACAGAGCGAGCTCGCAAACGAAGGAGGCGGTCTCGGCGCCGCTGGCGCGTCGCGACGGGGCCGACGTTTGCAGCCAGCGGGGCAAGTGGCGGAGCAGCAGCTGCAGCGGGGCAGCGCAGCGTGGGGGGTGAAGCGGCACGCGCCGAGGAGCGAAGCGGTAGCACCTGGTGCCTTGGCCCGCGCGCACGCCTGCGCAGGTACAAGCAGTACGCCAAGATCCGGGGGCTGCTGGCCACGGCGGTGGAGGAGCTACCGGACGTGCCGCTGTGAGTGACCGCCCACACCTCCGTCTCGCCCGCCTCCCGCTCGCCCACACTCTCCTCGGCGCGGCACGGCACTCAGGCATACTGCACGGCATCGCACGGCGCGTACAGCATCTGCACGCACGACGCCAGAGGTGGCGGTGATGACGAAACTTTAGTACCATCAAATTCCGATTCGCACGCCGCGTGCGTTGTGGACTTATTTCAGCCTTGTCTGACGCCACCTCCCACGCATGCACCCACGACGCACGCACCGCACGCCTGCGCGTGACGAGCGCCGCGGGGGGGACCCACGGCGCGCCGCCCTCTTTCTCCACGCTTCACGCACCTCCGCCGCAACCCATGGTGAGCTGCCGCAACTCGTGCCCGCCCTGCACCACGCTGCTCCTCCCTTGGCGAAACACTGCAGGTACTACAACTTCCACGAGGTGTGCAAGACGGTCAAGATGACGCCCTTCAAGCAGGAGCTCTTCAGGTCGGCGCTCATCAACGCCGGGTACAGGTGCGCCTCTCTCGCGATTTGGTTTTGGGGGGGCTGCTCGGTGCGTCGCGTTGGGTGCGCACGGAGTTGCAGTGTCTGAGTCGCGCGTTCTCACTCTGACGGTCCCTTGCACGTGCACGCGGCGCATCCTGTGTGAGCGCGTGCGCACGCCCCCGGCCCTCACCGTGCGCACCGTGATCACGTCGCCATGGGTCAAGTCAGGCCTCTGGGCGGCCCTCCACGGGGGGGCCACAACGCCGTGCTCGGCGGGCCGTTACTCCCATGGCACAGCAAGCCCTCGTCGCCCGCCCAAGCCCCCGGCAATGTGCGGGCTGGTTCCCAGCCCACTCGTCGCAGGCCGCCCCCGCCGCCGTCCCGGGCGCGCGGTGCCCCGCTTCGCCCGTTCTGGGCGGCGAGGCGCCTTCCCCCTCCTCCGAGGAGGGGGGGCCGCGCGCTCGGGGGCGGGGGCGGTTTCCGGGGGCGCTCGCGGCGGGCCGGGGGCGCAGGCGCGCCAGGGTCGCGAGCGGGGGCGCGCGGTGCTTCTTTGCCCGCCGCCTCCCACCCTGGCCCTGCACACCCCGCTCACATCCACGCCACTCGCTTCGTTCTGCCGCGCTGGTCCTGAGCCTGAGTGGTTCCGCCCTGACGCCCAGTGGCCGTGCCGCCGGTCGCTGCATCACGACTGCCTGCAAACGCCGCCCGGCCCTCCCGCGCCCGCGCGTGACGCGTGCCGGCATGTGCGTGTGCGCGTGCGCGCTCCCCCCCGCGCTGCCGCAGGGTGTCGGGGTCGCACGCCAACCCGCTGGCCGTCAAGACGGACGCGCCGCCCACCGTCGTGTGGGACATCATCCGCTGCTGGGTCAAGGAGCACCCCGTCAAGCTCAAGGTCTGCAACCCACCACCCCCCCCCTTTTGGGGATCTGCCGCCTTGCCGCGCAGCGCATGCTTGGGGTCAAGTCTGTGGAGGCGGGGCGTGTGTAGCGAGGGCGGTGGCCATGCGTGCACTTGTGTGTGTGCGTGCAGGGTGAGGCGACGTACGCGTCGCACATCCTGGGCCAGGAGCCGACGCTGCAGGCCAGCTTTGCGCGGGCGCAGGGCGCCGTCAAGAAACAGGACGGCCCACGCTTTGTCGAGGTGCGGTCCTCTTTTTTTTGGGGGGGGGGGCGCGACTTTTGGAGGAGCTGTTGTGCTGGCGCAGTTGACGCTGGTGTGCGCTGGCGGGCGCGATGTGCGTTGCGGGCGGTGGAGGCGGGGCGATGCAGAGGAGCTGCGGGGCGTGGGTGTGCTTGCGCGTGCAGAACCCGGCGGGGTGGGGGCCCAAGGCGCGGCACGGGCGGCCCCTGCCCGAGAAGCAGGGTGGCGGCGGTGGTGGCGGCGGGGCAGGAGGCAGCGTGGCGGCGGGCGCGGCGGCGGCAGAGGCGACGGCGGTGGCAGCAGACGAGAAGGCCGAGGCGATGGAGAAGGCGGAGGCGGCGGAGGAGCAGGACAGCAAGCGGCAGCGGGTCGAGTAGAGTGTAGAGTAGAGTGCAGGAGGCGGTGTACAGAGGGCGTTGATTGATGACTGTTGATCTGCTGTGCCCTATGCGAGGGTGGTGCGGTTCAGATCGAGCAAGAGCACGAGCTGCGAGCAGGAAGGATTGCGTAGGAGGAGAGCTTGCTGCAGCGGGAGTCGCGCCCAAACAGTGCGCTCGAGGAGAGGCCTGCGCGCCGAGGTGACCCTTCCGCCCAGGGGCCACCTCGCCCCGCAGAGCCCCTCAAGCCCCTCAAAGCTTTCACGGATTGCGTGACGAGCAGCAGCAGGTGAGAACTGGCCATCGGCGGCGCCATCGTCGTGCATCTCCGCCGCTCCCTCTCCCTCTGATTCCCAGGTAGGAAAGCTGCTCACGCGCGCGCCATCTTTTGGGGGCTCAGGCAGCGCAAGGCGTTGTGTGCATCGCGCCGTGAGCGCTGGCACGCGCGGCTCGACCACCGGGATCCGTCTCGCTCGACACAGCAGCCCGCCATTCGGCTGTTGGCGGGGTGGGGTCCGCAAATCGTCAAGCAGCACCAGGGAGGAGTGAGCCTCCTCTGTGCACGGCGAAGGCCCACGGCCCAGCAGCCAGCGCACCAGCTAACACTGCCCGCGTCGTCACTCCACCATCTCGCGCACGTGATCGAAGATTTCCCCGGGACGCACGACGCCTCCACAATGATGCCGGCGCTCTCCAAGTCCAAGTCGATGGGGCCCCCCACGCCCTCCCGCCCGGCCAGCAAGCACATGGCAGCGAAGCTCGCCTCGTTCAAGATCC
>VFQP010003660.1_pt1 | contig 15374 bp, 12 predicted proteins | sample 3512351 | NCBI WGS metagenome assembly VFQP01 (sample SAMN10412372, study PRJNA504923) | tailings metagenome | isolation source: Relicate 1 Philex TSF1 revegetated site | place: Philippines: Tuba, Benguet | collected 2017-08-29 | reverse complement strand
GCATGGCGAACCAGCGAAGCTTTCTCCACCGTCACGGCATCGCCCGCATCGTCCACCTGAACCGTGATGTACATCTTGCCCTGCGGATGCTCGATAGCGACGAGACGGCTTTTTGCTTTGGGGTCGGGGAACACCGCGTAATGCGCGGGAACCGTCCCCTCGATGCAACATGCCGTTGCCAGGCATGTCCCCCCCGTGACCGCATAGGCGGTCGCGACCGCATAGGGCACGAAATAGCGCGACGCGATGGTTCCGTTCTGGTTCGGTTTGGCGACCAGCGCGATCTTAGGAATGACGCGCCCCGTGACGTCGCCGAACCCCATTCTTTGCCCCGCCACCAGCCTGATCGCCTCGAGCTTTTGCAGAAGATCCCGATCGACATCGAGCTCGGCTTTGCTCTCGTAGCCGGTTCTGCCGACCGCCTCGGCCGGCACGAAAACCAAGGGCATCGCCATGTCGACACAGGAAACGGTGACGCCGTTTATCTCTTCCGAACGCTTACCCGTCGGGAAAAGCTTTCCCGTCTTAGCGCCGACCATCCGCTTGAAATCCAGCGAGATCGGCGCATAGGGATCATTAACCCCGTCGATATGATGCACGCCATCGTAGGTGACCGTCCGTCCGGGCGTCTGGACGACGGCCTCGACGATAGAATTGGTGTTCACATCGAAGATGCGCACGCGCGTAGAATCATCGCCGGCTTCGACAAGCCCCTCTTCGATCGCGAAAGGGCCGACCGCCGTCAGCATGTTGCCACAGGACGGGGAAGTATCGACCTCAGCGCGGCTGACGATGACCTGGGCGAAGCAGTAATCGACATCGGCGTCCGGTCGCGTGGATTTCCGGATGATGGCGACTTTGCTCGTGACGGGATCGGCACCGCCGATGCCGTCGATCTGGCGCACATGGGGCGATCCCATGACCCGAAGCAGCACGTTGTTTCTGGTCGCCACGTCGGTGGGAAGGTCGGATTCCAAAAAGAACGGACCACGTGAAGTGCCCCCGCGCATCAGCACGCAGCGAATTCTTGTCTGCAAGGCATCCCCCCAATGAACGACGAAGGCTCGTGGAGCACTACGTAGTCCCTCGGGATTGTGGTGTTAATTGCAACTTCGGCGTCGAGTGATGCAACTCGGTAAAGAATCGGACGAGCAATTGGCAGGGCTTCGTACAAGCGCTGGGGTGTGCGGCAGCGGCCCCGACTTGGGATCGCACAACAGCCACGCGTCAGTGTTAAGGCGATCGCAGACAGTATCCCAAGAAGCGAAAAAGGCCCCGGTCGAAAACCGGCGCCCTTTGTTCGTCTGGGCCGATGGTGGGCGATGTAGGGCTCGAACCTACGACCCGCTGATTAAGAGTCCGCGGGCAGTCGGCGTTGTCACCAGAAATCAATCATGGCTGTCAGCGACGGAGGCGTAGCTAACGTTTCGACAGAAAAGATACTTCGCAGGCCTCTCAGTCCTGCGGATAGATTGCCTTCGTCATAGCGACGATCCACCGACGGCCTGAGCAGCGTAAACTGAAATACTAGTAATACGGATTGGAGCGCGACTCACTTACCTCCGGTGACATCAAGAAACGCATTGGTGATGAAGGATGCTTCCGCGCTTGCCAGCCACAGGATTGCTCGCGCTACTTCTTCGGGCTGACCGCCTCGTCCCAACGGGATCGATTCCTTGATGCGATCCACGCGCCCCGGCTCTCCACCGGTGGAATGCATTTCAGTATAGATATGCCCGGGGCGAACGCATACGACGCGTATTCCTTCGCGCGCCACTTCCTTTGCCAGGCCAATAGTGAATGTCTCAAGTGCGCCCTTCGAGGCAGCGTAATCGACATACTCATTCGGACTTCCGAGCCGAGCAGATGCAGATGAAATGTTGATTACAACGCCACCCTGTCCATTGTGACGATAGGACATTCGCTTTACTGCCTGCTGCGCATGGAGGATGGGACCGATCGTGTTGACCGCGAAGATGCGTTGCATCCTTCCAAACTCAAGGTCCTCGAACCTCGACTGTCGGGAAATGATGGCAGCATTATTAACCAAGACATCGATTCTACCGAACTCGCGATCTATCTCGGCGAACAATCGAGCGACTTGCTCAGGATCTGCACTGTCCGCACGCACGGCCAGAGCCCGGCGCCCCGCGGCGCGCACCTCCGCCGTCACCGCATGAGCCGCGGACTCGTCGGATACAAAGCTAATTGCCACATCATAGCCTTGGGCGGCGGCAAGTCGCGCGGTGGCAGCTCCTACGCCGCGACTACCACCTGTCACCAGAATTACAGGCGTATACGAAGCGGATCTCATTGAGAGGCTCTTTCGTATTTATTAGGCAATAGGAGGGGTTTCCATTAGATCTCCCTCTCGCATGCTTCGACGTCAGCGTGACATAGGTAGGACCGCAGCATCAGCATAAGCGGAACAACCAAAGCAGCCGTCGCGGCAGAAGCCAATATTCCGGCAGCCTGGCTACTATGGTCGGCGATCATGCCGTAAAGGATCGGCGCGATGCCGCCTGCACCCGAGACACTCGTATAAAAAATCGCGAACGCCTTGCCTGTATCGCCGTCGGCAAGCTCCGGCACAGAACCGTAAAGCACCGAGGAAGTGCCGTTGAGAACCACGCCAAGCAACGGCAGCAAAATGAGCATCGGGACCAGAGGAATCAGCAAAGAAGCCACGATTAGAAGCACCGTCAAGATTTCGGTCACCACGACCGTTCGAACGACGCCTAGCCGCACGCCGAGCCATCCACATGTCGCCTTACCAATGGCACCCCCAATGAATAGCAGCGCAAGCGCGATACCGACCGTCGTCAAATCACCGCCTTGTCCATGGATCAGAAAAGGCAGAAAAAGCAGATAACCCATACGGGTCGCCGTATCGAGTGCACCAATCGCGACTAGAATTCTGAAGCCGCCATGATTTTGGCCCACGGCCGGCTCTTTTTTTTTGGCATCTGCGACGACGGGCAACGCTCGAATCAATGAAGGAAGAACGAGCACCAGAACGATCCCCAGCGCCGCCATCAGACAAAGGATCGATCGCCAAGAAATGAATGTTAGAAGTATCGCAACAAGAGCCGGCAGTGCGGCTTTCCCAAGATCGCCCGCGAAATTGTAGATACCCAGTGGGCCACGCGCGGTCTTTCCGTAACTGTTGATGACGAGCATCGAGGCGCGCGGATGTTGTATACTCGAACCGACGCCCGCCACAACCAGACCAATGCAAAGGCCGGGAAGGCCAAGCGGCAGCGCCATGATAAAAAAGCCGGCGGATGCAAGAATAGTTGACCAGATTAGCGCTGCTCGCGGCGATACATTACGAAGGACGCGATCGGCTGGAATCTGGAGGCTGCCCATCGTTGCGGAATAAAGCGCGCGAACGACAGCAAGCATCGCATAAGAAAGCCCGAACTGAGCCTGCCATACCGGCAAGAATGCATAGAGTCCATCTACATAGCCGTCGTGAAGCGCATGAGCGAAGCACGCTGCCAGCAGGTTACGTCTTTTCTGCATTGAAGAGTTCATTGCCCTAATTGAGAGGTCGGGGCGGAACTTCTCCCCGCATGGGACATCGACAGCAGCGATGCCGCCCCGCACGCAGGCCGACCACGCGAAGCGACACACGCAAAGAGCTGTTCCGACGCGATCTCATTGAGACGAACTTCATGCCCAAACCTGTCCGGTCGGGAATGTGAAGTCTTCCGCTATGCCCGGCTTCAGCGTAATCGAGAATCCGGCCACGTTCGTCGGAACATATCGACCGTGTTTGATTAGGATCGGATCGACGAAGTGCTCGTGCAGATGCGCGACATGCTCGATGAAACGGCCCTCCTGCGTGCCCGAGACAGCCACAAAATCGAAGAATGAGACGTGCTGGATATATTCGCACAGACCGACACCACCACCGTGAGGACAGACGGGGACGTCGAACTTCTTCGCCATGATCAGCACGAGAATCGCTTCATTGAGTCCGCCAAGACGTGCGACATCGAGTTGGCATACATCGATGGCGCTCGCCTGGAACATCTGCTTGAAGACAATCCGATTCTGGCAATGCTCCCCTGTCGCGATTCGTATTGGATGGATCGCGTCCTTAATGCGCGCACAGCCAAGAATCTCATCCGGGCTTACAGGTTCTTCGATCCAATAAGGGGAGTATTCCGCCAATCCGCGCATCGCGGAGATCGCTTCATCGACCTCCCATACCTGATTGGCGTCCATCATAAGCAAGCGGTCTGGCCCGATCACCTCGCGTAAGATCGCCGCGCGCCGGCAGTCTTCAACGAGGTCGCCACCGACTTTCTGCTTAATCGCATTAAATCCTGATTCAACGGCGTCCTTGGCAAGACGTCGCATTTTCTCGTCTGAATAGCCGAGCCAGCCAGGTGCCGTACTATACGCGGGATAGCCGCGATCGGTCAGAAACCGCTCCCGCTCCTGCTTTCCAGACCGGGTCGACTTCAGGATATCGACCGCCTCAGATGGCGTCAGCGCATCTTTGATATGTCGAAAATCGAGACAACGTACAATCTCTTCCGGCTCCATATCAGCCAAGAATTTCCATACGGGCTTGCCCGCTCTTTTCGCCAGAAGGTCCCAAACAGCATTGACGATCGCAGCGACAGCCAGGTGGATCGCCCCTTTCTCGGGCCCAATCCACCGCAGTTGGCTGTCACCGACGAGCGAGCGCCAGAATCCTCCAAAATTCTCTTGGATGTCGTCGATGCCCTGCCCGACCACGAATGGCACTAGCGACTTCACTGCAGCAACGACAACCTCGTTTCCTCGACCGATCGTGAAAGTGAGGCCATGCCCAATGGCGCCGTCGTCGGTCCGTAGCGTCACATATGCCGCCGAATAGTCCGGCGCCGCGTTCATTGCATCCGAACCATCGAGCGTGCGCGATGTTGGGAACCGAATGTCATCTACGTGGAGACTTGAAATTTTTGTGGGCACTCCAGACTCCATTGGTTTGTTCTGATCGTGGCGCAACGGCGATATCGAAACCGTTTCCAATGACGGCAGATCACAGTTGCACTTTTAAAATCGGTCGTTGCTCATCCCTGGCTTCACTGTCGAGTAAACAATCGAAGCGTCGGCAACGACGATGACATTCTGGGAACGCTTCGGTTTCCATCGAGCTCGCGGATATACGGACGACGCTTCTTTCATCTTTTGGCTATCGTAGTTTTCAGCGGCGACTTGTGAGTTTCATGCGCCGCTTCCAAAGCGCTCGTCGAGTTTCGACGGCAGATCCAGTAACGTCTTGATCGTGAACGTCGGCCGAACGGAAAAATCTCCGTTGGCCTGGACGATTCCCCAGTATCCCCGCCTCAGAAAAACACCGAGAAGACCCAGATCCATCGCGGGCGCTACATCGTTGTCGAGCCGATCGCCCACGTAAATGACCTGCTCCGGCGGCAGCCCCGTTTCCAGAATGATCTTTTTAAAGAACTCCGGGGCGGGCTTTTCTACTTTCCATTTCGCGGATGACCCGAAGAAATCCGCGGGAATGCCGAGTTCCTTGAGGCGCCGAATAGCGCTCTCGCTCTGGTTTCCGGCGACCCCGATTCCATAGCCACGTTTTCGGAGTTCCCCAAGGGCGGGCAGCACATCCGGATAGATATCGTCCTCCAAAATCTCGTCTTGCCAGCCTGATTGCTGCCGTAGCTCTTCTGCTCTGCGGGCACACATCGTTTTGTCGAAGAACCCGAATATATCGTTCAAAGGGCGCCCCCTTTGAACAAGCGACCCGAGCGCGGCGAAGAACAGCGACCGCTCTATCCCTAACCAATCCGCCCACTCTTCCCACTGGCGGCGGGAGTTCACGATCGTTTCGTTTACGTCGAAGACCACCATACGCATTGAAGATCACCACATCGATTTTTACGATCCGCGTCTTTGATGCCCGGCTCCAGGCGACACGGCTCCATGGCAAAAAAAAATGCATCGTCGGATCTAGCCGCATTCCGACATCGGCATGGCACAAATCTGAAAGAACCGCCGCCGTTCTCGCCGAACGAGATCCTCAGAGTCACCGGAATCGAAAGACTGCAACCAAAATCCCTATTTCCGGATGAGTGATTCCACGAGAGGTCTGAAATGTTCCAGATCGGGTGTTGGATGGCCTTTTATCTTGGCACCTTCGTCCCACCGGCGCAGGCGAGCGGCGTCTTCCGCGTGGGGTTGGCGGCTGAAGGCTTGTGCCTCTTCGATCGAATGCGGGCCGCCCTGGACTTTGAGGGAGGTCACCGAATCGAAAGAAAGGAGACTGAAGTAATTCGGATCCGTTGCGCAGAGATAGCGCTTCGCCTCAACATGCAGGCGGATCGGTTCGGTCACACGCTCGTCAAAGCATTCGGCCAAGACCGAGACGGCCCGATTTTCGTGCTTGTCGTCGATGCCACGCTCCGCTGCGTCGCGACCGAGATCATGAACCAAATGACCGATGTCATGCAGAAGGCTGGCCACTATAAGTGAAGGCGGCGCCCCTGCGGCTTCCGCAAGGGCTGCCGACTGCAGAGCATGCTCGAGCTGCGTGAGCGGCTCACCGCCGTATCGCTTCCCTCCCCTTCGTGTGAGGATATCGAATATTTCGTCGACTGTTCGCATTACGTCCTCCTGAACATGCGGCAGGTTCTTCACGAGCGATCGATGTTACGTTTCGTGAGGGCCACATATTCAGAAGTGGGCGGATCAATTCAAATTCATTCTTGCAATGCGCATCACGACTTCTAGCGGCAGCGGCGAGCAAGACCGACTGCGCTTATCTGAATTGGATACGCAACGGCTGATGGTCCGATCCGACGGCGTTCGCATCAACTTCAGCTTTCTCGACCCGTTCGGCCAGACGAGGACTCACGAAGCAATAGTCGATCCGGCGTGCCGGCCCCGGCAGCGTTCCCTCATAAAGCGTCGGCCCCGAGTTTTCGTCGTGCCCCGCCAGGGTCCAAGCATCGGCAAATCCGTCGATTCCGGAAATCCGTCCATAGATCGGATGCACCGCTCCCGCCAGCAACTCATATTCGGCGCTATCCGGCATGAAGTTCATGTCGCCGCATATGATTGCGTCGGCTGGAACTTCGGGAAGGGCTCTTTCCATCCAACCCGGCAAGCGATGCGCGCCTGCCTCTACGGCGCCCTCCGCAGTCGCATTGCCACTGATATTGAGGATTTGGCGAATCTGCAGAAGCCTCTGCGCGCTCGATAAGGCGCAGAGATGTGTCGTATAGACGCGGATCGCGCCGCTCGGCGTTTCGATTGTCGCTTCAAGAACGCCGCGCTGAATACTGTGTCCGATACGGCCGGTGAATTTCGGAAACAGATGACTTCTCATGCTTGCGATCGGATACCGGGAAAGAATCATGTTCCCGAACTGACGCCGGATATTGCAGATTCGGCCGGACGAATCCCGATTATGCTTCAGGATGTCTACGGTGGGGCCCCACACGTAATAGTGATCGGGCAGAAGACGGGATATCTCCTTCACTTGATCGATATTCCCTGATCGATCCCAAAAAGCCTCCACCTCCTGAAGGGCAATAATGTCGGCCTCGCGCACGGCATCGACAATTCTTCCGATATCGAATTTCCCGTCCCGACCCTGCCCGTATTGAATATTGTAGGTAATCAGCAGCATTGTTCTCTCCTGTTGCACCGGCAGAATTTATATGGACGGCTATGTTCTTCTGATCGCCGAGGACTTTCGTTCTCGCTGCGGAAGGCGGAAGTTTTTTGTCGCGGCCCGTCTTCAGTTCAATCCGACCGAATCGTCGGATCCAGCCTCTCCCGAAGCCAGTCCCCGAGAATGCTGATGGAAATAGTGGTCAGCACGATCACCATGCTTGGTGCGAGCACAAGCCACGGTGCCCTTAATAGATAGTTGCGGCCATAGCCGACCAGATTCCCAAGACTGGTCATCGGAGGCTGAACGCCCAACCCGAGAAACGACAGACCGCTTTCGAGAAGAATGACTTCCGGGAAAGCGATCGTCGCGGAGACGATCAGCGAGGGGATGATATTCGGCAGAATGTGAAGCAGATACACCCGCGCCGGTCCAGCGCCCAGCTGGCGTACGGCATCGGAGTAACCCTGCACTCCCGCTGAAAGCGCTAATCCGCGCGCGAGCCGGGCGTGCTTCTCCCAACTGTGCAACGCAAGCAGCAGGATGAGGATCCAAAGCTTCGCGCCCACAAATGCGAGTACGGCCAGAGCGACGATGAGAAAAGGCATCGAGGCTTGAAAATCGATGGCGGCCAACACCGCGTGCTCTGTATAGCCGCGAAAATGCGCCGCCAGGAATCCGACGAAGATGCCAACTATCGTCGCGATCAGCGTGGCCCCGAAAGCAAGAGTCAAGCTGATGCGGACGGAAAAGATCACTCTCGCAAGGACGTCTCGCCCCAGTTCGTCGGTCCCTAGAAGATGCTGGGACGACCCTCCGAGCAGATATGGCCGCGCCAAGCGATTGGATAAGTCGATTGCCGTGGGTGGATGCGGCGCCAGCACGTCAGCAAAGATCGCGATAACGCACATGCCGAAAACCCAGATCAGCGCGAGTAGGGCGCCGATAGGTAGGCCCATCCGGCCCTTGAACATCACCATGATTAACTTTTCATCCAACAAAATTGGGAACGGGAGATACTCATGCTTCTTGGCTCGCGCCCGCCCGAAGTCGGGGGTCAAGAATCCCGTAAAGGAGGTCTACAACCAGATTTGCAAACACCATCGCCGCAGCAACGAGCAGAAGGATCGCCTGAACGACCGCGAGATCCCGGCTCGCAACGGACACGAGAAGAAGCTGTCCAATACCCGGCCAACTGAATACTGTCTCAACGACAACGGAGCCCGCTATCAGACTTCCGACCATGAAGCCTGCGACCGTAACGATGGGGATCGCCGCGTTGGGCAGAGCATGCGCATAAACCATTCTTCGTTTGGAGACGCCCTTCGATAGCGCCGTGCGTATGTAGGGCTGCCCGAGAACGCCAAGCATCGCGCTCCGCGTGAAGCGCGCGATAATGGATGATCCATGCAATACGAGCGTTGCGATCGGCAGAATCGGAGCCAGAGGGTTCGTATCGCCTCCGGAAGGCAGCCAGTCGAGTGTGACGGAAAAGATGAAAACCAGTACTAGCCCCAGTACGAAGCTCGGAACCGTGAATCCCAGGATTGTTCCGACCATTACAATGCGATCGATCCAGGAGTTCCTGTACCTAGCGGCATAGATACCGGCCGAAATGCCGATGACCAGCTCCAGAATCAACGCGGGCACTGTAATTCTGAGGGTCACCGGAATGCAGTCGATCACCAGCTCGGCCGCCTGCTGTCCGTCGCGCATAGACTGCCCGAGATTTCCCTGGGCAATCGCGCTGAAATAGCGAAAAAACTGCACCCAAAGCGGTTGATCCAGTCCCCAGCTCTCGCGAAAAGCGGCGATCGCTTCCGGAGGAGCATCGACGCTCATGATGCTCAATGCCGGATCGCCGGAGAGCCGCAGAATCACAAACGCAAAAGCCACGACCAGAAAGATGCTAACAATTGCGCGAAGCAGGCGTGACAGTACGAAATAAATCATTTCCAATTCCGTCTTAGATCGACGAGTAACTTTGCGCGTCGCCGTGAACCAAGTGGCAAGCTGCCAGTCGACCATCGCTCATCGACTTCAATTGCGGCGCGATCTCTCTACACATTGCGACGGCATGGCGGCATCGAGGATGGAACGCACAACCGGATGGACGGTTCACGGGATTGGGCGGATCGCCGGACAGAATTATTCTCTGTCGGGTGCTCCCGATTTTTGGAATTGCGGAGACCAGGGCCTGCGTATAGGGATGCGCCGGTTCCCGGAACACGTCGTCCGGCCCCCCCTGTTCGACGACCCTTCCCAAATACATAACGGCGACACGATTACTTACCTGCCGGACGATCTTTAGATCGTGACTGATGAAGATCATCGAGACATTACGGCTCGCCTGCAGATCCACGAGCAGGTTGACCACCTGCGCTTGGACTGAAACATCGAGTGCAGAGACCGGCTCGTCACACACCAATAACTGCGGATCGGTCGCAAGCGCACGGGCTAGCACCACTCTCTGCCGTTGACCACCCGACAATTCTCCAGGGAACCGGCTTCCGATATCGCCGTTAAGCCCAACGTCTTGGAGCAAACCATTCACACGATCGGCCCGTTCCGCCTTTCCGCCTATGCCGTGAATGATGAGTGGTTCTGCGATTTGTTCTGCAACCGCTATCCGGCGATCGAGCGCGCCGAGGGGATCCTGAAACACCATCTGAAGATGCCGGCGTAACTTACGCCAAGCCATGCTGTCCTTACGCGGCTGTGGTTCGCCCCGGAAGAGAACTTTCCCCGACGACGGATTTTCAAGCGCTAAGGCCAACCGTCCAGTCGTGCTCTTCCCGCATCCGGATTCGCCCACAATTCCCAGCGTTTCCCCAGGGGCCACGCTTAGCGTAACGCCGTCGACGGCGATCAGATCCTGTCCCTTCCCAAAAATGCTTCGGTTGGAAACATATTTTCGCGTCACCGCATGAAGTTCGAGGACGTTCATCGAACCGACTCTGTTTCTAACTGCGCGCCGATTGGAGAAAAGCATGCCAGTTCGCGAAGGCCTTCGCCGTGATGCTCCGAGCGATTTTCCAAGGGCGGCACCTTGTCCAAACACAGCTCCACACGGCGCTCGCAGCGCGGCGCGTAGCTACAGCCTTTCGGCAGTTTCCACGGTTCCGGCACATTGCCCGGAATGGGGCGCAACCGCCTTCGCTCCCCATCCATACTTGGCAGCGCATCAATAAGACCGCGTGTATACGGGTGTCGCGGCATCTCGAAGAGCTCTCTTGACGAGGCTGATTCGATTACGCGGCCGGCATACATCACGTATACGCGCTCGCAAATCTCAGAAATGACACCAAGGTCATGGCTCACGAGAACGAGCGCCATTCCCAACTCGCGACGGAGTTGGATAAGAAGCTCAAGTATCTGCGCCTGAATCGTCACGTCCAGTGCAGTTGTCGGCTCGTCAGCGATCAGGATTTCAGGTTTTCCGGAGATCGCCATCGCGATCATGGCCCGCTGACATTGTCCTCCAGACAGCTCGTGAGGGAATGCGTCGATCCGCCGAGCGCTATCGGGCATACCGACAAGATCGAGCATCCGCTGCACCTCTCGGCGCGCGCTCATTCCCGTCATCCCCCGATGCAGATAAAGGACCTCAGCGATCTGCTGCCCAATAGTCTTGACCGGATTGAGAGCGCTCATTGGATCCTGGAAGATCATCGATATTCGCCGCCCACGGACTTTATTGAGAATCCGCTCGGGCGCCCCCACGAGGTTCTCGCCGTTCGATAACACTTCTCCACGAACTGCGGCCGATCTCGGCAGCAATCCGAGGGCGGCGAGCCATGTCACTGACTTGCCGCACCCGGACTCGCCGACAATTCCAACGGCCTCTCCGCGACCAATATTCAGGTTGATACCTCGAACGACCCGTACCGTCCCAAAATCAACTTCGAGATTCCTGATCGCCAGAATGTCGCCATTCATTGCTGTCTCAGCCACCCCCAGCACCACCCCAGTTGCGCGGCCGAAAGTCCATCGCGTAGGAAGGCGACGCGCGCCACGGGATACTTTTTCGTTTTCCGGTGAATGCCGCGCTCTGGTGGAGAACGATGTACGCGGGATTGTCCCGCTCGCAGTGCTGAAGAATCTCCCGGAATATCTCGGGGCGCCGGGTTCGGTCGACGCACTCCAATAGCTCCGCCGATAGAGCGTTCATCTTCTCGCTTTTCCAGTTCCCGTACTGAGTTTGCTGGCCGTTCGGCCCGAAGGATGAAAGGATCGAAGAAGCAGGGTCGTTGAACTGTGCGCTGTTCGAATTGTCGTGAATACCGGGGTGCCCTTCTCGAGCCCAGACCTGACGGAAATTTTCCTTCATTTCGATCTGGATGTTCAGGCCCACCTTCTCCCACATCGCAGCGAGCGTCTGGGCCGTCGCAGTCTGGTTTGCATAGTAATCGTTGAGAAGCCGATATGAGATGGGATCACCGCGATAGCCGGCCTGCTTGAGGAGCGAGCGCGCGAGATCAGGATTGAACTCGGGGTTCGTCCAATCCTTCAGAAACATATAGCCGAACGACTCGAACTGAAGGCCGGGCGGGACACGCGTGCGGCCACCCCAGAGGCTATCGACGAGCGCCTGCCGATCCACAGAGTGTGACATGGCACGCCTGATCAGCGGATCCTTAAGGGTCGGATCGGTTACGTCGAAAACCGTGATCCGATGATTAGCGATCAACCCGCCCTGAACCTCGAAGCGGCTGTCCTTCTCGATCGTCGGGATCTGATCGGGGGGAATGTCGCAGGCAAAAGTAAAATCGCCCGATAGGAGTCCGTTGATCCGCGATGCAGCCTCGGGCACTTGGACAACAGTAATAGTCTTAATCGGCGGGCGACCACCCCAATACTCGTCATGACTATCGAGTACGAGCATGCCGTCAGGCCGGAAAGAGCGGATCTTGTAGGCACCCGTGCCAATAGGCTTTCTCGCAAAGCTCAGCCAGCTGTCCGCCTCAAGATATGCACGCTTGGATACGATTTCGCTTCCGCGACAGGCAATACGCCCTTCCATCGTGAGGTCCGGCGACGCATTCACGAATCTGACCGTATATCTATCAACGACCTCAACTCGATCAAGCGCCGGCCAGAGGCGACGAGCGACCGGCGGAACATCCGGCGATATAGCCTTGCTTCCCGGTACAGGCGTGCGGTTGGTCATGGTGAAGGTGCCGCTGCCGGCATTCGGCAGCGTATTCCCGAACATCCGCTCGGGTCCGAATGAGAAGGCAACGTCTTCGGCGGTCATCTCGTCGCCGTTGTGGAATTTCACCCCCTTGCGCAGCGACAGCTCCACCGTTCTGTCGTCGATCCGCTTCCACGAGGTGGCGAGTTCAGGAATATGGTCGAGATTCGTTGGGATATTCAGCCCGATCAAGCGCTCGGCGAACATGCCGACTGTCCTGTCGCCCACGTTGCTCTGCTCTCGCAATTGATCGAAAGTATTGCTCAAGCTGATGAGCTGAACCGCAATTGTAATGCTCGGGCGGTTATCAGACTGCGCGATCGCAAGGCTTGTTGGCATCGACAACGATGCGCCGCCAGCAATCATGAAATGTCGACGTTTGATGTGCGGCACGACTTCCTCCCTTTTTATTTTGCGGCACCTAGACAAGGCATCATTCGAAGCTGTCATCGATTGCTTCGAAAGCCGATCTATCGGCCTACCCGCGCCCGACGAGCGTGGTGTATTCGTTATTGTTGCTAATTGCCGAAGGGATTCGTGGCAAATAAATACTCGCTATCATCATAAGGCCAGATGATGACGCAATCGTTTTACCTTCGCTTTCCCAACGAAGGCGTAAGCGTCGCATATGGAAAACGCGGAGTATGACGAGAAGCTATTGGCTATTCTCGATAGGTATTGAGAACGACTTGGCGAAAAGCTTTGGCCGCCGAAGACAGAGGGATGTCTTTTCTGAAAACGAATGAATAGACGCGACTAATCTTTTCGTCGCTGACCGGGACCGCGACAAGCGTCTTCAGCGCAAGTTCGCGCTGGACCGCCTTTCTCGGAAAGAAGGCAATGCCACAATCCACCTCGACGGCCCTTTTCACGCTCTCGGTGCTGGAAAAGATCATCAGCTTTTCAAAGTTGATGGCACGCTGGGCGAACAACGAATCAATAACGGATTGCGTACCTGAGCCGTCGGAAAAGCTTATCAACGGCCAATTCAACACTTCTTCCAAATTCACAGATTGCCGTTTTGCGAGTTCATGTACGGGGCTAACAATGAGTACGAGCTCGTCTTCCGCAATCACCCTTTTAATCAAGTTTGGATTGCTCGTCTGAGCGACAAAAGCTACATCGCACTCAAATTCGTCGACGCGCTCCTCGACGGCTTCCGTAAGCCCGGTAAAACAACGAATCTGAATTTTCGGGAACTTTTGCCTGAAATTCTTCAGGATCTCCGGCAAATAATGCTCCGCGAAGAACATACTGCTCGCGATGGAAACGCTTGAGATTTTCTCCGATTTTTTCTGCTCGATGTCATGCTGAGCCTTGTTGCAGAGATTCAACATCCCAAGCGCAACCGGATACAAGACATGCCCCAACTCGGTCAGCTCGAACTTCCTATCGCGGCGCACGATCAATCTCGCGTCGAGCCGTTCTTCGAGCTTTTTGATCTGCAGCGAAATGGCTGGCTGGGTAAGATTTAGGTTCTTTCCGGCCAGAGTAAGGCTCTTTGTCTTTGTGACTTCGACAAAAGTCTTCAGTTGCCTGAGATCTAACATCTCTCGCCGTTTCCCATTCGAATCTGCGTGCATTGAGTCATAAAAGCGCATGCCAGTTTATTTCGGAGCGTCCCCTGCTCCAAGCACGCCGATATCTTGATTGGGATCAATGATTTGGATGGCAGAAGCTGGCGTCAACAAGACGACACATATATGACCACGCAACAGGCTCGTGCCCTTGCAGTAGCTAGTCCTTCTAATTTTGGCATAATTACGACAACCGCCGTTCCGACTGTATGTCCGTCGCCAGTACACTCGGGATGATTTGAAGCGGTTGCTAACGGAGGCTTCGGCGCATCCGGGTTTTCAGTTTAGGCGGCCGCTTACCGGTGCATGCCAGGCTTTGTTACTAGGCCCCACCCGTCTACTGCTCTAATTAAAAAATGACCGATCCGATTTGGCCAAGTTTCAAGAAATTATTTTATGGCATGCCGCGAACCCAAATTTTCGACAGGCAACTTATGCATCGATACTTTGAACGTAGCGACGATGCGGTCGATCACATCGACAGTCACCGCATATCCCTTCGTCGCGATATGACTGATCGATGTCATCAAGACTGACCGCCAACGGCTTCTGGGACGGCCCGAACGACACTGCTAACGCTTCGGCCGAAAAGGAATTTCGAGGGACTCTCAGTCCCGCAGATTGATTTCTGAACCAATAGGCTAACGGCGCTGGGATCGATTGTCCGTCGTCATCGCGTTTGAGACGATTTGAGGGGCGGCTGAACGCGCCGTCAACACATCTTGGCTTTCTGCAACTTTTCAGTTCGAGTATTTTAACTAGCGGCTATATGCGCGCTTTCTCAGTGAATCCGACTGGCAACGGGAGTGCTTTTCAGCGATGTCCAGGGATCCGAATTCGAGACCTGAGAAGTCGCCCGGGACGCCGGACGATATGCGGCCTGGGCGGCCGATCAGGGATCCTCTGGAGCACTTGCCCGTGGCGCCGCCGGGTATGAAGAATCTCGGAACGGCAATTATAATGGCCG
>VFQP010003659.1_pt1 | contig 15376 bp, 10 predicted proteins | sample 3512351 | NCBI WGS metagenome assembly VFQP01 (sample SAMN10412372, study PRJNA504923) | tailings metagenome | isolation source: Relicate 1 Philex TSF1 revegetated site | place: Philippines: Tuba, Benguet | collected 2017-08-29 | reverse complement strand
GGCACACCAATGGCCCGCCGCCAAAGGTTGTTCCGTGCATGCCCGTCGCAATAGCCGCCGCCGCGCGGTTGTTCATCAGCAAGCCCCCCATCGGCAAGCCGCAGGAGATTGGCTTTGCAAAGCTCACCACGTCCGGCAAAATCGGGTCCTTGAAGAGCTGATAGGAGAAGTACACGCCCGGTCTTCCTACGCCGCACTGGATCGAGTCGTGGATCAAGATCGCGTTGTATTTATCGGCCAAGGCCCGCGCCTTGCGCAGAAAGCTCTCGCTGATTGGCAGGATGCCGCCCTCGCCCTGAATCCCTTCCAGAATAATGCCGCAGGTGTTCTCGCCCACTGCGTCTTCCAGCGCCGCCTCGTCGTTACGGTCGATAAAGCGCGCCCCCGGCAGCATCGGCTCAAAGGGCTCCCTATACTTCGGTTGTCCCGTGACGCTTAAGGCCCCGAACGTACGGCCATGAAAACTGTTTTCGAGCGACACAACCTCAAACTTGGTGGGGCTGATCTTGCGGCCATGTCCTCGGGCGATCTTTAGCGCTCCTTCATTGGCCTCCGTGCCCGAGTTACAGAAGAAGGCACGGTCCATGCCGCTGATTTCCACCAGTCTTTTGGCGAGCTTGCCTTGATACTCGTGGTAGTAAAGGTTCGAGGTGTGCAGCAGTTTGGCGGCTTGGTCCCGAATCACCTTCGTGATGCGTGGATGGTTGTGTCCCAGCGAGTTCACTCCAATGCCGCTCAGCAAGTCAAGATATTTGTTGCCGCCATGATCGTAGAGGTACATCCCCTTGCCGCGGTCGAGTGCCATGGGATAACGGCCATAGTTCTGGAGTAGGTACTTTTGCTCCAATTCTTGGATCTGGGCAAGCGCGGACGAGGCTTGCCCCTTGGAATTACTCATTTCTTCCACTTTAGCGTTTCCCACTGTAAAGTCTTCAACGTAACGTCCGAAGCCTCGCTAACGGGAACTCTGCGATCCTACTCCCTGTGATAGGCAGCACGCGGAACTCTCCCAGCAACTCAGCGGCCTCCTTGGGCAGGCGCTCCCTTGTAAGGTCGATCCCCGCGGCGAAGGGTGAAAAAGCCGGCAACAGTGTCGCCTGCGGGCCCACGCAAAAAGCTGGGGCTCTCCGCACCGCGCCCGCCGCGTCGCGCAGTCCCACCGCCGGATGAAAGTGGCCGATCAGATAGTAGCCCGCTTCCGGTAATTCCAAATGCAATCGATCGCCATGCAACGCCAGCAGGCCTTCGTGCCGCCATTGCTTTTCCACCGGAATCGGCAAGTGCCCGAAGTCTCTAAGAAAGGCCCGGTCGTGATTGCCTTCCACCACTCGCAACTTGCATCGTTCCAGGAGACCCAGCAGCATCGACTCAATGAATTGCCGCTCATGCGGCGCTGGCTTTGGCGCATGAACGGTATCGCCAAGAAACAAAACTTCAGCCGCTTCGAATTCATCGATCACCCGCAGCAATCGATCCTCGATGCCGCCGTCCACCGTCGGCCCCAATTGCCCGCGCCGCCTTTGCGCCCAACCATAGCCTAGGTGAGCATCGGCGATCACCAATGTCTTAGGCTCCTTCAGGTAGAGCGCGCCCGAGCAGTGCGCCCAAAGCCCGGCCGCAATTTCGATCTTCGTCAAACGACCGCCCCCCACTGCTCATAGAGCGAACTCACCAACTCGTCCAGCGCGGAATCCGCGTCTTGTTTCTGTAATGTTTCGCGATTGAAAGCGGCGAAGAGCGGAATCGCCATCGGGCTGGGGCGGGGCAGGTCGAAGACCTCCCACTCCGTTTTGTAGAGATGCGCGGCCTGCTCCAAAGCCGCCGGGCGATCGAGGTCGTCTTCCAGAATTTCCCGCACCGCCTCACGCAACAATGGATGCTCAGGCTCGTACTTGCGGAAAGTCTCAAAAAGCAATCGGCCATTCCAGGCGGCATTGCGCTTGGCCCCGGGGTTGGCGCTGGAGTTCCGGCGCGGCAGCAGTTGCCCCGTCTCGCAAATGGGCCGGAATTTCGCACCCAATAGGTCGGTCTTCTCCAACGAAGAGCTTAAGTCCTCCGTGAAGTTGTCGGGATGCATACACTCGCGCAGATCGGCCAAGGAAGGCGCGCGCCGGGCGCTGAAGCTCAAAAGAAATGCGTGGTCGTCGTAGTTCCCCATGATTGACCCAAAGCTTTGGCCCAGCCGGTGGCTCAGCAGCCAGATCAAGCTGCGGTTCACCCCGCGCCCCGCCACTGAATGGAAGAGATAGAGCATCGTGCGCTCATTAAGAATGCGCTCCACTTGAACGGGGCTGTCGATGGGCAGCGGCGCAGCCTGGTGTTGCCGCTCCACATAAGTAGCGGCTCGCAGAGCATTGTCAGCGTCCACTTGCCAATCGCGCTGCAGGACTGCCACACACCCGGCAACGCCGTCCTCGACAAAGGCCTTACGCAAGTCGCGCCGCAAGCGAAGCTCCTCTTGAGCGAGCCTCGCCGTCAAGCTCATCTTGCCTCCCATCCATCGCGGCGTTTGCACACGCTCGCCGCTGGCTGGCGCCACCACGGCTGTCGAGCCATGCCGCCGGACTACCGCCACACTCTTCCCCGCAATGATGAAAGCCTCGCCTTCCTTTAGGCCAGACAGGAATCCCTCCTCCACATCGCCCAGACGATAGCCGGTCTTGGTCACAACCCGCACGGCGTAGTCGTCGCTGATGGTGCCGATGTTCTGGTAATAAGCGCGCGCAACCTTGCGCGAAGCCACGCGCATCACGCCGTCTCTCACGACGATCTTGCCGTACTCGCTATCCCCGCCCAGTACTTTGCCGCCACCCGTCAGATACTGCACTACCGCATGGAAATCCTTTTCGGACAACGATAGATATGGACCCGCCTTGCGGATCAAAGCAAAGGCTTCTTCCAGCCTCCACTCGCGTTCCACGGTCATGCCGAGAATGACCTGAGCGAGCACATCCAGCGGTGCCTTCGGGGTCCGCAGGTAATCCAAGCGGCCCGCGCGAACCGCGGCGCGAATGGCAATGCACTCCAGAAGATCGGGCAAGCTCAAGGGCAACAGCGAGCCTGAAGCCACGCCGCCCACTCGATGGCCGCCGCGGCCCAGACGCTGTAAAGCCCGGCTGACGCCGCGCGGCGCGCCCACCAGCAACACTTGATCCACGCCCCGGAAGTCGACGCCCATCTCGAGCGACGAACTGCACACCACTGCCCTCAAACTACCCTCCGCCAGTTGGTCTTCGACCCACAGCCGCTTCTCACGATCCAGCGACGCATGATGCACTTCGATTTGCTCGTCCAACTCCGGCAGCAAAACTTTCAAAGCCAGGCCCATCTTCTCTGCCGCGCTGCGCGTTTGCGTGAAGATCAAGGAACACTTCGCCTCCTCCACCAGCTTGGCCGTCACATGCGCAACGCGATAAGGATTGAAGCCCGCAGCGGGTAAGTAAGTCTCGTGCGGCACGGGCGCGATATCGAGGCGATGCACTTTCTCCGTCTTGGCCGCCGCGACGGAGCATGGCCTCGCGCCTGCCAATAGCTGAGCGACTTCTTCCACGGGAGCGGCCGTCGCACTCAGCCCGATCCGCTGCATCGGCTTCGTGCCTCGAGCCTCTAGCCGTTCGAGGCAAAGCGACAGTAGGCTTCCGCGCTTCGACTCACAGAAGCTATGGATCTCATCGACGATCACGGCTTGCGGCGCAAAGCCATCCTTCCAAGGCGCCTGACTCAGCAGACTCGCCAAGCTCTCCGGGGTAGTGAGCAATAGATGCGGCTTGTTCTTGGCCATCTTCGTGCGATCCACCTCGCTGGTGTCCCCCGTGCGGATCGTCATAAGCAACTGCTTGCCCTCCGGCAGAGCGGCATTCACCGCCGCGAGGGGCCCAAGCAAATTGCGCTCCATGTCTCGATTCAGGCTGCGCAAGGGCGAGACATAAACGACATAGACCGCGTTCGCCAGCCCCTTCTTCGCCGCCATCTTGCCCAAGGCCGACAAGCAACTCAAGAAAGCCGCCAAGGTCTTGCCGCTACCCGTGGGCGCCAGGATGAGCGTATTCTCCCCAGCGAGCGTATGCGGCAAGGCTTGTTTTTGGATCTCGCTGAAGTCCTCAAACTTCCCCGCGAACCACTCGGCTAACGGCGCGTGGAGCTTATTGCGCAAGCGTGCTTGCATAAAGCTCCTTCACTGTCTCGAGCGTGTCCACTTCTTCAGCCTTCTTGTCCTGCCGCCAACGCAAGATCCGCGGGAAGCGCATCGCGTAGCCGCTCTTGTGCCGTGGGGACTTCTGGATACCATCGAAGGCCACTTCCAACACCACCTCCGGCTGCACCAGCGTGACTCGCCCGTACTTACCCGTGGCGATGGAGCGAAAGTGTTTGGTCAGTGCGCGGATCTCCTCGTCGGTGAGGCCCGAGTAGGCCTTCCCGATGTTCAGGTAGCGATCGCCGTCTTTTACGGCAAAGGTGTAGTCGCTGAGCATCGTGGCGCGGCGTCCGGAGCCTTGCTCGGCGGCGGTCACCACCACGTCGAGTGTCGCGAAAGCCCGCTTTACTTTAAGCCAATTACCGCTACGCTTGCCCGCCTCGTAAACGCTCCCCGCCCGCTTCAGCATCAGACCTTCGTTGCCTCGCGCCTTGGCCGCCGCAAAGAGCTCATCGATGCCACCCGCACGCTGAACTGGAGAGACTTGAAGTGGCAAAGCCTCCAACTCCCGCCGTCTCTCCTCCCAAGGCAACTCTGTAAGCAGCCTTCCATCGCGATAGAGGATGTCGTAGGCGATAAAGGTCACGGGCACCTGCGCCAGTAAATCGGGGCTTACCTTCTTGCGCGCCAGGCGTTGCTGGAGCATAGTGAAGTTCATGGCGCGGCCTTCGCGCCACGCAAGGATCTCTCCGTCCACTACACCGGTTCCGGGCAGACCCAATAGCGTTTGGACGACGTCGGGAAAGGATTGCGTCGCGTCTTCCATGCCTCTGGTGAAGATGCGCAGCCTGCCATGGTCCCAGTGGATCTGGCTGCGGATGCCATCGTATTTGTCCTCGATGAAGTAGTCCGCGAGATCCGGCGCCTCCTTACTCTCATCGAGCGGTTTGGCCAGCATAAAGTCAAGTGGCTCGAAGAGTTTGGCCTCGGCGGCCTTTGCCTTGCCTGCCAGCGCGAGAGCTTCTTTGACGAGCTTCGTTTGCAAACCAATGCGGAAGTTGCCAGTGATGGACTTGATGAAGTACTTGATCGCGCCCGGCTTCATGCCCATCCAGGCATCACGCAGTATGAGGGCCTTGTCCGAGCCTCGCTTGGCGGCGGCCAGACGGCGGTAGAGTTCTTCCGCTTGGGCCAGCGTCGTCGCCTCGTTGCGAGTCTGGCCGCTGAGCAGCATGCTGATCGCCTCGCCCGAGTCGCCTACCTCGCGGTGGCAAAGCCGGATCAAATCGCGGTCCCAACCCGTGGCCAGTTCCGCCGCCTCGCGCAAGGTGGAGTAGCCCACGCTTAAGCGGTCCCGCATCCCAGTCAAGATCGTCAAGGCCCGAACCAAGTCCTCATCGTCCAACTCTTGGAACCAAGCGGCAATCAGCGCGAGCTTTCGCTTGCGGCTGCTGGTGGATGCGACGGCGTCGAGCGTGGCGGCAAGGCGGTCCATTAAGCGCTCTCCTCTTCGCTCACTCGGGCGACGGCTTCGCGGGGAGCTTGGGCGTGTATGCCTCGGTCGCGTAGGATCTTGGCGAAGGCTTCCGCGTATCCGTGGACGACATCCACCCGCCGGGCGCCACTGCCTTGCACCAAGCCCAATAGTTCATCGAAGCCAGCGTGATCGCTATAGGGGATGAGCATCTCAGCCCCGGCCCGCAAGCGGGCGTTGTCCATCGATGCCCAACCGGAGACATAGGCGCTGCGCATGTCTACGCCGCGCGCCTCGAGGTTGCGGGTCATGCCGGGAACCAGAACCAGCGCCTTGCCCTTTACCTCGCTGGCCTTGTATTCGCTCCAGCCCTCGAAACGGTAACCTCGACTCTCGTAGACAGGGATGTATTTGGCGATGGCGCCGTGCACCGCGGTCGGCACGCCCGCCCACAGCAGCGCGTGAACGATCTCCTGGCCGCGGCCCAAAGGGTAGCCAGTGAAGACCGGAACCGCGCCGTCTTCGAGGCACTCTTGGGCGAATCTGACGATCTTGCCTCGGGCTTCTTCCCGAGAGAGGAAGCGGTAGATGGGAAGTCCGAAAGTACTTTCGATGATGAGATGATCGGCCCGAACTACCTGGGTTGGCTCGCCGAGCATCGGTGGGTTGAGCTTCAGATCGCCGGTGTAAACCAGCCTCTCTCCGGCATATTCCACAAGCAACTGAGCCGCGCCCAGAATGTGGCCAGCGGGGTAAGCCGTCAATCTCGCTCCGTTCCAATCCCAAGGTTCGCCAAAGGCGACCGGGTGTAAGGATTGAGGCAAATCCGGGTTCGCGGGCCAGCGCATCCGGTAGATTTCCAGGGTCGCTGCCGTTCCGAAAAGCACCGAGGAGTAGTAGCGGGCATGGTCCGAATGAGCATGGGATACCCAGGCGTGCGGTTTCGATACTTGGGGGTCGAGCCACAAGTCGATTGCTTCCAGGTAGATACCGTACGGATGGAACTGAATTCGCATAAAGGCGAAGAGATATCGAATCTATAGGATGCCTCAAATTGATTGAGCGACGGATAATATACGCGCATCTACTACAGTAGGAACAGCCATGCACTCGCCCTTTCCTGCCTGGATGAAGCTTACGCTCGCCGCCGCCGGGTTCTACAACCTGGTCTGGGGCGCATTGGCGATCTTCTTTCCCTCGCTGCTCTTTCACTGGGCGGGGATGGAGGCGCCGAACTACCCCGAACTGTGGCAATGCATAGGCATGATCGTCGGCGTTTATGGCTTGGGCTACTGGATCGCCTCCGCCGACCCGATCAGGCACTGGCCGATTACCTTGGTCGGTTTCCTGGGAAAGGTATTAGGTCCCATCGGATTTGCCAAGGCCGTTTATGAAGGCCGATTTTCGCCGAAGTTCTTCTGGGTAATTCTCGCCAACGACCTTGTCTGGCTGGTACCCTTCGCGCTGATCTTGCTGCATGTCCATCGGGAGAACAGCGAGGCGAAGCGTGTCGCCTCACCGGACGTCCAGAATTGGGCCCTGCGTGCGCAGACTCAGTTCGGTATTTCGATCCTGGAGCATTCCCGATTGCGGCCGGTCTTGCTGGTGTTCCTGCGGCACGTGGGGTGTACTTTCTGCCGCGAAGCGTTGAGCGACCTGGCCGACAAGCGCAAGGCTATCGAGGGCACGGGCACGCAGATTGTCTTGGTGCACATGGGGCGCGAGGAGGCTGCGGAACAAATTCTGCGCAAATACGATCTATTGGACATACCGCGTGTAGCGGATCCCAAACTTACCTTGTACGAGGCTTTTGGCCTGGAGCGGGGAACGATGGCGCAGTTGCTGGGACCCAAAGTCTGGCTGCGCGGCTTCAAAGCCGGTTTCCTCGGCAAGCACGGCATGGGAGGGGCGGAAGGCGACGTAGCACAAATGCCCGGCGTCTTTTTGCTCTTCCATGGTGAGACCCTGAAGTCATACCGTCATCAAAGCGCGGCGGACCGGCCCGACTATCTGGAGATGGTTAGCGAAATGGCCGGTATGCCGAAAGGCTAATGAAAGGAAGCATGCCAGGTACCATTCCACTATTCGTCATTGGCGGGATACCGATCCGCTTACACTTCAGCTTCTTGCTGTTGGTAGGGTTTCTCATCTATATGTCCTTCGGTGGGAAGGACGCGATGATGGAGTCCGCTGTGGTGCTAGTGCTCTTCGCCTGTGTGATCCTGCATGAACTGGGTCACGCCTTTGTGGCGCGGCAATATGGAGTTCGGACCGTGGAAATCGTCATGTTCCTCATTGGTGGCGTAGCGCGATTGGAGCGCTCATTGAAGCCTCGAGAGGAACTCTGGGTAGCTTTGGCCGGGCCGGCCGTCAATGTTTTTATCGCTGCTTCGCTCTATGGCTACTTAACGCTCACCGGCCCCAACGGCTTCGTGTCAGAGGTATTGACGGCGAATTTATTCCTGGCGATATTCAATATGGTTCCAGCCTTTCCCATGGACGGCGGTCGCGTGCTGCGCAGCTTGTTGAGCCTTGGCTTCGACGATCTGAAAGCAACCCAGATCGCCTCAACCGTAGGGAGAATCCTCGCCGTAGCCATGGGCATTTGGGGCTTGTGGAATGGCCAGTTTATTTTAGCCCTGATCGCTTTCTTCATCTTCAACGGCGCCCAGCAAGAGTACTTCGCGCAAAAGAGCAATAGCCTGATGAAAGGCGCGCGTGTGGGTGAAGCCATGCTGACGAATTTCATCTCTCTGCCGCATGGGGCGTCCATCCGTCAGGCGGCGGAGCAGTTGCTGGATACTTCACAGCAAGAGTTCCCGGTGATGCATGGCGAGCAGGTGCTTGGTTTATTGCGGCGGAACGAATTGATCACCGGTTTGGCCAAAGAGGGTCCCGAAACTTATGTATCCGCGGTAATGGAACGGGACTTCCTTCGCTTGAAGCCGGATGATTGCCTGGAAGAAGTTCTCGCCAACCTTTCCGACAGCGACTATACGGCGCTGGTGATGCAGGACGAGAAGCTCTTGGGGATTATCACCAAGGAGAACCTGAACGAGTTCCTAGTCCTCCGCAACCTAGGCCATCGCCGCCCGAGGCCGGACGCGCCTTCCGCGGAGGCGAAGACGCTTGAGCAATGACCGCAACGCACCGGTCTTAATCGTTGGGGCTGGACTGGCGGGTTTGGCGTGCGCAATGGAATTGCAGCGTCGCCAAGTTCCTTTCCACATTTATGAGGCTTCCGACGACGTTGGCGGGCGGGTGCGAACCGATCTCGTCGACGGCTTTCGCTTGGACCGGGGCTTCCAGGTCTACCTCACAGCCTATCCGGAAGGCCAGCGCGTCTTGGACTATGGCGCACTCAGATTCCGAAACTTTCTTCCAGGGTCCATGGTGCGCTTTGGGGAGCGCTTTCACCGGGTGATGGATCCTTGGCGAGAGCCGTTCTCGGCTTTGCAATCACTCTTGAATCCTGTAGGCAGCATCGTGGATAAGCTACGGGTGGCCCGGCTGCGCTCCTGCTCGCTAGCTGGGACGGTGGAGCAAGTTCTGGCGCGCCCGGAAACGACAACGCGGAAGGCGCTGGAAGGCTATGGCTTCTCGGCGCAGATGATCGAGCGTTTCTTTGAGCCCTTCTTCGGTGGCATTTTGTTGGACCGTGAGTTGCAGGTCACTTCTAGGATGCTGGAGTTCGTCTTTCGCATGATGGCGGTGGGCGACACCGTTTTGCCGGAAAATGGAATGGGTGAAATACCGAAGCAGATCGCTTCGAAACTCAAGCCCGGAAGCATCCTGTTTGGTCGGCGCGTGAAGGCCGTTGGTTCGAGTTGCCTGCAACTTGACGACGGAGAACTCGTCAAGGGCGGCGCGGTGGTGGTGGCGACGGAGGGGCCCGAGGCGCACAAGCTTCTGCCGGAATTGCCAGCCGTACAGAGCCGGGCAGTCTGCAATCTTTACTTTGCCGCTCAGACGACGCCGGTGATGGAGCCGATCGTATATTTGAATGGCAACCGGCAAGGTCTGATCCACAATTTCTGCTCGCCGAGTGCAGTGAGTCCGGCCTATGCGCCGGAGGGTTGGCATCTGTTCAGCGCAACAGTGTTGGGAGATCCTGGCCAAGGCGACGAGCAGCTAGAGGGCCTGGTGCGCCGCGAACTGGTTTCATGGTTTGGCGGACAAGTGGAGCGCTGGCGGCTTCTGAAGATCTATCGGATCCGCCAGGCACATCCCGCCTTGGGGGAGAACAAGGGATCGGCCGAGAAGCGCGGGCGACTAGGGGGTGGGGTTTACGTTTGCGGTGATCATCGCTTTCTGCCCTCGCTTCATGCGGTTCTTCTGAATGGGCGGCATGTGGCGGAAGCCGTGGCCGACCGGACCGTCGTTTGAGTTGAGCGCTTTGGCGCCATGTTTTTCGCGTTTTAGGTAGCGAAACATTATGACTCTCTCTCTCCTTTCGCTCCGTCAAGCCTTCTGCCCGCATCCAATGGATAGGGAGATTCAGCAATGAGCGCCAGGCACAAAGTAGTGATCGTGGGTGGTGGCTTCGGGGGACTGCATGCAGCGAAAGCCTTGCGAAAAGCGCTGGTCGAGGTAACGCTCCTCGACCGGCGGAATTACCATCTCTTCCAGCCCTTGCTCTATCAGGTATCGACTGGAGGCTTGAGCCCGGGAGAAATCGCTCAGCCATTGCGCTCGATCTTTGCGAAACAGAAGAATGTTCGGGTCTTGATGAGCGAGGTGGAAGGCTTCGATCCGAAAGGCAAAACGGTGCAGACCGCCAATGGGCCGGTGCCGTATGACACGCTCATCGTAGCGGCCGGTGCGAAGACCTCTTACTTTGGGAAGGAAGCTTGGCAGGATACCGCGTCGGGCCTAAAGAACATCGATGATGCGACACGCTTGCGGGCCAAGATTTTCAACGCCTTTGAACAGGCAGAGAAAACCAACGACCCCGCCTTGCGTCGGGCTTGGCTCACCTTCGTCATCGTGGGCGGCGGCCCGACCGGCGTGGAACTGGCGGGGGCCTTAGGCGAAATCGCCAACGACACTCTGCGCGAGGATTTCCGTTCGATCAAGCCCGAAGAATCGCGGATCTTGATTTTGGACGCGGGGCCGCGAATTCTGGCCGGCTTCTCGCCAAAATTGAGCCAAGCCGCCGAACGGCAGTTGATTGAGCTCGGCGTACGTTGCCGTACGAACGTACGAGTAATGGACTTGCGAGCCGACGGAGCGCTCGTGCGCAGCAGCGAGGGCGAAGACTTTATTCCCGCTAAGACGATTCTCTGGGCGGCAGGCGTGACCTCATCGCCCTTAGGCGCTGCCTTGGCCGCGGACTTGCAGGTTCCCCTCGAAAAGGGTGGCCGCTTGCCGGTGGAGGCCGATTGTTCCGTGCCGGGCCACCCGGACGTTTTCGTGATCGGCGACATGGCGCACTTCGTCCACGGGCCTGATGGAGCGAAGATGGAGAGGCCATTACCCGGCGTCTGCCAGGTAGCGATGCAGATGGGCGACTACGTCGGGGACTTGATACAGAGGCGACTGCGGAATGAGGCAGCACCAAAACCCTTTTCGTATTGGGACAAAGGCAATATGGCGGTCATCGGCCGTCACCGGGCGGTAGCGCAGGTCGGGCGCTTTGAATTCAGCGGTTACTTTGCTTGGCTGCTCTGGGTCTTCATCCATATCTTGTACTTGGTGAACTTCCAGAACCGTCTTCTGGTGGCGATTCGCTGGGGCTTCGCGTACTTCACGTTTAACCGTGGTGCGCGGCTGATAACGCGGACTTCGCAATATCGTCCGACTCTTCAATCTTCCCCGTAATTCGCACAGCTCGCTTCTTATTGCTGACGGCGATCTGCGATTCGTACTTGGTGATGCCGTTTAGTTCCACGCTTAAGGGGCGGCCAGCGGGATAGTCGAAGGCGAGGACATCGCCGACTTTCAGGTCGAGCATGTCGCTGAGCTTGAGCTTGGGGCCGCGGAGGCGGGAATCCACTTCGATGAGCGACTCCCGAATGCGCCGGTAAACGGCCACCTGTTCTTCTTCAGTGGGCTGCGTTTTGCGGATCGTCCATTGCTCAGCGAACTTGTGGCTGAGCATCTTGATGATGATCGAGGGGATTCCGATGTTCATCATGCCGCTCACTTCGCCAAGACGAATTTCGACGCTGATGGCGACGATAGCTTCGTTGGGAGCGAGAATCTGCATCAATTGCGGCTCGGTTTCATAGCCGTCGATGGCGAAGTCGATTAGCGCGATGCCCTTCCATGCTTCTCGCAAGTCGCGCAGCATGAGCTTGAACGCATTCTCCAGAATGGCCTGTTCGATTTCGGAGATTTCGCGATCGACTTTCGTTCCCGTGACGTGAGAGCCTCCCAAGAGCAGCTCAATCATCGGATAGATGATCGTCGGGTTCAACTCCATCAGGCAACTGCTGTCGAAGGGCTTGGCGCGCAGCGTGGCGACCACGGTGGGCGACGGAAGAACCTGTTGGAACTCAGTAAAGCTCAACTGTTCCACGCTGACCAGATTTACGACTACATAAGCCCGCAGATAGGCCGATAAGCTACTGGCAAGGGAACGGGCGAATGTTTCGTGCAGCACATAGATGGAGCGCAGTTGGTCTTTGGCAATGCGATCCGGCCGGCGGAAGTTGTAAGGCTGCGCGCGGCGGGCAAGCTCGTGGCGGCGGGCATTCTCCCCCGACGCTTGGAACATATTGTCGATTTCGTGTTGACTGAGGACTCTATCGGCCACTGTGGATCTTATCGGGCTATCTCAAGCCCTGGATGAGTAGGCCACAGCTTAAAATGGGGGTACAAGTGGCGGATCGTAGTACTTTTTTCGTGCAAAATTTCGGTTGCCGGGCTTCTCAGGCAGATGGAGCCGCCTTGGAGGCGAGTCTCAGCGGGGCAGGCTTGGCTGCCGCCGCGTCGCAAGAGGCGGCGGGCCTTGTCGTTTTGAACACGTGCACGGTGACATCGAACGCCGACCAGGATGTACGGCAGATCATTCGCCGCGTGCAGCGGGCGAATCCAGAGGCCAAGATTTTGGTGACCGGCTGCTACGCACAGCGCGCACCGGAGGAACTGGCCGGCATCGAGGGCGTCAGTTGGGTAATAGGAAACTCACACAAGGGGCAGTTGGCGGAAATCGTCAACGCTTCGCCTGCGCCCTATCACGCCGAAGTGCATGTCGGCGACATTTTTGAGCAAGGCGAGTTCTTTGCGGCGCCCGTGGAAGGTCCTGCGGGTGAGCGCAGCAGACCGAATCTGAAGATTCAAGACGGCTGCAACAACCGCTGCTCCTTCTGTATCATTCCAAGCGTGCGCGGAAAGAGCCGCAGCGCGCAAGCGGACTGGGTGATCGGCGAAGCACGCCGCTTGGCGGATGCCGGCTATCCCGAAATCGTCCTGACAGGCATCAACCTGGGGCGCTGGGGCAGGGAATGGGGCGAGGGACGGCAATTAGCGCAATTATTGGAGCGCATGCTGCAAGAAACGGAGATTCCGCTGATTCGCTTGTCGAGTGTGGAGCCGATGGATTTCTCGGACAATCTTTTGGAATTGATGGCGGCCAGCGATCGCATTGCGCAGCATGTTCATGCGCCTTTGCAGAGTGGCAGCGATGGAGTACTGCGCCGGATGCATCGAAAGTATCGTCCTCGTCATTACCGGGAGCGCATGGAAAAGGCGCGGCTGCTGATGCCGCACGCCGCCATTGGCGCGGATGTGATGACGGGCTTTCCTGGGGAGAGCGACGCCGAGTTCCAGGAAAGCCTGAACTTCATCGAGAGCTTACCGTTTACCTACCTGCATGTCTTTACCTACTCCGAACGGCCGGGAACGAAGGCGGAAATGGGCCATTCGGGTGCGCCAGTGGCGCAAGAAATTCGCAAGGAGCGGAACCGGATCTTGCAGCAAGTTTCGGAGCGCAAGAATCGCGAATTCCGGATGGCGCAGCGCGGGCGGCGGGTGAAGGCCGTGACCATTGGCGATGATGGTGTGGCGCTGACCACTAACTTCATTCGGGTCGAGTTGGAGAAGCCTGTCGAGGCGCGGCGTCTAGTCGAGGTCGAACTCGGCAACTTGACGGGGCGCGGGATGAAAGAGGTAGCGATTCTGCCTGTGCTAGTGTCGCCAGGATTTTAGGTCGGCGTTGGGGGGATGGTTTACCTCTATTCGCCTTAAGATTTTGTCCAAGTACATGGTGTGGTAGCGGAGGCGGGTAATGTAGTTCGGTTGGGTCGGGTCGCCGTTCCAGCAATGTTCGGCGCGGTCGCCATATTTGACTTCGCCGCCGTAGGAAGGGTTTTGGGTTGACTTCAAGAAGTCTTCGGTGAGGTATACGGCGTTGTTGAGATAGAAATTGTCCATGTCGCCGCAGTAGATGTGCAGTTTGCCTTGGAGTTGGGGGCCTAGCTTGGACCAATCGCGCTGGAGGATGTGGCGAAGGTCGTAGCTCTCGCGCCAGTAGGCGACGACTTGGGGATTGATGGCGCCGGTGACTTTGTCGAAGATGCGCGCAGGGTAACCATCGGGACCGACGGGCGAGTAGACGGCTTCCCAGATGTCGAACTGTTGGCCGGAGCGTGACTTCGTCCCGAGGGCGAGTTCCATCTGATTCATGGATTGAATAGTGGCGGAGACGTGACCGAGGTAGTCGCGCTTGGCGGGGCGGGGGATGCGCTGGTGGGGGCCCTCGGTAAAGAAAGCATTCTTGTCCTCGTAGAGGTTGATGGTGGTGTAAGCGCGGAAATCGATGGGGTCGGGGCAGGCGCCGAAAGCGCCGTTGAATTCGGTGGGGTAGAAGATTTGCGCGGCGAGAGCTTCCCAGCCGCCGGTGGATCCGCCATAAGTGAAGCGCGCCCAGCCTTGGCCGATGCCGCGGAAGCGGCGTTCGATTTCCGGGAGGAGTTCGTACATGATGGCGTCGCCATAGGGGCCGAGGTTGGCGGAATTGACGGCGTAGGAGTCGTCGTAATAGGGATTGGCGTGCTGGACTTCAACGGCGAGGAAGCGGGGAAAATCTTTGCTGGTCCACTTTTGGTAGAAGGCGTGGGCTTCCTGCTGGACGATGCGGTTGTAGCCGGTGATCTTGAAGCGCTCGCTGTAGTCGGGTTTGAGGTTGGGATCCGGTGGTGCGGGGCGGAAGTTGGAGAAATCGGCGGGGAAGTGGCCGTGGAAAAGCATGAGCGGGTAGCGCGCGTTCGGGTGCTGATCGAAGCCGTGCGGGAGAAGAACGTGAGCGCCGAGGTACATGGGGCGGCCCCAGAATTTTGTGAGGCGCTCGGATTGGATGCGAATGTGTTTGATGTACGGCGTGTCGGCGGGGGGCTTGATTTCCGGGATCTTTTCGGTGAGTTCCAGCTTCAGCGGTTGGTTGGGTTGGACCTTGAGTTTGATGGGCTTGGAATAGAGATTGCCTGGGGCGCGGTTCCATTGGCGGCCTTCGCCACGGTCCATGGGGAGCTTGACGGTGTGGCCGTCGGAGCGGCGGAAGGTTTCATAGATGTCCAGAACGGCTTGGACATGGTATTCGCCGGGGGGAAGTGAGGCGAGGCGGGCTATGGGGTAGCCGTTGGCTTCCTGAGAAACGGTATGTGTCGACCCTGGGCGGAGGCCTTCGACGTCGGCGCCGAAGACGATTTGGGTACGAGGGGAGTCGGTGATTTGGAAGCGGGGTTCGGCGGCCGCGTCCGTGGAGAAGAGGATGAGGAGGCGGCCGTCGAGTGGGGCGGCTGCCTGGGTAGCGGGGAGGGTGATTT
>VFQP010003658.1_pt1 | contig 15379 bp, 23 predicted proteins | sample 3512351 | NCBI WGS metagenome assembly VFQP01 (sample SAMN10412372, study PRJNA504923) | tailings metagenome | isolation source: Relicate 1 Philex TSF1 revegetated site | place: Philippines: Tuba, Benguet | collected 2017-08-29 | reverse complement strand
CGGAAGACGACGGTGGCCGCGGTCGTGAAGTAGCCGGGCGGGACTGCCGGATTGACGTTGACAACCATGGTTGACGCGCCAGCCGTGGCGTTTGCCTCGACGCGGAACAGGCCATAGCGGTCATTCTCGACGAGCCCGACGTGATCGCCCGCGCGAAGCTGAAAGCCCTCGGGCGCGCCCGCTGCGGTGATCTGATAGGCCGACAGGGCAGACACGGTGCCCTCCCCGTCCCATGTGCCGGCGATGATGTCCGGCACGCCGGACAAATAGGCCAGCGGCTCCGGCCGTGAGGCGTCCCAGGCGAGGAAGCTGCGCATGCCGCCGCGAAGGCTGTCCTTCCAGGCTTCCCATCCGTGGCGATCGTCGACGCGCAGGTTCCAAGTCAGGAAGCGCGCGCGCAGATGCGGGTCGCCATACTCGACGCGGGCCACTGCCTTGCCGGATGCGGTGCGCGAGAGCGACACGGCCTCCTGAAACGTGAACGTGCAGCCCTCAAGCCGATAGTCGTGCAGTTCGATCGCGGTCATCGGATGCTCCCCATGCGTCGGCCCTGGTTGAGGTGGCCGCCGAGCCGCGCGGGCATCGTGCGATCGTATTCCTTCAGCGCTGCGCCGGCCGTCTGCTGCGAGACGTTCCGGACGAAAGCTTGCAGGTTGCCGCTCTCATCGACGGACACCACGACATCGACCTTGACGCCCTGCGCAGTGCCACCGCCGCGGCTGTGATCGATGACCGTCTCGTTCGGGTGCAGGAGAGCGGGAAAGCCGCCCTTGCCGTCCACGCCGCCCGCACGGGCTCCCATGCCCGTGAAGCCGCCACCGTCGAAGGATCGAAGTCCTGCCCATGGATCGGCCCTGCCGAAGAGGCTGCCGAGCCCGCCACCGCCGAAGAAGCCTGCGAGCGGTCCCGTGCCCAGGAGCGCCGCCTGAGCCGCCGCAAGGGCAAGCTGGACGGCAAGGCGCTTGATGGCATCTTCTGCCCGCATGGAGCCGTCCACGATCGACGAGAGGGCATCAGTGCCCATGCTGAAGAGGTAGTCGATGGAGTCGGCACGGGCTTCCTGAGCCTGCTTGTTGCGCTCCAGAGCCTCGGTCTCGCGATAGATGGCCTCGACGGTCTGCTCGATCTGCCGACGCTGCTCCTCGGTCGCCGTCGAGCCCGCCTGCCGGAGCGCGTTCGCCTTGGCCTTCTCGACGTCGCTCATGCCGATCAGGGACAGCTCGTGCGACAGGTTGTCGATCAGCTTCTGGACCGCCTCTGCCTCTCGAAGCGCGGCGGCAGCGGCGGCGTTACGGCCGCCTCCGGACGTCGGCTTCGTCGGCATCACGGTGCGTTGCCCGAACCGCCTCTGAAGGTCGGCGACGAGCGCAGCCTCTTCGGTCGATAGATCCTGCTCGGAAACCCTGAAGGCGTCGGCGACACGGCCATCCGGGCGGATCAGGCGATTGCCGCGCTCGCTCGGGGGCCGTCCTGCCATCGCACCTACGCGGCGTCCGACCTCGGCTGCATTCTGTCGCTGGAGGAAGGCATCGGCCTTGTCTGAGAGCTCGTCCATCCACGAGACGGCCGACATGATCGCGGACTTCGCGTTGATCTCGAAACTGCGCCAGGATGCCGCCCAGCGGTCGTCAAGCTCCTCTGCCTTGCGGATCAACTCCTCGTCGATGGTGCCGCCCGCATCCTCGGCAGCGCGCGCCATGGCGTCGAGCCCGTCGGTGCCGTTCTTCAGCGCGTTGACGAACTTCCGGCCTGCCTCCTCGCCGAAGGCAAGCACGCTGAGAAGGAGCTGCTCCTGTTCGGAGCCGGCATTGCGCACGAGGTTCGCGTACTCACGCAGAAGGACGTCGTTGCTCTTGAGGTTGCCCGCCTGGTCGCGAAGCGCGATGCCGTTGGCCTTGAAGACCTCGCCGAGCTGGTTGCCCTTGGTGGCCGCCTCGCCGATGCGCTGCGTGAAGCTCTCCATGCCGCGCGTGAAGGTCGACGCCTCGACGCCTGCCAACTGGAAGCCGAACTGCAGCTCCTGAAACGTCTTCGCCGACAGCCCCACGCGGTCGATCGTCTTGCCGAGTTCCGACAGCTCGGAGACGATGCCCTTCACGCCATTGGCGAAACTGAGCAGCCCTCCAGCGAAGATGCCGCCCGCGAAGCCTGCTGCGAACGATCGAGCGAAGGTGCCGATGTTGCGCGAAGTGCTCGCCAGCGCCTGATTGATGCGCATGGTCGTGCGGTTCATGTCCGCTTCCATGGCCGCGGTCGCGCCCTTGCTGTCACGGCGCATGCGACCGTAATTCGTCGACGCCGTTCCGGACGCCTTCTGCATGTTCTTTTCGAAGTCGCGGATCCTCGCCTCGAGGAGCACGACCAGCCGCTCGGTATCGTCAGCCATACATCTCCTCCAGAAGCTTATCGAAGTTGCCGTCGTAGGTGTCGTAGCTCGAGCGGTTGCTGTTGCCCTGCGCAGCCCGGCCGACGGCCATGGCGGTCGCCTGAGCCCCGTCGATGCGATCCTTCGACTTGCCCTTGTGGAACATCCTGTTGCCCGCCTTGTCGGTGTCGACGGCGATGTTCGCGAAGTGCCAGCGCAGAATCGGATGCCCGCCATGGCGGAAGCGGCGGCCGATGATCGCGCGCTCCAGCTCCTTCACCGCCGGCGCCATCGTCACCCATCCCTGCCGCATCTCGACAGCCGGGAAGCCGTCCTCGGCGAGGTTGGCCATCATGACCCGGGCAAGGTGCGGGTCGAAGGCGATCTCCTGCACGTTGAAGCGCGCGCACAGTTCGCGGATGTGGTCCTCGACGGTCCGGAAGTCGACCACGTTTCCCGGTGTCGGCGTGATGAAGCCGTCTTCGGCCCATGTCGGGTAAGGCACGCCGTCACGGTCGGCACGGCGACGGAGATTGTCTTCCGGGCAGAAGAACCACGGATGCACCTCGTAGCCGCTCTCCGGGTCGCCCCAGGCCGCCACAACGGCCGTCAGGTCGGAATTGCTTGAAAGGTCCACCGCAAGCCAGCACGGCTCCTGATCGGCTTCCTTCTCGTCCAGATCGACCGGGAATGCTCCCTCGTCATAGACCGCCATCTCGACGAAGGGCGTCTCGGAATAATCGAGCCACTGGTTGAGGTGGAGCTGCCGGAAGGCATCGCGATCGGCGGGCTTGTGCTCGGCCTCGCGCGCCAACTGGCGAAGGCCGGCGAGACTCGGATAGCCGTGCTTCAGGCCGGGATTGGCGAGCGGCCAGAGGCTCTCGTCTTTCCAGTCGGCATCGGCCGGGGTTTCGAAGATGAAGGCAACCGTCGCGGGATCGTCGATCTCCCCCTTGGCCACGCGGCGGGCATAGTCGACCACCTCGAACGCGATATTGTCGTTGCCGCGCCCGGCGGTCGTGATGACCACCGACAGACTGTTGTCGATCTTGGCGAGGCCCGTGCGGATGACGTCCCACAGGTCGCGCTTGCGCCAGGCGTGGATCTCGTCGCTGATCGAAAGGACCGGCGTCCGGCCGTGCTGAGTGCCGGCGTCGTTCGATAGCGCCTCCATCCAGGAGCGGTTCGGGAAGCTGATCCGGTTGATGTGCGTCTGGAACTTGATGTGCGTGTCTTCGGCGTAGCGCTCCCGCACGCTGCCCTTGCGCCAGACGGGCTTCTCGCTGGCGAGGATGATGCCCTCGACCTCGGCATGGCCAATCTTTGCCTGCTTCTGATCCGCGGCTGCGAAGATGACCTCGCCGCCCGGCACGGCCTCGGGACCGTCGGTGTGGAGCATGGCGAAGGCAGCGGCCAGGCTGGTCTTGCGATTGCCGCGGCCGACCATGATCACGACGTTGCGGACGATGCGGTTGCCGTTCTCGTCGCATGGGCCGTAGACGCGCCGGACGATCTCTTCCTGCCAGGCGTCGAGCTGGAAGGCCTTGTCCCGCAGGCGGCTCTTCGGATGCTTGAGCGAGCGCAGATAGTTGACCGCTCGCTGGCCGTAGCCGAACGGGTCGGGCATATTGCCCACTGTGGGCAGTTTACGAGCAGACCTCTTCAAGAGCGCACCTCGTCGCATCGCAGCTCGAGCCCGTTGCGGCGGCCGATCTCCTTCACCTCACGGATGTTGAGCGTCTTCCCGTCGTACTGGACGCGGTGCTCGACCGTAATGCCGTCAAGCCACCGCATGCGGAAGATCACGGCCAGTGCGTCGGTCGTGCCGTAGGTGCGCAGGAACTCCTCGGTCGACTGCTGGACGATCTGAGCCCGCACGGTGGCGATGGTCGTATAGGTGAAGATCACCTCCCCGAACGCATTCGGCGGGCTGGCCACGCTGGCCTGAATAGCGATGGTGCGGTCGAGTTGGCCGGCTCTCATATCGCTGCCATCTCCGTCAGCATGGTCTCGATCGTCACGACGCCGTGCGATGTCTCGCCGTCGGGATCGCGAAGGAAGCGCGTCGAGGAGACGTAGCTGTCGCCGATGAACCAGCCGTCGACCGTCTCCATGCGGATGGCGCGGACGGCCAGGCGGATTGCGCCGGCGATCCGCTTCGCATCCGTCAGGCCTGCTTCGCGCTGCCAGACATGCACGGTCGAGAAGACGCGCACGACGTTGCGCGCGATGCGGTCCTCGTCGAGCTCCTGGTCCTCGCCGATGATGATCGACGGCGTCGGGTTCGGCCGTGCGTTGCGGTCCAGGATCGACGCGGCCGGGACAAGGGCGATCACGCCAGCGTCGGCGACGAGTGCCGCCCTGATGGCCTTCTGGCAGGCGAGAGAGGCGCTCATGCCTTGCCCCAGTTCTTCTTCACGGCGCGGCCCACGGCGGCCTTGATGGCGCGCTGTGCCCTCTTCCGGTGGAGGCGAACGGCAGGCCAGAAGAACGGCTGCGCAGCGTGGAAGGTCGTCCCGTATTCCTGCAGGTGGGGGTAGCGGACGTCGGTGTTGCCGACGGTGATCGCCACGGCATTCTCCGGCACCACCATCGAGCCGCCCGGCTGGCTGTAGGCTGGCGTCTGCTGCCCGCCCGGCGTCACCTCGATCGACGACTTCAGGTCCGGTGCGGACGTGGACGGATCGTCAGGCGCGAAAGCCCGCATCGTGCCGGCCATCGTGTTGGCCTGCTTCAGGAGCGAAGGCTGCACGGCCTTCTTCACCTCGCCGGGGATCGCAGCGAGACGTGCCTGGAGCCGGGACAGCCCGCCATCGTCAGCCATTGGCCACCTCCTCGACATGGCCGAAGGTGTAGCGACGGTAGCTGGAGACGATGTCGTCGACGCCCATCGGCACCGCCATGGCAGAGACGCCGACGAGCGTGGCCTCCCGGTTCTCGTACCAGTGCGCGGCGGTCATCAGGATCGCCACCTCCAGGTCGGCAGGAACGCCGTCAGGAAGCTCGTCGGTGTCGTCCAGCTTGAAACCAAGCTGCCGCTCTATGAACGCCGTGGCAGCCGCCAATTGGCGCGTCAGGATGGCATCATCGGCCGTGTCCGTGACGTTGGTTTGCGCCTTCAGGTCAGCCAGTGTGAGCGCCATTGCCAGCCTCCAGGGAATACAAACCGTGCGCGATGCTCCCCGCGCCGGTCCCCAAGGGCAGCCGAAAGTCTCCGACCACCCCCGGGTGCCTGTTCATCAGTCGGCCTCGGCGGCTGCGACGCGAACGATGTTGCTGTCGATCTCCAGCGTGGCGCTGATCTTCACGACGTTGTTGGCCTCGCCCATCTGTTCCTCGAAGCCCATGACGAAGGCGATGAAGTAGCGTTCCGAAGGCGTGCCACCGGACGGCGCGTCGTCGAGAGTGATCTTGAAGGCGTAGCTGTCGTTGGTCTTCTCGGCAGCGAGGAGCGCGATCTGTCCGGCATCGGCAGGGTCGAAGTCCATGATCAGGGTCTTGGCGCCTGCATTGCGCGTGCCCTTGGCCTTGCGAGTTCGGTTGATGCCGATCTGATTGGACGTGATGGTCTCGGCGGTATCGCCCGAAGAGCCCAGGTCCGTATGACCCTTGATCTCCGTCCACACGGTCGACGTGAAGTCGCCTGCGACGAGATCGGTGCCGGTGAAGGCCATGGCAGGACCGATGTAGATCTTGCTGCCGGCCGTGGTGACGAGAGACGCCATGGTCAGTTCCTTTCCTTGGCCTGCTTCCAGCCGCTATGGCAGGGCGTGCAGAGCGCCATGAAGTTGGTTCGGTCTAGGCGCCTATGCGGTGCCTTCCTGATCGGGATGATGTGGTCGACGAGTGTCGCCTTCGCCCCACAGCGGCGGCAGGAGGAGTAGACGGCGAGGTAGTCGGCGCGAGCCTTCTCCCATTCGGCGTCATAGCCTCGTGCCTTTGCTGAGGGGCGGCGGCGGTCGTGTCTGGCCTTGCGCTCTCGCGCCCGTGCAGCGGAGACCGGGCAGACCTCGCCAGAGGCATGCACGGCACCACATCCACAGATGCGAGGAGCGCGGGTAGGCATCAGGCCACCGGAGCGTCGTGCGGATGGCCAAGCACCGCGACAGCGCCAAGGGCGATGGACGTGCCGCCCGCCTTGGTGAGCTGCAGTCGCACGTACCGCTTGTTGCCGCGATAGCCGAGCTTGTAAATCGAGGAGGCCGCCAGCGTCGCCGGAGCGTTGCTGTCGACGAACTCGGCACCGGCTGCGGTGAAGTCGCCGCCCGTGGTCGTGTCGCTCTCCTGGATGGCCACGCCGAAGTCGCCATCGCTGGCGATCGCGCCCGTGTTCACGATGAACGCGATGGACGAATAGCCCTTCGTGTCGATCGCGATGCCGTCGCCGGCTGCCGACTTCACGGCCGGGACGATCGCCTGAGCGAGCCCGATGTTGCTGTAGAGATCACGCTTCATGGGTGCGCTCCTTACGAGGTTGCCGTCTTGAGCTTGCGGAAGCGCTCCACCTGCATGACGCGGCCACCGGTGCGGCGGGTTGCGTGCAGACGGGTGACGCCCTTGCGAGCCTGTGTGTACGGGTCGGAGAGGATCGACAGCGCCAGGCGGTCGACGATGCGGTAGGCAGACCAGTCGCCGTAGACGATCGGGAAGTTGCCATTGCCGATGTCGGGAAGATCGACCATCTCGACCACAGGCTTGCCCAGGATCGTTTCGGGCTGTCCGACCTGGTACGAGGGCTGCCAGAGGTAGTTGTTCTGGCCGTCCTTCAGCTTGCGCACCGCGGCGAGCGTGTTGCCGTTCATGGCCCATGCGGCGTTGGCTGCGTTCCGGTAGGCGGCAGGCAGGCTGTAAAGGAGATCGATTAGCTTGTCGGCCGACAGGTTGGTCGCGTGGCCGTTGACGATCTCGCTGATGTTGGCCTGCATGAAGCCCTGCGGCTGCTTCACGCCTGTGCCGTTGACGAAGGCGACCGCTTCCTTCTGGCCGAAGTCCTCGGCGAGCGCGAGACGGACTTCCGCCTCGGCAGAGCCGCCGCTGTCGGCGAGCAGCTCGTTGGAGATGTCGACGTAGGTCGTCAATTTGTGGACCTCGACCTCCAGCATGCCGAACGCGACTTCCGACTCTTCGCTCTCCTCCAGCTCGCCTTCCCACTGAGCGTTCGTGATCTGCGTGCGCTTGGGATACTTCACGGACGGCGCGCCGGTCGTGCGGACGCTGGCGTACTGACGGATCGGCGAGAACTCGACCAGGTCGCGGATGAACTCGGTCGAGATTTCGGGCGGTGCGAGGTAGCCGGCCTGCGGGTCGCTGGAGACGGTCAGCGCCTTCAGGTCGTCGGCGGGCGTTTGGTTGCCGAGACGGAGATAGGTGCCGAACGCCTTGCGCACGACTTCCTTGTCAGCGTCCTCGGTCTTCCCGTCGCCGCCTGGGCGGTTGACCTTGGCCTCGATCTTGTCGAGCCGATCGGCGAGCTTCTTGTCGAGGGACTTCTCCTCGACGGCCTTGATGCGGTCGTCGACGCTCTTCTGCAGCTCCTCGAGCGACTTGGTGACGATGGAGATCGGATCGGCCTCCTCGTCGCCCTTGCGCTCGATCGCCACGCTCCCGCGCAGCGCTTCCTTCGTGACATTCAGCATGTCAGCGGTTCCTTTCCATGTGCGCCGTTGCGCGGTTGATCGCGGCCACAAGCTGGAGAGCCTGGACTGCGGACTTCGCCGACGTGACGCGCGCGTCGGCATGCATCGGGACCGTCACGAGGGAGGCCTCCAGCATTTCGAGAGATTTGATGGTGCGGCCGCCGCCCGATCGGCTGCTGGCCTTGCGGGTGATGAAGCCGATCGATATGCCGCGCACCGCGCCTGACTTGACGAGCGCCGACACTTCACGAGCCCGCGACACTTCGTCGACGAGGAGCTTGCCCTTGAGGTGTAGGCCGTCAGCCTTCTCCTCGGCTTCGTCCCATGTGCCGACGGGGTCGCTCATGTCGTGGCCGAAGAGCATCGGCAGCGGCATCTTCATGCCCTTGAAGGCGCCCGGCTCAATCCAGTCACCGATGCGATCGGGCACGCCGAACTTCCAAGCGAGGCCGGAGATCATGCCGCCGGCATCAGCCAGCACCTTGGTTTCGATGAATGCGCGCTCCATCACACCCCTCCCCGGAAGGCGGCGCGATCGGATGCGAAGGCGTCGACTTGAGCCTGCACCCACGTTCCGGCGCTGAGCACGCGCACGACGTTCTTGTGGGTGAAGGGCAGCGGCTGGCCGTCCGACTGGATCTCCCAGGCGAGCACGCAGCGCGCGAGGCAATCGAGCCGTAGCTTCTCGCGCGTCTCGGCATTGACGCGGCCGGACGTGTCGGCGGCATCAGCGAGATCGTCGGCAAGCTTCAGGCGGGCGCGGTGCTGCGTTTCGGAGTCCGGCCCGGCTACGCGAAACCTGATGCCGGCCGGCTTCCCGTCCACCGGGTCGACGATGTCGAGCCAGGCGCCGCGGTCCTGGTCCGCGATATTGGCGAGGATGTCCTCAAGCTGCATCTGCTTCCTCGTCGGCTGGAGGCGGTGTGGCGGCGCGGGCCGGGTTGATGTGCGGATTTCCAAAGGCTGAGCCGCCATCGCGCGGGCCAAGGCCAAGCCACTCGCGGCCCTCGTTGCGGTTGAGCACCTCGGCAGAGATCAGCGAGGAGATCGCCGTCGCGCGGGCCGTCAGGTCGACGTTGGTGAAGTCGTCGCGGTCGAAGCGGATGCGCCAATCCGCCCTCTCCTCGTCGGTGAAGAGCGCGCGGCGCATGGCGGCTTCCAGCGGCCGCATCCAGAGCTCCAGCGAAGCGAGCCACTCCTTGCCCGCCTGCTCGGCATTGGCCCAGGTGGCTCGGTCGAAGTCGAAGAGCATCTGAGGCGGCACGCGGAAGACACGGGCCACCTCGAGGATCGCGAACTTCCACGTCTCGATGAATTGGGCATCGACAGCCGAGAGCTGCATCTGCCGCCACGTCGCGCCATCCCAAAGGATTGCGGTCCTGCCCGCATTCTCGGCGCCCTCGTGCGCGGCACGCCAGCCGGCGAGCATGCGCTTCACGCCATCGTCGCCGATCGCCTTGCCCGTCTCGATCACGCCCGACGGACGCGCGCCGCGGCGCATGAGGTTGCGAGCCTGCGTCTCTAGGCGGGTGAGCAGCGTTGCCGTCGACAGCGCCATGGTGAGCGGCGAGCGGGCATAGGGTCCGCGAAGGTGGATGATGTCGCGCGACGGGATCGGGCGGTTGTTGATCTGGAAGCTCGGCTCCAGACGGCCATCGCTGGAATAGTCGACAGCGACGTGGCCGGGCTCGTAGCGGATGATCTCGATCGGCCGGCCCTCGACACGGTTGACGAGAGCGACGCCGCCCTTGTCCACCGTCAGAGCCGTGGCGATCAGGTCGCGGATCAGCTCATGCGTCGCCTGCCATTCGTTCGGCTGGTCGGCGAGGAGCTTCGCAACCGGATGCTCGGTATCGGAGACCCAGGCCTCCTTCTCGCGGCGCTCGACGAGGATGTCGAAGCTGGCGATCGAGCCGGCAATGAGGTGGATGGCAGATTGGATAGCCGGGACGGTGATCGCCTCGGCAGAGCCGACGAGCCCCTCGGTCGGGATCGCGCCCGTGAATATCAAAAGCTCTTCCGACGTCGGCGCCGAAAGAGCCTTGGTTTCAGGTTTGGAGAAAGGCCAGAACCGCATGGCCCGAAACTACGCGCGCGCGCGAACATTCCCTATGGGGAACAATGGGTTGAAGTAGGAAACTCTAAGGTTTGAAGAACTCCAGAAGCTCCGACTCCAGCGCGCACCACCTGCCGCCGATCTTTTTGACCGGCGTTCCCGGCTCCTGTGCCAGCCTGTCCCGCACGAAGTCGGCACTCGATCCGATCCGCTTGGCGATCGTCTCTGCCGTCCAGAGGATGCGGTCGCGCTTCGGAGCGGCCAGCACCGCGTCGATGGCCTCGATGTTCATTGAGCCCCCTCTTCTGCGTTCGACTGCGTTCGCGTGCGGTCGGATGCGTTCGCCTTGTTGATGGCCTGGACGGCTTGAGCCGGTGTCAACCCGAACTCGTGCCGAAGATGCGCCACGACATGGGCGGGCCGGTCGGCGACAGGTGTCTCCTGCAGCCAGCGGGCAGCTGCGGTGATAGCTGTTGTCGTCATCAGTGCACCGTTCGTTGCGGTTGATCTTCGGGAACGTCGGCAGCGAGCGACGGCGGTTCGGCCATCGCTGCAAAAAGCACTCGCTGATTTTCGTCGAGGATGGCGTTGGCCTCTCGTACCCCTCGACGATCGCCGAGCAGGAAGCCGATGGCGAAGGCGCCGAGCACAAAGATCGCCGTCGTCATGCCCGCTTCCTTTCCGGGAACAGATCCTCGCCGGCATTGTGCAGGCGGACGTGATGAAGCCGACACAACCAGCGCACATCCAGCGGCTTCGAATAGTCGTCGTGGTGCGCGTCGATCCGGCCTTCCGTCGTGCCGCATATCTCGCAGCCATTCTTGACGAGATCGCCACGGGCAAGCGCCCGCTGCACCTCGACATGAGCCTGGTACTTCTGGAAGTTCTGGAGCCGCCACCGGGCTTGGCGGGTGTCGCTGCGGATCATGCGGCTTCTCCATGTTCCACATTCGTCACGTATGTAAGAGAATAAACCCCTCCCCCCTGCTCCCTGAGAGATGCAGCGATGACAGGGCTCTGAAGACGAAAGAGATCGGGATGGTGCTGGTCGCCTCTGGTGAAGCCTTTGCGCACGAGAGCTATCAGGTGCTTGTCGATCAGGAGCCGGCGAGCCCGATAAAGAGCACTGCGGGACATCTTGATCCGGCCCGCTGCAATCAGGGCGTCCGGCACGACTGCGAAGACCTTGCCGGGTTTATGGCCGTGCTCGGACTGGATCAGGCTATACAGGGCGACGGCTTCCGTGCCGTACTCGACCGGCAGCAGGCAGTCGAGCACGAGGCGGTTGATCTGCACGGCAGAGTTCCTTTTCGACCAGAGGCGATTTTCGGTGCGCAGACGCCAAGCCCACTGTGCGACCTTCAGGATTTCGTCGTCTGATACGCTCGCGGCGTCGTCGAATTCGATATCGCGTAGCGCGACAAGATCGGCGAGGAGCCCGTCGAAGTCGTCAGCGAACGGCGCATACTCGGCCGCCTTTTTGTGAAGCGTGGTGTTGCGCTCGCCGACTTGCACCTTCGGCTTTGAGGCGGGCGGCAACGCATCCCGGAACGAGGGCAGGACACTGAACCCAAGCGCACCGTCGAGCGGTCCATAGACGGTTCCGTCTGGCCGGATCGAACCCGGCCCGAGCACGTATTGAGAGCCGCCTGCCTTGAAGTCGATAGCGATCCCATCGCCCCGGATAGCCTTTGGCACCAGACCTTCGTGGCGGTAGTAGTGATGCGCGCCGCGCGCGGTGCCGACCTGGACAGTCGAAGGCTTGAAGCGACTGTCGAAGATCGCACGGGTAGCCTCGTTATCCGTATCGATGTCGACGACGAGCAGTCCCTCCAGGCGGACCGCGTAGGTTTGCGACCGGGCGTTCTGCATGCGCTTGATGACAGCGTCGAAGGGAAGTCGCCTGCCCTTCCAGCCCGTGATGAGGGGCTTCTTGCCGTCATCACCGCCCATGGGGATAAGCGTGAAGCCCGCCTTGTAGAGACGAGCCATTGTGTCGTGTAGCGCTTCGGCTTGCTGGCGTGGGTTTGCCTTCATGTCGGCCCCCTACGCCCTGAAGCCACGAAGGCGCTCAAGCTGCGCCTTTCGCTCGCTGGTGCGCGGCTTGTCCTTCAGGCGTGGCTGCACGCCCATGTGGATCTCGCGCACGGTGATGTTCTGGCTGCGCAGCTTGGCGATCTCAGTGCGCAGCTCGTCTTCGTTGGCAAAGTCTCGGCTGCTCTCGCGCCGATTGTTGACCATGCGGTCGAGCCGCCAATAGGCGTGCGAGTAGAGGGTGCCGGGCGTCTGGTAGAACTCGTACCAGGTCACGGTAGGTACCAGCCGGACGCGCTGGCCGGGCTTGGCACGAGCAACCCGCTCGGCATTGCCCGTGCCCATCAGTTGCCGGGCGACGAGCTGTTCCTCGGCAGACAATGCGCCAGGCTTGAACTCCTCCACCTTAAGGGCGCGACGAGCGCGCTCCTCCAGTTCGTCGAGAGAGGGATCGTCGCTCATTGAGCCGCCCTCTCGCTGCCGCCGTAGATCAGGCCGGGGAAGTCCTCGTCACGCGCGCCTTCGTCGTCGCATTGGGCGCCTTCGTCTTCGCACTCCTCTTCCCGGTCGTCGTTGACGCTGTCGCGGATGGCAGCCGGGCCGCGGTCGGTCCAGCCAAGGGACGGCTCGTCGTCGCCGTTCTCCTCAAGATCGGGATCCGGCTCCAGCGCATCGAGCAGCGCGATCAGCCCCTCGATGGCTTGCTCCAGTGCCGCGCGTGCGGTCGGCGCCGCGGTGATGTTGCGAGGAAGCGCGTTCATACCCGCTCCTCCGCGATCAAGGCGTCCAGAAGGCTCAGATAAGCGGCATCCTTCGCCCTACGGAGCGCGCGGGCGCTTACGCCGTTGCTGTCGGTGAATGCGCGGATCGCCTGCCGGAACTGGTGGAAGGCAGCCATCGTCCGCGCGTGCTCGCGGTTCTCGCAATAGGCGATCGGATGCGTCAGCGCCGGATCGCCGTGGATCATGATCATGCCCGGCGCGTCGGGGTTCTCCCGCATGGCGGCGCAGAGTTCCCGAGCAAGCCGGTGCATCTTCGTTGCAGGGTGCTCCGTTGCAGCGTCGGTCGGTGATGTGCTATTTGTCCGGACGTTCATAAGCTTTCCTTTCGGGAGGGAGTTCGTGAGCTCAGGCTCGGATGCGGTTGCCGCCGCTCCGGGCCTTTCTGTTTGGCGGGCGATGCTCATGCCGCCCGCTCAAATGTCGTCTTGAGGCCAAGCCTCGCCGCGATCCCAGAGACCACCGCGTATTTGCGGCCGCCCACTTCCACGGTCGGGATGTCCCCCTTCTTCGCCGCCGCGTAGCTCGCGCCACGCTCCAGGTCGAAGAAGACTTTGCCCGCCACCGGTATCGGTAGCGTTGGCCTCTTCAGTGCTTCGTCGATTGTCATGTTCGTTCCATGTTCTCAATGTTGCCGGTTGGCACGCTTGTGCCGCTTTTTGAACTTCGGGGAAGCCGTTAACCCTGTCAAGACTTGTCTTGTGCTCATTGTGCCGATTTTGTAGGGATACCCACATGAAAGCTGATGAGCCCCGCGCCAACCGCATTCCCTTCATGCTGTCTGACAGCGAGCTGGAGGCGATCGACGACTGGCGGTTTGAAAAACGGGTAGGCACCCGAGCGGAAGCAATTCGCCGCCTCTTGCAAATCGGGATGCGGATTTCGGAGCCTGACTTTGTGAAGCGGGCGTTTCTTCAGTTGGAGGCGATACGTTCGCTTAAGGCGGCGCTGGAGCAGGCTGAAGCGACTGAGGATAATCCGGCCGAAGCGCTCGCCGAATTATCGCGAGCCGCCTCCGACAGTCTGAAGATGCAGACGGATGCCTTCACCGCCATCTTTGATCTGGTTGACGAGATCAACACGCTCGCGTTGGCGCGGATACAGGATACCAACGTGACCTTAGAGGAGGCCCAACGCATGGCGCGCGAGATGCGGGAGAACTTCGAGGCTGGTCGTCCGGACATTGCGATTTTGGTCAAACATCTCATAGCCCGCAAGCCTGGGGGAAAGTCATGAAAGGCCATGTCCGCGAGCGCAGCCCTGGCAAATGGGCGATCGTCCTCGACGTCGGCGAGCGCGATCCGAAGACCGGCAAGAAAAAGCGGAAATGGCACTCCTTCACCGGCACGAAGCGCCAAGCGGACAGCGAGTGCGCGCGGCTGATCGCGGCGCTGGAGGCCGGCAGCTATATCGAGCCGTCGAAGCAGACGGTCGAGCAGTACCTTGAGGAGTGGCTGAAGTTCATCACGCCGTCCGTGGCGCCGAAGACGCTTGAGCGCTACGCCGAGATATGCCGGAAGACTATCGCCCCGCAGATTGGCGACGTGGTGCTGTCCAAGCTGAAGACGGATCGGATCGACGCGGCCTTCTCTGCCATGCTCACATCGGGCCGTCGAGGCACCGCAGGCGGGCTGGCGCCCCGGACGGTCCATCACGCCCGCCGCGTGCTCATCAAGGCTCTAGGGCAAGCTGTGACATGGGACAGGCTATCGAAGAACCCTGCCCTCGCCACTACGCCGCCGAAGGTCGAGCGGAAAAAGATGACCGCTTATGATGCTGGCCAGACCGCAGACCTCCTCGACGCCATGCGGCCGACGCGGATGTTTGTGCCGACGCTGCTGGCCGTCATGTGCGGGATGCGCCGCGGCGAGATTGTCGCGCTGCGCTGGCGCAACGTGGATCTCGACGGCAAGGTGATCTCGATCGCCGAGAGCGCAGAGCAGACGAAGGAAGGCGTGCGCTTCAAGCCGCCGAAGTCGGGCAAGGCTCGCACCGTTGCGCTGTCCGGCTACGTCGCCGACGAGCTGCGCAGCCACCGCGCGCGGCAGGCTGAGGAGCAGTTGAAGCTTGGCCTTCGCGGCGACGAGGATAGTTTCGTCGTCGCCCAGGTCGACGGCAAGCACCTGCAGCCGCGGTCCCTCACCCACGAGTGGATGCGCATCATCCAGAAGACCGCCCTGCCCCGCATTCGCTTCCACGATCTGCGACACACCCACGCCTCGCAGATGCTGGCCGCCGGCGTGCATCCGAAGATCGCCAGCGAGCGCTTAGGGCATTCGACCATCGGGATCACGCTCGATCTCTACTCGCACGTCATGCCGGGGATGCAGGCGGACGCCGCCGAGCAAGTTGACGCGGCCATCCGCAGGGCTATAACGGCCCGACCGCAGGGCAAATCGTAGCAATCGCCGTAGCAGAGGCCACCCACCGGCCAGCGCCAAAGGCAAAAAGCCAATCGATTTCAAAGCCTGGAAGAGTGGCCGAGCGGTTTAAGGCACCGGTCTTGAAA